>WNFK01166455.1_pt1 | contig 21293 bp, 21 predicted proteins | sample 5400281 | NCBI WGS metagenome assembly WNFK01 (sample SAMN13153350, study PRJNA577476) | soil metagenome | isolation source: 20 cm soil on Douglas fir-dominated hillslope | place: USA:California | collected 2013-09-17
GCCGGCCTTCTCCATCGCGTCCGCGCGCACCGGTCGGGCGAGGCCCTTCAGGAAGAGGTTCTGACCCTCGTCGCTGTAAAGGAACTCTTGCCAGAGCCGTGCTGCGGCAGGGTGGGGACCGTCCTTGTTGATCGCCTGGAAGTAGTAACCCCCGACGAGCGCATTGGACGGCACGAACACCTTCCAGGTGGGAAGCTTCTTGGTCTCGGCCGAGTTCAGATAATCCCAGTCGATGACGACGGGCGTCTGGCCGGATTCGATCGTCGCGGGCGTCGGGTCCACTGGCACGAAGTTGCCGGCGTCCTTGAGCCGTTTGAAAAAGTCGACGCCCGGAGCGATGTCGTCCACCGACCCGCCGTTGGCGATCGCGGCCATAAGCACCCCGTTAGCCGCGGCGCTGGCGGTCGTTGGGTCACCGTTGAGGGCGACCCTGCCCTTGAACTCTGGGCGCAGCAGGTCGTTGAACCCGGTTATCTCCGGGACCTTGGACGAGTCGTAGCCAACGGACTCGTAGCCCCCGTAGTCGTTGACCCAGGTACCGTTCGGATCCTTGAACTGCGCCGGGATGTCATCGAATGTCGACACCTTGTACGGCGCGAACAGGGCGGTGTTCGCCAACGCGATCGCCTGTCCCAGGTCGAAGACGTCGGGCGCGGTGCTCTTGCCCTTCTGCTGGTTGGCGGCGTTGATCTCGTCCTGGCTGTTGGCGTCGGGCTGGGCGGAGTTCACCTTGATGCCGTACTTCTCGAAGAATGTGGAGATGATCTCCGTGTAGTTGGCCCAATCCGGCGGCAGCGCAATCACATTGAGCGCACCCTCGGCCTTCGCGGCCTTGACCAGGCCGTCCATCCCGCCGAAGTCGGCCGCAGAGGTGGCCTCCCTGGCGTTCACGCCGGACTCTGTCTGGTTGCCGGTGTCCTTCTTCTCGGGGGGAGCGCACGCCACCAATCCAATGACGACGAGGGCGGACGCGGCAGCTGCGAGGAGCCGTGATGTAGTCATTGCCAAACCTTCCGATGGGCAGGAGGCGCCGCAGTTGTCCGGCAGCGACGGAAGCTGGTTGCTGCGGTGAATGGATCCAACTTGGCGTTGGAACATTACCGCGACATCCGATCACTGGCAGCCGGTTCTCAGTTTCCGCCCATGTTTCCACCAGCCGCCCGAGCCGTCGCAGGCTGTGTCAAGCGTTCGACGTCATCGTGCGCGGCGGTAGGTCATGGTCCAGACCGCCTCGGAGTCGGGGTGATACTCGTTGCCCTCCCAGGGATCCCCACAGATGTGCAGATGTGCGTACGGCGTTCCGGCGTACATAATCATCGTGCCTGCGTCGCGCATGACAGTGGATAGTCCGGTGGCCTCGGCGTCGAACGGCCAGATGAGCATCCAGTGCGGACCGATGGGAATCAGCGGGCTCGTGCGGTCGAACGGGTCGGTGTAACTGTGCTGCACGGCACCGTTGAGCATGTAGATCAGTCCCGGTGATGTGTTGGTGGGCCGAGGGTTTCCAGCCCAGGCGTCCATGATCCATTGCATGCCCATCTCATCGGCGCACATGTCGGCTTTTGCGATCTCGACGCCAGGCATGCACGTCCAACCGTTGGTGCCCTCGCGGAGCACCGTCATGTTGCGGTCGGCGTCCATGTCGACGACTTTCGCGCCGTCACGGATTGCCGGTGGGCCCGATTTCAGCGCGCGTGCGATGCGGGCTTCGGTGACAATGTCATACATGGCAGGTCCTCTCGATGGTGATCGTTTCGTGCATGTCGTTAGTTGGAGGTCCCGGAGACTCGCTGCGGTCACCATTCGACTCGGCCGGGAACCGATGGTGTAGCCACCCGTTCCCGCATGTGAGCAGCCGGTGTGTGATCGACCAACAAGGTGAGCAGCTCCGGGCGGCTGTAGTGTCCGCGCGAGTCCATCTTGGCCTTACGCCGATCAATCAACGAGAAGTCGAGGTCGGCGATGACCTCGCCCTCACCCGAGCGCTTCGGCTCGCCGATAACCTCGCCCAGCGGTGAGACGATCGCGGTGAAGCAGCCGCCGGAGATATAGCCGGCCGGACCGCCCGTGTCGCTGGCGATCTGTGCCTGTTGGTCCGCATCGAGCCACCCTGTCGCATTGACAACGAAGCAACCCGACTCCAGCGCGTGATTGCGCACACTGACCTCAATCTGCTGCGCAAAGAGGTCGCCGGCGAACGAGCCGGGCCACATGGCCGAGTGGATCTGTTCCCCGTCGGCCATCATCACGTACCGCGCCAGCGGGTTGTAGTGCTCCCAACATGTCAGCTGGCCGATGCGCCCGACCGCGCTGTCGACGGCCCGAAGACCGGAGCCGTCACCCTGCCCCCAGATCATGCGCTCGGCGAACGTCGGCGTTGTCTTGCGGCGATGCTGGATCAAGGTGCCGTCCGCGTCAAACAGCAGCTGCGTGTTGTAGATGGTGCCACCATCCCGCTCGTTGACTCCGATGGACACGACGATTCCCGCTTGAGCGCAGGCATCCCCGATGGCATGGGTCGACTCCGAAGGCACCGTTACCGCTTGGTCGAGCAGGAGCAGTTGTTGGTCGGCATTCTCAATCGGCCGCTGCATCGAGGAGAAGTACGGGTAATACGGCACGATCGCCTCGGGGAAGGTGGCGAACTGCACACCTTGGTGGCCAAGCGCAATAATCTTCTCGACAACCTTTTCCACCGTCCCCTCGCGGCTGTACAGCACTGGACTGATCTGAACCGCTGCGGCCTTGACGACTGTCATCTCGATATCCCTTTCGTGTTGGATGCGACGCCGTTGAGCCTTCTTCGCGTGGTTTATCGAAACGATCAGGTTGTCGGCGTTGACATCTGCAAAAAAACTCGCCTCGGCGGCGCCGAAGCTCAAATGGTGGTCTCTGCTTAGGTTTCCGGAATGAGCTATCGCGCCTAGCGACGATCTTCAAGCGGCCATTCCCAATCCCGCTGCAGCTTGTCGTCCCGCAGGTGCTCGCGCGCCCGTCTCGACGATTGGCACGAAGAGTTCGCTCGACACGTCGCCCAGGCTTTGCAATGCGCGATAAGAGGCGGAGGTTTGCCACGCACCAAAGTGATCCACGGAGGACCAATGCGTAATCAGTAATACAGCACGTTCCCGGCAGCCGGCGCCATCTGAACGGGACCGGCGAACTGGAAGGGTTGCGTTTCGAATTCGCCGGCTAGAGTTTCAAACGGTTGCGCTCCGGCGGCGCCTAGCGCTGCCAGCGCCTGCCGCACTGACTTTGTCTGTGTGTCGTCGAGCGCGTCATCGACGAGGATGCGGGTTTCCGACATCAGCCGATCGCCCAGGACTTCGCCCGGCGTCGGGGGCGCCACTTTCTGAGGTACAGGGCTCTCCACCAGTTCGGAGCCGACTTCTGAATCACCCGATGCTGGGGTTCACCATGCCATGCGTTCATTTGCTCCTCACTGTCAAAGCGCGCTCCGAAGTACACCCAGGTCGAGTCCCAAACCGGGCCGATGTAGACGGACCGAAAACCGTCCTGTGCCATGGCCAGCGGCACCACTGTGGCCTGATAGGCCAGAAAGTCGGTCTCGTTCCCCGGAATGATCCTGAACCCGGATTCAAGGACCGCGAGGCGACCCGCCGCTTTCGTTGCTGTCATGGCATATGCTCCTTTGACGGGTTCGTTGAACCCTCTTGGAACGTTCAAATGAACGTTGTTGTAATGCTTTTCAGAGATAGTTGTGGACCAATCGAACGAATCGTCCGGCGAGCGCCGAGCACCAGGCTGGCGCCCGGCGCCGCCATCGTCACTGATTGGAAAACAGCCACACAAATCTCCCTTCGGACGTGGTTGCCATATTGGCCATCCGGTTTCCGTACATCGGCCCTTGGGCCGGGGAGCCACGTCACCGCTCTGCTTGCCGCGGCCAACTGTCGTTGCGGCAGGCATCCATCCGGCGTGCCACCATGTAGTACATCGCCGACTAGTAGATAGGGTACTAGTGACTAGTGTACTAGCGACTAGCATCCTAATCAAGAGGGTACGATGGGGCCTATGACCAAAGGAGTCGCTACCGACATCGATCCGCTCTCGCTGGAGCGCCAGGTGTGTTTCGCGCTGGCCGTCACCAACCGCGCGGTGCTCGCGGTGTACCGGCCGTTGCTTGAGCCGCTCAGGCTGACCCATCCGCAATATCTGGTGATGCTGGCACTGTGGGACAACGCGAAAGCCAACGGCGAGCCGCTGACGGTCAAGGACATCGCCGGGTTGTTGCAGATGGATTCGGCCACCCTCTCGCCGATGCTCAAACGGCTGCAGGCCCAGGGCCTGGTCACCAGGGCCCGCAGTGAGACCGACGAGCGCACCACCCAGGTGGAGCTGACCCCCAAAGGCCGTAATCTGCGCAGGCAGGCGCTGAAGGTTCCCCCCGCGGTGGTCGAGCGCCTCGGCGTCGAGCTCGCGGAGCTTGAGCATCTGCACGAGGTGCTCACCAGTATCAACGCCGCTGCGGTGGCCGCCGGTGCGCTCGACTCGGAGCTGGACCGATGAGGCCGTTCGACGGGCTGGCACATGCCGCTACGCAGAACGGTGGGACGGTCGACGCTCAGCGGCGGCGCCCTGACCCGCTGCGTTGGATCTGGTACGCCTTCGGTGGGACGCTGGGCCAGCGCTACCGCCGGTGGGTGCTACAGGACCTCACCGGCCGTACCCGGTGGGAGCGCCAAATCGCCCGCGCCGTACTGCAAGTGGCGCCGTTGGCGGCAGTGTTATTACTCACGCTGGGATTCGGCTGGATCGCCTGGGTGGGCGTGGGCTGCGGACTGGTGTTGGCGCTGATCTACTCGACTGCCTACTTCGACCCGTCCGTAGAACACCGTCTCGCCAAGCACGGATACGCCCCCGGCACCGCTCAACGGATCCTCAGTGAGCGCGACAACGCCAAGCATCCGGATCGAATGCGTCACTACATGGAGACTTATCGCGCCAACACGCTCGATTCCAACTCCTCTCGGCCTGACGCATGATCATGCGGAGGTTGCTGTCGACCTCATTGATGCCCCGGTGTACCGGTCGGCGCGGAGCAGCCTGGCCATTGGATAGCGAACTACCAAGCGGTTAGGGGACATATGACATCGGCAACACGTCACCTCGCCGACCGGACAGTGATCGTCACCGGAGCAGGATCCGGGATCGGGCGTGCTACCGCGGTCGGGTTCGCCCAGGCCGGAGCCCACGTTCTCGGCGTCGGGCGCCGCGAGGCCAACTTACGCGACACCGCCAACACGCATCCCGCGATCACGCCGTTCGTTGCCGATATTTGCGCCGACGGTGCGCCCGCTGCCGTCATCGACGAGGCGATCGGCCGGTGGGGCAGAATCGACGTGCTGGTGAACAACGCCGGGGCCGCTGCGGTTATCCCACTGGCTGAGGTTACCGGCGCCCGCATCGCGGAGCTGTTCGCCCTCAACGTCATCGCTCCCAGCCTGCTTGCCCGCGCGGCGCTCCCGCATCTCCGCGAGGTTCACGGTTCGATCGTGAACGTTTCCAGCACGTTTGGGCACCGTCCGCTGCCCGGTGGATCTCACTACGCGGCCAGCAAGAGCGCCATCGAAATGCTCACCCAGAGTTGGGCACTGGAACTCGCTGAGGAGAACGTGAGGGTCAACGCAGTTGCCCCGGGTCCCACCGAGAGTGAGGCCCTTGCCGCGTCGGGGTTACCCGGGGAAGCGGTTGACAAGATCAAACAGGATGAGACAGCTCGGATTCCGCTGGGGCGGCGTGGCAAACCCGAGGACATCGCGGCCTGGATCGTCCACCTCGCGGACCCTGCCTCCACTTGGCTCACCGGACAGATCCTCACCGTCGACGGTGGCCTTGAACTCACCTGATCGTCAGCGAGTTAGAAAGATCGTGTGGCCATGACCATCAAGGCCCAGGTCAGGGACACAATCCCGAGCCTGGGCCGTTTTGCGTCAACACCATGTCAACAAACCGGGAAATCAGGTTGTGCCCTTGCCGAGCTCCGAATGGATTGCAGACAACAGTCTCAGCTGCGCTGCCGCACCTAGCGGTGTGAACGGCAGGAACCGCGAGATTCGGCCCCGGGTAGCCTGGGCACATTCCCATTCAAGGCGAGGCTGACGGCCCGATCCGAGTCGCCGTGCTGGCGCCGATCGCGTGGAGAACACCGCCTCGTCACTACGGGCCGTGGGAGCAGTTCGCCTCGTTGCTCACCGAGGGGCTGGTGGCGGCCGGCCATCACGTCACGCTGTTCGCCACGGCAGACTCGATCACCACGGCCAGCCTGCACGCAACCGCGCCGTTTGGCTGGTCTGAGGACGCGACGATCGACGCCAAGGTGGCAGAGTGCCTGCACATCGCCTCCGTGTTCGAGCGCGCCGGCGAGTTCGACATCATCCACAACGGGTTCGACTTCCTGCCGCTCACGTACAGCGATCTCGTCACCACACCGGTAGTCACCACGATCCACGGTTTTTCGTCCGATCGGATCATTCCTGTCTACGAGCGCTACGACAGCACCACCGCGTACGTGTCGATCAGCGACGCCGATCGACACCCGAATCTGCACTACGCCGCCACGATCCACCATGGCATCGATATCGACGGGTTCGCGGTCCATCCGAGTCCCGGCGAGCATCTGCTGTTCTTCGAACGGATCCACCCCGACAAGGGCACCGCCCAGGCGATCGAGGTCGCCCGCCGATGTGGCCGCCGGCTCGACATCGCCGGGATCATCCAAGACGAGCCGTACTTCCGCGACGAGGTCGCGCCGCACGTCGACGGCGAGCAGGTGCGCTACCTCGGCGCCGTCGAAAAGTCTGAGCGCGCCGAAGTATTGGGGAGTGCACGCCGGTCGTCGCCTACTCGAGAGGTTCGATGGGCGAGCTGATTGCCCACGGGGTGACCGGCTTTCTGGTCGACGACATCGATTCGGCAGTGGTCGCGGTCGCTGCAGCCGGCGAGCTCGACCGACGCAAGATCGCCGAACTCGCCGCCGAGCGCTTCACCGTCGCCACCATGATCGACAAGTACGTAAAGGTGTACCGCGACGTCATTGGCAATCGGAAGTGACTCCGGGCGGCCGACGCGATGCCGCTTGGTGGAAGTCTGCCGTCGTCTACCAGATCTATCCGCGCAGCTTCGCCGACTCGAACGGCGACGGGTTCGGTGATCTGGGTGGCATCGTCGGGCGGCTCGACTATCTGCGGGCGCTCGGGGTCGACGTGATCTGGTTGTCACCGATTTACCGTTCACCGCAAGCCGACAACGGCTACGACATCAGTGACTACCGCGACATCGATCCGCTGTTCGGCACCCTGGTCGAATTCGACGTGCTGCTCGCCAAGGTGCACGAACTCGGGATGAAGCTGGTGATGGACCTGGTGGTCAACCACACCTCGGATGAGCACCCGTGGTTCGCCGAGTCGCGTTCATCCCGCGAGAACCCGAAGCGGGATTGGTACATCTGGCGGGACGCCCGTGACGGCGCCGAGCCGAACAACTGGGGCTCATTCTTCGGGGGATCGGCGTGGGAATGGGAGCCGGCCACCCACCAGTACTACCTGCACCTGTTCGACCGAAAGCAACCGGACCTGAACTGGGAGCACGCGCAGGTACGAAAGGCCGTGCAGGACATGATGATTTGGTGGCTCGACCGCGGTGTCGACGGCTTCCGCATGGATGTCATCAATTTCATCTCCAAGACCGAAGGGCTCCCCGACACACCGGCGATCCCGGGGCAGCGGTTCGTCATCGCCTTCGACGGGTTCGTCGACGGACCGCACGTGCATGACTACCTCGCTGAGATGACTCGCGAGGTCTTCGCCGGCCGCGACGGCGAGTTCATCACAATCGGCGAGATGCCTGCGGTGACGCCCGAACAAGCGCGGCTCTACACCGATCCGGCCCGGGGTGAGCTGAACATGGTCTTTCAGTTCGAGCACGTGTTCGTCGATCAGAGCCCAACGAACAAGTTCGACTACCTCGGTTTTGACTTGCTCGTCCTGAAGAAATCGCTCCATCGGTGGCAGGCGGCGTTGGCGGAAATCGGTTGGAACAGCCTGTACTGGAACAACCACGACCAGCCCCGCGTCGTGTCCCGGTTCGGTGACGACGACCCCGACTACTGGGCCGCCTCGGCGAAGGCGCTCGCAACCGTTCTGCACGGCATGCGCGGCACCCCGTTCGTCTATCAAGGCGAGGAACTCGGAATGACGAACTATCCGTTCCGGATTCCGCAGGACCACAAGGACATTGAGGCCGTCAACTACTACAACAATGTGCTCGAACTGGGCGGCGATGATGGCGCGGCGCTGGCCGGTCTGGCCAAGATCAGCCGCGATAACGCCCGCACACCAATGCAATGGGACGCGGGACCGAACGCCGGATTCACCACCGGTGATCCATGGCTGCCGGTCAACCCCAATTACACCTGGCTGAACGCCGCAGCCCAGATCGACGCAGCGGATACGGTTTTCGCGCACTACCAAGCTCTCATTCGCCTCCGCCACGAATTGCCGATCCTGGTGGACGGCGACTTCACGCCGCTGATGGCGGAGGACCCGCAGATTTGGGCTTACACCAGAACCACCCCGAGTAGGAAACTCCTTGTGATCGCCAACTGCGGACGCGATCCGCGGACGGTCGAAATCGGCCGAGAATGGATCGCGGCGGATCTACTGCTCGGCAACCTGTCCGATACCCCGGCCACGTCGACGTCAACGTCCCTCGACCTGGCCGGCTGGGACGCGCGCATCTACTCCGCTGCCCGTTGACGGATCACGCTTCGGGCAGAACGGACCACCGACTCAAGCGAAATCGCCGAGGCGATCGTCTTTCTCGCCTCCGGGCGATCCAGCTACATCACCGGAGCGACTGTGGCCAGTCCACCGTGGCCGATGCTTGAGGTTGCGCGGGCTAAGCCAGTGCAGGTCCAATCCACCGCCGCAGATAGGCACGAAGATCGGCACTCGAGCGGGGCGGGTCTAGTGGAGCGATGACCATCGACTGAATCATCCGAAGCAGGAACTCAACAAGTTCGTCGATGGTGGCGCACGCCGCCGAGGACGTAGGCGTCGGTCACGAGGGTTGCTCGTCGAACACGAACACGACTTTGCCCTCGCGACCCGTGTCGCCTTGGGTGAGGCCCAAGGCGTCTTTCCAGTCCTCCAGCCGCACGGTGCGGTCGACGCGTGCGCTGAGCGTGCCGTCGGCGACCAAGTCCACCAGATCGCGATAGGCGCTGTGCACTAGTGCGGTGTCGGTGCGGCGTAGCCAGTTGATCAGCCAGAATCCGGTCCAGTTCACATGGCGGCCGATCAGATCAAGCACGCCCGGTGAGGCGGTCTGCCCCGATAGAACCGCATACGACACCAACGTCCCGCCGAAGCGTAGGTGGTGGACGAGCTGCCGCGCTGCGCGGCCGCCGACGGGGTCGACGACGATGTCGAGCTCGGTGCCGCTGAGCGACTGGGCCAGATTGGATTCAAGATCATCATCGTCGATAACGACCCGGTCCCCACCCCACCTGCGGACCTGCTGGGCGGCGGCCTCGCGCCGGACCACGCTTATGGTTTTCCAACCGAACCGCTGCGCCAATTTGATCAGGTACTCGCCGACTGCCGAGTTGCCCGCCGTCTGACCGATCCAGCGGTCGGGCATCGACGGATTGCCGTAATCACGCAGCATCAGCATTGCGGTCATCGGGTTGATCCCGACCATCGCCAGCTGAACGGCGTCGATATCGTCGGGCACGACGACGATGTCGGTAGTGGCGGCGATCAAATGGGTGGCCCAGGTGCCGTGGCGGTAAGTCGGTAGGAGTAGCACCCGCGCACCGACCAGCGACTCGTTCTCGCCGGGGCCGACGGCCACGACACGGCCGACGCCTTCGGCTCCGATGTCAGACGGGAGCTGCGGTGTAATGAAGTACTGGCCGCTGATGTAGAGGAAATCCGAGGCGTTGATGGTGGCGGCCTGAACCTCGACGAGCACTTGGCCAGGACCGGGTGCGGGTGCCTGAAATTCGACGAGTTCGAGGACGTCGGCGGGTTCTCCGATAGCGGAGATCTGCAGCTTGCGCATGGTTAGCCCTTCGATATGCGTTGGGATTAGTCCTGTTTGACGACATGCAGTGCGCTAAGCGGCCCGTCGAGCTGCATCAGCCGCCCGCCCTCACGCAGACCGCCCAGTAGCACGGCGGCGAATCCGAGCGCTTCGCCGAATTCAGCGAACTCGGCGTTGATCGCGTCGTCGTCGCCGGCGTAGAACAGCACTTGGCGCCCATCGTGGTGTCGGGGGTCGACCTTGATGTAGTCGGCGTACATCGCGTTGAACGCCTTGATGACCGTGGCGCCCGGTAGGTGACGGGCCACCCACTCGCTGCCGGTCTCATCGCCGAGGTCGACCCGCCCGGAATAGGTGGGTTCGTATTGGGCGAACTGGTTTGTAGCGTCAACAACAACACGCCCCGACCAGTGCTGCACTTCGCTAGCCAAGTCCGGAATCTTGATGAAGGGGATGGCAATGATCACCAGGTCGGCGTCCGCCGCCTGGGCCACGGTGCCCGCCGAGGCGCGCGCCCCCAGTTCGTCGACCACCTCGGTCAATGTATCCGGGCCGCGACTATTGCTGAGGATGACCGGAATTCCCGCCGCCACAGCGCGTGTCGCGACAGCCCGACCGACGGCTCCCGATCCGATGACTCCAATTTGGGTGAACACGTGCACCTCTTCAAGCGGTCGATAGCAGATCCCACGCTAGTGCTTTCTGTATTGCTCAGTCAATAACCGGGGGACAGTGCAACTGCCCTAGGGACCGGTGGCAGCCACGCCACCGTGAGTTTTGGTGTACCAGGCGGTCAACAATTCACATGCTTTGGCGCATCGTGGTGTTGGGCATGGCCATCGTGGGCTAGGCCGCCGCCTGTGGGCGAGGAAGCAGCGCGATCGCCTGGTCGGCGACGGCGACGATCGCCCGCGGCGGCATTCCTCCCTTGCGCAGCGCCTCCGCCCCGCGCAACAGCGCCAGAATCAGCAGCGCCAATTCGTCGGGGTCCACGTCGGGATCGATGTCCCCGTCGCGCTGGGCCAGTCGGATCGCTTCGGACAGGCCGCGCTGATAGCCGTCGAGCCACCTGCGGACCCGGCGGGCGACCTCCTTGTCGGTCGCCCCCATCTCCGCGGCGCTCCTGGCCATCAGGCAGCCCCGTCCCTTGGTGTCAGCGGTCAGCAGTTTGGTGATCAACCGGATGTGATCAACCACCCGGTCCCGGCCGCTTTTGTCCGGATCGCGCAAATCGGCCAGCAGTTGGCCCATCACCGTGGTGGCGTAGTCATCCAGCGCCCGCAGGAACAAGTCACGCTTGTCATTGAATGCGGCATACAGGCTGCCACGACCAAGTCCGGTCACGACGGTCAAGTCGTCAAGCGAGGTGCCGTTGAAGCCGTGTAGCCAGAACTGGTCACGGGCGGCCTGCACGACCTCGTCCTCGTCAAATTCTCGTGGTCGAGCCATGTAGTCGGTGGCGCGAAGCGGCGTCGACTGGGGCCGGCCCGGCGGTTATCCAAGTTTGATCGGCACACCTCAATGAGCCGTGGTCGGTCCAGGATCCGTCGTAGTCCTTATCGACACGTTATTGACTGATCGAACCAGAACTCTCTACTCTTGTTCTGTACTGAGCGATAAAGAACTAATGGCAGCAGAGTGAGTGTTCATGGGTTTGGGCGCGGTGTACATGCAGGCGGGCGATCCGGCCGACGTGGTCAAACTCGTCGACGTCGACGAACCCCGCGATCCCGGTCCGGGTCAAGTCCTGATCCGGGTAACCCTATTTCCCGTTCACTGGGGCGATCTTCAGGCCATCCAATACGGTTCGCCGAGCGGGCAAGTGCGCGCCGGCGTGGAGGCCACCGGTGTAGCGGAGAAAGTCGGGCCCGGCGTCCACCACGTCACCCCCGGCGCCCGGGTCAGTGTTTTCCCGCACCCGGGCGCGTGGGCTGAGCGCATCACGGCCGACGCGCAGTTCGTGGTGCCCGTTCCCGACTCGGTTTCCGACGAGATTGCCGCCCAGATGCTGGTCAACCCCCTGACAGTGCTGATGTTGCGTCGCGAAGCCGCGGAGCACTTCAGCACCGGCTACGACGGCGTCGTGCTCAATAACGCGGCCGGGGGCTCGGTGGGCGGATTGGTCACTGCGGCGCTCAGCCGGCACCACATCGCCACCATCAGCCTTGTGCGCAGCGCCGAGACCGAGCAGCGCCTGCGTGAGCGCTTTCCCGAGGTGCCCGTGGTGGTGACCCAAGAACCCGACTGGGTCGATGCGGTGCGCGATCTGATCGCTGGCCGCACCGTCGGGGCAGCGCTGGATCCCATCGGTGGTGCGATTAGCGCAGACCTGCTGGGTCTGCTGTCTCCGGGCGGCACCGTGGTGGTGTACGGACGCATGGCTAATGAGCCCATCCCCGTGGACGCTTCGGCACTACTAGAGAGCGGTCTGACGTTGCGGGGCGCCACGATCGGACGTTGGGTCGTCACCACTTCACCGGAGCAGCGCGCCTCCGACACCACGACCGCCGGCCTGATCGCCCAAGCACTATCAGACCATTTCGACGTGGCGGCCATCTATCCCATCGCGGAGCTGTCCAAGGCCATTCGCCACGCCACCAAACCCGGCAAGACCGGCACCGTGCTGGTACATCCCTAACAGTCCACCCGGCGCGGCGGTTTGCCGCCATCACTTAACGAGGAACGATGACTCGGCCTGAACCGACGAAACCCGTCAAACTGGGTGTGCTTTCGGCCAAACCCCGATGCGGATACCACGCGAGACAGCCTGGCCGCGACGGCCAGCTTGGCAGCTGTGCACCGAAATCCGCTGAGGAGACGCTCGTGCCCCACGCTGGAATCACCGGAATGCGCTGTGCCGGCGACGACATCCTGGAAGTCGGCGCACCGCCGGCGCGCCGCTCAGGAACTCCGCACGGCCGTCGGCGTTTTCAGGTGGCGTAGAGGCGCCGAGGAGGAGTTCGGCCGTGGTGTAGGCGTCGTATCGGCCCTCCGCGACGGCTGGCCTAAACGCTTGGCAGACAGCGAGTGTCAGAAAAATGTTTGGTCTCAGTGGGGGCAGACGCGCGACGGTTAGGTCGGCGCGCCCCACTGCCCATCCCCGTGATCGCGGCGACGTTCGTCCGGTGTCGGCGCTTCGTCGTCGGGTGCGAACCCTGCCTGCCTGAGTATCCGGCGCAAGTCGACGATCATCTGTGCATCGATGTCTTTGCCACGCGGCGCCTCGACGACTTCGGTTTCTGGACCTAACGCCACCGTGAATTTACCGTTGCGCTCTTCAGTAGTCGTTCCGAGGTACTTGAGTAGCGACAGGACTTCACGCCATTCGATGTTGCCGCTCGCTGGATGGCGGAAGATTTTCTCGATCGTGTCGCGATGATGACTACTGAGGTGCGCGTCCATGAGCAGACCTCCCCGGGATGAGTGCGACGAATTCCATCGTGTCACATATGCGTCGCCGCAGTTCGTGGTTGAGAGAGCACCGCCGGCAGTCAGCTCGTGTGCACCCGCGCGTCATGCAACCTGGCTCCGGCGTAACCCGCCTGCCGACTGGCTCCTACCCCGCGGTGTGGACGATTAGGATGTCGACTTTGGCTTTGCGGGCGACGTCGGCGGGCACCGAGCCCAGTAGCCGCCCGGCGACCGAATCCAGTCCCACGTCGCCGACGACGAGCAGGTCCGCCTTGACCTCGTGTGCCAAATGCACCAGTGCGGGGACTGGTGCGCCCTCGATCGCCCGCTCCTCGATGTCCCGGGCGCCGGCGGCGTGCGCCCGGTCGCGAGCCTGTCGAAGGATTTCATATACGGGGGCACTCCCGTGCAGCCTGTAGCCCTCGCTCCCGAGGGTGTCGGCGGCGCGGGGGTCAACCACATGATCATGCGATGGTGCCCTTGACCAGCCCCCCTTTTCGGCAGCGGGGATATGCGCGCTCGCGACGATCAGTCTTGCATTGGCTTGCGCTGCGACTTCGCCTGCGCGCTCGACCGCACGTAATGACGAGGCCGAGCCGTCGGTCCCGACAATCACCGTCCGATAACCGCTCATGTCACCTCCCAGCAGTCGGTTGCGACGACAACAAGACATTAGCGCTTGCTGGGTGACGAAGGATTGGATTTCGAATCCCCAACCCTGACGCCTGTGCCTGAATCGTGCTGAATAGCGCGGTCCGGGCCGCCCTCAGTCTCTAGAATCGTGCCGACAGGGGAGGGGCGCCAATGGCCACGGACATCTTCGCGAAGATCGGTGACATCAAAGGCGAATCGCTTGACGCCAAGCACAAGGACGAGATCGAGGTGCTCTGGTTCTCCTGGGGTGTCGCGAACTCCGCGGCCGGATCGGGCAGCGGAGGTGGTGGCGCAGGCAAGGCGACATTCCAGGATCTCTCGATCGTGCACGGTATCGACAAGGCCACCCCTGAGCTCCTGCAGGCGTGCGCGACCGGACTGCACATCAAGGACGCGACGATCACCCACCGCAAGGCGGGCAAGGGGCAGCAGGAATACCTCATCATCAAGCTGAACGACGTGACGATCACCGCCGTCAGCCACGCCGGCGCCGAAGACCAGCCATACGCCGAGTCCGTCAGCCTGAAGTTCGCCAAGGTGGACCTCGAGTACAAGCCGCAGCGGCCCGACGGATCGCTCGACCCAGGGCTGCACTTCAAGTTCGACCTGAAGGCCAACAAGGTCGGTTAGTGGTGGAACCGTCGGACCCACCGCCGCGGGAGCTGACGGTCGACGAGGCCATCGCGCTGGCGATTCAGCTGCAAAAGCAGCATCACCTGGCCGAGGCAGAGCAGCTTTATGCCCGGGTGCTCGATGTGGCGCCACACCATCCAGACGCTCTTCACTACACCGGCCTGCTGGCGCACCAACAAGGCCGAACTGATGAAGCCATCAACCTCATCGGGCACAGCCTCGCGCTCAGCCCGAATCAGGCGGACTGGCATAGCAATCTCGGGATTGTTCTGCAATCCAACGGCCGACTCGAGGATGCGATCGCCGAGTACGAACGCGCCATTGCGATCGACCCCGGCCACGCTAACGCGCACAGCAATCTCGGCGTCCTGCTGCGCGCCGCCGGCAGGCCGGAGAAAGCCGAGGCTGCCTACCGAACCGCAATCCGCTTGTGTCCCGACCATGTGGATGCCTATACGAACCTCGGTATCTTGCTCAATGGCCTGAACCGCGCCAAGGAGGCCTCGGAGTGCTTCTGCAGGGCGATCACGTTGCGTCCCAAACACCCTGACGCCCGGCGCTTACTTGCATTGGCGCACTGCACAATCGGCGAAGTCGACGAAGCCGTGAAGATACTCAAGGAATGGCTAGAGGAGGATCCCGACGATCCGATCGCCGAACACATGCTCGCAGCCAGCACCGGCTGCGATGTGCCGTTGCGCGCGTCGAATGCGTTCGTGGAGAAGACCTTCGACGCCTTCGCCGCGAGCTTCGAGGCCAAGCTCCAGAGCCTGTCATACCGGGCGCCGGATATCGTCGCAGCCACACTGGCCGACACCGGACTCGCCGCCGATGGCCGGTTGGAGATCCTCGACATCGGCTGCGGGACCGGGCTGTGCGGGCCACTGCTTCGTCCGTACGCATCGCGACTCATCGGCGTCGACCTGTCTGCCGGGATGCTCGCCCATGCCAGAGAAAAGAACGTCTACACCGACCTACAGCAGTGCGAGGTAACGGAGTTTTTGCGCGCCCGGCATGAGGCTTTCGACGTTATGGTGTCGGCCGATACCCTGGTGTATTTCGGTGACCTGCTCGAGTTCTGCAAAGCCGCCGCCAGCGCACTGCGGCCCTCCGGGTTGCTCGTCTTCACGCTCGAACATGCTGTAGGAGAAGACAGTATCGACTTCCGGCTGGAACTACACGGTCGCTACAGCCACAGCCTCGCGTACGTGAAGCGAGCACTCATCCAGTCGGGACTGACCGCCGAAGCCGAATCCGCGGAACTCCGCAACGAGGCCGGCGCACCCGTGGCGGGTTTGGTAGTCCGGGCGACGAAGCCGGCCTGAAGGACCCGTCGACCAGTCCGCTTGTGTGGCCCAGACGGGGTTGCTTGACGCATCGTGGTTTCGGCACGTCGAAACGGGGAACTGAGTCCCTATGGCTACCGGGTTTAGACGCTGGTAACCACTTGGCTGAGAAGGTGCCATGTCACAGAGTCGTCGCATACCCGCCTTCCTGCACAACAACGGCTTACTGCTGGCGTGCTTGGGCCTGTTCGCGGTTTCTTCGTCGGCATGGTGGTGTCTGGCGCGGCGACCTATAACCAGGAGCAGCAGGAGCACGGCTCGCAGGAGCAAATCTCGGTGTTCACGTACCTGACGACCGGCGACTTCGTGGAAGCGACCTTTGAGAACTGGGAGTCTGAGTTCCTGCAGATGGGCATGTACGTGGTGACCGCATTTTTATTCCAGAAGGGGTCGTCGGAGTCGAAGCCGATCAATGAGCCTGCTCCGCAGGATCAGGACCCGCGCGGCGCGCAGACGAACCAGCACTCACCGTGGCCGGTCCGCAAAGGCGGTGTGACTCTCACCCTGTACGAACACTCTTTGGCCATAGCATTTTTCGTGTTGTTCTTCGCTTCCTGGGCGCTACACGCCGTGGGCGGTGTGAAGGCATTCAACGAAGAGCAGCTGCAGGTTGGGCAGGCCGCGATCTCGGTGTGGCGCTATGCGACTAGTTCGCAATTTTGGTTCGAGTCGATGCAGAACTGGCAGAGCGAATTCATCGCAGTCGCAGCGATTGTGGGGGTTGTCGATCTTTCTACGGCAGAGGGGCTCTGCAGAATCCAAGCCGGTCGCTGAGCCACACCGACACACCAGCGCATGACGCGCCCGAAAGCGTCTCAGCCGTGGCGGCCAGCTCAGGCAGGAACCTGGCTGCGGCAACGGTTCCAGTGCCCTAACGCGGCATGGCGTGCCGGCCCTGCGACCGAAGGTTGTCCCGTAGACCGAAGAACGCAGTCACCAGCGGGCTGTCCCAAAGCGCCCCGGTGAGCGCAGCGGCTCCCAGACCAATCAATCCAGAAACGGCAACGATTGTTTCGCTACTCATGACCACACCTGTACCCGCGGGAGGGATGTACAACACCCTTGGACGCAACACAGCGAACTCGCTACGACAGCGTCGCCGTCATAGCCGCGTTGATTGCGGTCCTGGGATACGTCGCAGGCGCCGTGTGGCTCGTGATCGAGCACCGGCGAGTGCGGGCGGTCGAGCAGCAGTGGCTTGTGCTGGGTAGTCCACAAGCATGTCCAGTCAACGGGCCGGTGCCGGTCGGTACTCGGTGCTCATCATCGGACTCGTGTTGGTCCTTGGCGGCGTCGCCACGCTCGGTACATTTCTCGCCGCGGCTGGGGAGCATCTGACCGCCCAGGCGGCGGCTCTCGCTTTGGCGTCGGTAGGTCTTTTCCTTGGCGGTTTCGTGCTGCTTACCCGGTCCGCCAAACGCCGCGGTGGTGTGCTCGACGCCGAGCCCACTCCAGCCGAACGAGTGATTTACGACGCCGAGCACCCGACGCATTTTCGGCCCATGGCAGGGCGATCATCCTCCGGGCGCTCGGACCGACAATAGCGGTCGCGGACGGCTCGGCAGGAGTCCGTGAATCACCTCATGCGGGCGGCAGTTTGTTTGCAACCGGATACGGGAACAAGTTCCAGATGTCATCGCGCTAACCGGAGGATGGCCGCCATGCCCAATTCGTCGATCAAGAACGAAAAGATGTACGAGGACCTGCGCAAGCAAGGGGACTCCAAGGAGAAAGCGGCGCGCATCTCCAACGCCGCGGCCGCCCGCGGCAAGTCCACTGTGGGGCGCAAGGGGGGTAAATCCGGGTCGTACGACGACTGGACCGTCGCGGAGCTGAAGAAGCGGGCCAAGGAACTCGGGGTGTCGGGGTACTCCGGGCTGACCAAGGGCAAGCTGATCTCAAAAATCCGCAATCATTGATTAGATCGACGGTGCGGGAATGATCGGCAATTCGCGTGCAACTCGGTGACGATTCGCGATGGTCGAAGTGAAGTCCCACCTGTTCGGGCCCAAATATTGACGGTCGTCAACTCTTAGGACGACGACCCCTTACCGATCGCGTCACTGGGCCCTCCGACACCTCAGCGGTGAGGTCTCCCGCCATGGCTTCGAGCAGCCGAGACACCATCTGGAGATAGGTTCTGGATGCGGGTATCGGTTTGGATGCCGAAGCGTCCCGATGCAGCTATCAGTTTGGGCTGACAGAGCCCCCGACTATGCGGCCACGTGTCGTTATGGATACATTGTGTCGTCCGCGGTGAAGACGTCGCCGCGGCCCAGGGACGGAGTGAGTTTGCGTGGCTCTTCCGCAGGCCCGTCTCGCCTCCCGCATTTCAGCCGACAGCGCCCGGCTTTCTGGTACGACGCATCACCCGACCCCCCAGTTGGGATGTGATCAGCGTTGCCATCGCAGAAGTAACTGAATACGCCCACCTGAGCGACGCGGACGTTGAAGCGATCGCGTTGTCGCTGGAAGAGATCCGTAGCGACATCGAGGCGTCGCTCGGTTCCAAGGACCGCGCATACATCAAGCGCGCCATACGATTTCAGCGTTGCCTGGAAGTTGCCGCACGGCTGACAATTTTTGGCAGCACAGGCAAGACCGGATGGGCAGTCGGCACCCTGGCATTGCTCGCGTCGAAGTGCATCGAGAACATGGAGCTCGGCCACAACATCACCCATGGCCAGTGGGATTGGATGAACGACCCGGAGATCCACTCCAACACCTGGGAGTGGGACATGGCCGGCCCGTCGTCACAGTGGCGGTACTCCCACAACTACCGCCACCACGTATTCACCAATGTGATCGGGATGGACGACGACCTCGGCTACGGCGTTCTGCGCGTCAGCCGCGACCAGGAGTGGAAGCCGAGCTACTTGTTGGCTCCGTTGCGGGCGGTCCTGCTGTCGATGGTCTTCGAGTGGGGCATCGCGCTGCACGACCTGTACGCAGAGCAAGAGCATCAGCAGACCGAGGAGGCCAAGGCCGAGCTCAAGCGGGCCATGATCCGCAAGATGGTCCGCCAGGCCGGCAAGGATTACCTCTTCTTTCCGGCGCTGAGCGGACGTCGCTTTCTCCGGACATTCTTGGCGAATCTCGTGGCCGCCGGTTTCCGCAACGGGTGGGCGTACATCGTGATCGTCTGCGGTCACTTCGCCGACGGCGCTGAGAAATTCACTCCCGCAGCCGTGGAGAACGAGACGAAGCCGGAATGGTATCTGCGGCAGATGCTGGGAACGGCGAACTTCAATGCGGGCCCCTTCCTGAGGTTCATGAGTGGAAACCTCTGCTACCAAATCGAGCACCACCTGTTCCCCGATCTGCCCAGCAACAGATACCCCGAGATTGCGGTGCGAGTTCAGGCAATCCTGGCTGAATACGACCTGCCCTACACGACGGGTCCGTTGGTTCGCCAGTTCTGGCACACCGTGCGCACGATCTGCAAGCTCTCCCTGCCGGATCGATACCTGACGGCGACCTCCGATGACGCGCCCGAGACGGCCTCCGAGGAAAAGTTCAGGGTGGTGGCGATGCGTCCTCAGATGTTCGGCGCGCACGACGTCGGTACGCGAAGGCGCGGGTTGGATACCGCGATCACAGACCGCGCTCGGCGACGGATGACACGAGGCTGGCGTCGGCCTACGTCACAGCGCTCTGCTGCCCTAGCCGCGCTTCGTTTCTCCTGATCAGTAACGCGGCGCCAGGTTCCCCTCGCGATCCAGGCGTGGGCGTGCTGCGCTACATCCGAAATTGGCGGTGCCACTGCAGCGGCCACAGTCCCTGTCGAACATTTGATGCGACAAGAGTAGGCGCGCGAGCAGCAAAACGATCAGTGCCATAACGTTTCCCGGCACTCAGTAGACGGATGTGAGTAAACCGGGCGACGGCGCCGAGTGCGTTCAGGCCGCGACGCCTTCGGCGTAGGATCGGGCCCGCGATGAATCCGCAGAAGAAGCCCAGGACGAAGAATCCGCGTGCCCGTCGCTTGTTTCTCCGCGCAACAGCTGATGCGATGAATCCACATGTCGCGGCGATGATGGCGACCGCGAGGAGCAGACAAATCAGGTGTGTCGGTCCGAGCGACCCCATATCGCAACCCTCCGGGCCGTCGTCTGGTCAGGCCGCTGGCCCGATCCAACCACCGTCTCCGCCGGACAAGCATTGCCGGCCAATGTTCGTGACCAAAGCGAGCATGAAGCGTTAGCCGCCGGCGGCCAAGCCAGATTCGGTGGGTGGGGTTAAGCCGAGGCTGCCAAGGCCTTCTCGTCCTCGACGGCGAACGTGTCCTCCAGCTGCAGCGGCGAGTAGTCGATGTCGATGTCCGCGAGCGGACGGCCGCGCGCACTACTGATCGTGCCGAATCGCCGCATTCCCTTGTCGGTGGCGTACTGCATGAACTCGTCCATCGTCAGGTCGAACGGGATGTTATCGGCGTCGTAGAGGGCGAAGCCCTCTTCGGTGTTGCGCAATGCCAACGGAATCAGTTCGTTCATACGGGTTTCGAATATCGCCCAATTGGCATCGTCGGCGGCGACGTGGCGACGACACGTGAAGGTGCCCCACGCCATGTGGCGCCGCTCGTCGTCACCGATGCGCTGCACCAGCTCCTGCATGCCGGGAAGAATGCCGCGATCCGCGCAAATCTTGTGCCACGCATAGTATCCCGTCAGCGCCATCATGCCTTCGATCACGTGGTTATAGGTCGCCGACGCCCGAACCTGGGCGGCCGGTGAGGGATCACTCGAAAGGGCGTTGAGTGATTCTGGGAGCTCCTCGTAGAACATCTGCCGGTAGGAAGGAAGGTCGTCGAGGTAGTGGTGCAGGTCGTCGGTGATTCCGACGGCGTCGAGCCACATGCGGAACACCTGGGTGTGCTTGGCCTCCTCGTATGCGAACTGCGTCAGATACATCTCGTCGCCGAGTCGCCCTTCGGCCCGCATCGCGGCCATGAACGGCTGGATGTCCTGGGTGACCGCTTCTTCGCCTGCGATGAACTCGGCGCACAGCCGAGTGGCCCAGTCCTGTTCGACCTCGGACAGCGACTCCCAGTCCGCCCGGTCACGGGAGAAGTCGATGTCGGCCGGATCCCAGAACTTCGCGTTGCCACCCGCGAACAGTTTCAACGGCAGGCTGTTCCAGTTGAGGCCGCCAGCGCCGATCGAGTGTGAACGTGTCCGTGTC
>WNFK01012661.1_pt2 | contig 21253 bp, 16 predicted proteins | sample 5400281 | NCBI WGS metagenome assembly WNFK01 (sample SAMN13153350, study PRJNA577476) | soil metagenome | isolation source: 20 cm soil on Douglas fir-dominated hillslope | place: USA:California | collected 2013-09-17
CTTCGTCCCCGCTCAAGCCCACCCGGCGGGTGAGTGCCTCCGGCGTGAGGTCCTCCGGCAACCGCCGGCGTCCTTTGGCGTCGGGCGGCGCTCCCAGGTTCCGCACCAGCGAGAGGGCGCGCGCCGCTCCGGAGCGGCTCATCAGCGCGTGGATCTGGCGATCGGCTTCGCGCAGCCGGGAGCTGAGGCGGCGCATCAGCCGGAGCGCGATCTCGCTGTTCTTGCGCACCAACGTGGCGAAGGCGTTCTGCTCCAGCTCGATCAGCAGGGCCTCTTCCACCACCACGGCCCCTGCGGACCGCGGCAGGCCTTCCAGGAGCGCCATCTCGCCGAAGAACTCGCCCGGACCCAGCATCGCCAGGGTGATCTCGCTCTCGCCGATCCTCTTGGAGATGTTCACCTTGCCGGAGCGGATCACGTACATGGTGTGGCCGCGATCTCCTTCACGGAACAGCACCGTGCCTGAGAGATGTTTACGGACGAGGTGCTCCAGGCTGGACAGCATCTCGCTCATGACACTGTGGCCACGCTAGCATCGGGATCCGGAGCCCGCCAACGAAACGCCGGCTGTTTTCATGGTAGAGGCGGGTTCATATGCGCCGGGGTGGGAGAGCGATCGTGGTGGGCGGCGGGCTCGCCGGCCTCGCCTGCGCGCTCGAGCTCGGAGAGGCCTGCACGCTGCTCGAAGCGGAGGATCGCCTGGGCGGCCTCTGCCGCACCGACGTGGTCGACGGATTCTCGTTCGACTGGACCGGACACTGGCTGCACGCGCGCGATCCGCAGATGCGCAAGGCCATCGAGGAGCGATGGCTCGCCGGAAATCTGTTGACCGTGCAGCGGCGCGCCCGGATCCACAGTGAAGGCGTGTGGACGACCTTTCCCTACCAGTTTCATTTATATGGGCTGCCAGCGAAGACCGTGAGCGAGTGCGTGCTCGGCTTCATCGACGCCACGCTCGGCCCGGGCGGGGCCGAGTTGCGCAAGCGCCCCTTGCGCAACGCGGCCGAGTTCATCCTGCGCGACCTGGGCGAGGGCTTCGCCCGGCATTTCATGTTCCCCTACAACCAGAAGCTCTACGCGGTCCGCTGCGAGGACCTGTCGCCGGAATGGGGCGGCCGGTTCATCCCCCGGCCTTCGCTGGAGGACGTGATCCACGGCGCGGTGGGGCCCGCGCGGGAGGACGTCGGCTACAACGCCTCGTTCTGGTATCCACGGCAGGGCGGGATCGAGGCGTTGGCGCGCGGGGTGGCCGGGGAGCTGCGCGCGGAGGTCCGACTCTCCTCGCGCGTCCAGAGTCTCGACCTCGTCGCGCGCCGTCTGCGCCTCGCTTCCGGCGAGCAGCTCTCCTACGACGCTCTGGTCCTGACCGCGCCCCTCCCCGCCTGCGCCCGGCTGCTGACCGACGCGCCTGCCGAAGTCCGCGACGCGGCAGCGCGCTTGCGCGCGGTCTCCGTCACGGTGGTGGAGGTGGGCGCCAAGGATCGGGGCGGCGAGCGCTTCCACTGGGCCTACTTTCCGGAGAAGGAGTTCCCGTTCTACCGGATCGGCTCCCCCTCCGAGGTGAACCCGGCGCTGGCGCCCGGCGGGTTCCGCAGCTTCGCCGTGGAGTTCGCGCACCGCGGGCCGGTGGACGTCGCCCGGTGCATCGAGCAGGCGCTGCTCGGGCTCGAGCGCTGCGGGTTGATCGATCGGAGCGCGGTGGTCCTGTCCCGAGCCCGCACCATCCCGGTGGCATACGTGCTGTTCGATCACGAGCACGCGGCGGCCCGGGCCGTCGTGCAGCAGCATTTCGAACGATCGGGCGTGCAGCTCGCGGGGCGGTACGGGAAGTGGGAGTACAGCTCGATGGAGGACGCGCTCCTCTCCGGCCGCGAGGCGGCCCGCCAGCTCGCATGATCTCGATCGTCATTCCCGTCTACAACGAGGCGCGCGTCGTGCGGGAAGCGGCGCTGGATCTGTGCCGCAAGCTGGACGAGCTGGGCTGGGACTACGAGCTCTTGCTCTCGGAGAACGGATCGACGGACGGGACCCAGCGGGTCCTCGAAGAGCTCGCGGCGCAGCAGCACCGCGTCCGCTGGCTGCACGGGGAGGAGCCGAATTACGGCCGCGCGCTCAAGCGCGGGATCCTGGAGGCCCGCGGCGAGGTGGTGATCTGCGACGAGATCGATCTCTGCGACGTCCACTTCTACCAGCGCGCGCTGCCGCTCTTGGAACAGGGGGCGGACCTGGTGGTGGGCTCGAAGGCGATGAAGGGCGCGAACGACGCGCGGCCCCTGGTGCGCAGGTTGGCCACCCGGGTGATCACGCTGCTCTTGCGCGCGACCACCGGGTTTCGCGGGACGGATACGCATGGGCTGAAGGCGTTCAAGCGGGATCGGCTGGTGGACGTCGCGCGGGCGTGCGTGGTGGACCGGGACCTCTTCGCCAGCGAGCTCGTGATCCGGGCGCAGCGGATGGGTCGGGACGTGCGGGAGATTCCCATCGCTCTGCAAGAGAACCGGCCGCCGTCGACCAAGCTGCTGCGCCGGGTGCCCCGGGTGCTCAAGGGGTTGGTGAAGCTGGGGTGGACGATCCGGGTGCGGCACCGGTGAGTGCTGGCGACAATCAGGGAGGTCCACGCACGATGTCCCGAGCCAGCTTCCAGAGTTCTCCAGCTCGACGCGTCAGGCCCTCGAAGGTGCCCAGTCCATCCGGCGCTGCGCTGACCCGTAGCTCGACTTGCGCGCCACGTGCTGCCAGGGCGCGGCCCAGCAGAAAGCGCGACCTCAAGACATGGTAACGCTCGGAGACCAATGTGACGCGACGAAAGCCTCGCTGGACGATGATGCTCGCGCAATGTGATGCGTTCTCGTAGGTCGATTTCGCCTCGGTCTCGAGGAGGATTCGAGCGCCAGCGAGACCTTCTGCAACGAGCCAGTCTCGCATGATCGGAGCTTCTGCGGGTCGTCCACGGACGGTGCCCCCACTCACGATGACGAGCGCCAGCGGATCGGCTGCGGCTTCGCTCAGGGCTTGGCGCAACCGTCGCGCTAGAGGAAGCCGGGGCTTTCCGTCATGGCCCACCGCGGAGCCGAAGACGAGGATGCCATGAGCGCGAGGCGGGCTGGCGATCATCTGGTGCTTCTTCCTTCGAGAAAAGACTCAGGGAGGCGACCTTGAATAGGGGAAGGATCGGCGAGAGCTGGCAGGCTGTGCCCGCTGATTCAGGCTGTGCCCCGCTGATTGAAGAGCGTAGCAGGGTTCGTTGAAAAACTTCGCTTTTCAACGCCCTGCTAGAAGTCCTTCGTGTACAGAACCGCAAAGTCCTTCGTCCGGTCTCCGATCGTCACCTCCGCCCCTACCGACCGGCTGATCTCGTACTCGATGCGCCCCTCGACTGAGTTCTCGTACGGGTTTTCGACGAACAGTTGTCGGTAGCCGATGAAGACCTTGTCGCCGATGTACTTCCCCACGCTCGCTCCCGAGACTCCCTGCGGCCCGCTGTCGATGGTGATCACGTCGACGGGCAGGACGTCGGAGATCTCCTTGCGGACCTGGCCGAAGAGCAGGCTCCCGACCACGCTGGTGGCCGCTCCGCGCAGGTCGACGCCGCCCCCTTGCTGGGTGGCGTGGCCCTGGACGCGGCCGGTGGCGAGGAAGAAGGCGATCTGGTCCTGGTCCATGGGCGGGCTGGAGGACATCTCGATCTGCGGGCTCTTGGCGGTCCCGGTGATGGCGATGGTCACTTTGGCCTGCGTGCTCTCGTAGAGCGCCTTGATGTCCAGCTCCGGGTCGGTGATGTCGCCGCCCGTCTCGATGATGCGAGCGTCGTCGATGCTGAATCGGCGTTGGAGCGCGCTGAAGGAGCCCGATGGCACGTGCACCACTCCGTCCGCGGTGAGCCCGTCCGGATTGCGGGCGTCGTAGTCGAAGTTCATCTGGCTCTCGACCGAGAACTCGAAGTCCGGCGCCTTCACGTACAGGTGGTTCAGGTCGAGGTGCGCGTGCATGCGAAAGGTCGCGTTCTTGCGGGCCTCGAGCTCGGCCGCCACCTCCTCGGGCTCCCGCCCCGGCGGATGCGGGCGCTCGCCGGCGTGCACGAGGATCACGTCGGGGTTCTCCTTCAGGCTGGGAAGCTTCCGGTCCGGAAGCTGGCGGATGGTGATGTGCGAGTCGGGAATCTTGGCGTTGACGGTCAAGAGACCGCTCGAGTAGTCGCCGAAGATGTCGAGCTCGCCGGTGATCTCGGCGCGTTGCTCCGCGGCCTGGCGGATGGGGACCGCCCCGGCCGGGAGGGGTTGGTCGGTTCCCGCCAGCTTGCGGTCGCGCACCGACTCGGCGTCGCCGAGGTGCACTTCGCCTGTGAACTCGATGCGGCCGGGATCGGTCCCGTCCTGCGCCGGACGGCGCGAGGCCACCAGGATGGCGCTGAAGGTGCCAGGCCCGGCCGAGCCGGTGATGCGGTCGATCACCACTTCCTTGGGCGAGAACGTCGCGTTCATGCCCAGATCGGTAAAGACCCCCTGTCCGACGATCTCGCAGAGACCGTCGCGCAGATGCACCTCGCCTTCGCCGACCGGTCTCGCCACCGTCCCGCCCACCTTGACGGCGCCCTCCAGGATTCCGCCCGCGCGCCGCACCCTGGGGATCAGGCCGGAGAGGAATGCCAGGTCGAGCTGGCGCGCGCGCACGTCGCCGGAGAGCTTGCCGTCGAGCAGCGCGGACGGTCCCCTGGCGAGCAGCGCGCGGCCGCCGAGGTCCGCGTCCACCTTCACATGGCCGAGGAAGTTGCCGCCCCCCGGCGGATCGACGCCGACGTGCAACAGCGCCCCCCCGGAGCTCGCCTCCAGGTAGAAGTCGGCGGCTCCCAGCTTCTTCTGCTCCTTCGAGAGGTCCCGCATGGTGAGCTGGCCGGTGAGCTGCGGGCGCGCGCCGGTCCCGGTGAGGGCCACGCGGCCGGTGATGCGCCCCTGCGCCACGTTGGTCCGGCCGGCCAGCTCCGAAGCGCGGGCGATGGTGAGCCCTGGAATGTCCAGGTTGAGCGAGACGGTGCGGTCGAGCAGCGGCTCGAGGACGGTCCGGTCACCCCGGTGGCGCAAGACCTCGAGCAGCTCCGCTCCGGAAACCGTGGCTCCCACCTCGAGGTGCGCGACCGCGTCGCCTTGCGATTGCGCGCTCAGCGTGAGGCGCACCTTGTCGGTGACGCCGAGCTCTCCCTGGAACCCGAGCCCGTGCAATCGCCCGACCGTGACGTTCTCGCCGGCCGTATCGACCGACAGCACGGGGCGGGCCGCGGTGCCGTTGAGCTTGGCCGAGAGGCTGACGGTTCCGGCGCTCTCTGCAGGCAGCAGGCCCGACTTCGAAAGCCGCTCCAGGGGAAGCTGCGTGATGGCGATCTCGGCCTTGAGCGGGCGGTCGGTGATCCCGCGCAGGTAGGCGGGATCCTGCATCGCGCGGACCAGGTCGAAGGGAAGCTGCGCGCTCAGCGCGAGCGAGGCGTCGCCGCCGAGCAGGACGGACGCATCGAGCGCCGCGGTCCCCTTCTCGACCAGGAGGCCGGCGCGCGCGTCCACCTGCTGGATCTTCTCGGTGCCGACGTTGCGCGCGTCGATCGATACCGTGGCCTTGGGCGCCGCCAACGTCCCGGTGGCCACGATCCGGACATCGATCAATCCGTGCGCTTTGTGGCGCAGCACCACGGGCACCTTCATGACCTCGCCCAGGCGCGCGACATCGAAATGGGAGAGGTGCGCGTCCAGCTCGATGGGCGCGTTGGGGGGCTGGGTGGCGATGGCCTGCACCGGCAGCTCGCCCTTGAAATCGAGGCGCACGGCGTCGCTCCCGGCCAGCGATCCGTCCGCCTGGAGCACTCCGCGGCGCACGTGCATGTGCACCTGGCCGTCCACCAGGAGATCGCCGGCGGCCTGCGCCCCCGTGCCGTGCAGGTCCGCACGCACGTCGATGTCCGGGTGCCCCCGAGGCCCCTCGATCACCGCGTTCGCGTCGAGGACCCCCCGCAGCTCCAGATCCTTGTGCATCGCGAACTCCGGGAGGCGATCGAGCTCGAACTTCGTCACCACCACCGCGGCGTCGATGCGGCCTGGCGGCGGTTGGATCTGCGCCTGCAACCGCACGCTGCCGTGCTCGCCCACCAGGTCGATGGGCTCGAGGATCAACGTGTCGCGGAAGTGCACGCCGGCGTCGTGCGCCAGGCGCAGCGTGTTCCCCGGATAGGCGACGAGGAAGTTCGAGAGCACCAGGCCGTCCTTGTCCTCGTCGATCTTCGCGTGGCCGACGAGTTGGAGGGTTCCGCCGGCGACTGCCGCGTCGATCTGGAGATTCGCCTCCGGCCACTGCAGCTGCATCTCGATGCGCGGCGCCCCGAGGTCGATCGCGCTGGCGAGCAGGCGCCGGGACCTGACGCGCAAGGCGCCGTCGGGGTTCTTCAGCGGCCCGCTGAGCGTGCCGTCCACGGCCAGGCCGTCGGCGGCGATGGTGCCGCCGAATCCGGCCTTGGGGGAGCGCAGGCTGATCTTCGCGTTCGGATTCTGGGGCGACCCGGTGACGCGAGCCGTGACGTGCGCCGCGCCGGAGAGCGGCAGCGAAGGCTTGCGCGTGATCGCGCCGATCGCCCGCCCGAACTGGGCCAGGTCGGGAGCGCGCAGGTCGAGGTCGAGCGAGAGCGCGTCGTAAGCCGCGGCACCGTGCGCCTTGACCTCGAGGCCGAGCGCGGTGGCGGTGAACGCGCGAATCAGCGCATGGCGCCCGTGCAGCGAGGCGTCCAGATCGACCCGGACGCCCCCCCCCCGCTCGAGCTTCGCCGGCCCGACGTGCACCGCTCCTTCCAACTCGCCCTCGACGCCGTGCTTGTCGAACCGCGGCACGCCCTTGCCGTGGAGCGCCGCCCGGCCGGTCACCTCGCCGTTGGGCGCGACGCTCGCGATCGCCCCGGGATCCACGGCGGCCACCGAGAGCTGCACGTCCCAGACCGGCGACTTCTCCAGGGTGGAGGTGACCTTCGCCAGGATCCGGCCCCCGCCGGCTTCGATCCTCAGGTCCAGGCCGGCGGTCTTCCCGTCGCTCTTCAGATCGGCCTCGCCGCGCACGATGCCCTCGAGCGGCGCCGCGGGTAACACCACGTCGAGGTCGTCGGGCCGCACGGTCAGCTCCCGGATCCGGATCTCGCCCGCATGCCGCGTGAAGTCCCAGGAGCCGCTGGCGAGCAGGCCGCTTTCCCCCAGCTTCAAGCGCAAGCTCTTCACCCCGACGGTGCCGGCCGCCGCCGCGCCGTCGAGCGCCGTCTCCAGCGTCAGCGCGACGGGCGCCTTGCCCGGAGCGACCAGCTCGGCGGAGAGGTTCAGCCCGGCCGCGGCGGAGTCCGCCGAGTAATGCCCGTGTCCCTGGGAGACGTTGAAGTCCTGGAGCGCGAACGTCGCCTCGGCGCCCACCTCGGGCCGCAGCGTGACCGAACCGCCGCGGATCGTGACGCTCCGGAGCTCGATGGCCCATGCGAAGGGGCCTCCGGCGCCAGGCTCCGGCGGCTTGCGCGGCCTGATCGCGCGCTGCAAGGTCGTCTCGCCGGTCCCTGGGACCTTGGCGATCTCGATCCAGGGCCGTTCCAGCTGCGCCTCGGTGATGATCACCTTGTGCGCCCGGAGCGCGAGCGGCTCGATCCGGACGCAGGCGCGGTCCGCGGTGACCACGCGGTGCCCGTCCGGATCGCGCAGCTCCACCCCGTCCACGCAGATGTGGAGGAAGCCGCTGACGTGGATGGCGCCGATGCGCAGGTCGCCCTGGATGGCGTTGCGGGCCTGGTTCGCCAGGTAGCGCCCGAGCTCCCCGGAACCCCTGCCGGTGTGCAGCCAGACGAGCGCCGCCACGATCGCTAGCACGACCAGGCCGAGCAGCGACAACGCCGCGATCGACGCCACCCGTCCCGCCCGGCGCCAGCCGGACTTCCGGGGACGCCGCTGTCGCGCAGGGTTCGGCGGCTCGTACCTCGGCTCTGGCGGGTGCTCGGTCACTTCCCTGGATCCTTACTCACACGGGGCGTCCGCCGCACCTCCACCGCACGGCGGAGGCTAGAAGGCCTCCCCCAGGGTGACGTGAAGCGCCCAGCGGGATTCACTGATGCAGCCGAAAGTGTTGCTGGGGCAGTGGACCGACACCCTGGTCGGGGCCACCGTCGGCTGCTTCGGATCGCCGTTCACGAAAGCCGGCGACTGTGTGGTCACGTCCTGGGGATTGAGCAGGTAGCCGACGTCGAAGCGAATCGGACCGACCGGAGTCAGGTAACGAAGCCCGAGGCCGAGTGCCACCTCCAGGCCGTCCTTCAACGGCCGCGACGGCGAGTCCCCCACCGTGCTCGCATCGACGAACGGCACGATCGAAACATTGTTCACGGGCCAGTTCGCGTGGATCCGGAGCTCTGCGGAGAACAGCATCGCCGACGTTCCTCCCGCGGGCGAGGTCTCGGTCGCGAAGTTCTTGGTGCACCCCTTTGCAAACTGCTCCGCGTCGTCCGGTTTACAGGGAGTCGCGCCAAATTTCGGTCCCTGCTGAAGCGCCCCGTACCCGCGCTGATCGTTCTGCCCGCCGAAGTAGAACCGCTGGGTGAACGGGGTCTTCCCCTCTCCGCCCTCGGTAAACATTCCGCCGTATACGGCCCGTGCCGCAAACACCGCATATCGCGTCATCGGCGCGTAGACGCGAAGCTCGGGGTTGACGCGGAAGTAGCTGAACGAACTCGAAACTGTCGGCAGCGTCTGCTGGAACCCCACCGAGAAATAGAAGCCCTGCGTCGGCTCGATCAGGTTGTCCCGACCGTCCAAGGCATAGCGCAGCTCGGGATAGACGAGCGTGCAGCCCTGGCCGCATTCGCGGGTGATGCCCGTATTGGGAGAGTTGGGATCGAGGTTCACCGTGCTCAGCACGTTCACGTTGAAGTACTTCACGTAGTTCAGCGACAGCCCGACCGAGTGAGGCCCCCGGCGATACAACAGACCGGTCCGGGCGGCGACGTCGTCGTAGGAGAAGCCGTCCTGGACCTCGCGCCCGAACTCCCCGCGGGTGATCCAGTCCAGCCCTGGAACGAACACGCTGGGAATGGTGACCTGCGCATAGGTCTGGTTCGTGATTCCCGACTGCCCGGACTTGAATTGACCCGGAAAGGGATTCGGCACGAAGGCGTAGCCGAGCGTCGTCCCCAGCTCCAGGCGCCGCAGCCCGCCCAGGAGCGAGCGATTCGTGTAGTCGGCCGTGAGCCGTGGAAGCACCCAACGCCCCACTTCCGCGGAGGCGCCCAGGCCCAGCCGGATGGTCTGGAACGGCGCCTCGCGCACGTTGACCCGCACCGACGCGACGGGAGTGTCGCCGAGCGGGTCGGTGCCGATCCGCACGCCCGAGAACGCGCCCAGGTTGTAGACGCGCTGCTGCGCCAGCGCGAGCGCCTGCGGGCTGTACCGATCTCCGCGGCTGATGCCGGTGGCGAATTCGATCGCGTCCGCGTCCACGCGGCGATTGCCGGAGACGTTGACCTTGCCGAACGTAAACCGCGGTCCGGTGTCGACCTCGAAGGTGATGCTTGCCTTCCGCTCCTCGGGCGCGACCTCGACTTTTCCGCGCACCCGCGCCTGCGCGAATCCGCGCTCGCGGAGCTTCTGCGTCAGCACCTCCTTCGCCTTCTCGTAGACGTCCTCGTCGAATTCATCCCCCGGGTGGATGGGCAGCGCGTCGTCGACGTCGTGCAGCTCGTCCTTGGGAAGCTCGTCGAGGCCGACGTAGTCCATCTTGCGCAGGAACGCGCGGGGCCCCTCGTCGATCTTCACCACCAGCGTCACGCGACCCTTGTCGTCGCGCCGCTCCTGCAGGTCCGTGACCTTGGCCATGTAGAAGCCCTTCTGGTTGTACCAGCGCTCGATCCGCTTGACGTCGATGGCGAACAGGTCGGCGTCGTAGTAGCGCGCGGTCTTGCTGAAGAAGCCGCTGGTGGGCTGGGTGGCGATGTGGTCCTTCAGATCGCCGGAGGAGATGCTCTTGTTGCCCTCGAACGCGAGCAGCAAAAGGGCGAAGGCCGGGCGGGACAAGGCAGGGAACGTATCTTGAGCCGGCGGCGAGCGCACGCGACGCCCGGAGGCGCCGTCTCAGGAGCGTTGCCGCAGCAACAGATGCAGGTGCGCTTTCTCCCAGGCGCGCGCCCGCTGGTACCCGGGGAATTCGCGCTCCGCGGCGCGGAACTCCGGCCCGTGGACGATCCGGCGGCCCTCCCCGTCGATCTCGGGCGGAAAGACCTGGTGGAGCATCTCGTGGAACACCACCATCTCCACGAAGTAGCGCGGCACCCGGCCGTCGTCGAGCGCCGGGTGGATGCGGATGACCTTCAGATCGTGGAAGTACACGCCCATCTTGATCGACCGCCGCCGCCCGGCCGGGCTGCGCCGGCCCCATCCGATCCGGGCGCCCACCGTGCCGTCGAAGTGCGCCGCGTTCAAGCTGGCGTAGATCTCGGCCAGGTCGTGGACGCGCCCGCGCGGAGCGAGCGGCGCCTCGGTCCTCGGCGGCGCCGGCCGGATCAGCTCGCGGTTCTGCCGCACGTACTCGTCGATGGCCCGGCCGTGGGCGCGGCGGTTGCGCCCGGTGAAACCGGCCAGGGCGCGCATCACCGGCTCGTGCGCGCCGGCGAACATGTGGTGCAGCCGGAAACGCAGCCGGCCCTGCACGCGGCGGTAGCTCACCATCGTCCACGCGTTGTCGGTCAGCTCCACCTCCACCGGCTCGCGCAGGAGCGAGGAGAGCCGCGAGGCGAGCACCAGGCCGGCGCCGTCGGGGACGAGGTGGATGCGCGAAGGCTTCTCCGGACCTTCGAGCGCGATCGCGACGCGGGGTTCGGACTTCGGAGCGGTCTCGCTGGGGAAGAGGGAGAGCTGCCGCATGGCTGCGAAGCACTCTAGCGACCGCGGCCGCCTTGCTTCAAGAGAGCAAATGCGAGTTCGGATGTTTGACGCTTCGGATCGCGGTCTGTATCGTGCACGCAAGCTTCGTCGCAGCGGAGCGACACATCGGTGCGGGAGGAGGATCTGATGGCAAGGAAGAAGGGCTCCAAGAAGGGCGCCAAGAAGGGCGCGAAGCGGTCAACCAAGAAGAAGAGCTCGCGCAAGCGGTAGCCCGAAGTTTCCGGGCGGCCTCTTGAGTCCCCGGAGGCCGCCCGCGGGTTTCGAAGTGGAAGTCCTGCAGTGCCCCCCTCCATCAGCGACGGCGACCGGAAGCAGCTCTTGCTCGAGCTTCGCGCTCTGACCGGCGCGTCGCTGCAGAAGCTCTGGCTTCCCTCTCCCCAGGTTTGCGTCCTCCAGCTCCGCACTCCGGGCCAGACCACCTTGGCGGTGCTCGACGCGCGGCTGCGCATGGCGGCGCTCGCTCCCGAACGGCCGACCTCGCCGGAGGGCGCGCCGCGATCCCAGGCCACGCTGCGCAACGCGCTGGAAGGCGGGAAGCTCACCGGCGCGGATCTGATCATCCCGGCCGATCGGCGCGCGCCGTCGCCGCGCCTGGCCTTCGGCGATCGGTTCCTCCTCGCCGAAGAAGCGCTGCTCCTGGTCGACGCGGCCACCTCGAAGATCCTCTGGGCTTCCTCAGGGGCGCAGCGAAGGCCCGGGAGCGAGTATCCGGAGGTGGAGGAGATCGCGCTGGGAGACCCGGCGCCCTTGAAGTCGCGCGACGCGCTGGTGCGCGAGGCGCTGGCAGGCGAGGAGCGGGCGGGAGTCGCGGCGCGGCGGAAGGAGCTGGTCGCGCGGCTGCGATCGCGCGTCCAGAAGCTGCGGCGCACGCTGGCGGCCGTGGAAGGCGACGCCGCGCGCGCGGTGGGCGCCGGCGAGGAACGCGCCCGGGCCGAGCTCTTGCTTCCGCTCGCCTCGCGCTTGCCGCGCGGCTCGCGCGAGGCGCGCGTGCCCGACTGGTCGCGGCTCGACGATCAAGGCCGGCCGGCCGAGATCACGATCCCGCTGGATCCCGCGCTGAGCCCGGCGCAGAACGCCCAGCGCTGGCTGAGGCGCGCGAAGCGCTACCAGGCGGCCTCCGGTCGGATCGCGGCGCGGCGCGCGGAGGTCGAGCAGGCGCTGGCGCGCGCGGAAGCGCTGCTCTCGGGTGCAAGAGCCCGCGCGCCCCGCGCTTGCCGTACCGGAGGTTCAGCTCGCAATCCGGCGCCCCGATCCTGGTCGGCCGCAGCGCGCGCGACAACGACGCGCTCACCTTGCGGGTCGGACGCGGCAACGATCTCTGGCTGCACGCCCGCGGCGTGCAAGGCGCGCACGTGATCGTGCCCGGGGCGGGCGAAGCGCCGGACCCTCGCGCGCTGGGCGACGCCGCGCTGCTCGCCGCACATTTCTCCTCCGCGCGCGGCCAGGACGGCGTGGAGGTGGCGTGGACGCGCTGCAAGTACGTCCGCAAGCCGAAGGGGGCCCCGCCGGGCAGCGTGTCGGTGACGCAGGAGAAGGTGTTGCGCATCCGGCTGGAGGAGGACCGGCTGAAGGCGCTGCTGCGCACCGAAGCCTGAACTGAGGCATCTTTGCTGGGTGGCGCGCCACCTGCCGTTCCTGGTCTTCCTCGCCGTCGCCCTCAGCCTGGTGGGCGGCATGCACTACTACCTCTGGGTCCGCCTGGTGCGCGACGTGCATTTCCCGCCGCATTGGGCCCGTGCCCTCACCTTCGCGATCATCGCGCTGGCCATCGCGATGCCCGCGACGCTCTTTGCGGCACGGCTGCTTCCCGGGTCGACGGTCCGGCCGCTGATCTGGATCGTGTTCATCTGGATGGGAGTCGGCTTCCTGTTGGTCGCCTTCCTCGGGCTGACCGACCTCGCCCGCTTCGCTGCGTTCGTGATCGCGCGGCTGCGCGGCCCCTCGGATCCGGACCCCGCGCGGCGGGTGCTGCTCGCCCGCACGCTCGCGGCGGGCGTCGGCGGCCTGGTGGCCGGGCTCTCCGCCGTCGGCATCCGCAGCGCGCTGCACGGCGTCCAGATCAAGGAGCTCGAGGTGCGCCTGCGCAACCTTCCGCAGGAGCTCGCGGGGTTCCGCCTGGTCCAGATCTCCGACGTCCACATAGGGCCCTTGCTGCGCAAGGACTGGGTCGCGCACCTGGTCGAACAGATCCGCTCGCTCTCGCCCGACCTGGTGGCGATCACCGGCGATCTGGTCGACGGGCGCGTGCACGAGCTGCGCGACCACGTCGCGCCTCTCGCCCGGATCGAGGCGCGGCGCGGCGTCTACTTCGTCACCGGGAACCACGAGTATTACTCGGGAGTGGAGGAATGGTACGCGCACCTGCCTTCGATCGGGGTCCGGCCGCTGCGCAACGAGCGCGTCGAGGTCGCGCCCGGGCTCGATCTGGCCGGAATCGAAGATCCCACCGGCACGCCGGACTTGAAGGCAGCGCTGGCGGGGCGCGATGGTTCGCGCGCGCTGGTGCTCCTCGCGCACCAGCCCCGGCAGTTTGCCGAGGCCGTGAGCCAGGGCGTGCCGCTCACGCTCTCCGGGCACACGCACGGAGGCCAGATCTGGCCGTTCTCCTGGCTGGTCGCGCTCGTGCAGCCGTATCTGGCCGGGTTGCACCGCCGCGGCGAGTCCCAGCTCTACGTGAGCCGGGGCACCGGCTTCTGGGGACCGCCCATGCGCATCTTCGCGCCGGCGGAGATCACGCTGCTCAAGCTGCAGCCGGCGTGACGCTCAGGCCACCTTCGCCCCGTCGATCATCACCCACTCGGGCCGGGATAGATCCGCGGGAGTGAGGCTCCGCACGGCGAGCACGCTCGCGGGCGAGCCGGCGGTGAGGCGCCCGAGCTCGGGTAGCGACAGGAGCGCCGCGGCCGCAGAGGTCGCGGCCTCGAGCGGATCGAGTCCGGCGGCGCCGAGGAGCGCCAGCTCCCGGCCGTCGATCCCCGGAGCGGTGTTCTCGTTGCCCAGATCGGTGCCATAGGCAACGCGGGCGCCGGCGTCGCGCAGCGCACGCAGGCGCTCGGGCGCGACCGAGAAGGCGTGCAGGGTGGAGATCACCCATCGGCCCTTCATCCGCGCGAGCAGGTCGTCCGGCAGCGGATCGCGCGGCGTGTGGGCGAGGACGTCCGCGCCGGCATCCAGCGCCTGGCGGACGGCGCTCACGTCCAGGGCGTGCGCGGCGACCCGCAGACCCAGGCGATGCGCCTCGTCCGCGGCGGCCCGGGCGACCTCGGGCGCGATCACCGGGAAGCGCGCATCGAACGCCAGCTTCGCGAACTTCGCGCCTGCCCGGGCGAGGCGCTGGACCGCCGCGCGCGCCTGCTCCGCGGTGGCCAGCTCCAGCCCTTCGCCGTTGCGGCCCCAGGAGCGCGTCGGATATCCGCCCGGCGCGGTGAGGAGCGGACCGGAGAAGAGGATGCGCAGCGGGCCGTGGTCGATCGGCAGCAGGCGCTCCGGCGCTCCCAGATCGAGGACCGCCGCGACGCCCCGTCGCAGCTGCTCGCGGGAGACGAGGGCGGGGTCGCCCGCGACCGAGAGATGGACATGCGCGTCGATGAACGCGGGGACCACGAACAGTCCCGAGGCGTCGACGGTCCTCGCGCGGCGCGCCGGGGCGGCGGCCTCGGCGGCGATCCTGCCGCCTTCGACGCGCAGGGCGCCCTTGCGCGGCGCGGGATCCGCGAGCTGTCCGCCGGCGATCCAGAACACCTGCCCAGATTATCAGGTGTATGCTTCGCGCATGCCCGACGACGCGGACGAGCTGATCCTCAAGATGCAGCACCTGGAGGCACAGGCGCGGGCCCAGCAGGAGGCGCGCGCAAAGCAGCCGGTCACGGAGCGGCTGAAGACCGTGGCGCAGCAGCTCGCGTTCGATTCCCGGCGCGAGATCGAGCAGGCGGAGGCAGCGCAGAAGGCGGCCGAGGAGAAGCAGGAGCGGGCGCGGAAGGGGGGGCTCTCTCCGCTGGACGCGGCCGAGCTGCTCGGCCAGGGCAAGGTGGAGGCGCAGGAGGCGAAGGTCCGCCTGGTCAAGGCGCACGCGCGCCTGAACCTCGCGCTCGACCGCATGGATGACGCGGAGCGACGCGAATGGGAGGCGCTGCAGGCGGAAGCCCGCGCGGAGACGCACGCCCAACTGGCCGACGACCCGTTGTTCAAGAAGTAAGTGGCTCTACGCAAGGCCGCGCGCGTTCTGCTGGCGATCGCGCTCCTCTTCGCCCTTTATGCCCTGGTCTGGCAGCTACCGCTGCTCCGCTGGATCGTGGAGGGCGCGAAGCTCGTCCATGGGCTCGGCTGGGCGGGGGTGCTGGCGACGTTTGCCGCGATCTATCTAATGACGCTGCTCCTCTTGCCCATCATCCCGCTGATCGTCGCCGCCGGCTGGTTGTACGGGCCGTACGCCGCGCCGATGACGTTGGCCGCCGCCGTCGCGAGCGCGGCGACCTCGTTCGCGATCGCGCGCGCTCTCGGACGCAAGTCCGCGACCCAGGTCTTGCTCGAGCGTCCGAAAGCGCGCGCGCTGGCGGATCTGGCGGCGGAGGGCGGAATCCTCACGGTGGCGCTGGTCCGCCTCTCCCCGCTCTTGCCGTACACGCCGAGCAACGCCGTCCTCGGCCTGACCTCGATGCGCATGCGGGACCTGGTCCTGGGCACCGCGATCGGCATGGCGCCCGGGATCGTCCTCTATTCCTGGGCGGGGTCACTGCTGCCGGGCGTGGAAGCGATCGAGCAGGGCGAGACCATGCAGGGCACTGCCGTCTGGATCCTGCTCGGCGTGGCCCTCGCGGCCGGAGCCGTCCTCGGGACCGCCGCAGCGCGACGGCTCCAGAGGATGCAGCGCCCGAAGTCTTCCTAGCCGGGGTCAGGCGGATTGCCTGGCCAGCAGCAGCTCCTCGATCACGTCGCGCAGCACGGCCAGCACTGCTTCGGCGTCCGGTCCGTCGACGATGGGGGTGTCCTGCGCGCTGAGCACGGCCTGACCCGCGACCGAGCCCCCGTCGTTTCGGGACAACTGGACCGGGATCACGCGGCCGCCGACGCGGAGATGGCGCACGGCGAAGATCTTTTGCTGAGTCACGATAACCGTACGGGAGCAATCTGCGGGCCATCCCGTAGGCCCGGGATCCAGCCGCATGAGCCAGCGTTCTGGCCATCGATCCGAACGCCCTGCCCTTTCCGCGATGAACGAGCGCCTCGGGCAAAAGGCGGGCGCAATCTCCGGGCGGCCCGGGCTGGATTCCAAGCCTCGGACACGAGCCCGAACGCTGGCCTGAGAGCCGGAAAGCTGGCTCCCACCGTCAGGAAACCGGCAGAAAAGTGGCTGTGGCACCGCCATTGCGTACAGCTGTCCACAAATGCACCTCTCGAGATTCGTCGTCGCCTACCAGGGGATACGGCCCGGCGAAAGCGTCCTCTACAGCGTCCTGGACGACCGGTACGCTGGAGTCGACGACGCGACGTTGAACGCGGTGGCGCGGTGGACCGCCGGCGAGGAAGCCGCGACAGAGGAGGAGCGGGAAGCGCAGGAGGTGCTGCTCGAGGACGGCTTTCTCGTCCGGGAGCGCGCCGAGGACGACGCGCGCGTACGGGCGTACCTGGACAAGGCGCGCGAGGGCATCCCGGGCACCCTGTACGTGACGCTGATGCCCACGCTGCAGTGCAACCTGGCCTGCACCTACTGCTTCCAGAAGGAGCACCCGGCGTTCACCAAGATGTCCTCCCCGACGGAGGACGCGACGCTGGAATGGATCCTGCGCCAGGTCGACGAGCGCGGTCTCCACACCCTTCACGTGCACTACTTCGGCGGCGAGCCGACCACGCGCAAGGACTACTGCCTGCGCACCGCCGAGGTGCTGTCCGCGGCGATGCGGGCGCGGGGTGGGAAGTTCAACTGGCACATGACCACCAACGGCATCCTGCTGGACGTTGCTTTCGCCCGGCAGATGGAGTCGTTCGGGCCCGGCTCGTTCCGGGTGACGCTCGACGGCGACCGCGAGACGCACGATGGAATGCGCGTGTACCGCGACGGCCGCGGGTCGTTCGACGCGATCTTCGACAACCTGGTCGCCCTCGCGCGCGCCGGCAGCAGGGTCTACGTCGGCGGCAACTTCTTCCCCGACCAGGCCGCCTCGTTCGAGAAGCTGCTTGACCGATTCGAGCAGAGCGGCGTGGCGCGGCTTCTGGCGGGCGTGCAGTTCCACCCGATGGTGGACACCCAGCAGCGCAGCAAAGGGACGTGCACGGGATGCAGCGAGAAGCAGGAGGCGCAGACGTTGGTGCAGCTCAACAAGTCCATCGAGCGGCGGAAGCTGACGCCGGCGGCATACGACGGGCAGACGCTCGAGGGCCTGCTCGGGCCCTGCGAGCTTCACTGGAAGAACAACTACACGATCGATCCCGAAGGCCGGGTCTACAAATGCCCGGCGGTCGCCGGCTTGCCCGGACTGGAGGTGACGCAGGTCGCCTCCCGCGCCGCGGAGAAGATCGCGCCGCTCCTCGAGCTCAGGCCCTGGGAGAAGTGCGGGGATTGCCCCTACCTGCCGGTTTGTGTCGGCGGCTGCCTCGGAGGCAAGTATCTCAAGACCGGCCGCCGCGACGAGGTGGCCTGCAAGAAGGACATGTTCGAGACCAGCTTCCGCGAAAGCGTCGTCCACCGCTACCTCGCGGAATTCCCGGATCCCCCGTGGACACAGGCCGCCTAGGCCAGGAGTCCCCCGATGAAGATCAAGCGTTCGAGCCGGAAGGGCGTTCGCATTCCCAACGCCTGCGGAGCAATACTTCTCGTCCCGCCAGTCACGTGATCGCTCTTCAGAATTGACTCGCGAAGGCGGTCGCTGCACAAGCTGCGAAGCAACGTGCGCCGCCTTTTGCTCCTCGCGAGCCTCTTTGCCTGTGCGCCCTCGCAGGGCCGCGATTCGTTCGTCTTGACCGTCGCCCTGTGGGGGTCGCTCGGGCCGCTGAACCCGATCAACCTGGAAGGAGAGATCGTTGCCGTAGCGAATCCCTGGGTCTTCGAGAAAGTTGCCTCCATCGACGCGGCCGGCAACCTGCGACCCGTCTTCGCGAGCTCCATCGAACGGGCGCCCGGTTCGCGCTTGCGCGTCTCTCTCGGCCGCGAAAGCACTTTCAGCGACGGCACCCCCGTCACCGACGCGGACGTCGCCCGGTCGCTCGCCGCCTACCATCTTCGCGTGGAGCCGGCGGAGCGCGGGGTTCTCGTCGTGCAAGCCAGCGACCCCGGCATCAGCGCCGAGGCGCTGCTGATGCACGCAGCGATCTTCCGGGAATCGGAGGGGCGGTTTCTCGGATCGGGACCGTTCGCGGTCGCTTCCGAGAGCGATCGGGAAGTGCGCCTCGTGCGCCGGACCACGGAGCGAGGCCGGGTGGCCGAGGTGCGCCTGATCGCTTATCCCACTCCGCGGGACGCCTTCTCCCACGCGCTGAAAGGCGACGCGAACCTGATCGTGGAACTCGAGCCGCGCATGCGGGAGTTCTTCGACGGCGTGCCCTCGCTCCGCGTGCTTCGCGAGCCAGGCCATAGCGCGGATGCCGTGATATTCAACGCTCGCCTCTCCCGCGCGGAACGGGTCGCGCTCGCCAGCGCGCTCGAGTCCGAGCAAGTGCGCGAGCTCGCCTATGAGAGCGGAGTCTGTGCAGAGAATCGCGAAGCGCATCCACAACCGCCTCCGATCCCCGAGGGGCCGGCCTTGAACGTGCTCAGTTGGGGCCCCTTCGACCGCCTTGCGATGTCCGTTCGCCGGGCGCTTGCTGAGCGCGGGGGCGAGGTCGTCTCCTTGCCGGTGCCTGAGGCCCTCAAGCGAGTCCAGTCTGGCCAGTTCGACCTGGTCCTCGCCCGGCCGATGATGTGGCCGCCGAGCGCGATCGTCTGGCACACCGGGCATCCGGACAACATGAGCGGCTACTCGAACAAGGTGGTCGACGCCGCGCTGGATTCGGGCGACTGGAAAGCGGCAAGGAGTGCGCTGCGCGACGATCCGCCTGCAGCCTTCATCTGTACGCGCGAGAAGGTCGCGGTGGTCGATGCCCGCATCAAGAACCCGATGCTCGGTCCCTTTGACCTCTTGGAGACCCTGCCGCAATGGGAGGTCGCGCAGTGACGACGAGGCGTCGAATCGCGTTTCAACTGACGGCCCTGGTCGCGGCCTGCGGAGTTGTTCCGTTGGTGCTCCTTGCCGTCTTCGGACTCCAGATCCTGCGCCGCCGCGGCGAAGCCGCCTCCCAGGATTCGCTGCACGCCATCGCCGAGCAGGCCGCGGCCCGGGTCGCAACCTACATCGCGCAGCAGCGCGAGATGCTGCGCGCGCTGGCGATGGCGGTCGGCAACCAGCCGGACGTCGAGCGCCGCCTGGCGGATGCCTCGCTCGATGCCCCCAGCCTGGGGAAGCTTCGCCTGATCTCGGCCGACAGCCCGCCCGCGAAGCGCCCGCGCGCCCTCAAGCCCGATCAGCTCGCCGCCGCCCTGCACGGGACCGAGGTGGCCTCGGATACCTACATCGTCGAGCTCTCCCCGGCGATGGACGTCTGCGTCCCCTCGGGGAAACCGGGCAACACCGTGTGCGCGACGCTGGACCTGCTCGAGCTCCAGCGCCAGGTCCAGCGCATCCGGGTGGGCGAGCAGGGATATGCGCTCGCGTTCGATCGCGGCGGACGGCTGGTCGCGGCAGGTTCGGGGGCGATGCGCGCCGCCGTGCTCAGCGGCGATCCGGTGCCGGAGTCCCCGCTTGCCGCCGGCCTCGTGAGCGGAACCGCCGCCCCCGTCCGGTTGCGTAACAGCGAGGGGCGGGACGTGCTCGCCGGTTGGGCCGCGCTGCCAAGTCTGGGTTGGACCATCGCGGTGGAGCAGCCAGCGGAAGAGGCTCTGCGGGGCGCGCGCACCGCGCTGCAGTTCCTCGGTGGCGGCGCGCTGGTGATCCTGCTGGCTTCGATCGCCATCGGCTACCTGCAGGCGCGGCGCATGCTGGCCGCCCTCGAGCTGGAAGAGCGCTTCCGGACCGCCGGCAGGATCGCCGCCGGGGTCACGCACGACCTCGGCCACCGGCTCGCCATCCTGCGCCAGATCGAGCAGCTCGCGGCGATGAACGATCCCGATTACCTCCCCCGGATCCGCGACTCGCTCGCCAGCGAGGCGAGCACGCTGCACCGTTTCGTCACCGACTTCGCCGACCTCACCCGCGAGGCGAAGTCGCAGGACTTCTTGCCCATCGAGCTGAACGCGTTCGCGGAGAGCATCCGGAACAGCGCGCAGGGGTATGCGAACGAAGCGAAGGTCGGCATCGAGGTCCAGCGCGCGCCGTCGGAGCTCTGGGTCCGGGGAGACCGCTATCTGCTGGAGCGCGCCGCGCTGAACCTGACCCGCAACGCGATCGAGGCATCGAAGCCCGGCTCGGCCGTGCGCCTGCGCGTCGACCGCGGCTCGGGGCAGGCCGTGCTCGCGGTGGAGGATCAGGGCGGCGGAATCGCGCCGGATCGGATCGACTCGCTCTTCGACTCGTTCGCCTCCACCAAGCGCTCCGGCGTTCACCTGGGCATGGGCCTGCCCAACGTGCGCCGCATCATGGTGGCGCACGGCGGTTTGATCTCGGTGAAGAGCAAGGTGGGCGAGGGCACGACGTTCCGGCTGGCGCTGCCCGCCGACGGCGTTCAGTCCTCGTCGCCTTCAGCCCCCGCGACGATCCCGTAGCTCTTGAGCTTCGCCTTCAGCGTGGAATAGCCGATCTGGAGCTGCTCGGCGGTGCGCTTGCGGTTCCACAGGTTCCGCTTGAGCGCCTTTCGCAGGAAGCTCTTCTCGAAGGCGAGGATGGCGGCGTCGAGGCTCTGCGTCTCGCTCTCGGTCTCCGGGGCCGTGCTGGCGGTGAGCGCGAAGTCGTACGGCAGGTCCGACTCCTCGATGATCTCGGAATCGCAGACCACCGTCATCCGCGCCATGATGTTCTCCAGCTCGCGGATGTTGCCCGGCCAGCGGTAGCGCTCGAGGAGCTGCAGCGCCCCCTCGGCGAGCGTCTGCGGCAGCCGCCCGTGCTCGGCGGCGGTGCGGGAGAGGAAGTGCTGCGCCAGGTGGCGGATGTCCTCCCGGCGGTCGCGCAGGGGCGGGAGCTCGATCGGGACCACCTTCAGGCGCCAGTAGAGGTCCTCGCGGAACTTCCCTTCCTGCACCCGCTTGCCCAGGTCACGGTTGGATGCGCAGATCACGCGCAGGTCGAGCTGGATGGGCTTCTCGCCGCCCACCCGCTCGATCTCGTGCTCCTGCAGCGCGCGGAGGATCTTCGCCTGCA
>WNFK01205352.1_pt1 | contig 21244 bp, 20 predicted proteins | sample 5400281 | NCBI WGS metagenome assembly WNFK01 (sample SAMN13153350, study PRJNA577476) | soil metagenome | isolation source: 20 cm soil on Douglas fir-dominated hillslope | place: USA:California | collected 2013-09-17
ACATCGCGCTGACCCCGCCGAAGTTCTGGCGGATCACGCCGGTGATCGTGGTGGGCGGGAGCTACGAGTACCAGAACTTCAAGCAGCGACTCCATCCGGTGGGCGATCCGAACCGCACGGACGAGTGGCGCGAGACCAAGTCGGTCTACCTGCAGGGGCAGTTCGGCTGGATGGAGCGTATCTTCCTCAACCTCGGCGGACGCTACGACGACAGCACCGCCTACGGCACGAAGCTCACCCCGCGCGTGGCGGGCGCCGCGGTGGCGCCGGTGACGAATACGCGCGTGCGCGGCGCCTGGGGCACCGGGATCAAGGAGCCGAGCTTCTTCGAGCAGTTCGGCGGCTTCGGGATCCCCGGCAACCGCGAGATCAAGTCCGAGCAGTCGGAGAGCTGGGAGGCGGGCGTCGACCAGCCGCTCTGGGGCGAGAAGATCCAGCTCAGCGCCACCTACTTCGAGAACCGGTTCAAGGACCTGATCGCATTCGTCAGCTTCACGGAGGGCTCGACGAACGTCCAGGCGGCGAAGACGAGCGGCGTCGAGGCGGTGCTGGTCGTGCGGCCGTTCCCGGGCTGGTCCGCGACGGCCAACTACACCTACCTGCGCACCGGCGAGCCGCTCCTGCGCCGGCCCAAGCACTCGGGGAGCGTGTCGATCGGGTACGCCGGCGACCGAGTGCGGACGGTGGGGACGCTGTACGTGAGGGGCGAGTCCGAGGACGTCGACTTCAGCGGCGGCTTTCCGGGCACGCGGAAGACGCTGCCCGGCTACGACAAGCTCGATCTGGCCCTGGCCGTCGTCCTGTTCAAGAACGTGATCGGGCTCAAGGAGATCACCTGGAAGGCCCGCCTGCAGAACGTGATCAACGAGAGATACGAGGAGACCTTCGGGTTCTCGTCCGCCCGCATCTCGGCGCTGACCGGCTTCGAGGTGCGCTACTAGCGCGGCCGCGGCGGAGCGGGTCGGCGCCGCTAGCCGGCGCGCTTCGCCGCGAGCATCGCGGCCAGCCTGACCTTCTGCACCTTGCCGGTGTCCGTCACCGGCAGCTCCTCGCGCCGCATGAGGCAGAACTCCTGGGGCACCTTGTAGGCGGCGAGCGCCGCCTTGCAGAAGGCGCGCAGCGCCTCCGGCTCGGCGTCGTGACCCTCGCGCAGGACGATCACGGCGGCCAGGATCTCTTCGCGTCGCGGATCGGGCAGGCCGACCGCGTACGCCTGCTCGACGGCGGGATGGCCGAGCAAGACCTCCTCGATCTCGAGCGGCGCCACGTTGATCCCGCCGCTCTTGACCATCTCCTTGATGCGGCCGCGGAAGCGGAGCCGGCCGTCGTCGCCGACGAGACCGAGGTCGCCGGTGACGAGAAAGCCGTCGGCGTCGAAGGCGGTCGCGTTGACGGCGGCGTCCTTGTAGTAACCGGGAGTCAGATGGCCGCGGACGAGGATCTCGCCGACCTCGCCCGGCGGCAGCGGGCGGCGTGTCTGAGGATCGACGATGCGGATCTCCATGCCGGGCAGCGGCAGGCCGACGGTCGTCAGGCGCCGTTCCGTGGAGTCGTGAGCGTCGGTCACCGCGCAGTTGCCGTAGGTCTCGGTCAGGCCGTAGACATTGCAGATTTCCCGAGCGCCGAGGTCCATCACCATCTGCATCGCGGGCGGCGGTCCGATCGCGGCGCCGGTGCGCAGCGACGAGAGATCGCGCCGCGGGCGGTCGGGATGCTCCGTGAGCGCCAGCGCGATGTTGGGGGTGCCGTAGTAGACGGTGCAGCGCTCGCGCTCGATCAGCGCCAAGGCGCCGGCGGCATCGAAGGACTCCTGCAGCACGATCGCGCCGCCGTGGGTCATGACGGCGAGAAGCGCGTTGGCGCCGCCGAAGCTCCAGAAGAGCGAGATCCCCATCCACATGCGGTCGGCCCGCGAGCTGAACGCCCTTCGGCGTCGACGTGGTCCCGGACGTGTAGAGGATGTACGCCACGTCGTCGGGCCGGACGGCGCGCTGGACGGCGTCGATCTCGGCATCGCCGACCCCCGATCCGGTACTCACGAGGTCGTCGAGGGTGACGGAGGCGCCCGGCCGGCCGGCCGGCGCCGCCGAGCGCCCGAGGACCACCACACGCCTGAGGCTCGGCAGTCGCGACGACCCCGGGCCGCCGAGCTCGGCCAGCATGCCGGCGTAGTCCTGGTTACCGAAGCGCTCGACGGTGATCAGCGTTGAGGCGTCGGAGTGGTCGAGCGTGTACGCGAGCTCGCGGGCCCGCGACCACGTGCTGATCGGCACGAGCGTGGCGCCCAGCAGGGTCGCCGCGAAATCGACCAGGAGCCACTCCGGGCGGTTCGGCATCAGGAGGGCGACCTTGTCGCTGCGCCTCACGCCAAAGGCGTGCAGTCCCTTCGCGACCTCTCGGGCGCGGGCACGAGTCTCCCCGTAGCTCAGACGCTCCGCGGCGCCGACGATGAACTCACGGCCTGGCTCGCGCGCCGCGATCTCGTCCAGCAAGTCCGGCAGGGTGCGACTTCGAGGCTTCACCGATTTCACGATCAGGCCGAGCGAAGAATCTCCGCGCGACGGCACTCCGACGGCGACATGGATCAACCTGTACCCTACGGCGTAGGCTGTTGGACCCGGATTGCCCAGGACTATATCACCAGGCGATGGCACTCGCCGGTGCGGTGGTCTAAGATCCAGCTATCGAGCGGTGCGCGCCGCAGGTCGTCGCGGGATGGGGCCCCGCCGGCCGAGGCGCGGCTATGAATAAGGAGCCCGCCATGGCGACGAAGAAGAAGGGCATGGGACTCATGATGGTCTGGACCGACGTGCCGGCCGACAAGGAGAAGGAGTTCAATCGCTGGTACAACGAGGAGCATCTGGCCGAGCGCCTGAGAATACCCGGCTTCTTGAGCGGCGCGCGCTACGAGGCGGTCAAGGGCGGGCCGAAGCATCTCGCCGTCTACGAGCTCGAGAACGTCGCCGTGCTCGAGTCCGACGCCTACAAGAAGGTCCGGAACAATCCGACGGAGTGGACCAAGCGCTGCTCGCCGGACGTCATCGGCACCAGCTTCATCCGCAACGTCTACACGCTGATCCATCCCGGGACCCTGACGCCCGTGGTGGCCGAGAGCGACATGGCGCCGGCGCTCCAGCTGGGCCGGATGGACGTTCCCGCGGAGATCGACGCGGATTTCAACACCTGGTACAACACGATCTATATTCCGAACTACGAGAAGGTGCCCGGCGTGATTCGCGGCCGGCGCTTCCGTGCGGCGACGGGCACGCCGACCTATCTGACGTTCTACGAGTTCCAGAACCCCAAGGTCTCCGAGAGCGCGGCGTGGATCGCCCAGCGGGACATCGCGCCGGAGACGCAGCGCATCCGTCCGCACATGCGCCACGCGCAGGGCTCGCCGGGGGTGTACGTCAAGACCTTCCAGCTGTAGGAGGGACCATGCGCCTCAAGGACAAGGTCGTCGTCGTCACGGGCGGAGCTCGAGGCATCGGCCGCGAATACTGTCTGGGCGTGGCCGCGGAGGGCGCCCGCGTGGTCGTGGCGGACATCGCCGACCCGAAGCCCACCGTCAAGGAAGTCGAGGCCCGGGGCGCTCAGGCGCTGGGGGTGGAATGCGACGTGTCGCGCGAGGGCGATACGCTCCGTCTGGCCACCGAGACGCTCGCGCGATTCGGCGGTATCGACGTCCTGGTGAACAACGCCGCCCTCTACGGCACGCTCGTGCGCCGGCCGTTCATGGAGATTCCCGTCGAGGAATGGGACCGGGTGATGGCGGTCAACTTGCGCGGGCTCTTCCTGTGCGCGCGCGCCGTTTTTCCGGCCATGAAGACGCGCGGCAAGGGCAAGATCATCAACATCGCCTCCAGCACGTTCTTCAAGGGCGTCCCGAACTACATCCACTACACGACGTCGAAGGGCGGCGTAGTCGGATTCACGCGCTCGCTGGCTCGCGAGGTCGGGGAGTTCGGCATCCGCGTGAACGCCATCGCGCCCGGCTTCACCCTGAGCGGTGAGAACGAGAAGAACATGCCGGACGAGGGCAAGGAGACGAACATCCGGATGCGCATGCTCAAGCGCGCGGAGGTCCCGGAGGACGTCGTCGGTACCCTCATCTTCCTCGCCTCGGACGACAGCGATTTCATCACCGGCCAAACGATCCTCGTGGACGGCGGCGGCAGCGTGCACTAGCTGGACAAAAATCGTCATCCCGTCGTCAATTTCCGAGCCTCCCGAGCGGTGCGCCGGACCGTAACCCCCCGAAATCGTGTGGCGGCACGCGGCTTGCTCCAATGGGAGATGTCATGAAGACCATTGCGACGAGCGGCCTTGTCCTGTGTTTGGCGCTTGCGCCTTCGGTGGTGCGGGCCGAGATGTCGGCGGACGATCGAGTGTTCGCGACGGCCCTGGAGGCGCGCCTCAGGGGTCTCGACGTGCAAAAGCAGAACTGCGGCCGCGGAGTGAGGATCGCGAACATTCAAGCGGGGCAGGTGCTCGACCGCACCGAGCGTCGCTCCTACGGCGACACGCGCGGCGGCCTCACGTCGCAGGAAAAGATCAGCTCACCGGCAGACGACGCGCGCTCCTGCGAGCGGGCGATCGAGGCCGAGCGCTCCACGATCCAGGCGGTGCTGGCCGATCCGGATCGCCTGCGCTATGAGAGCGAGCGGCTGCGGGTCGATCTGCGGGAGGAGCTGCTCTCGCTGCTCATGGACGTCCGCGCCGCCTCGGCCGTCTTGAACGCTCAGTCGAGCTACGAGGAATTCGCGCTCCGGATGGGCGCGATCGGAAACCGGCTGACGCTCATCCGGTACCGATACCACATCGCGCTGAGCCGCGGCGATCACAGGGCGCTCGGGGTTCCGATCTCAGAGGCCTGCAATGCTCTGTACGCGGCGGCCGCCGAGTGGAAGCAGGCGCATCGGGCCGCCCGGGAGGTCGCCAGCGCGCAGGCGGCGGCGAGCCGCGCGCTGCCCTGGCACGTCGAGTACTTTCAGCGGCAGGTGCGCGAGGCTCAGCTCAAGCACGCGCAGGCCCAGCGGCGCCTCACCGACAACACCACGACGGCGCTCACGCTGGTTCACAGCGCTACCCGGGTCGCCCGTCACGGGGAGAGCGCCTCCGTCCTGAGTCGCAACCGGTAACGCAGCTTCGGCGGGGAGCGGCGACGCTGGCCCGCCCGCCGATCAGTTGGCGGGAACGGGGTCGGTCGAGGCGCGGACTCGGACGAAGTAGTCCTTGAAGCGCTCCACATCGTCTTCGGAGACCATGTCCGACACCAGGAAGCAGGCGACCTCGCCCTGCCGCCACACCCAGGCCGAGAAGCCGCTGTCGTGCATCAGCGCCGGTCTCCAGCGACTCGTGCCCCGTTCGATCTGGACTCGCCGGCGGTCGGGAACCGGAAGCCCAGAGATCGGCAGCACGACGTAGGTCAAGAGGTGGCCGTCGGCGTCCCGATAGTGCAGCGCGATGCCGCGGTGGCCTTCCAGGTAGACGGGCTCGGCTCCGGAAAACTGGAGTCGATCGTCGCCGGCGAAGACCTGCCGGAGGCCGATTCCGGATTCCTGCGTGAGCCATGGGAGCGCGGTCGGAATGACCTCCGGGCGCCGCGCGCCCCACATGAGGGCACGCGTGTGCTCGGCCACGACGGATCGAACGAGTCGCTCGGTGGGATCGGCCGGGACGATCCGCGGTCCCGCCAGCAGGAACACGAGCCCGAGCACCAGTGTGGTCGCGGCGGCGGCCAGAATCGGGGAGAGCCACAACACCCGCCGTGCCGCCGGCGCGCCCCCCTGGGTGACGGCGGAGCGCAGGCTGGTCGGCGCCGCGTAGCGCGGCAGCTCCGCGCGCAGCCGCGTGCCGAGCCCTTCGTCGGAATCGGGGGAGTGGTGGCCGCTCATTTCTTGGTGTAGTCCTTCAAGAGTCCGCGCAGCCGCTCCTTCGCCCTGAAGATCCGTGACTTGACCGTGCCGACCGGACAGGCCAGCACGCGCGCCACGTCCTCGAGGGCCATCCCCTCGACCTCCGCGAGCAGGAGCACGGTGCGGAATTCCTCGGGCAGGCGCTGAAGGGCGCGCTCGAGATCGGTGTGCGCCTCGACGGCGCTGCTGGATTCCTCGGGCGCGTCGTGAAACATCGGAGTGTCCCACGTCGGAACACCGTCTTCGGCGAGCGCCGATTCCCGCTCGCGGAGCCGATAGAAGGTCAAGAACGTGTTCCTCAAGATTTGAAACAGCCAGGCGCGCAGGTGGGTTCCCGGCTGGAACCGGTGCGAAAACCGGAAAGCCCGGAGGTAGGTTTCCTGAACGAGGTCGTCGGCTTCCGGAGGATTCCGGGTCAGGTACATCGCGAAGTTGTAGAGGGCGTCCAGGTGCTCGAGCGCGAGGCGCTGGAATTCGTCGGAGGCCACGGATCCGCTCAGTCCTCGAACCAGCGCGCCGGATAGTCGCCGGCGCGGATGTCGTGCTCGTCCACGAGCTCGTCGAGCAGTTCCCGCACCGAGCGATAGAAGGTGGGGTGCTCCAGCTCGGGCGCGAGGTCGGCCAGCGGCCGGAGGACGAAGCCGCGCTCGGCGAGGAGCAGGTGCGGGACCTGGAGGTCGTCGCCCGCGCTCAGGACCTGGTCGCCGTAGAAGAGGATGTCGATGTCGAGGGTCCGCGGCGCGTAGCGCCGCGCCTCGGGCGTTCCCGGCGGCCGTGTCCGGCCCAGGCCGCGCTCGATCGCCTGGATCTCGGCGAGCAGCGCGCGCGGTGTCAGCGACGTCTCGATCGCGACGACGCAGTTGAGGTACCAGAGCTGCTCGCCGGTCGTCTTCCCCGGCTCGCTCTCCCAGGGCTCGCTGTCGTAGAGCGGGGAAGCGTCGACGAATTGGACGGTCTCGAGCCCGCCGAGCCGGCGCACCGCCGCCCGCAAGACGCTCAGCCGGTCGCCGACGTTCGAGCCGAGCGAGAGGTAGACGCGGGTCACGACCGGCTCCGGATGAGCTCGACGGCGGGTGTCCCCACCAGGCCCTCGAGCGGGGGCGTGAGCTTGCGGACGCGCACGCGGATCTCGCGAGCCGGAAACTCGCGGAGCAGCGCGTCGACGATCAGCCCGGCGAGGCGCTCGATGAGGTTCACCCGGTTCTTGGTCCCGATCTCGACGATGCGCCGGGCGAGCAGGCCGTAGTCGACCGTCGACGTGACCTGATCGGAGAGGACCGCCGGCTGCAGGTCGACGGCCAGCTCGACGTCGACGGAGAACCAGGCGCCGACCACCTGCTCGGCGCGCGTGAGGCCGTGCTGGCCGTAGAAGCGGACATCCTCCAGGAGGAGCTTGTCGGCCATCAGCGCCTGCCGTCCCTCACGCGAGGCCGAGGACGTCCGCCATCGAGTAGAGACCCGGCGGCCGCCCCGCGATGAACCGCGCCGCGCGGAGCGCGCCCCGCGCGTAGGTGTCGCGGTTGTGGGCCTTGTGCACCAGCTCGAGACGCTCGCCCAGCGTGCCGAACGACACGGTGTGCTCGCCGACGACGTCTCCGGAGCGGAGCGACAGGATTCCGATCTCTCGCTTGGGTCGCTCGCCCGGCAGTCCCTGCCGACCGTAGACGGTCACCTGGTCCAGGTCGCGCCCCAGCGCGGCGGCCACGACCTCCGCCATGCGCAGCGCGGTGCCGCTCGGCGCGTCCTTCTTGAAGCGATGGTGGGTCTCGGTGATCTCGACGTCGTACTCGTCGCCGAGCGCCTTCGCCATGGTGGCCAGGAGCTTGAACGCGACGTTCGTGGCGACCGACATGTTCGGGGAGAGCAGGATCGCGGCGCGGCGCGCGAGCTCGCCGATCTCCGCGCGCTGGGCCGCGCTGAATCCGGTGGTGCCGATCACCGCGCGGGCGCCGCTCTTCGCGACGAGCCGGAGGTGGTCGAGCGAGGCCTCGGGGACGGAGAACTCGATGAGCACCCGATCGGGCGTGATCGCGGCTGCGGCGTCGGCGCCGACCGCGACGCCGGCCTTGCGCACGCCCGCCAGCTCGCCCGCGTCGGCGCCGAGCGAGGGATGACCGGGAGCCTCGAGAGCGGCGGCCAGACGCAGGCCGGGCGTGTCGGCGAGACACGCGACGATGCGGTTTCCCATGCGGCCGGCGGCGCCGGCGACGACCACCTGTGCCGTCGGGGTCGCCGCGGCCCCCGTGCTCGGGGATGTGCCCCCGTCGGCGACGCTCATACTCCGACTACTTGACGAGGGCGTAAGACTTGAGGATCGCGCGGAGCTTCTCGCGGTTGGCGTCGCTCATGCGGCACATGGGCAACCGGAACTCCGGCTCGAGCATGCCGGCCATCGCCATCGCCTCTTTGATCGGGATCCGCTTCCAGTCGCCGTCGAGCGCCGCGTGCACCAGGTCGGCCGTCTCGCGCGGCACGATGTTCGCGATGACCGACACGACGCCACTGCCGCCGATCGCCAGGAGCGGCAGGGTGATGTTGTCGTCGCCCGACAGGACGGAGAAGTCGGGGCCGCACGCCGCGATCACCTGGCTCATCTGGTCGAGCGATCCGGACGCCTCCTTCACCCCGACGATGTTCCGCACATCGCGCGCCAGCCGGGCGAGCGTGTCGGTCTCGACGTTCACGGCCGTCCGACTCTGGATGTTGTAGACGAGGATCGGGATGGCGACCGACTCGGCGACCGCACGGAAGTGGCGGTAGAGACCTTCCTGGGTCGGCTTGTTGTAGTACGGATTGACGACGAGCGCTCCGGCCGCGCCGGCCCGCTCGGCGTGCCTCGTCAGGTCGATCGCCTCGGTGGTCGAGCTGGAGCCGGTGCCGGCGACGACCCGGATCCGCCCGTGCGCCGCCTCGATGACGATCTCCACGACCCGGCGATGCTCGTCGTGATTCAGGCTCGGGGACTCGCCGGTGGTTCCACACGGGATCAGGCCGTCGGTCCCGTTCGCGACGTGGAGCTCGACCAGCTCGCGAAGCTTCGCCTCGTCGACCTGGCCGTTCCGGAACGGGGTGACCATTGCGACGAATGAACCCTGGAACGTCTGGCTCATAGGGGTGTCTCCCCTGCCACCAGGTCCTCGTACGTCTCCCGGCGGCGCACGATCGTGTAGCGGTTACCGTCCACGAGCACCTCGGCAACCCGCGGTCTCGTGTTGTAGTTGGAGGCCATCGCGAAGCCGTACGCTCCCGCGCTCATCAGGGCCAGGAGCTCGTCCGGCTCGACGCGCGGCAGCTCCCGGTCCTTGGCCAGGAAGTCGCCCGACTCGCAGATCGGGCCCACGACGTCCACGGTCTCGGGCGCGCGCCGGTGCCCCGCCTCGTCGACCGCGCGGATGTCGTGAAAGGAGCCGTAGAACGACGGCCGGACCAGGTCGTTCATGGCGGCGTCGATCACCACGAACTTCTTGGCGCCCGTGTCCTTCCGGTAGAGGACGCGCGTGAGCAGGACGCCCGCGTTGCCGGCGATGGAGCGGCCGGGCTCCAGCAGGACCGTCGCGCCGGACTCGCGGAGCGCCGGCAGCAGCAGCGTCGCGTACTCCTCGTGCGTCGGCGGCGTCTCGTCGCGGTAGCGGATGCCGAGCCCGCCGCCGACGTCGATCAAGCGAATCTCGATCGAGCGCTCGCGGAGCGCCTTGACGAGCGCGACGATGCGCCCGACCGCGTCGGCAACCGGGGTGGCCTTGGTGAGCTGGGAGCCGATGTGCATGTCGGCGCCGATGATCTCGAGGCCCGGCATCTTCGCCGCTTCCTCGTACGCCAGCAGTGCCTCGTCGTAGGGGACGCCGAACTTCGACGTCTTCAGACCGGTGGCGATGTAGGGGTGGGTCTGCGGGTCCACGTCCGGGTTCACCCGGATCGCGACCGGCGCCCGGACGCCCATCTCGCGCGCCACCTCGTCGAGCACCTTCAGCTCGCTCCGCGACTCGACGTTGAACATGAGGATCTCGGCCTTGAGCGCCTCACGCATCTCGTCGCGGCTCTTGCCGACCCCCGAGAAGATGATCTTCTTGGGCGAGACCCCGGCTCTCAGCGCGCGGTAGAGCTCGCCCCCGGAGACGATGTCGGCGCCCGCGCCGGCCTTCGCCAGCACCGAGAGAACGCCGAGGTTCGAGTTGGCCTTGACCGAGTAGCAGACGACGTGGGGGACGTCCTTGAACGCGCGGTGGTAGCCGGCGAGCCCTTCGAGCAGCGCGGCCTTCGAGTACACGTACACCGGCGTGCCGGCGACGGCGGCCAGCGCGCGCAGCGACACCTGCTCGCAGCAGAGCTCGGAATCACGATACTGGAAGTGGTCCATGTAACCGTTGTTCGTAACACCCGGGCCAGATGAAGTCAAGGTACGGTGACCGTGACTTCGTTCGACTGCCCGCTCTCGTTCGGTCGGGCGCCCGCATCCTGCGCGGTCACCGCGTAGCGGTACGTGCCGCTGGGGACGTCGCGGTCGACGAAGGTCGCGGTCGGCGCCCGCGTCGAGCCCACGCGCTCGAAGACGCCCCCCGCGGCGGCCCGGTAGACGATGTACGCGGCGACGTCGCGCTCGGGACTCACGCTCCACGTGAGGCGCACGGTCGCCGCGGACGGGATCGCGACCAGGTTGGCCGGGGGCGAGGGGGGCGTCGTGTCCCGCGGCGTGACGGCGACACGCGGCGACGTCGCGCTGTACGCCACGGTGCTCGAGACCACCTGGACGGCGCGCACCGCGTAATAGTAGGTGTGGTCGTTGTCGAGCCCGCGGTCGGTCAGCACGAGCTCACCGATGGGCACGGGCGTGACCGGCTTCAGCTCCGCCTCGGCCGACGGCGCGCGCAGGACCTCGTAGGTGAACAGGATGGTCGGCGCGCTCCCGTCGATCAGCCGCGGCGGCGGCAGCCACGTCAGGTGCGCTTCGCGGTCGCCCGCCTCGGCGACGAGGTCGGCGGGCGGCTCGCCGGCCGGGACGTAGATCACCGAGACGCGGGGTGAAGGCGGGCCGATGCGCCCCTCGGAATCGCCCACGACGACCACGTAGGTGTACCGGCGGCGGAGCTCGAGCGGCTGCCGGTCGGTGAACACGAGATGGCTGCCGCGGGCGACGGCGGGAGTCGGATCGTCCCCGCGAAGCGACGCGATCTCCGTGTAGCCGGCGATCACGCCCTTCGCCAGGATCGCGGTCTTCGGCTCGCCGCCGCCGCGGTCCTCGAGCCGGAAGATGCGCGTCGTCAGCGAGAGGTCGCGGATGGGCGTCCGGTCCACGCGGCGGTTCGGCGGCGTCCACGACAGCTCGATCGCGGCGGCGTGCACGGCGGCCTCGAGATCGACGACCCGCTGCGGCGCCCGCATCTCCGGCGCGACCGGCGGCCCCTTCCGGCCGCAGGCGGCCAGCGCCAGGAGGGCGAGCCCGAGGCACGGGGCGACCCCGCGCCCGCGTCGGCTCATGCGCGCGCGATGAGCGTGCGGGCGAGAGCGAGCGAGCGCCGCACCGCCTCCGGCGCCGTCCCGCCGGTCGCGGCGCGGGCGCGCAGGGACGCCTCGACCGTGAGCGCGTCCTTGGCGTCGTCCTGGAAAAGCGGCGAGAAGCGTCGGAGCTCGACGAGCGAAAGGCCGTCGAGCGCCTTGCCCTCGGTCTCGCAGAACCGCACGATCTTCCCGACGAGCCCGTGCGCGTGGCGGAAGGCCACGCCCTTCTTCACGAGATAGTCGGCCAGGTCCGTCGCCGTCGCGAAGTTCTCGCCGGCCGCCCGCCGCATCCGATCGGTCCGGAAGGTGAGCGATTCGATCATCGGCGGCACGACCGCCAGGATCGCCTCGAGCGTGTCGACCGAGTCGAAGAACGGCTCCTTGTCCTCCTGCATGTCGGAGTTGTAGGCGAGCGGGAGCCCCTTCATCATCGCGAGCACCGCCACCAGATTGCCGTAGAGGCGTCCGCTCTTGCCGCGGATCAGCTCGGCCACGTCCGGATTCTTCTTCTGGGGCATGATCGACGAGCCGGTCGCGAAGGCGTCGGAAAACTCCACGAACCCGAACTCGGCGGTCGCCCAGAGGGTCAGGTCGGCGGCGAGCCGCGAGAGATGCATGCCGGTGATCGCGGCCGCGGCCAGGAACTCGAGGAGCGTGTCGCGGTCGCTCACCGCGTCGAGGCTGTTCGGTGACACCGCGGCGAAGCCGAGGTCCTTCGCGAGCGCCTCGAGATCGATCGGAAAGGCGGTGCCGGCCAGCGCCGCGGCGCCCAGCGGCAGCGTGTCGGCGCGCGCGCCGCAGTCGCCGAAGCGGTCGCAGTCGCGCTGCAGCATGAACACGTACGCGAGCAGGTGGTGGCCCAGCACGATGGGTTGGGCGCGCTGCAGGTGCGTGTAGCCGGGCAGGGGCGTGTCCACCGCCTCCGCGGCGCGCGTCACGAGCGCCTCCTGCGTGCTGCGGAGGCCGGCCCGGACTTCGGCGACCATCTCGCGCAGATAGAGCCGCTCGTCGACGGCAATCTGGTCGTTCCGCGAGCGGCCGGTGTGGAGCTTACCCCCGACTTCACCGATCAGCTCTTGAAGTCGCCGCTCGACGTTCGTGTGGATGTCCTCGAGCTCGGTGCGGAACGGGAAGGTGCCCGCCGCGAGCTCGGCGCGGACGACGTCGAGCCCCTTCACGATCGCGTCGCGCTCCGCCGCGGACAGGAGACCCGCCTTCGCGAGCGCCTTCGCCCACGCGACGCTGCCCCTGACGTCGTGCGGCCACAGGCGGCGGTCGAAGGCGAGCGATCCGGTGAAGCGCTCGGCGAGTGGGTCGGCACCCCGGGTGAAGCGCCCTCCCCAGAGCTTCTCGGACCGCGCCGCCTCGCGCGGCTGCCGCTTGCGTGGACGCGATTTCACGACAGGAGCGCCGCGATGTCGTCCATGATCCGACGGGTCACGTTGAGCCTGGCGCTGCGCCGACCGTGGGCGCCGTCTTTGGAAAAGCAGCGCGCCGGTCCGAACCTGACGCCGAGCGGAACCCGTCGCGGGATGTAGCCGCGGCGTCCGGCCAGCGCCTCGTAGGTGCCACGGATGCCGGCGGGGATGACGGGCACGCCCGAGCGCAGCGCCAGCAGCGCGACGCCCGGAAGCCCGGGCTCGAGCCGGCCGCGCACGCTGAACGGCCCCTCCGGGAATATGCCGATCACCTTGCCCGCCTCGAGGGTCCGCAGCGCGCGGCGAAGCGCGCTGACGTCCGCCCGCCCCAGGTCGATCGGGATCGAGCCGAGGTTGCGATGCAGGATCGGATGCAGCGGCGTCGCGCGCCAGACGCGGGGCATCACCAGAAACGAGATCGGCTCGGGCGCGGCGACGCCGAGGACGACCCCGTCCAGATAGTTGTGGTGATTCGCGGCGATGAGATAGGGGCCACCGGCCGGAAGATGCTCGAGTCCTTCGATACTGAGGTCGAACCAGCGCGCGAGCGCCCGGCGAACCGGGCCACGGAGCGCGCGATACAGAAAGGGCGCCGGCGCCGCCTCGTTGGCGACCCGCCGGTTCGCGGCAAGCGCGGTCGGACCGGCCATGTCGCGCGTTTTATAGCACGGTTCACCGAGCGCGGGCGAGCCGGTACCGGGCGACGGCCGCGTTGTGCTCGCCGAGCGAAGCCGAGAAGTAGTGACGATGATCGTCCATCGCGACGAAGTACAGGTACTTCACGGGCGCCGGGTCGAGGGCCGCTTCGATTGCGGCGAGGCCCGGGCTGGCGATCGGCCCCGGCGGCAGGCCGGGCCGGCGGTACGTGTTGAAGGGATGGTCCATCGCCAGATCGGCGCGCGTAAGCGCTCGCCGCTCCTTGCCGGTCGCGTACTGAACCGTGGGGTCGGCCTGCAGCGGCATGTTGATCTTCAGCCGATTCCAGAACACCGCGGAGATCGTCCGCATCTCGTCGCGCTCGACCGCCTCGCGCTCGATGATCGAGGCCAGCGTCAGGAGCTGATGCACGGTGAGGCCGCGCGCCTGGGCGCGAGCGGCCAGATCGGGTCCGACCTTGGCCCGGAGACGCTGCACCATGCGTGTCAGGATCTCCTCGGTCGTCATACCGCGCACGAGCTGATAGCTATCCGGGAACAGATAGCCCTCGAGGCTCGGTCCGTCGATCCCCAGCGTCGCCAGGAAGGCGCGGTCCGTCGCGAGCCTGGTGACGGCGCCGCTGGCCGCGAGACGCTCGGTCTCGAGCACACGGGCGAGCTCGGTCAGCGTCGCCCCCTCCGGGTGCAGGACGAGGTGCTGCTTGACCCGCCCGGCCTCGATCTGGCTCAGCACGTCGAGCGTCGAGGCCCCGCGAGCCAGCTCGTACTCGCCGGCCTTGAGCTGGCGCGAGGTGCCGCGCACGACGGCCAGGAGCACAAAGCCCACGCGACTCCTGATCACCCCCGCCGCGTACAGGCGGCCGGCGATATCCAGGACCCCGTCGTGGGCCGGAATCTCGACGAGGAACGACCCGGAGTCGAGCTTGGCCGCCGGGGTGAGGACCTCGTGCGCCACGCCGACGACGGCGCCCATGCTCAGCAGCACGACAAGGCCGATGACGAGACGCAACTGCATGATTTCCCAGTGTAACATTGACGCTCTGGTATACTGATTTGCCTTGGAGCAGAACCTTCCCTTCATACCGGCCGATCTTTAGGGGGTCCTAATGCTGGAGCTTCAACTACCTGCGCGCCACGACTGGACCGTCCAGGACAAGACGTACGGCAAGCTGACCATCGAGCCCTTCGAGTCGGGGTTCGGCTTGACCGTCGGGATCGCCTACCGGCGAGCCCTCCTGTCGGCGATCCACGGCGCCGCGCCGACCTGGGTAAAGATCGAGAACGTTCTCCACGAGTTCTCGCACCTGCCGGGCGTCATGGACGACACGCTCGACATCATGATGAACCTCCGCAAGGTGGTGTTCGCGCTTCACCTGAACCGGCCCAAGATCCTCCGGTTGAAGGCGCAGGGCTCGACGATCGTCAAGGCGGGCGACTTCGAGGCGGACGCCGACGTCGAGATTCTCACGCCCGACGTGGTGCTGGCGACCCTCGACAAGGACGGCGTCCTCGAGATGGAGGTCTGTGTCGAGCGCGGCCGCGGCTACGTGTCGGCCGAGAAGCGGGAGCCCGAGGCGCTGCCGATCAACGCGATTCTCCTCGACGCCGACTTCTCGCCGGTCAAGCGCGTGAACTTCCACGTCGAGCCCGTCGGCACCGAAGGCCGGGAGCGGCTCGTGCTCGAGGTGTGGACCGACGGCAGCGTCAGCCCGGGCACCGCGGTCGGCGAAGCCTCGCGCATCCTCGAGGACCACTTCGACCTGCTCACGAACTTCCCCGAGGCCACGCCGCAGGAGGAAGCGGCCGAGCGCGACGAGACACACCCGCGCACCGAGCTGAACGAGAACCTGTTCCGCAACGTCGACGAGCTGGAGCTGTCGGTCCGCGCGTCCAACTGCCTCAAGACCGCGAACATCCGGACGATCGCCGACCTCGTGCAGAAGAGCGAGGCCGAGCTGCTCAAGACCAAGAATTTCGGCAAGAAGTCCCTGAACGAGATCAAGACGATCCTGGGCGAGATGAGCCTGTCGCTCGGCATGCGTCTGGATCCGGAGGAGCTGGAGCGCCTGCGCTCGCAGTACGAGCGCGCCTACGAAGCCTAGGCCGGCCGCTCAAAAGGGCCCATCTGCTTCGCTGGCGTCTTCGGCCCTCCCTGCGGCGTATGCGACATACGCCTCGGTCGGCCCTCAGCCGCCGCCTCGCATCTGGACCCGTTTGAGCGGCCGGCGCGATTGTGGCGGGTCGGCTGTGGACGCCGCTAGAGCTTGAGGCGGGTCTTGATTCGGTCGACTGCTTCCTCGGCGGCGGGGCGCGCGCCGAAGGCGGTCAGGCGGAAGTAGCCCTCGCCGCTCGGCCCGAAGCCCGCGCCGGGCGTTCCGACGACGTGGGCCTCCCGCAGCAGCTTGTCGAAGAAGTCCCACGACGAGAGCTTCCCCGGCGTCTTCACCCAGATGTAGGGCGCGTTCCGGCCCCCGTACACGGTGAGGCCCGCCGCCTCGAGGCCCTCGCGGATGATCCGGGCGTTGTTCATGTAGTGGTCCACGAGCCCCTTCACCTGCTGCCGTCCCTCGACCGTATAGGTCGAGGCCGCCGCGCGCTGGATCACGTACGCCACGCCGTTGAACTTGGTGGATTGCCGCCTGACCCACAGGGCATTGAGGCTCACCGCTTCGCCCGACGCCGAGCGTCCCTGCAGCTCCTTCGGCACGACGGTGTAGGCGCAGCGCGTGCCCGTGAACCCGGCGGTCTTGGAGAAGGAGCGGAATTCGATCGCGGTCTCCCGCGCGCCCTCGATCTCGTAGATCGAGTGCGGAACCTCTGGGTCGCGGATGTATGCCTCGTACGCCGCGTCGTACAGGATGACGGCGTTCCGCTCGCGGGCGTAGTCGACCCACGTCTTGAGCGCCGCGCGCGTCAGCACGGCCCCCGTCGGGTTGTTGGGATAGCAGAGATAGATCAGGTCCACCGGGCGGTCGGGGATGCGCGGCTGGAAGTTGTTCTCGGCCGTGCACGGCAGATAGACCAGCCGGTCGTAGCGTCCGCTCTGATCGGCGCTGCCCGCGCGCCCGCCCATGACGGTGACGTCGAGGTAGGCGGGATAGACCGGGTCGCTGAGCGCGACGACGCAGTCCGGCCCGAAGATCTCCTGGATGTTGCCGGTGTCGCTCTTGGCGCCGTCGCTCACGACGATCTCGTCCGGGGCGAGCTTTATCCCGCGCTCACCGTAGTCGTGACGGACGATCGCGTCGAGGAGGAAGTCCCACCCCGTCTCCGGCGGATAGCCGCGAAATGTCTCGGCGCGACTCATCTCGTCCACTGCCTCGTGCATCGCGTGGATCACGGCGGGCGGCAGCGGCTGCGTCACGTCGCCGATCCCGAGGCGGATGAGCTTCGCGTCGGGGTGCGCCGCCTGGAACTCGCGCACACGCCGGCCGGTCTCGCTGAAGAGGTAGCTGGCACGAAGCTTCAGATAGTGGTCGTTGACTCGAGCCATGGCGCCCGATTCTAGCAGATCCCTTCGGGCTCGAGACAGAAGCGGTCGACGGTGCGCTGCGCCCATCGGGTCACCGTGAGCGTTCCGCCATCGGTCTCGAAGATCACCGCGCCGTCGCGGTCCGTGCGGTAGACCCCCACGCCTTCCTCGGCGAGCCGGGCGAGCACACCGGAGTCGGGATGGCCGTAGGCGTTGTGCGCTCCCACCGAAATCGCCGCCGCGATCGGGCGGACCGCGCGCAGGAACTCGGCGGTGGTCGAGAAGCGGGAGCCGTGGTGGGCGACCTTGAGCACCGTCGACGCCAAGCGCGCCCCGGACACCACCAGCTCGTGCTCGCGGGCGGCTCCGATGTCGGCGGCGAGCAGGATGGAGGCCAGCCCGAGCTCGACTCGCAGGACCAGACCCGCGTCGTTCCGTCGCCCCCCGGGCGCCGCCGGCGGCGGCAGCGGCGTCACGAGCGCGCGGCCGAACCGCCGCGGCTCCGATGGGGCGCTCAGGGCGGTCCACCGCTCGTCGATCCAAAAGAGGCGTTGCACCGCCGCCGCGCCGCCCGCGTGATCGGCGTCGTCGTGCGTGACCGCGACACCGGCGAGACGGAGGACGCCGCGGTTCCAGAGAAACGGCGCGACGACGCGCTCGCCGGCGTCCAGGCGCATCGGTCCACCCGATCCGGCATCGACCAGGATCGTGCGGCCGTCGGGCATCTCGACGACCACCGCGTCGCCCTGACCGACGTCGAGCACGGTGATCCGCAGCCGCCCGTCGGGCGGCTGCACGAGCGGCCACGCCGCGATGCCCACCGCGAGGGCGAGAAGCGCGACGGCCACCCCCTGGTGGACGCGGCGGCTTCGCGTCGACGCGGCGCGGCCTTGCACGAGAAGAAGCGCGAGCCCGCCGACGTAGCAGGTGACGGCGGTGGGCCCCGGAGCGGGCAAGTGGACGACGGCCCCGGGCACCCTCGCGGCGAGCGCGACCACGCCCCGCAACGCCAGCAGCACCGGCCACACCGCATCGAAGGCGACGGCCCCGATCGTCTCGCTGAGAAGGGACAGGCCGACCGCGACGAGGCCCATGACCGTCGCCGCGCCCGCGAGAGGGACGACGGCGAGGTTCGCGATGACGCCGATCGTCGAGAGCTGATTGAAGTGCGCGAGTGTCACCGGCAATACGGCCAGCTGGGCGGCCGCGCTCACCGCGAGGGCGCCGACGATCGCCCCGCGCGGCAGGGGGGCGACGACGATGCCGAGAGTGGCCGCGAAGGAGAGCTGGAAGCCGGGATCGAAGAGGTCGCCGGGCCGTAGCGCGAGGATCGCCAGGGCCGCCAGCGCCAGGCTGTTCGTTACCGAGGCGTCCCGCTCCAGGAGAAGCGCGGCCAGGACGAGCACCGCCATGACGACGGCGCGCAGCACCGACGGCGACGGGCCCACCACGAGCGCGAACCCGATCACGATGACGATCGCGGTGGCGGCGCCCGCGCGCCTGGGAAGGCGAAGAAAACGACAGACCGCCCACGCTGCCGCCGCCAGGATCGCGACATTGAAGCCGGAGACCGCGAGGACGTGGTAGACGCCGGCGAGCCGGAAGGCTTCGTCGACGTCACGCGGCAGATCGGTGCGATCGCCGAGCAGGAGACCCGCCAGCAGGGCCGCCGAGCCGGGCGGTAGCGCTTCTTCGATCGCCGCGATCGCGGCGCGCCTCACGCGCACCGACCACGGCGGCGCGCGATCGTCCAGCGTCGCGATGCTCTCGGCTCGACCTGTGGCCACGACCCGGATGCCCAAGCGCGCGAGGTGCGCGCCGTAGTCGAAGGTCCCGGGGTTGTGGAAGCCGGTCGCCGGATGGAGCTTCAGCCGGGCCGCGATCCGCTGACCCTCGGTGAGTGACGGCGGCACGCCGTAGACGGTTGCCTGGATGCGCCCGGAGACCGGTGCGCCGTCTGCCCGCTCGGCGTCGATCAGCAGGCGTGTGCGATCCGGCGCCCAGCGCGTCGGCTCGACGGCGAGCCGTCCTTCGACGCTCGCGACTCTGGGTAGCCCGAGCCGCGCGAGATGGTCAGCTGGCAGGGGTTCCTCGGTGCCCCGTAACGCGCCCAGGGCGGCCACCGCGACGAGCAACGTGACCGCCGCGCCTCGAGCTTCTCCAAGCGTCAGAAGCGCGGCGCCGATCGCGAGGGCGGCGAGCCACACCGTCCACAGAACGCCGGGCTCGATCAGGGGCGCCAGGACGATGCCGATGCCAAAGGCGACGGCCAGCGGGGCCAGCGGCGTTCGTTCGAGAGTCACGGGGCATCACCGGGACGTCGACTCGGCGTCGGTCGCCTGGTCGGCGTCGAGGTCGTCGGTGGCAGGCGCTGTCGGCATGCCGGCGGCAGGAGCGGTCTGGGCCCCGCGCGGCGAACGGCCGCGACGGACTCGTCGCGGCTCGCCTTCCAGGCTGGGCCTCGCGGCTCGAGCGCGAAGCGGAGGCTCAGGCGGCGAGATGCCCGCGGGCGGCGCCGGTGCCCGGTCGAGCTGCTCGAGGTACTCGACGGTATCCGGGTTCGCGCGACGCCAGTAGCCGACGGCGAGCCCGCCCCCGCCGGCGGCGACCAGCAGAAGGAGCACGAGGAGCTGGCGGCGCGTGTACGGGGCCATGAACCGACGATCCCACCGGGCCACCGGCGCGACTAGAGTGGAAAAAATCTGACGGTGCGCAACAGGTCAGGGCGCGAGCGCGGCGCGGGTGATGCTCGTGGTCTCCTTCGCGTGCCACTCGGAGTCGGCGAAGGCCTGATTGATGTTCTCGAGCGGATACGTGTGCGAGATGAGCCGGTCGAAGGGCCAGCGCGCGCGGTTTCGCACGAGGAAATCCAGGGCGCGCGGAATGGTGCCCGGGTCGTACTGGATGACGCCCACGACCGTCTTCGAGCCCCAGACGAGCAGCGACGGCTCGAGCTCTACTTTCGCGCCGCGGCTGATCGTGCCGATCTCCAGATACGTTCCGCCCGAGCGGAGCATCTCGATCCCCTCGGCGATCACCTGTGGGAACCCGACGAAATCGCACGCGACGTCGGCGCCGACGCCGCCCGTCCACTTGCGCACGAGGTTGAGGCGCTCCCTCCGGTCGGCGACCTCCTTGAGGTTGATCGTGTGGTCGGCGCCGAAGGCGCGCGCCAGCTCGAGGCGACCCGCGAGCTGGTCGATGACGATGACGGTGGCGGCCCCCATGTCCTTGGCGACGGCGGCCGCCTGAATGCCGAGCCCGCCCGCGCCCTGGATGACCACGCTGTCGCCGAAGCCGAGGCCCGCCCGGCCGAGGCCGAAGATGACTTGCGACAGAGCGCAGTTCACGGGCGCGACCAGCTGGTCGGGCAGGGAGTCCGGCACCAGGAAGATCGCCCCGCGCGGCCGCAGGTAGTAGTACTCGGCGAAGGCGCCGTGGAAGTGCGGGAACTGCGAGGGCCCGAGCGGGCGCTCGATCTTGGACGGACACGCCGCCGGCTCGTTGGCGAGGCACGCGTGGCAGCGCCCGCACGGATAGAAGTAAGTATAGGCGACCCGGTCGCCCTCCTTGAGCGGGCGCCCCAGCGAGTCGGTCTTCACGCGGGCGCCCAGCTTTGCCACGCGGCCCGTCATCTCGTGGCCGTAGATCCAGCCGTCCGACGGCAGGCGCAGGGGCGCGTCGCCGCGCCAGAAATGGAGATCGGAGCCGCAGACGCTGGCGAGCGAGACGCGGATGAGGACGGCGTCGGGCTCGACGTCCGGCAGCGCGAACTCGCGGATCTCGAAAGGCCGGCCGGGACCGAAGAAGACCGCGGCCTTGCCGGTGGTCATCGCGCGATGCCGCGACCGACGTCGAAGGCGTCGTGCAGGGTGCGGACGGCGAGCTCGGCGTACTTGTCCTCGATGACACACGAGACGGCGATCTCGGACGTCGAGATCATCTGGATGTTGATGCCCTCGCGGGCGAGCGCGGCGAACATCGTCGAGGCGACGCCGGAGTGGCTGCGCATGCCGACGCCGACGATGGAGACCTTGGCGACCCGCTCGTCGTGGACGATCCCGCGGGCGCCGATCTCGCGGGCCACGTCCGACAGCTCGGCAACCGCCCGCGCGTAATCGCCGCGCGGCAGGGTGAAGGACATGTCGGTGTGGCCGTCCTGGCTGATGTTCTGGACGATCATGTCGACGACGATGTTCGTGACGGCGATCGCCCCGAAGACCCGCGCGGCGATTCCCGGTCGGTCGGGCACGCGCAGGATCGAGATCTTCGCCTGGCTCCGGT
>WNFK01050299.1_pt1 | contig 21233 bp, 19 predicted proteins | sample 5400281 | NCBI WGS metagenome assembly WNFK01 (sample SAMN13153350, study PRJNA577476) | soil metagenome | isolation source: 20 cm soil on Douglas fir-dominated hillslope | place: USA:California | collected 2013-09-17
GCCTCCTCATGTGTGCCCATACCTGTAGTGGTCGGGCTCGGCCGGGAGGGCTTGCAACCCGGTCGCCAGAAGTGGAATCGGGCTTTTGGCGGGAAACCGACCTCGTCGCGCGTCGCGGGTGTTCCCTTCGCGACAGGGGAGTCAGCGGGCTGACGGCGCCGTCAGCTCAGTTCAGTCGACCGCGTAAAGAATGCAGAGCCCGCCGAAGGTCGGCGTCCCCAGGGGCCAGACGCACGGCCTCTTCGAACTCGCGCAGCGCGTCCCACCACCGCCCCTGCTTCACGTGGATCCGGGCGAGGTTCATGTACGGAAACTGGCGCGGCTCGTATCGCTTCGCCTGCTTCGCGCGCTCGAGCCACGTCACCGCCTCGTCGAGCTTTCCCTGCTGCATCAGGTAGCAGCCGATGTCGTTGTAGGGGTTGCCGAAATCGGGGTCCACGTCGATGGCGCGCAGGCATTCCTGGGTCGCTTCGTCCAGGCGCCCCTGGAAGCTGTAGGTCCATCCCAGGAAGGTATGGGCCTCGGCCGTCGGGTGCACCTCGATCGAGCGCTGGTAGAGCTCGATCGCGCGGTCGAGATCCCCCCGCATCTGGTGCTGGTAGGCCTCCCTCCAGATTTCCGTGGCCCTGTCGAAGCCTTCGGAGAAGCTCACCGGGTCACCAGCTCGGCCAGGCCTCTCGCCGAAGGCCCATGTCCCAGAACATCCACTCGTAGCGGCTCGTCGCCAGGAAGTGACCCCGCATCGCGCCCCGCTCCGACGGCGTCAGCCGTTCGGCGACCCGGTCGGTCGCGGCGAGCACCGCCCGGACGACGGCGCCGAACTCCTCGGAGGCGTAGGTCCCGATCCAGCGCTTGTAGAGCGGGTCGGCGGAGCCGGCACGCTCGAGCTCCTTGCCGACCTCCCAGTAGATCCAGTAGCAGGGCAGCAGCGCGGCCATGGCCTCGTGAAACGGGGCCCCGTAGGCGACCGCCAGGAGGTAGCTCGTGTAGGCGAGGTTCGTCGGCGCCAGGGGGGTCGCGGCGACGTCCGCGGGGGTGAGCCCGAAGTCGCGGAAGAAGCCCTCGTGGAGCGCGCGCTCGACCTTGAGGGCGCCGGCGGCGTGCTCGTTGAACATGATGATCCAGTCGTCCTCGGTCGCCCGCGCGCCCGCGAGCGACAGCGCCCGGGCGAATTCGCGCAGATAGAGCGCGTCCTGGACCGCGTAGAACTTGAAGCTCTCGCGGGGGAGCGAGCCGTCGGTGAGCCCGCGCAGGAACGGATGCCGCAGGATCGCGGCGTAGATCGGCTCGATCGACCGCCACAGCTCGCTCGTGAACGCCATCAGCGCCCCTTGAAGACCGGCTCGCGCTTGTCGACGAAGGCCCGGGCGGCCTCCCGATGATCCTCGGTCATCCCGCAACGCGTATGGTGCCAGGCTTCGAGGTCGAGTGAATCCTTGAGAGTCCCGCCCTCGGCGGCGTTGAAGTTCCGCTTCATGTACTGGTACGCGATGCGCGGGCCGCGGCTCAACCGCATGGCCAGCGCCATCGTCTCGTCCTCGAGCCGCCCATCGGGCACCACCCGGTTGGCGATGCCGAGGGCCAGCGCCGCCTGGGCATCGACGATGTCGGCGGTGTAGTAGAGCTCCCGCGCCTTGGCGCTCCCGACGAGCTGCGTCAGGTACCAGCTTCCGCCGAAATCCCCGGAGTAGCCGACGCGCGCGAACGCGGTCGCGAATCTCGCGGTGTCGCTCGCGACACGCAGATCGCAGGCCAGCGCCAGGGAGAGTCCGGCGCCCGCCGCCGCCCCGCGGACCATCGCGATCGTCACCTTCGGCATCTCGTGGAGCCAGCGGGATACCTCCATACGCGAGCGCAGCGCCTGCGCCTTTTCCTCGAGGGTCGTGCCACCGAACTCGCGCCCCTCCGCCATGGCCTTCACGTCGCCGCCGGCGCAGAAACCGCGGCCCGCCCCGGTGAGCACCACGACGCCGACGGCCGGATCCTCCGCGAGTCGGGGCAGCGCCTCGAGCAGCGTGTCCAGCATCGGGCCCGACATGGCGTTCAGCCGATCGGGCCGGTTCAGCGTGAGCACAGCAACTCCGTCGTTGACGGTTTCGAGCACGTCCTCGGCCATGGCGATCCTCCCGGAATGACGGTGTCGCGATGGTAGACCTGGCCTTCTTCACTATTCAAGTCTTCGAGGGCGCGTCGACGCGGAATGGGCCAAAACAGGGCGAAGCACGCGCCTATACGCACCCACCCGGTGCTAGAGCGTGATCCATCAGAGCCGCCGTTGCTGGTGGCGCGCTTACCGCCGTCTCTGTTGAAGGTAGTGGTTGATACGTTTACCGAGCTCAGGGGCGCCGCTAGCCCCGAGCAAGCCGCGGTGGCGACTCGCCAAGACTTCGACAGCAATGCGACCTGTGACCAGGCGGCTCCAGCCCAGCTCGGCTTCGTATGGGCCTTCAAATGGGTCAAGGAGTGAGCGGAACAGCACGATATCGAGCGCGACAGGGTCTGGCTTGTAGTGCATCAACATTGATAGATGCGCCTGCATAAGCTGCCAATCCTTCTTTGTGAACCGAAGGCCGCTTCCAATGAACAGATCATCTACGGAAACTTCGTGGTCTGCCATTCCGGGTAGCCAACGTGTCATCACGCGTCGTGCCGCAGAGCGCCCGCGCCACCACAAGGCTTGCGCCGCGTCTGGCCGTTTCAATATCTCCCGAACGCGGTCTACCGTGGTTCGCGCGAATCGGGCAAAGCGCCGGGGGCTGGAAAAGGGCGTCGGGAACCGAATCGTTGTCGGAGGAATGCCGTCAATCAAGCCCACGAAATCCAGGCGCTCACCGCGTTGAAGCAGCACATCTGCGACAGCGATAGCAACGATGCAGCCCGCTGAGAATCCGGCCAACGCGTACGGCCCCTTGGGCTGGACCTCCTGGATCCAGTTGGCGTAGTCGCGGGCTGCCGCGACTGTGTCGCGGTGTGGGATTTCTCCCGTGCGCAATCCCCGAACTTGAAGGGAGTACAGAGGAATGGTCGCGTCGAGTGCTTGCGCCAGGTGAACATAATCGAAGCCGCGACCCGGCACGCCTGGAGTAAAAAACAGGGGCCGCACACCGGGACTGCCCACAACCAAACGCAGCAGCGGTGTCCTCGACTCGTCACCTGCACTGGTCCGGATCATCTCCGCAAGATGGACCAGCGTAGGAGTTCTGAAAAAAGCTACCGGGTTCACAGCTTTGTTGAAGCGCCTTTCGATGGCGGCAAACAGGTTGAGCACCAGGAGCGAATTACCGCCCAAGTCGAAGAAGTCTGTCAGACTGTCGCGAACGGTCACCCCGAGTATGTCGCTCCAGATTTCCAGTAACGCAAGCTCCAGCGGATCAAATTCCGATTCAGGTCGCCGATTCTCTTGTTGTTGATTCAGATCGCGCGCGGCCAACGCTTGCCGATCGATCTTACCAGCGGGCGTTTTGGGAAGCTCTTGGTCCACGATCAGGTGAGCTGGGACCATGTAGGGCGGCAGGGCGGCCGCAACATATTCGCGAAGTGAGCGAGGCGCCAAATCGCTCTCGGATTCGACAAAGCCAACGAGCCTGGGCGCGGATCCGCCACGTTCTTGCACGACGACGGCCGCCTCTCTCACTGCTGGATGTTGCCGTAGCCGTGCTTCAATTTCGCCAAGCTCAACCCGGAAGCCCCGCATCTTGACCTGGTGGTCCACGCGGTCGACATACACGTAATTACCGCGCTCTGTTGTCCGCACGAGATCACCGGTGGCATAGAGCTTTGCGCCGGCCCGCCAGGGATGGGCAATGAAGCGTTCCTCGTTGAGCAAGCGGCGCTCGTGATAGCCGAGCGCGACCCCGGCACCGCCGATGTATAGGTGACCCGTCACGGTAGGTGGTACAGGTCGAAGCCTGTGGTCCAGCACAAAGTGTGAGTATCCAGCGAGCGGGCGCCCGATCGGGACGTGATCAACAGTGTGGTCGCCCGTCCGATCATCGTATGCGGTCGACGTGATCGTAGCTTCCGTGGGGCCGTAGGAATTGAGCCATCGAACGTGCTTGGTCGCCGCGTCTCGGAATCGCTGGTGCACACGCGGAGAGACGCGTTCGCCTCCTACGATTAGTAGCCGCACGGCTCGGGGCCACTCCTGACGATCTGCAAGATGCACGATCTGGTGCCAAAATCCGGTTGGCAAGTCCAACACGGTGAGTCCATGCTCGGCGACCGCGTCAAGGAAAGCGCGCGGACTTCTGGTCATTGGCTCGCTACGAAGAACCAGAGTCGCGCCGGCCGCGAGGGTCGGGAATATCTCCTCGAGGGACGCGTCGAAACACTCCGCATGAAACTGCAATACCCGGTCAGACGTTTGAAGCTCGAAGAGTTCACGCGTGGCCGCGACGTGGTTTGCCAGTGAAGCCGAGCTGATGCATACGCCCTTGGGTTCACCAGTCGAACCTGACGTATAGATGAGGTACGCGAGTTCGTTTGGGGAGATTCGGAAAGGCTGACTCCGGCTCGAATCTGATGGTGCGGGCTGGTGTTCGACACCGTCTCGAGAATCGAGCGCCTCGCTGTCTAACTCCTGCGCGCCTGAAGGGGGGAGGAGGCCCTTGGTCTCGACATTGACGATGAGCCAGCGCGATCCGGAATCTTCGAGCTTGTATCGCAATCGCGCTATCGGGTCGGTCAAGTCAAGTATCAGAAACCCGGCACCGGCATGGTGAACGGCGAGCTCAGAGACGACTAGCTCGATCGACCGGGGCAGCAGGATTGCGACGATGCTCCCGCTCTTGACACCGATCCTCCGTAAGGCTCGCGCCACTCGGATAACCTTGGCTCTCAATTGACTGAAGCTGATTGACGCTCCGGCGAGATCACAGATAGCGGGCGCATCCGGGCGTCGCTCCGCATGTTCAAAAATCTGCTCGAGCACCGGCGGGCGTTCGGGAACGACTTCGCGCTCGGCTTCCCCGGTTGTTAACGCGCTGTACAGCGTCGGTGCGAGCATCGGGATGTCATGCACGCATTGGTCCAGCGCACCAGGTACGGCGCCGACGAGCCGGGCGAGATTATCCAGCAATTCGCCCGCTTGTTTGGCGTGGTAAAGCCGGGTGTCGAATTCAAGATCCAGGATCAGTGCGCCGTTCTGGAGATGCGCGCCGAGGCTCAGCGGGTATCCGGTCTGCGAGCGCGACCAGAACTTGTGCCGTCCGCTTTCCGCTTGCAGGCCCGCGAGCGGGTTTTGGCGCTCGAAGACGACTATCGTCTGGAACATATGCCGGGCCCGGGACAGCCCAGTTTGAGCCTTCACGCTCATAAGCGGCGTCTGGTGGAATGGCCGCGAGCCGAGATGTTGCTCGCGCAGGGCCCTGAGGGCGTCGCGGACGCTGGGTCGGCCCGAAACGTCAAGCCGCACCGGAAGTGTATTGATGAAGGGACCCACCACCTGCTCGGCATGCTCGATCGTGTTTTGGCGTCCCGACCATGTCGCACCGAACACGACGTCGTCACAGCTGGCATAGCGACCCAGCAATAGCCCCCAGGCCAGTTGAACGATGGTGTTGATGCTCACCTGCATATCGGCCGCGGCCGACAGCAGGGCCGCTGTGCCTTCGGGGCTCAGCTCACATCGGGTTTCCCTAGAACCTTGCGCCGCTCGGTGTTGAGCCAATCCCGAAAGGGGGAGCGGTGTAGGCTCCGTGACCCCCCTAAGCACATCCCGGAAGTACGCGACCCCTGGCTCGTGGTCGCGGTCGCGGAGCCATTTCAGGAACGCGAGGTATGGCGGCTGACTTGGCTTAGAAGTTGGTCTGCCCGCGTACAGATCCTCATAGCGGGCGAAAACCCGGCGGAGAACGATTGGGTAAGAGGCTCCGTCGATGATTGCGTGGTGGACTGTCCACAGGACGATCGTTCGCGACGCCGGCAGGCGAAGCGCGGTTACCCGAAAAAGGGGAACCGAGAACAGGTCAAATCCTCGGTGGCGGTCCTGCTCAAGAAACGCTTCCAGGTCCTCCGCGACGTTCGTCGCATCGCGGGCCGACCAATCGACAAACTGAAACGGAAGCAAGACTGACTCCACACAGTGCTGAACCAGCTTCCCTCCGCTCTGGAGCTCGAACCGAAGACGTAGCGCGTCAAAGTCGTTCAATGCACCTTGCCATGCCGCTCGCAAAATATCGGGCGTCAACCACTGATTGACTTCGTACAACACCTGCTCGACATTGACGCCCCGGACTTCTGAGGCAAGGCTGTCCGCGAGCAGTCCTTGCTGGGTATGAGACAGCGCAATCATCTCGACTCCTCGGGACTCCGCGGTTTCGAAGGACTGAGCGTCGCGAACGGCGGCGACAATACCTGGGCCTCAATCGCGGGTATCACGCATCATCCCTGGGCGGCGCTGCTGCAAGCGGTGAGGCAAGGGTGGCGCAGCGACGCGTCCCGTACTCGGTGACGACCGCCCCGACAAATCCGGGAGCCGGCGAAATACTCTCCATGCGCCAGCCGCATTCGTCGCCCGGCGTGTTCTTTACGCGAAGGATTCTCGCCGATTCATCCGGCTCCAGAGAAACATCGAAGCAATCGAGGGGGTGGTATAGGCCCTCGCCGAGCGCCTTGATGAAGGCTTCCTTGCGTGTCCAGCAATTGAAGAATCCTATCGTCTTGTCGCGGGGATCGAGCGCGAGGTACGCTTCGTTCTCGCGGTGGGAGAAGAAGCGTGCCGCAATATCGTCAGCGTCGCGAATCGCGCGGACGGCCTCGACATCGATCCCGACCTCGCGTCCGGAGGCAAATGCGTACACCGCGACATCATTCGAGTGCGATACGTTGAAGCGCAGATCCGAGTCTGCGGAACCGGGTGCCACTGCAGGTTTGCCATGTGGGCCGTATGTCAATTCGATTGAATCAGGTCGCGTGGCCAATCGCGTGGCGAGCAGCTCGCGCAGGCGCGCGCGGGCAACAACGAATCGGCGGCGCTCGCGATCGAAAGCAATGCGAGCCGCCCTGTGTCGCTCCGTTTTCGAGAGCACGGCTATCGATCGACGCACGGCCTCCGCTCCTACGTCCAGCCGTATGACGACCACCTCTATTCCTTCGGTCCCGTGCGCCGGGCGGGCCGGTGGGGCTTGCTCGACTTCACCAGTTGAATGCGATGGACGCGCACGCCAGCGGAGGTAGGCACGATTCGCGCCGACTGTGAGCGGTGCGACGATCCGACTGATCATGATGCTCCAATTTTTCGGGATCACGATGGGCCGAGCGAGCACGTGCTGTCGACAGGAGGCATTATATGGAACCGAGCCGGGGCGAAGGCAAGGAGTCTTTGCCGCCACTATGCAAAATGTTGCAGATGATCTTGCATCAAATTGCAACCCATGCCAGCTACGCTCGCGACCGGATCAGCCGGGGTGTTCCCGTTGGAGAACAGCCGAATCGTGATGGCCGCGGCGCCGGCGAAGTGCGCCGGGCTGGTGATGCTCGACACCATTTCGCGCTTCTGGAGAATCAAAAGCGAGAGCGGCAATGCCGAAGTGCTGCGTGAGGTCGAGCCTCTTCGAGACTTGGCCCAGGAAACCGGGGGTTGCGTTCTGATCCTCCACCACGACGGCAAGAACGATACGTCACGAGCATCTCGGGGCGCTTCGGCATTGCCCGGTCTCGCCGATCTAATCCTCAACCTGAAGCGCCCTGCACCGACACGCGCCTATAGGCGCCCACTCCCCGAATCTGAGTTGTAACTACTTGGTCTAGAAGGCGGCGGATGCTCCCGGGGATGGTACCATCGCCCGGGAGAAAGGAGGACTCGCCCATGGAGGCGGTCAAGGACTCGAGTCATCTGTACGAGGTCGAGCGGCGCGCGCGTCACGCCGAGCGCCCGGGCTTCAGGATCTCGGAGCTCCAGATCGGTCCCCGTCAGCAGGTGCCGTGGCACTGCCACAACAACGTGCAGGACACCTTCTACGTCCTCCAGGGCCGGCTGTGCCTCTTCCTGCGCGACCCCAAGGAAGAACTTCGACTGGAGCCCGGCGAGACCTACACGGTTCGCGCCCGGCGGCCGCATCTCGTCACGAACGGGGGCGAGGTCTCCGCGGTGTTCCTGGTCCTGCAGGGCCTCGGCGAGTACGACTACGTTCCGCTGACCTGATCGCGATGCGGGGATGGACGATCCTGATCGTGACGCTGCTCGTCGGCGCCGGGCTCGGCGCCGCCGGGACCGTCTACCTGCCGTCGATGGTCGATCCGTATCTGCCGAAGGAGCTCCGCATCCGCGCGCGCGTCGTCGAGGGCCAGGTCCTGAACAAGCAGCGCGAGCCGAACCGCCTGCTGGTGAAGATCCAGCTCGAGCAGGGCGTGATCCTCGCGACGTACACGAAGCGAGTGGCCGAGGTCGATCTGCTCGTGGAGCCGGGCGACACGATCGCGCTCGAGCTCAGAAGCGACGAGCCGGTCGTGGACGAGCCGCCCATCGAGCGCGTCAAGCGGAAGAAGTGACGCTCAGGCCGCCCGGGGAGTGACGGCCGCCGCGCGCGGATCGCGCACGCGCGTGAGCAGGAGCGCGAGCGCGACGCAGGCCGCCACCGCCGCCACCACGAAGACCGCCACGAAGCCCCGCGCGTCCGCCAGCAGTCCCGCCGCGATCGGCGCGCCGAAGGCGATCGGCGCCAGGAGCGTCGTTCCCAGACCCACGTAGGTCGGCTGCGCGGCCGGACCCGGTGCGAATTCCAGCATCACGTTGAGGTTCGACACGTTCATGGCGGCGATCTGGATGCCGAGCATCACGAAGACCAGGCCGAACACCCCGAGGCTCGGCGCCGCGATGGCGAAAAGGTTGCCGGCCAGCGCCGCGCCGAGGCCGAGGATGATCACCAGGCGGTGACCCCGCCGGTCGGCGAGCCAGCCGAGCACCGCGTTTCCGGCCATCTGGCCCACGAACAGGAGCGTGGTGAACACGCCCGCCTGGGCCGCGGGAGCGTCCCAGACGCCGAGCGCGTAGACCGTGTAGAAGGCGCTCCCGATCGAGCCGACCATCCCGAACGCCCGCGCGGCGAGGAACCAGGTGAGATTCGGATTGCGGCCGAGGAGCGCGGGGATCCGCGAGAGATATTCCGAGAGCGGCGTGGCGGGCGAGGAGTCGGTCGCCGCCGGCTCGCGGACGGCGACGAGCGCGACGTACGAGAGCGCCATGAACACCGTCGTACAGACGAAGCACACGCCGTAGCTGGCCGGCGCGGGCACCGCGGCCAGGATGCTCGCCGTCGCGACGCTCCCGACGAGGCCGCCTACGCTCGCCGCGAGGCTCGCGAACGCGAAGAAGCGCCCGCGCAGCGTGACCGGAATCACCCGCCCGATCACGTCCATCCACGCCGGCATGAGCACCCCGCCGACGCCAGTGACGATCAGGAGCATCAGGAGCATCACGCCGAGCGCCGCCGCCGGGGCGCGGTCGGCGAGGAAGAACGCGGCGAGCGCCAGCCCGATGAACGGGACCCGCTCCCAGACCGTGTACCGCAGGATGAACGGGAGCTTCCGCGCGAGCGACTCGGTGTGGCCGGCCGCGAACAGGGACGGCAGGAACCAGCCGAGTGTCATGACCGCGGGGATGGCGCCGATGACGACATTGGGCGCGCCCAGGTGGGCCGCGAACGCCGGCAGGATCGTGGACTGGGACGCGAACGCGAGTCCCACGACGAACAGCGCGTAGTCGGCGCCGAGCGCCGCCACGTTGTGGCGCAGCTCCCGCCTCACGCGGTCAGCCGAGACGGATGTCGAGCCAGCCGTTTGCGGTGACGGTGACGCGCTCGCCCTCGCGCACCAGCACCGTGGTCGTGGCCGACTCGAAGATCGCCGGGCCCTTGACCTCCTGCCCGGTCGCCAGCCCGTCCATCCGGTGTACGGGGACCTCGACCCAGTCGCCGAGCCAGACACGACGGCGCGCGGCGGGCCTCGACGTCCCGCGCTCGGCCGCGCCGGCGCCCGCCGGGAGCACCGGGAGCGCGCCGACCACGGCGACGCGCGCGTTCACGATGACGACCTCCTGCCCCGGCGCGCTGTACGCGTAGAGCTCTTCGTGCCGGCGGTGGAAACGCTCGGCCACCTGATCGAGCAGGTCACTCGCCCCGAGGTCCACGCCGTCGAGATCCACCTGGATCTCGAAGATCTGCTCGCCGTACCGCATGTCGAGCCCCCGCCGGACGCTGATCGGCCCCTCGAAGCGGGCCAGGCGCTTCCTCCCCTCGCGCTCGAGCGCGGCGAACAAACGTCGCAGACCCGCCGCCGTCATCCGGCCGACCTCGCTCACGTGCGAGCGGACGAGCTCGTAGCGCAGGTCGGTCGCCAGCATGCCCCACGCCGACAGCACGGCCGCGACCGAGGGCACGACGACGCGCCGGATCTCGAGGAGCCGAGCGACCTCGGTGATGTGGAGCCCCGCCGCGCCGCCGAAGGCGACCAGCGCGAACTGGCGCGGGTCGACGCCGCGGCGCACCGAGACGATCTTGATGCCCTCGGCCATGTTGGTGTTGACGACGCGGGTGATGCCGTCCGCCGCCTGGAGCGCCGTCGTACCGAGCCGGGTCGCGATCTGCTCGACGGCGACGCGCGCCGCGCTGGCGTCGAGCCGGATGCGGCCGCCGAGGAAGTTGCCGGGGTCGAGAAAGCCGAGCACCAGGTTCGCGTCGGTCACCGTCGCGCGGGTGCCGCCCTTTCCGTAGCACGCCGGGCCCGGCTCGGCTCCCGCGCTCTCGGGTCCGACGTGCAGGATGCGGCCGGCGTCCACCCAGGCGACCGAGCCGCCGCCGGCGCCCAGCGTGTGAATGTCGATCGCCGGAAGCGCGACCTTCGCGACGCCGACGGTCTTTTCACCCGTGAGCTGGGGCTCGCCGCCCTGCAGGAGCGCGATGTCGGTCGACGTGCCGCCCATGTCGAAGGTGATCAGGCTCGCCTCGCCCAGCAGGCGCGCGCAGTAGCGGCCAGCGGCGACGCCGCCGGCCGGGCCCGACAGGACTGCGCCGGCCGCGAGCCGCGTCGACTCGCGCACCGGCGCGACGCCGCCGTGCGATTGCATGATCAGGACGTCGCCGCGATAGCCGTAGCTCCTGAGACGAGCGGCGAGGCTCGCCAGGTAGCGCGCGAGCGCCGGGCCCACGTACGCGTTCACGACGGTCGTCCAGACGCGCTCGTACTCCTTGATCTGCGGCAGGACCTCGGCCGAGAGCGACACGTACACGCCCGGAAAGCGCCGCGCCAGCTCGCGCCCGGTCAGCTTCTCGTGCCGGGGATTCCGGTACGAGTGCAGATAGCAGACGGCCACCGCCTCGACCCGCGCCTTCGCGAGCGCCGCCAGCCCGGCCCGGAGCGAGGAGAGGCTCAGCGGAATCGCGACCGTCCCGTCGAAGCGCAGACGCTCGCGGACGCCGAGGCGGCGCGCCCGCGGCACCAGCGGGATGGGCGGCGCCATCCGGAGGTTGTAACGATCGTCCTTCAGCCCCTCGCGCATCTCGATGACGTCGCGGTGCCCCTCGGTCGTGAGCAGCGCGACCTTCGCGCCCTTGCGCTCGAGGAGCGCATTGGTCGCCACGGTGGTGCCGTGGACGATCGTGTCGGTCTGCGCGAGCAGGTCGCGGAGGTTGGTGCCGAGCTCGGCCGCCAGGAGCTCGAGGCCGGTGATGAGCCCCTCGGAGGGATCCGGCGGAGTCGAGGCGCACTTGGCGAGCGCGAGCGCGCCCTGCTCGTCGACGGCGACGAGGTCGGTGAAGGTGCCGCCGACGTCGATTCCGATGCGGAAGCGTCGGCTCAGTAGAGCGTCCTCTGGGTGTTCTCCTCGCTCTCGCGCAGATATTCGTCGAGGGTCTTACCTTCCGGCCTGAACCGCTCGTACATCACGCACGCCATCGAGGGAAGGATGGAGCGATCCGGCCACGCCTCGGGCTCCCAGAGCTGCGAGCGACGGAAGGCCTTGGGACAGTGGAAGAAGCATTCTTCCACCTCGACGGCGATGGCGACGTGCGGCCGCTTGTCGCGCGCCGCCAGCGACTCGAGGATGTCCTCGTCGCGCACGATCGACGCGCGCCCGTTCACGCGCAGCGTTTCCTCGCGGCCCGGAATCAGGAAGATCAGCCCGATGTGAGGGTTCGCGAGGAGGTTGCGGAGCCCGTCGAGCCGCTTGTTGCCCGGGCGGTCCGGGATCACGAGATGGTGCTCGTCCAGCACGCGCACGAAGCCCGGCCCGTCGCCCTTCGGGGAGACGTCGCAGCGGCCGGAGGCATCGGACGTCGCCAGCAAGAGGAATGGCGAGCGCGCGATGAACGCCCGGCTCGGCTCGTCCAGCGTGGCCATCTCCTTCTTGATCGCCCGCTCGCTCGGCGCGCCCATCAGGGCCCGCAGCTCGCTCTCGGATGTCACCACGCGCTTGAACATGTCGGCCTCCCGGCTCGGTGCGTTGGTTCAGTCAAAGTAGACGGGCCCTCGGGGCAAGTCAATCGGGTACGGCGTGATCCCGCCGCTGGGCGTACGGGTACGGGCCCTCCGGCGAGCGCCCCTCGGCGAACCGCCCCAAGCTGAACGGCTCGATGTCCACCGTCTTCGCCCGGCCGTCGAGGATCAGCTCGGCCATGCACACGCCCACCGCGGGCGCGATCTTGAAGCCGGAGCCGCTGAACGCGGTGGCGAGATACAGGCCGTCGATGCCGTCCACGCGCCCCAGGATCGCGTGGCGATCCCGGCTGTAGCAATCGAAGGCGCGATAGCCGCGCGCGAGCGTCGCGCCCTCCAGCGCCGGAATCCGGTGCGTCAGGATCTGCGCGCCGACCGCCGCCGCTCCCGGCGCCAGGACGGCGGGTCCGTCGGGATCGAGGTCCCACTCCTGGCATGGCACGCCCACGATCGTCCGGATCCCGCTCTCGGGCCTGAAGTAGCTCCCCTGCACGTTGTCGATGAAGATCATGTGCGGATCGGTGAGCGCGGCCGGCCGGGTCACCTGCACCGTGTCGAGCCCCTTGACGCGCGCGGGAATGTCGAGGCCGATCTCGCGACAGAGCCGCGGAGCCCACGCCCCGGCGGCCACGACGACGGCGCCCGCGTCGATCCGGCCGGCGACCGTCTCGACGCCGAGGACGCGGCTCTCGCGACGCAGAATCCGCGTCACCCCGGTCCACTGGCGCACCGCGGCCCCGAGATCCTGCGCCCGGCGCCGGAACCCCTCGACGGTCGCGGCCGGATCGGCGTAGCCGCTCGCCGGCTCCCAGGCGGCGGCGCCGACGTCCTCGACGTTCGCGAAAGGCTGGAGGTCGTGGAGGTCGGCCGGCGAGAGGGCCACGGTGTCGATCCCGATGGCGCGGAGCATCTCGACGTTCCGGCGGAGCGCGTCGGCGTAGGGCGGGGCCACGACGTTCACGAAGCCCGTGTGGGTGAACACGGACGGCCCTCCCATGATCTCCGTCCAGCTCCGGAAGACGGGAAAGCTGGCGAACGCCAGGCGCGCGTCCCATTCGTTGGTGTAGTGCATGCGAACGAGCGCGCTCGAGTAGCCGGAGGCGCCGCTGGCCAGCGCCGCCTTCTCGCAGAGCACGACCCGCCGAACGCCCCGTGCCGCCAGCGCGTACGCGATGCTCACGCCGTTGACGCCGCCGCCGACCACGACGACGTCGGCGGTCTCAGTCATCGCGGGGAAGCTCCATGGCGGAATACCTTATCATGTGGCGAGCCCGGCCGGCCGTTTCACATCCCGGCCGGAACGGTGTCTCAACGCATGATGGGGGCCCAACCGTTCGAGACCATCGTCGGCGCGCACCACGCCGAGATCTATCGCTATATCCGGCGCGTGACGTCGCGGGCGACCGAGGCCGAGGACCTGTCCCAGGAGACGTTCCTGCGCGCCTACCGGGCGTACCGCACGCTCGGGCCCGAAGCCAACGTGCGCGCGTGGCTGTTCGCGATCGCGACGAACCTGACCCGCAATCACTTTCGCTCAGAGAAACGGAGGCGGGTGGCGTATCAGGCGGCGTCGATCGAGCGCCGCGAGGCCGATCCCGCCGGGCCGGAAAGCGAAGCGCGATTCGGCGAGGCCAAAGTGCTGCTCGAGAGCACGGTCGGCCGGCTCCCGCTCAAACAACGGCAGGCGTTCATCATGCGAAAGATCCACGACCTCGACTACGAGGCCATCGGGCAAAGCCTCGATTGCTCGGTGGAGAGCGCGCGGGCCCACGTTTTCCAGGCGCTGCGCAAGATCCGACTGAGCCTCGACGGTCAGGCGCTCGCGCCGACCACCACGGAGCAACCACGATGAAAGGCAAACCGCAGAGCTGTCTGGAGATCGAAGTTGACCTCGTCGCCGCCGCGACGGGAGACGCCGAGCCCGGCGCCGTACACCGCGTCGAGCGCCACATCGACTTCTGCGCGCCGTGCCGCGGGGAGTTCCATCGCTACCGCGAGATCGACGGCGCGGTGGGGGCGCTGCGCCGCAGCCCGGCCGCCGCCGAGAGCGTGGCGCGCGCCCGCGAGGGGCTCGAGTCGCGCCTGGCCGACCTGAGGTCGCGCCTGGTGTCGTACCGCATCTTTCCCTCGCCGCTCGGCCATATCCTCATCGCGCGGTCGGAGCACGGCGTGTCGCTCGTGGAGTACCTGGGCGAGCGGAGCGAGCTCGCGGCCTCCCGGCTGAGCCGCGCGACCGGCGTCGAGCCGCAGGAGGACGGCGCCGATATCGAGGCGCTCTTCCGCGAGCTTCTCGAGTACCTGCAGGGCGATCGCACGCGGCTCCCGTGGGCGCTCGACCTGCGCCTGGCGCGGAGCGAGTTTCATCGGGCGGTGCTGCACGCCACCGCCGCGGTCCCGTACGGCGCGGTCACCTCGTACGCCGGCATCGCCGCCGAGATCGGCAAGCCGGCCGCGACGCGCGCGGTCGCGCAGGCGCTCCGCTGGAACCCGTTGCCGATCGTGGTGCCGTGTCACCGCATCATCGGCGCGTCCGGCGCGCTCACCGGCTACTCCGGCAACAAGATCGGACTCAAGCGCGAGCTGCTCGCCGTCGAGGGCATCCGCGCCGTCGGGACGCCCCGCGACTCCCACGTCGCGCGGCAGACGCTTTACCACTACGAGCGCAACGAGCAGCGTGAGTACTGCCTGCCGACGTGCGGAGACATCGCGCGCCGCCCCATCGGGCGCGTCACGCTCCTGGCGTCCCGTGCTCTCGCCGACTCCCTCGGGCTCGTTCCCTGCACGAGCTGCCGCCCGGACCTCCACCCGCTGGCCGTCTAGCGCCGCGCTCCCCGTTTCACGCCGGCCTGTCCACGGTGTCAGAGAAGGCGGAGGAGGCGGACATGGTTGGATTACACGAAGGGCTGGGGCTGGGCGTCGCGTCGCTTCCCGTCGCGCTGATGGTGGCGGCCCTGCTGCTCAGGGAGCGGAGCGCGCGCATCCGGCTCGCGGAATGCGCGCGGCAGATCGCCGTGACCGACGCGATCCACGGGGAGCTGGGCGCGATCGTCTCGCCGGTCGTCCGGCGCCGGCTCTGGGGCCGATGGCAGCTCGTGATTGCCGTCCCGTTCGACGACCTCGACTCGGTCAGCCGCGTGGTCCGGGCGGCGTACCGGGGCTTCGACGCGCCCGAGCGAGCGATGCCGGGCCGATTCGAGATCGTGCTGAGCCCGCAAGAGAAATTCGTTCCGCGCCGGGAGCGCCCCGCCGTCGCCGCGGCGCGCGGATCCCGAGGGGAGTCGGTGTCATGGACATGAATCTGTACTTCGCCGAGTGGTTGGTTCGCGAGCGTCTGGCCGAAGCCCGCGCGGCGGCCGCGAGGAGCGCGCTGGTCGGCGCGGCCGTGCCGGCGCGGCGACCGGTGCGCATTCGGCTCGGGCTGGCACTGGTGAGGCTCGGCCGGTTGCTTCAGGGTAGCCGGCCGCGCGGCGCGGACGCGCTGGCGGCGGAACGCTCGTAGTCGAGCGACGCGACGGGGGAGGCGCGAAGCTCCCCCGTCGGTCAGCGTCGCGCGAAGCCGTTCGCTCGGTCGCTCGCTCGCGCCGCCGGCGCGCGCTTCCTCGGCGGCCCGTAGCCGCCGCCCCCCGACGACTCGACCACGAACACGTCGCCCCGGCGCACGGGAATCCCGACTTCCTTGGTCTTGAGTACGCGCATCGGGCGCCCGCGCGACTGGAGCCGGTAGCGGTGGGGCAGGCCGTCCTTGCCGCCGAGAAGGCCGTACGGCGCGTGACGGATGCCGTCGCCGGCGGTGTTGGCGACCGCCGGTTCTTCGATGTCCATCCGCAGGCGGAGCACGGCGCCGACACCGCCGCGATGCATCCCGTCGCCCGCCGAATCGGGCCGGAACTCGTGGCGCTCGAACGTCAGGGGAAAGCGCGCCTCGGCGACCTCGACGCTGCCGAACTTGATGCCGCCGGCCGCCTGCCCCTCGCCGGCGGTCTCCCATCCGTCGCCGACGGCCGTCGCGCCGCCGCCGGGGCGGGCGTGGAACATGTGCCAGATGAACGGCTTTCGCGTGCGGGGATTCACACCCTTGATCGCGATGCGGAAGCGCCGCCCCCAGCCCGCCATGACGCGCTCCGGGCACGCCGGCGCCAGCGCGCGGATGATCGCCTCGGCGATCTCCTGCGCGCAGTGATTCGTCGCGAGCGTGACGGGCGCCGGCGGGTAGGGCCAGACGATGGTCCCCTGCCTGGCGATGACCTTGACCGGCCGGAAGGTTCCGGAATTCTTCGGCGTCCTCGGATCGATGAGGTAGGCGAAGGCCATGTGCACCGCCGACATCGTGTTCGGAAACGACGAATTGACGAAGCCGGTGACCTGCCGGTGGGAGTCGCTCAGATCGATCGTGAGCCCGTCGCCTCGCTTGGTGACGGTGGCGCGGATCCAGATGTCCCGGAACTCGTGGCCGTCGTCGTCCAGGATCGTCTCGCCGTGATACACGCCGTCGCGCCAGGTCCGGACGCAGCTGCGCGCTTGCAGCTCGGCGCCGTCCAGGATCTCGTCGATCGCCGCCAGGACCGTCGCGGCGCCGTATTCGCGGACGAGCGCCAGCAAGCGTCGCTCGCCGACGCGCGCCGAGCCGATCATCGCCCGGAGGTCGCCCATGAAGTCGTGCGGGTGACGCACGTTCGTCGTGATCATCTTCAAGATATCGTCGCGAAGCTCTCCCGCCTCGTAGAGCTTGAGCGGGGTGATCCGAAGCCCTTCCTGCCAGATCTCGGTCGCGCCCGGGTTGTAGGCGCCGTGCGTCGAGCCGCCGATGTCGCTCTGATGGGCGCGGTTGACGGACCAGAACGCGACCTCGTCGCCCACGAACACCGGCACGAACGCGGTCAGGTCCGGCAGATGGTTGTTGCCGTGGTACGGGTCGTTCAGGAGGTAGACGTCGCCCGGCCGGATGCGACCCTTGAAGGCGTCGCGCACCGACTCGACCGCCCACGGTATCGCGCCGACGTGGATCGGCACGTGCTCGGCCTGCGCGAGCAGGCGCGCCTGCGCGTCGCAGAGCGCGGTGGAGAAGTCGCGGCTCGAGTTCAGGATCTGGGAATATGCCGTTCGCAGCATCGCCTCGCCCATCTCCTGGACGATGGCCTCGAGGCGATGGGTCAGCACGGACACCGTGACTGGATCGCTCATGGCTTCAAGATCTACGCGATTCGCCGGGTCGCGGTCAACAGGGCCCTCGGCGGCCGGGCGGACGCCCGGCCCGGGCGGGTCGGCGCGGGCCTAGCGGGCGGCCGAGCGGGACGAGACGGCGAGGGAGACCAGGTGCTCGAGATGCTGCAGGTCGAACGGCTTGGGGATGTACGCGAAGATGCCGCTCGAGAGCGCGTCGGCCGCGGTCCGCGCGTCGTCGTTGCCCGTCAGCATGAGGACCGGGGTCTGCACGTTCAGGCGGCGCATTTCCTCGAGCAGCTGGAGGCCGCTCATCCGCGGCATGTACATGTCGAGCAGGATCAGGTCGTACTGCTGGCGCTTCAAGGCCGCGAGCGCGTCGATCCCGTCCGCCGCGGTCTCGACCGTGTAGGCGTGGTCGTGCTTGAACAGCCCAAGCGCGTCCTTCAGCATCCGCGCGATGGCCGTCTCGTCGTCGACGACGAGGACGCTCTTGGTCGCGCGCGCGGTCTTCGTGGCGATCGGGGTCATTTCAGGAGACCTCCAACGACGTTTCGTCCCTGCCGCTTCGCCTCGTAGAGCGCATGGTCGGCGCTCTTGATCAGGTCGGCGACGCTGCCGGGGTCATCGGGAAAGCCGGCCACGCCGAAGCTCGCGGTCAGCGGGCCGTATGGGAAGGGGTAGCGCTCGATGATCGCGCGCATCCGTTCGGCGTACACGAGCGCCGCCGCCTTGGTGGTGCTCGGCAAGAGGGCGATGAACTCGTCGCCGCCGTACCGCGCGACGACCGAGTCGCGCCGCGACTGGCTGGCCAGGAGCTGGACGACCTGCTTGAGGACGTCGTCGCCCGCGTCGTGGCCCCACTGGTCGTTGATGGCCTTGAATCCGTCGAGGTCGAGCAGGATGATCGACAGCGGCTGCTGATAGCGTGAGGCGCGGCTCACCTCTTCGTAGAGCCGCAGCATCAGGTAGCGCCGGTTGTAGCCGTCGGTGAGCGGGTCCTTGAACGACAGCTCCTCGAGCCGGGCGCTCCGGACGGCGATGGCCGCGTACGCGGCGAACGCCAGCGCCACGTTCTCGAGTCGCGGATGAAATGGCACGACTTGCCCCTCGGGATCGGTGGCGTTGATCAGCTGGAGCACGCCCTGGATCCGCCGCGAGGCGTCCCGCAGCGGGACGGCCAGGACCGAGTGCGTCCGGTAGCCGGTGGCCAGATCGACCCGCCAGTTGAACGCGTACGGCACGTCGCGCGGAATGTCGTAGGCCTCCGGCACGTTGAGGATCTCGCCGGAATTGGCCACGTACCCGGCGAGGCTCGGGACGTCGAGCGGCAGGCGCTCGACCTCCAGCCGCTGCTGCACGTCGTGCTGGCCCAGCCGGCGGGCCGTGATCGCGTTCTGAACCACGGCGAATCGGAGCGAGGCGCCCTCGCGGATGAAGAGCGTCGCGGCCTCGGCCCCGGTGAATCGGCGCGCCTGCGTCACGATCCGCTCGAGAACGGAGGGAAGCTCGCCGTCGCTACCGATCGCGATGCTCAGCTGCAGCAGCTCCTCGAGCATCTGCGCGCTCCGCTCCGCGGTGGCCGCGCCGAGAACCTCGAGGAAGCTGCCGACTCCCGGACTCGTGGTCGGGATGTCCATGGCGCGTAAGGAGTAGCACGCCCGGTGCCAGGGGTCGAAATGACGGGAACATGCTGAAATTCCGGTAAAACCGGCTACGACGAAGGCTCGCGAGCGGGGAGGTGTTTGGCCAGTTTCTGGCCAGGCTTCGGCGACTTCGTTACCAATCTAAGCGAGCCGCCCGGGCGTGGCTTACGTGGCCGGGCGCGCCCCGCCGTACGCCTCGCTCGGGCCGTAGCGGCTGTCCTCGAAGAGCAGCCTGGCGCGCGCACCGACGACGCGTCCCCAGTTCGCCAGGGCGGTCTCGGTGTACTCGCCGTCGGGCCTGGGCTCGTCGTCGAAGTTGTCGTCGGTGTCGACACCGCGCATGAGCATCGCCGGCTGCCGCACCTTCGCCGGCTTCGCCCAGGTCGGCAGCATCTCGACCAGCAGGAGGAACCGCCGGTCGGGCCCGTGGTTGGTCGCCGAGCCGTGGACGAGCGAGTTGTCGAACATCGCCATCTCTCCAGGACGCCGCTCGAAGTCGACGGCGGCCGACTCGTCGAACGGCTCGGTGATGTACTGGCCGCGCGCGAGGATGCTCCGCGGGTCGTCGGTCTCCTCGTGGCGCAGGATCCCCCACTTGTGCGAGCCCGGGATTCCGCGCAGGCACCCCTGCCGGCTGCCGCACTCAGAGAGCGCCAGCGCGCCGAGGACCACCGGGACGGCCGAGCCGTAGTACGAGTCCTGGTGCCAGCCCGCGAAGGTCTCGCCGTCGGCCTTCTTCACCCGCCACGCCATGCTCCAGCAGCGGAGGTGCGGCCCGACGAGGTCCTCGAAGACGTCGAGGATGTAGGGGTCCTCGGCGATCTCGAGCACCCAGGGACAGAGAAGATGGGACTTCGTCTTCATCTTCTTGATGTCCGGCACGCGCGCCTCCTGGGACTCGAACCGCCCGCGATACTGGCGGGCTCGCTCGGCGCTCATCGCGCGGACGGGTGAGAGGAGCCCGTCGCGCCGGAACGCCTGCCCCTGGGGTCAGGATCTTGGCCACGGCCTCATTCCCCCTTGTCCTTCGAGAAGAGCGCGTCGAGCTTGTTCTCGAACGCATGATAGTCGAGGAAATCGTAGAGCTCGGCGCGCGTCTGCATGGCCGCGACGATGGGCTTCTGCGTGCCGTCCCGCCTGAGCGTCTCGTAGACGGCGAGCGCCGCCGCGTTCATCGCGCGGAACGCGGACAGCGGATAGAGCGCGATCCCGACGCCGGCGCCGGCCAGCTCGTCGACGGTGAACAGGGGCGTCACGCCGAACTCCGTGATGTTGGCGAGGATCGGGACGTGGGCTGCGTCGGCGAACCGGCGGTAGGCCGAGAGCTCGGTGACCGCCTCCGGGAAGATCATGTCGGCGCCGGCCTCCACGCAGGCGACGGCGCGATCGATCGCGGCCTCGATCCCCTCCACCGCCAGGGCGTCGGTTCGGGCCATGACGATGAACGCGTCGTCGGTTCGCGCGTCGACCGCCGCCTTGATGCGGTCGACCATCTCCGCCTTGGCGACGATCGCCTTGCCCGGCCGGTGTCCGCAGCGCTTGGCCAGCACCTGATCCTCGATGTGCATGGCACCGGCGCCCGCGGCGATCAGCGACCGGACCGTCCGCGCGATGTTGAACGCGCCGCCGAACCCGGTGTCGGCGTCGACGAGGAGCGGAAGCTGCGTCGCGCTCGTGATGCGGCGCACGTCCGTGAGCACGTCCTCGAGCGTCGTGATGCCGAGGTCCGGCACGCCGAGCGACCCCGCCGCCACGCCGCCCCCCGAAAGATAGATGGCCTTGAACCCGACCCGCTCCGCCATGCGCGCGGCATATGCGTAGACACACCCGACCACCTGCAGCGGGCGCTCCCCCGCCACCGCCTCCCGAAATCGCCCCCCCGCCGACCCCGCCGCGCTCACGCCGAGACCATACAACAACCCGCCCAGCTTCGCCCCGGAGGAGCAGATCGCCCGCCGATCCCAACCCAACGACGGCCGGACGCTGTCACTGCCTGAC
>WNFK01005441.1_pt1 | contig 21217 bp, 16 predicted proteins | sample 5400281 | NCBI WGS metagenome assembly WNFK01 (sample SAMN13153350, study PRJNA577476) | soil metagenome | isolation source: 20 cm soil on Douglas fir-dominated hillslope | place: USA:California | collected 2013-09-17
CCCCGGCGGAAGCGAAGGTGGTTCGGATCGTGATCGACACCAAGGTCTCGCCCGCCTTCAACGGCGCAGCCTTCGGCACCGCGGGCCAGTACGAGACCCTCGCCGGCCGGGTCTTCGGAGAGCTCGATCCGTTCGACAAGCACAACGAGATCATCCATGACCTCGAACTCGCTCCCCGGAACGCCCGCGGCAAGGTCGAGTACTGGGCCACCTTCTTCCTGGTGAAGCCGATCGACATGTCCAGGAGCAGCCACCTGATGTGGCAGGACGTACCGAACCGCGGCGGACGGATCACATTGGCGGCGTCCAGCCGCAACGACGGCGACATCGGCCTGAGCAGCGGATGGCAAGGCGACAATTCCGGCGACACGGCTCACGACATCACCAGCGGCAACGATTTCGCGGTGGTGCCCGTTCCGACCGATCGGCATGGCAAGCCCGTCACGGGCGTCGTCATGGGCCGCATCCTCAATCCGGGCGGCGTGATGGACCCGAACGCGCCGCGGATCACGAGCTCGTCGCCGATCGTCGAGCACTCGAACCCCCTCGCGTACCAGCCGATCAGCCTGGACTCGAAGGACTCCACACTGGAATACCGCGACTTCGAAACCAACGAGGGCGTCGTGATGGGGCGTCATCCGCTCCCCAGCAGCGACTGGGCGTGGGCGCACTGCGATGCCACGCACCCGTTCCCCGGCACGCCCTCGCCGACCGAGATCTGCGTGAGGGGCGGCTTCGTCCCCGCCAAGGTCTACCAGGTGGTCTTCAAGTCGCAGGACCCGTACATCCTCACCATCGGCACCGCCGCGTTCCGCGACGCCGCGTCGTTCTTCAAGTACGAGACGCAGGACTCCCTCGGCAACCCCAACCCGTTGGCCGCGCAAGGGGCGGCCAACGGAGTGAAGTGGGCGATCACGCGCGGCAGCTCGCAGTCGGGCACGTTCGTCCGCCAGCTGATCCACTTCGGGTTCACGCAGGACGAGAGAAACATGAAGCTCTACGAGGCGGGCAGCGAAGGCCCGCTCTGGTGGGAGAGGTGGCCCGATCACGTCCGCGGACTCCCCACCCGGGGCATCCTGGACCGCTGCCGCAAGAGCCACTCCTGCCCGAAGATCATCGAGCACTTCGGCGCCGCCGAGGCCTGGGGACAGAAGCTGACCACCGGATGGGTCGGCACCGACGCGGCGGCGGACATCCCGCTGCCGGACAACGTGCGCAGGTACTACTTCGCGAGCAGCCCGCACGGCGGTGGTGGCGGCGGATTCCTAACCGCCGCGGCCCCGGGCAACGTCCCGGCTTGCAGCAGCAACAACTACGGGCCGGGCACGTTCCCCTCGAACCCGATGCCGCAGACGGAGACGGTCAACGCGCTCCGGTCCCGCTTCCGCAACTGGGTGATGCAGGGGATCCGCCCGCTCGACAGCGTCTACCCGAAGCTCGATCCGGACGGTGACGGCGACGATGACGACGGACACGGCAAGGGCCATCACCACGGCGAGGACTGCGACTGGGGCCGCCGTCACCACCACCGGACCCCACCGCAACTGGTCGAGCCGAACAAGCGGGCCATCGGATTCCCGGAGATTCCGGCCGTGCTGGCCAGCGCCAATCCTCGCGCCCCGGACGACTTCATCATGTCCATGCTGCAGTACGACTGGGGCGACGACCTCGACTACTCGGAGAACATCGGCTTCCACGACTTCGAGCCGCCCATCGTCCGGCGCGTGATCGATCAGGTGGTGCCGCGGACCGACGTCGACGGAAACGAGATCGGCGGCGTCCCGGTCGTGCTGCGGGAGGCGCCGCTCGGGACGTACATGGGCTGGAACGTCACCTCGGCCGGCGTGAACAAGAGCAAGGTGTGCAACTACCAGGGCGGCTGGATCCCCTTCGAGCTGACCCGGGCGGCGCGCCTGGCCAAGGGAGATCCGCGGCCGTCCCTCGAGGAGCGCTACGTGGATCACTGCACCTACGTGAAGCGGGTCTGCGCGGCGGCGGATCGGATCTTGGCGCAAGGGTTCCTGTTGCAGGCGGATCACGACAACCTGATCAAGGCGGCCGACGCGAGCAACGTTCTCCGGGCTCCGAACCAGGCCTCCTGCCTGGCTGCTGGCACGGCGACCTGTCTGCCGTAGCAGGCCGTGAATTGAAGAAGGGGTGACTCGCGGCGCGGGTCACCCCTTCGCGTTTCTGCGTGGATGTGGGCGCTCCGGTGCGATGCGCCGAGCCCGGCCCACCCGGGCTCCCTCGGAGCATTGCGGGCACACTGGAATGGTGGAGGACGCGATCGGGCGGGATCGCTTGCGGTGCTTTTGCACAAGGGTCGCAAGAACGGGTCATTGCCCGATCCAGCGGCCGCGCTGCGCCCGAAGTGGGAGCCCTTCGCATTGTTTCCCCATCGGGCGAGCCGCTAACACTATTGAGGAGCGCGACGCGTTCCAGAGGGGGGAAGGACAGTGAGCGAGGTCGCAGCGCTGGACAGCGCCGCGCAGGTTACCGCCACGCCGGCGAGCAGCGCCGGCTGGATCGGGCCGGCCGCGGCGAAACCGATCGCCGCCAGCGAGGGCCGCGCCGGGACGCGGCTGACGGCGAAAAGCTGCGCGATCCTGATCCTCGAGCTCACGGGGCTCTGGGGCCTCAGCAAGCTGGGCTACCTCCTGGTGGCGCAGCTGCACGTGCCTCTGCCCGGCAACGTCGCGGGCATGCTGCTGCTCTTCGGGCTGCTCTGCAGCGGGATCGTGCCGGCGCGGCTATTCGAGCGCAGCTCGGCGCTGCTGGCCCGCCACCTCCCCTTCTTCTTCGTGCCGATGGCCGTCGGCCTGATGAACCTCGGCGCCACCTTCGTCTCGGAAGGCTGGCTGCTGATCCTGGTGCTGGTGGCGAGCGCGTCCGTCGGCCTGTGCGCCACGGGCTGGATCGCGCAGCTCCTCTCCCGCATGAAGGGGCAGCCGTGAAGCTCGCGCTCACGCTCTACGGCATCGCCGTCACGGCGGGTATGTACGCGCTCAGCCGCAAGCTGTCGCGCCGCTGGCCCTCGCCGTTCACCAGCCCGGTCTTCTTCACCACCCTGACGACGGTGATCGTGCTCGCGCTCAGCCGCGTGCGCTTCTCCGACTACGCGGAGGCCAAGGAGATCCTCACCTTCCTGCTCGGCCCCGCCACCGTCGCGATGGCGTTGCCGCTGTACCGGAACCGGCGCCTCCTGACCGCGAACCTGGTCCCCGCGCTCGCCGGTCTGGCGGCCGGCGCCATCGGCACGATGATCACGGTGGTCGCCCTGGCGAAGGCGCTGGGCTTCTCGCAGCTGATCGTGCGGTCGATCAGCATCAAATCGGTGACGGCGCCGGTCGCCGTGGAGCTGGCGCTGATGATCGACGCGGACCCGACGCTCACGGCGGCGTTCGTGATCATGACCGGGATGATCGGCGTGATGCTGGGCCCCTGGCTGCTGGACCGCGCGGGGATCAAGTCGCCGCTGGCGCGCGGCCTTGCGCTCGGCACCATCTCGCACGGCCAGGGGACTGCGCAGGCGGCGCTTGAGAACGAGCTGTCGGGCGCCATCGCCAGCATCGCGCTGGGGATCGCCGCGGTGTTCGTGTCGCTGATCGCGCCGAGCTTGCTGCCCTATCTCTGAACGGCGTTTCGCCCTTCGCGGACGGAGATCCGACCAGAGTCTGACCCTGCTTCGACCCGAGGGTGCTATTCGACCCCCCGGCCGCAGGAGGATCCCATGACACGGACGATTCTGGTCGCGCTCACGCTGATCGCATCGCCTTCCTACGCGGACGTGGTCGTGCTCCAGGGCGCCCGCCTGATCGATGGGACCGGCAAGGCGCCGTTGGAGGACGCGGTGCTGGTCGTCGACGGCGCCCGGATCGCGGCGGTCGGCGCCGCGGGCAAGGTCAAGGTTCCCAAGGGAGCCCGGGTGGTGGACGTGAAGGGGCGCACCATCATGCCCGGCCTGGTCAACGCGCACGGGCACGTGGGGCTCGTCGTCAACGGACAGAACCGCGCCGACGGCTACACCAAGGAGAACGTGCAGGCGCAGCTCGTCCGCTACGAGCAGTACGGCGTCACCTCCGTCCTTTCCCTCGGCCTCAACCGCGACCTGGGCTACCAGGTGCGCGACGAGCAGCGCGCTGGCGGTCTTCCCGGCGCGTCGCTGTTCAGCGCCGGGCGGGGAATCGGCGTGCCCGATGCCGCCCCACCGGTGCCGGTCGCGCCGGACCAGGTCTATCGGCCGAAGACGATCGAGGAGGCGGTATCGGACGTCCGCGAGACCGCCACCCACCATCCGGACTTCCTCAAGCTCTGGGTCGACGACATCTACGGCAAGTTCCCCAAGATGGACCCGGCCGTCTTCAAGGCGGCGATCGCCGAGGCGCACCGCGACAAGATCAAAGTCGCCTCTCACGTCTTCTATCTCGCGGACGCGAAGGCGCTGATCGCCGACGGAGTAGACGCACTGGCGCACAGCATCCGCGATCAGCCGGTGGACGCCGCGCTGGTGCAGCAGATGAAGAAGCGCGGGACGTTCTACGTCGCCACGCTCTCGGTCGACGAGTCCGCGTTCGCCTTCGTCGACGATCCGTCGCTCCTCGACGACCCGTTCCTCGCCGGTGCCCTCGCCCCCGAGGTCATCGAGCGGTTCCGCACGCCGGAGTACCGCGAGAAGGTGAAGGCCGACCCGAATCTGCCGAAGATCCGGGCGGCGCTCGAGAACGGCATGAAGAACGTGAAGGCGCTCCAGGATGCGGGGGTGCAGATCGCGTTCGGGACGGACTCCGGCGCGAATCCCGTCCGGATCCCCGGCTGGGCCGAGCACCGGGAGCTGGAGCTCCTGGTGCGGGCGGGCCTGACGCCCATGGCCGCGCTGGTCGCCGCCACGCGCGGGAGCGCCAGGATGCTGGGCGCGCAGGACCGGGGAACGCTGGAGAAGGGAAAGCGGGCCGACTTCGTGGTCCTGGCCGCGAATCCGCTGGAGGACATCCGGAACACCCGGAAGCTCGTGTCCATCTGGAACGGCGGGCGCGAGGTGCAACCCGGCGTGAAGGTGGCCAGCGCTCGCTGACCGGTCAGCGCGTCACGGGGAGTTGACGTACGCCACCCGGACGAGCAAGACGTCCTGTTCCCGCGGGTCCTGACGCGTTCCGATCAGCCGGACCGCGCCGCCGACGAAGTGCCACACGAGCCCGTGGAGGTTGCCGTCCCTGAACGCCTCGGCGCGCGAGAGCTGGATCTCGGGCCGCCGGGCGGCGCTGGGCTCCAGGTCGTCGCCAGACCACTCGCCGTACTCGGCCACGAGCGATGTCTGGACCGCCGCGAAGTCGCTGAGCGAGTCCCCGGTAGGGATGGCGACGCCCGCGAGCTTGCCCTGGACGAACGTGAGATCCACGGAGTCCACGACATCTGCGGGGGTGTCGCCGTCGAGAAAGGCCTGCCGGTTCGGGTTGGGGATGCCCTTGCAGGAGTACACGGCCTCCTCGGGAGGGCTCACGGCGCCGGTTGGATCGGGGGAAAACTACGGCGGCGCCGGGGCCGCCCGGAAATGCAGCGCTACCGAGGCGTAGTTGTTGTTGGCGATCGGCCCCACGAGCAACCAGTTCCAGTGCTCCGGCGTCAGGTCCGAGTTGTAGAAGTGGGCGCGCCCGTCGGCATTGTCCATCAGGTCCGTGTCGATCTCGTTGCTGTAGTAGACGTAGTCGAATACCGCTCCCGGAGGAGCCCCGGCGTCGAGCTGGCTGATCGGGCCCTGCCCGAGCGTGACGGCGGCGATGGTGAGGCCGTTGACGCTCCCCGGCGTGATCACCGGCGAATCGGTCAGGTGAACGTTGGTTACGGTCGCGTTCAGCTTCTCCGCCTGCGCATCGACCGGGTTGGTGTCCGCGCCGACGATGTCGTACATGAGGGCCGACTGCGCGCCCGTCGGCGCGCCGCTCATGTGGAAGGTGATCTTGAGGTTCGGATCCGGTGTGGCGTTCGCCACGTACCAGATCTGTGGATCCTCGCTGTCCGGCTCATACTTGACCCAGGTGTTGCCCGCCGTGTCCGTGATGGAGGTGGTCTTCATCACCGAAAACTGCGGCGTGGTGAGGACCAACAGGTTCCCGACGCAGGGAAACTGCACGGTCCAATTGGTCACGCCCGTGAAGTTGCCCAGCGACGAGATGTTCTGGCGGACGATGCGGATTCCGTTCGGCGCGGGCGCGGCCCCGGCCCAGGCCGCCTTCAGGGCCACAGAGACCGCGTTGTAGCTGTCGCTGCCCGTCGCGGTGACGGAGATTCCCGGATTGATCGGCCCCTGCACCGCCTGGACGAAATATTCGGAGGCGGTGGGCATTCCCTGGTCGTGCCAGCCGATGTCCGAGTGCAAGGAATGGAAGCCAGGGCCCGCCGTCCAGCTCGTCACCGTATGGGAGGAGCCGTCCGAGTTGCTGGCGAAGTAGCTCCAGATCAGGTTCCCGCCGGCGGCGTCGTTGTTGGCGGTCGGGGTGAAGCTGCCGCTGGACAGCGTCGCGGCCCCGTTGATCGTCGAGGTGGTGGAGCTGCTGGTTGTAGAACTCGGAGAGCGCGTACTGGAAGTTGTAGAGACTGGCGTCGAAGCTGACGGTGATCCGGGTGGGTCCGGCGCGCGCGTTCGGCAGGACGAAGATCGAGGAGATCAGGTTCCCGCCGTCGGTGACGGTGGCGGCAGGCGAAGCGGGCCAGGCGTTGCCGTTGTTGTCCGAGACCGTCACGGTTCGCGTCGGGGAGTACTGGTAGGAGACGCCGAGGATCAGGCAGTTTCCGGCCCCGACGGCGTTGGGCAGGTCGAACTGGAAGTTGTTCCCCGCGTTTCCGGAGATGCCGACCGGGTTCGTGGACGAGGCGATGTGCTGCACCATCGTCGGCGTCGCTGAGGCCACCACCGTGACGGCCGCGGACGCCTGCGAAGACGGATCGGCGTTGCTGGTCGTGACCACGTGGAAAGTCCCCGCCGTCGCGGGAGCCGAATAGACCGCGGAAGATGGTCCCGTGACGCTGATCGACCCCCCGGCAACGCCCTCCGCGACGGACCAGCTGCAGGACCCGTCCGCGCCCTCCAGCGAGACGGTGCAGGTGAAGCTCTGCGTGCCGCTCGGCGCGACCCTGCTGGTGGTCGGGCTCACGCGGATCACCGGCAGCGTGACGGCGATCGCCGCTGCGGACCGCGCCGAGCCGTTGCCGGCCGGATCGGACGCGGAAACCGCGTACGTGTACGAAGTGGCCGGCGCCAGTCCGGCATCCGACCAGGTGGTCGCGGACGCGGTGGCGATCTGGACCCCGTCCCTGAACACGGCGTATCCGGCCACGGACACGTTGTCCGAGGAAGGTGACCAGGACAGGTTGATGCGGGAGGAGGAAGCGGCCGTCGCGACCAGGCCCGACGGAATCGAGGGCGGCGCAGTGTCCGGCAGCGTGGTGGCGCTCACGGGCGCCGACTGGGCGGAGGTGTTTCCCGCGGCATCGTAGGCGGAGACGGAGTAGGCCCAGGTCGTGCCGGGCGCGAGGCTCGAGTCCGTATAGGAGGCCGCCGGGGTCGACGCGAGCTGCGTTCCGTTGCGGAAGACCCTGTAGCCGGCCACACCCACGTCGTCGCTGGACGCGGTCCAGGTCACCGCGATCTGCGAGCTCGACAACGCGCTGGCCATGACGCCCGAGGGAACGCTGGGCGCAGAGGTGTCGACCACCGCGCCGGTGGTGAAAGTCCCATTGCTTCCCAGCCGCTCGTTGCCGGCCGCATCCTGCGAGCGGACCCGGAAGTCGTAGGTGGTCCCGGCTTGAAGCGCCGAGACGGTCACGCTGTGCGCGGTGACCAGGTTGGAGTCGATGGGGGTGAGGCTTCCGTAAGAGAGGGATGTGCCGGACTCGACCCGGGAGGTCGCGGGTTCGTCCGTGGTCCAGGAGATCGTCGCCGCGCTGGTGGTCACGTTGCCGACCAGGACCGCCGAGATCACCGGCGCGATGACGTCGAGCAGGATCGTGTCCGTAAACGATCCCGACCAGTTTCCCGTCGCATCCTTGAACTGGGCGTAGACGGTCTTCGTTCCCGAGCCGGAAGAAAGCGTCCATGCCTTCGTCGTCGCGTAGGCTTCCGCGGTGGAGAAGCTCGTCCCCGTGTTGGAGAAGCGCATCTGAGTCACCGCACTCAGCGTGTCGGTTGCGGAGAGCGTCAGGGTCGCTGCCCGCGAGCGCGTCAACCCTGCGCCACCGTTGATCACCACGCTTCCGCTGGGAGCCTGGTTGTCGACGACGACGTTGACGTTCGCCGCGGTCCCCAGGTTTCCCGCGGCATCCCGCGCGCGCGCGGAAAGCAGGTGCGTTCCCGGCGCCGCGCTGGTCGTGTTCCAGGTGAACGACCACGGGGCCACCGTGTCCTCGGCGCCGAGGCTCGCTCCATCGAGGAGGAACTGCACTCCCGCGACGCCCATGTCATCGGAGGCATTCGCGCTGACCAGGACGGCGGTACCCGAGACGGTGGCTCCGCTCGCGGGCGCGGAGAGCGAGACGGTGGGAGCGGTGGTGTCTGCTCCGCTCGGGGCGGGCGTGGTGGCGGACACGGCCCCCGACGGAGCCGACTCGTTGCCAGCCACGTCGAACGCGGATACCGCGTAGGAATAAGTCGTGGAGGGAGAGACGCCGGAGTCGCTGTACGAGGTTGCGGTGGAGGTGGTGATCGCGGCGCCGTTCCGGAAGATCCGGTAGCCGACGACGTCGACGTTGTCGGTGGCGGCCGCCCAGGAGAGATCGATCCGGGAGGAGGAGACCGCGTTGGCGGAGAGGCCGCCGGGCACGGTCGGTGCGACGGTATCGGCGCTGCCGCCGCCCACCGGCGAGATCATGTCCGCCTGGATCTCGGCCTGCGAGAGGGCGGATCGACGCCGGGACCGTGCTCCAGAGCGCGCCGTCGTCGAGGGCGCCGTTCACGTAGACGTGCAAGGCTTGCCCGGCGGCGTCGTAGACGCCCGCCACGTGGTACCAGGAGCCGAGCGCCCGAACGGTCTTGCTGTAGCGGCCGACGTAGCCGCCGGACGCGCCGTACACGCCGAAGGCAAAGGTGCGAACGCCCGTGTCCGGGCTCGACTTCAGCTCCCAGCCCGCGGAGCCGTTGGACCTGGCGATGACGATGCCGTCATCGGCGACGTTCCCGCTTTCGTTCACCCAGGCGGAGACGGTCATGCTCCCCGTCGGGGCCAACGCGGCGGCGTTCCCCAGGTTGACGTAGGAGGTCGTCCCGTTGAACGACAGCGCGCTGCCGTTCTTGCCCGTGGTCCACGTCGCGCCGCTCAAGGTGCCGGTGATTCCGTTCCCCGATGCGTCCGCGGTGGTCCCACCGGTGCCCTCGGCGAGCGCGTAGGCCGCGAGCAGACCCGGCGCGGAAGCGGCCGAGCCGCGCGCGGGTGGAACCGATCGTTCCGGTTCCGAAGGTCCGCTGCAGCCGAGGATCGCTGCGGCGGCGACGATCAGCGCTCTTCGCGAGCAGGGCAAGCGATCGTGGACGTCGGGCATGGTCCCCCGGTCGTGCGCTTGGATTCGAAAAAGGATGCTTTAGCATGGCGATCCGACGCAAGTCTCGGTACCGTTTTTTTTCAGAATGCGCCGCCGCCCTACTCCGGCACGCGGAACACGGTGACGCCGCCTGTGCCGGTGCCTGCCGTGAGGTACAGGAAATCGGCTCCGCCGTACGACAGCGCGCGGCCATCGAAGATGCGGGTCACCCCTGCACCGAGGCCGTTGCCTCCGAGCCCCGGACAGGAGGCGGAGCCCGCAGACGCCGAGCAACCTCCCTGGCCTTTGAAGTCCGAGAGCGCGAGCGGCACGGTGGTGGATGAGCGATAGAGCCGAACGCCGTCGGTCGCGTCATCGTAGCCGACGTAGAGATGGGACGGCGTCGCCACCAGGAGAGAAACGGACGCATTGTTCGGATCGTTGAACTGGCTGAGCTGCGAGTCGCCCGAAGTGTTCGGCGCGATCAGCGCCCAGTCGCCGGGGTCGCAGGCGAGGTCAGCGCCGGGCGTGCACGCCCAGATCTGCGGCCCGGCGGTGGTGTTCCGCGCCGCGTAGAGCTTGCCGTTGAGCACCGCCCACTGGGGAAGGGCCCGGTCCGCAGGCAGCAAATCGGCCAGCTTGCTGGTGGTCACCGAAGTCTTGGCGCCATACGCGGCCGCGGATGGCGTCGTGACCGCCCAGTCCGAGGGCGAGCTCTGGTACGACCCGGGCGCGTTGGTGGTCGTCCGCATCCATCCGCCGTTGTTGCCGAGGTACAACCGGTCGTTGAAGACGCCGAAGGCGTCGATGAGCTGCGCGGGGGCGTTGTTCTTTGGTGAGCCGCTCGCGCCGAGGCCCGGCATCTTCGTCGATTGGAGGTTGACTGCGTTGGTGTTGGTGGCTACGAGCCCCGGCGTGTGCGGCGTGGTGTTGATCACCAGCAAGAACGGCCGGTTCGCTTTCGCGCTGGGAAGGCCCAGATAGATGCGGTCGTGGAATACGGCCATCGCCGACGTGCCCTGCACCTCGCCGCCCAGCTGGTTCTGGACGTAGATGTAGTCGAAGTCCGGAGCCGTCATCGTATCGGAGGTGGCGTAGACGTGCGCGAGGTTGCCGCCACTCACCGACCCCGACGCGATCAGCCAGGGCGTGCCCGCGATGATGCCGGATCCATACATGCCGCGGCCGTCCTCGTTGTCCGGCCCGCATTGGGCGGTGTTGCGCATGCACCCGGTGAAGCCGAGCGAGGGATAGGGGCCATTCCCACCGTTGTAGTTGTTGGCATCCTGCTGCTGGTCGTCCTTGTTGAACGTGAAGGTGACGTTCTCCAGCGCGCTGCCGTCCGGCAGCATGCGCACGCCGCCAGTGCCGCCCTTGTTCGGGCCCAGGTAGACCCGGCCGTTGAAGTCGAAGACGTACGAATAGGAGGTCTCGTCGGCAAACGGATTGCTCGAGATCTGCTGGACCTCGGCGATCGCGGCCGATGTGCTCGCGCTGGTGAACCGCGTCGACCCGTCGTTCGCGTCGGTACCGCTGGCGGAAGCATAGACGGTGACGGAGCCAATGGCGTTCGCCTGGCAGGTCCAGGAGAAGGTGGCCGTGCGGTGCCCGGCCAGCGTCGCCGACGCCGGCGTGGGGCCGCTGAGCACCGTGGAGGCGGCGCCACCGATGCTGAACGATGCCGGCGCGAGGACATTGACGGTCCCGTCGCCGCCATTGGTCACCTGGAGCGAGACGGTGAACGTCTGGAGCAGGATCACCAGCCACGGAGCGCTCACCGTGGCGCTGAGGGCGGCCGGCTCCTGCACCGTCGCCAGGTCGGATTGCGCCATCGCCGTCGAGGACGTCGCACCGTCATTTGCGTCCGTTCCCGCCGCGCTCGACGCGACCTGCAGCGTCCCCGCGGACGTCCCGCTCTCGACCAAGGTCCACTGGAAGGTCGCGCTCGAGCCTCCGGGGATCGTCACCGCGGTGGGCACGGTGGACGTCGTCGCCGCAGCGCCGCCGGTCGCGGTCACGGACGGCGCGGAGGGCAGCACGCCGTTCGCCGCCGCGTCCCCGGTGTTCGCAACCGTCATCGAAGCGGTGAAGCCCTGGCGCCGGTTGATCGTCGACGAGGCGAGTGCCGAACGCACGGTGAACGAAATCACGGAGAGCGCGGCCCGCCTCTGCACCGTGGACGAGGCGGTCGTGCTGGGCGCGCCGATCGACGCGCCGCTGTTCGCGTCCACGCCGGCCGCGCCCCCGGTGAACGAGAGGGATCCGGCGCCGGTTCCGCTCTCGGTGAAGCTGAGGATGAAAGTCGTGGAGGCCCCTCCGGCGAGGGACACCGGGACCGGCAAGGTTGCGGGCATGGCGGCGGCCGAGCCTCCAGCGACGACTGCCGGCGGAGTCGGCGCGACTCCGGACGCGGCTGCCTGCCCGGTGTTTCGCACCACCATCGTCACCACGAACGATTGCCCGCTGCTCAGGACGGCCGGAGCGGTGAACGAGTCGATCGTGAGCGCCGCTTGAGTTTGTACGACCACGTGAACCGATGCGCTTGCGCTGACCGAAACCCCGCTGTTCGCGTCGAGCCCGGCGATCGGCAGCGTGCAATCGACGGCGCCGCTGACGTCGGCGCGCCACCTCCACACGACGGTGCCGGCTGCGCCGCCGGCCAGGTCCTGCGCGACGGATGCCGAGAGCGGCTGCAATGCGCCGGCACCGGAACACGTGGGGGCGCCGGGAGCGACGCCGACCGCGGTGGCCTGGCCGGTGTTCGTCACCTGCACGGCGACGCTGAATACCTGCTGGGTGCTGACCTGCGTCGCGGAGGGCGAGGTGGTTGCGAGCAGTGCCGGGGACTGCACCAGGATGGCGGACTGTTGAGGGGCCGCCGCGACCGGTGCCCCGGTGTTCGCGTCGATGCCTTGGACCGCCAGCTTCAGCGTCGCCGCCCCCGCTGCAAGCGCGTCGAGTTGAAACGTCAACAGCCGGGTCGCATGACCGGCGACGTTCGCAGGGCCGGGCGCGGCGACAACGGCGAACAGCGCGCCGGGATCGAGCGCCGCGACCACTCCATCCGCGTCGGCGTCGCCATTGTTGGTCACGTCGACCGCGACCGTGATGCGCTGGCCTGCGGAGACCATCGCGGTCGCGCTCATGGCCGCAGCGAGGCTGGGCGGCGACTGGGCCAGCGCCGTCGCCCAACTCGACGTCACCGAAAGCGGGAGGCCGGTCAGAGGATCCGTGGCCGATCCCGCGGCCACAAGTCCGAAAGCACCGGCCGAGACAGCTTGCATCGGCCAGCTGAACGTTCGCGTCGTGCCCACGGAAACGTCCGATGGGACGGCGGCCGCACCCGCCAGGCTGATGCCCGGTGCGGAGGGGATCGACCATTGCAAGGCGAGCGCATCGGCGTCCCCGTCATTGGTCACGTCGACGGCGACGTCGAACACCTGGCCGACGTCGATGGTGGCCGGCAGCGCGTGCGGCACGGCCCGGAGGTGCGGCCCGGCCAGCACACGGACACTCATCGGCGGCGAAACTGCCGTGACAGGAGTCCCTGCGAACCCATCGGTTGCGGTCGCGACGACCGCGAGCGAAACGAGGCCGGTGCCCGGGATCATGGCCGACGAGCCGAAGGCGCCGCTCGGACCTGACTGCCAGAGCGGGTCGGCCGCGCCTTGCAGGCGCACTCCGAGACCGGCGATCGCCTGTGCGCCGGCGTTTGCGACCTGCGCCGAGAGGGCGAAGGGCTGGCCCGCTTCGACCTGGGCAGGCGCGGTGAGGGCGACCGAAAGGTCGGGCGCGCTCAGAGGCGAGGCGCGAAACGCCGCTGCGAGCGTCCCGCGACCTCCGGGGCCCTCGACGGTCAGGTCGAGCGGGTCGCCCGCGAGGCCGGCCGGCACGACGGCCTCGAGAGTACCGTCGTCGACCCATACGACGTCGCGCAACGGGGTCGTGCCAAGCCATGCCTGGAACGTACCCTCGACCTCGATGCCGGCCCCGACGCGGCGCGTCCCGGTGAGCAAGAAGTCGACGCCATGGATCACGATGGGAACGTCCGCCGACGTGTGCGCGGCTGCCGGGTCCACCGCGGATGGCGCGGGCGGGCCAATGGGCGCCGGCCGGCCGCAAGCGCAGGCCAGCAGGACCGAAGCGACGATGGCCCTAGAGCAGCTCAATTCGCGCCCCCGCGTTGAGGCCCAGCGATCGCGTGGAGCCGCTCAGCACGCCGCCCAGCGCCGGATCCGCGCTGATCGCGCCGCGCACCTCCAGGAACGGAGTGGTGCCCCACATGCGCCGCTCGATCCCGACCGAGATCTGGAAGCCTGGGGCCAGAGCCGCTCCCGAGGTCGGCGGCTGCGATCCAAGCTGGAGCGAGCTCGAAACCCGCGAGAGCGTGGGACCGGCGTGCAGGAACGCGCGGGTCCGCTCGGTGAGCGGAAGAAACCCGCCGGCCGCGAGCGTCGCGGTCAAGTAGTCCGTGCGCGAGCGCGCGCCGACCGTCGATGATGGGGAGATCGCCGCCGCATTGGAGACGGAAGAGAACGACCAGGAGAGCTCGCCGAGAACCTCGAGCGACGGACCGAATCGGTCCGTCCGCAAGGCGGCTTCCAAGCCGATGACCGGAGAGGTCACGTCGGAGAGGTTGCTCAGCACGCCGAGCCGGGGTGAGAGCGCAAGCAGGTGCTCGTGCGGCAACAGGTCGATGTGTCTCTCCGTGCGCGCGGATCCCGCGGTCGCGACGAGCGAAGCATGACCGTAGTCGCGCAGCAGAGGAGGTCTCCAGGTCGCGAGATAGGCTCCGTCGTGCTCGCCGGGCGCGGAAACGACCCCTGCGTCGACCTGGAGGGTCGGCGAAGCCTGGACCGGGTTGCCGTATTCGTCGGTGACGGCCAACCTCACGTCGAGCGAGCGCTCGGGGTCCGCGCGCGCGATCGTTCCGGTGGTGATCTCGACGTGCGCGGGCGGACCGGGCGCGAGCGGAATGTCGACGGCGGCCTCGGAATCGCCGCGGGCCACGACGTGCACCGCGGTCCGGCCAGCGAACTGAGGCGGGACCTCCAGGCGCAGGTTCCATTCCCCAACGCCGGACGATTCGGCCGCGATGGCGCCGAAAGTGCTCTCGAACCGCAACGGCTGCGGCGATGGGTTGCCGGCGCGATCCCGCGCGCTGACGTGGAGTCGGGCACCGGCGGAGCCGGCCAGGAGGGGGCTCATGTCTCCCGCGAATGCGATCCGTGCGGCGGGGCCCGGACGGAGCATGACGCGCGCGGTCTGCTCCAACTCCGGGTGATCGAGGAGGGCAGCGGTGATCGTTGCCTCACCCTCTGCTCCGGGCGGCACCGTCCAGGTCGTCCGATATTCACCGGTCGAGATCGCTCGAATGCTGTCGATCCGGCCCCGATTCACCGCGAGCTTGAATTCCGCTCCTTCGCGCGGCGCTCCCTCCGGCGTCGTCGCGAAAAGCAAGACTTCCACCTGCTCCTCGACGTCCGCGCACCCTTCCCCCTTTTCCGCTGCCAAGGTGAAAGTCGCCGTCTCCGGAACATGCAGTGGAATGTGACGCGGGCCCGAGATCGCCTCGGTGACGCCGGGCGGAACGACGACGGACACGGTCGCGAGGCCCTTCGCATCGAGGCGAACCGGTCCAAAGCGATTTCCTCCGATGGTGACCGCGCCCATGCCCCGCGGACGCCCGCGGATCGTCGCCTCGACCTCGACCGCGATCGGCAACGGGGCCCAGCCCGAGTCGCCTTCCACGGTCCTCGCCCAGACGATCGCGACGCGCGGGATTCCGTCGTCCAGCGGCCTGTATCTTGCGCTGAATATACCTGGCTCGGTTTCGGAGACGGGCCCGAGCTCGCCGGTGCTCGCGAAAACGCGGATGGCCCGCCCCGGCTCGGCGCGCACCTGCACGGTCGCCTCCGCTCCGGGCGGCACCGGCGTCGGCTGCACCGACACCTCCAGCGTGGCTGCGAGCAGCGCCTGCCCGATGATGGCGACCGCGATCATTTGACCCCGCGCAGCCACCGCTGGGTGACCACGTTCCGCATGCGGATCGACCCATCACCAACCGGAAGATCCCATTCTTGGATTCCGCGCATTGCCGCTCCCCCCGGGAGCGCGAGCGCTCTCGTACCGATTATCGAGGAGGTTCAAGTTATTGGTAGTGCGGGAAATGTGGTGCAAAGGGCGCAACGGTCGGAGGGTGTAGCGCGAGGGCGGAGCGCCACGCCGCTTCCTACTTGCTCTTGAGCCTTTTTTCTCCGGCTTTCCGCAAAGGGAGAGGACGGCGGTGTGCGCCGTCGCGTCAGAAGGGGGAATGCATGAAGAAGCTCTCGTTTCTGGTCCCGCTCGTCCTCTGCGCGTTCAGCGCGCCGGTGCACGCCAATCTCTGCGACGGCGCGCTCGTGTCCACGGCGGAAACGATCAGGGAGATCCACTTCTACCAGCAGCTCTTTCCGGACAAGACGCATCGGGGCAACGACGCATGGAACGCAATCGTTCTGCGTTGCAACCGGCAGCGGGACACCAAGGGAAATGAGGTCGCCGGCGTGACGGCCGTCGACGGCGGTAATGCCGGCAAGTCACAACTCCAGGCTGCTTCGCTCGAGCCGAAAGTGATCCGCGGCGTGTACGAGTTCCTGGGGCATGTTCCGATCGTCTCCGCCGCCGCCCACGCCGTGGCCGGGTACAAGTACGTCTACGTCCTCAGCAAGGAAAAAGGCGTCTGGACGATGATCATCCCGTACAGCGCCATCATCAACGACATCGTCCCGGTCTTCCGCTTTCAGCAGCTACTGCGATGCTGGCATCGATCTCACGAAGAACCAGTGCGTGGCACTGAAGGCCGACGACGCTCCCTGCGCCCTGGCCGGGGGCGGTCACTAATGCCAGAGCGGTCATTGCAGCCTGGGTCGCTGCTATACGCCCAAGAGCGTCGCGATGGGCGGGGCCTGCTTCTTCGATGACGCTTGCAAGATCGGCAAGTGCAGCAGCGTCGACGGCACGAAAGGGACCTGCGTCTGCAACAATGACTCCGACTGCGGAAGGAGCATGTGGTGCGACGGGGGGCTGGATCTCAAGACCAACGCTTGCCGCGTCAAGCTCGCCAAGGGCGCGAGCTGCGGGAAGGCCGGGTCGCTCGGCAACGACCACAAGTGCAAGTCGGACAAATGCTCTGGATTTCCCGAATACGTCTGCAGATGATAGGCGCTGTCGCCGAAGGCGACACTGCGCCTACGCATTTTCTGCGTGTTCCCGCGAAGGCGGGAACACGCTTGAAAATACAGAGACACCCTCTTAGCGCCCCGACCGCCGGCGCGGGCGCCGCACGGCGCGCACCCGGCCGCTGCTGCCGCCGCCCGCGTAGAACAGATCGCCCTGGTCGGATTCGAGGCCGCTCACCTCGATCCCCCGGGGCATCGTCAGCCGGGTCAGGACCTCGCCCGTCCGCGGGTCGACCCGCCGGATCTCGGACTCTCCCTCCAAGGTCCCGTGCCAGAGCTCGCCGTCCACCCAGGTGACGCCCGTGACGAAGCGGTTCGACTCGATCGTGCGCAGGATCGCGCCGGTCTCGGGATCGATCTGGTGGATCTTCCGGTCGCGGTACTGGCCGACCCAGAGCGAGCCCTCCGCCCAGGCCAGCCCCGAGTCGCGCCCGCCGCCCGGGGCCGGGATCGTGGACAGGACGGCACCCGTGGCTGGATCGATCTTCTGGATCCGGTCCTCCGCGATCTGGAACAGGTACCGCCCATCGAACGCCGTCCCGGCGTCGCAGGCGACGTCCAGCGCGCGCCCGCTCTTGCCGCTGGCGGGATCGAACGACTGCAGCTTTTCGCCGGTCGCGAACCAGACGTGGCTGCCGTCGAAGCTGACCCCGTGCACATGCGGCGCGCCGGGGAACGGCCCGTATTCCCGCACGATCTCCGCTGGCTGATCGATGTGCTTGCCCATCGCCTCTTCCTACCGGAATCCGTCGGAGCCCGGGAGCAACAAGATCGTCGCGAATCCGGCGATGGGCGCGGACAGCCAGCGCTGCGAGCGGCCGCGCCCGACCGCCCGCGCCTGACCGGCTTCCTCGAGGGCGACCAAAGCCCGCTGCACCGTCCGCTGGCTGGAGCCCGTCGCCAGCGCCAGCGCCGAGGTCGACCAGGCCTCGCCATCGGCGAGCAGCGCCAGCACGGCCGCGTCGGGGCTGTCGATCGGTGGTGCCAGCATGCGGACGGAACCTCCGCGCGGCGCCAGGGTGAAGCCACCAGCCGTCGCCCGGATCTCCGCGAGCGGCCGGAGCTCGCGGCGCAGGCGCCCCATCTCGACCCGCAGGCGGGCACGATGGGACGCGTTCGTGCGGCGGGCGCCGAACGCGCGCTCGATCAGCGCCTCGCGCCCACCCTCGCCGGGCCAGGCCTCCGCCAGGCCGCGCAGCAGCGCGAACAGGATGGGACGGCGCGAGAGGCGTACGAGCTGGGTCCCCCGCCGCGCGGCCCGCCGGCAGCCGTCGACGATCAGGTCCGACGAGGCGAGCACCGCCTCCACTTCCGCGAGGGTCAGCGCCCGTTCCTCGCCCGTGGCGACCAGGCGGGCCGCCGGCAGGACGAGGGCACGGCCCGCCTGCTCGACCTCGGCGCAAAGGGCCCCGATGCCGGAGGCCCGCGCCGCCTCCCTCGCCCGGGCGAGCGCCTCCCCCGCAGGCCCCGCCTGCCCCCGCCGCAGGGCGATCTCGAACGACACCAACGCCGCGACCGCCACCAGCCGCGCCGGCGCCGCCGCCAGCTTCAGCCTCGCCAGCGCTCCGTCCGCCTCGTCGACCCTCCCGAGGAGCAGGAGCCGCCGGATCAGCAGCAGCCGGGCGTGGGCCGCGTTCTCCCAGTCACCGTGGGCGGCGAAGGCGCGCACCGCCTCGGGCAACGCCCTCGCCGGCCAGGCGAGATCGCGCGCCGCCAGCGCCACCTCCGCCTCTGCCGTCAGGCAGCGCGCCCGTCCGACCGTCTCCCGCTCGCCGAACCCTCGCGCCGCCCGGCGCAGCAGCTCGCGCGCCTTCGGCAGATCGCCGAGCTGCGCCATCGCGATCCCGCGCAGCGCGAGGGCGGCCGGGTCGTCGCGCAGGGCAACCTGTTTGAGAGCCGCCAGCGGATCCCCAGCGCGCAGCGCGCGCCCAGCCGCGGTGATCGACGAGTCCACGCGTTCATCGTAACCTCGCCGCCTTTGTTACTCCCACCTCGCCGTTTCGAGCCGCTATTCCTGGGTCGTTCCGAGAGACCCAGACACGAAGGAGGACGACGATGGCGACGAACGTGGCTCGAACGAAGAACGAATGGATCGCGGCGCGCAAGCAGCTCCTCGCCAAGGAGAAGGAGCTCACCCGGATGCGCGACGCGCTCAGCGCACAGCGCCGCGCGCTCCCCTGGCTGCGGGTGGAGAAGAGCTACGTCTTCGACACGCCGAAGGGGCGAAAGTCCCTGGCTGACCTTTTCGAAGGCCGGAGCCAGCTGGCGATGTACCACTTCATGTTCGCGCCGGAATGGGAGGCGGGCTGCAAGAGCTGCTCATTCTGGGCGGAGAGCTTCGACCGGATCCCGATCCACCTCGCCCACCGCGACGTCACTTTCCTCAGCTCCAAGCCTATGCCCGCCGGTTCGGCTGGAGCTTCCCGTGGGTCTCGTCGGCGCCGAGCGACTTCAACTACGACTTCAACGTCTCCTTCCGTCCCGAGGAATTGGAGAGCGGCAAGGCCGTCTACAACTACCAGGCGCTCCAGTACAAGGAGACGGACCTGCCCGGGGTGAGCGTGTTCGCGAAGGACGCCAGCGGCGCCCTTTTCCACACCTACTCTGCATTCGCGCGGGGGATCGATGCGCTGAATGTCGCCTACCAGTACCTCGATCTGGTTCCCAAGGGGCGGGACGAGGGGACGGGGCCGGAGGCGATGAACTGGCTCCGCCGGCGGGACGAGTATGACCGATAATTGCTGCCGGCCAGCCCGGCGGCCCCTCGGGCTCGCCGCCGTCGGCACGCTGCTGGCAGTGCTGGTGCCAAAGTGCCCGCTCTGCCTGGCGGCCTATCTCTCGTTCCTCGGCGGCGCGGCGACAGCAGTCGTCTGGCTGCGCCCCCTCGGGGTGGGGCTGGCTCTGATCGGAGCCGGGCTCTACCTGGCGCGGACCTTCTCCTCGAGATACGACTTCTGATTAGACCGGCGGGCGCGTTCAGGATGGGAGGACGCCGAGCTGTCTCAGGATCTTCGCTTGATCGAAATTGCTCCAGTGCTCGACGATCTTGCCATCGGCGATTCGCAAGAAGCGAATCTCGGTCCAGTCGAGCCGCTTTTCGTGCTGAACACCTCGTTGGCCAGACGACGCGCCACGGCGACGTTTGCCTCCTGGGCCTGCGCTCGTTTCACCATGCGGACCTCGCTTCGCGGCGATGCCGACACGAATCGCCGATGCCGACGAAGCTAGCGCCTGCGGAGGCATGAAGCGAACGCCTTTCGTCTGATCGGTCAGTCGATCTTGATCGCCGTCCGGTTGGCGACGTAGGTCGGCACTCCGATCAGGAGCCCCAGTCCTCCGGCGAGGAGCGAGACGATCCCGATCGTGCGCATGGAGCTTGCCTGATCGGTCCACACCCCGGCCAAGCTCCTTAGGGTGCGCGGAAATCGGGAGCCCATACGGACCGAGGAAGAATAGAATGCGTCGCACCATGTCCACCTCCGATCGAATGTCCCGCCGCCAGTTCTTGCGCGCGGCCGCCGCGATGGGCGCGACGTTCGCCTGGGGCGACGCGCTCGCCGCGCCGTCGCGCAAGCGCTTTGTGGAGCGCCGCGACCTGTTCGCGGAAGGCGTCGCTTCCGGCGATCCGGCGTCCGACAGCGTCCTTCTCTGGACGCGGGCGTCGGGCGGGGGCAAGGCGGCGGCAGTCCTGCTCAGCGCAGAGCTGGCGGAGGACCCGGCGTTCACGCGGGTGATCGCGACGGCGCGGACACGCGCGCTCGCGGTGGCCGACCACACCTGCCGCGTGCTGGTCGGCGGCCTGCGGCCCGCCACCACGTACTGGTATCGCTTCTCCGACGAGCACGGGAACGGGAGTCGGATCGGTCGCACGCGAACGGCGCCCGCTGACGACGATCCGCGCCCGGTGGGGTTCGCGTTCGTGAGCTGCCAGAACGTCTGTGAGGGCGCGCAGAACGCGTACCGGCGGATGGCGTACGACGACGCCCGCGCGCGGCCGGAGGACCAGCTCTGGTTCGTGCTGCACCTGGGCGACTTCGTCTACGAGGTCGTCGACTATCCCGAGGATTTCCCCAATGGGCGTCGCTACGACCGCCGGCTGCGGCCGGCGGTGCGGTATCCGCAGGGCGAGAAGATCCGCCAGGGCTTCCACATCCCGGTCTCGCTCGAGGACTACCGCACGCTGTACCGCTCGTACCTGCACGATCCCGACCTGCAGGACGCGCGGGCCCGCTGGCCGTTCGTGTCGATGTGGGACAACCACGAGTTCTCCTGGCTGGGCTGGCAATCGTTCCTCCAGTTCGACGGGGTCGATCGGCCCGCGCAGACACGCAAGGTGATGGCGAACCAGGCCTGGTTCGAGTTCCAGCCGGCGCGCGTCGCCAAGGTCGGCCGGGGGTCGCTCGAGCGGTTCGACGCGCCCGCGGTGAAAGACGCCCCCATCGAGCGTTTCGACGGGAGCGGCCTGGGCCAGGAACCCAACAACCTGGCCG
>WNFK01165201.1_pt1 | contig 21216 bp, 17 predicted proteins | sample 5400281 | NCBI WGS metagenome assembly WNFK01 (sample SAMN13153350, study PRJNA577476) | soil metagenome | isolation source: 20 cm soil on Douglas fir-dominated hillslope | place: USA:California | collected 2013-09-17
GGGTGCTGAACCGATGCAGGCCGAAGCGGATCGACGAGTGCGCCAGCTCGGCGTTCACCCCGAGCGCCGAGATCACGTAGGAGGGCTCGAGTGTCGACGACGTGCAGGCGGAGCCGGAGGCCAGGGCCACTTCCTTGTTGAGCCCCATCAGCACCGACTCGCCCTCGACATACGCGAAGGAGATGTTCAGGTTGTGGGGCAGCCGCCGCTCGGGATGGCCGTTGAGGACCGCCTCGTCCACCCGGGACAGGATGGCGTCCTGGAGCCGGTCCCGCAGCCCGGACAGCCGCTTCGACTCTTCCGGCATCACCTCGCCGCAGATCTCGGCCGCGCGGCCGAAGCCCACCGCCAGCGGCACCGGCACCGTGCCCGAACGCATTCCCCGCTCGTGACCGCCGCCGTCGATCATCGGCGCCAGCCGGACCCGCGGCCCCTTCCGCCGGACGTAGAGGGCGCCCACGCCCTTGGGCCCGTAGAGCATGTGCGAGGTCGAGGACAGCAGATCGATGCCCATCGCCTCCACGTCCACCGGCACCTTGCCCACCGCCTGGGTGGCGTCGGTGTGGAAGACGATGCCCTTTTCCTTGGCGAGCTTGCCGATGGCGGCGACGTCCTGGACGGTGCCGATCTCGTTGTTGGCGAGCATCACCGAGATGAGGATGGTTTTCTCGGTCAACGCCGCACGAATCGCCTCCGGATCGACGAGCCCGTCCGCACCCACGGCAAGATAGGTCACCTCGAACCCCTGCCGCTCGAGCCGCTTGCACACGTCGAGCCCCGCGCGCTGCTCGATGGCGGTGGTCACGATGTGATTGCCCTTCTCGCGGTACATCTCGGCCACGCCCTTCAGCGCCAGGTTGATGGACTCGGTGCCCCCCGACGTGAAGACCAGCTCCTTGGGGTCGCGGGCGCCGATCAGCTTGGCGAGCTCGCCCCGCGCCCGGTCCACCGCGCCCTCCGCCTCCCACCCGAAGGGGTGGTTGCGGCTCGCGGGATGCCCGAACTTCTCGGTGAAGTACGGCAGCATGGCGTCCAGCACGCGCGGATCCACCGGCGTGGTGGACTGGCTATCCATGAAGATCGGCAGCTTCAACGTCATCGGTCTCCCTCTCTCGTCTATCGGGCCACGGTCAGTGCCGCCACCGGAACCACCGCGTCGGCGCCGAGCTCGGCCAGCGTCATGCTGTCCAGCATCGAGGTGATGCTCGCCTGAATCTTCTGCACCGGCAACCGGAGGTTGCAGCGCGAGTACTGCGGGCAATGATCGTCCGCCACGCAGCTCGTGATCTGCACCGGCCCCTCCAGCGCGCGCAGCACCTGCCCCACCGTGATCTCGTGCCGCGAGCGGGCGAGGACATAGCCGCCCTTCGGCCCGTTGTAGCTCACGATCAGCTTCTTCTTGGCCAGGCGCTGGAGGATCTTGGCCAGCAGCTCCGCCGGGATGTTGAATTCCTCGGCAATCCGCTTCGCGCTCACCGCTGCTTCGTCCGGATGCGCGGCGATGTAGTGGACGGCCATCAGCCCGTAGTCGGCCCGCTTCGTGAACCGCAGCATCTCGTCTCTCTATGCCCCCTGCTGGTTACGCCTATATACGACCGTTTCGGTCGGCGACTGTTCTGGTCGGAGTTTGCGCCCCGCCGCCCAGGAAGTCAAGCGATCCTCTAGGTTGCGGCTGGAACCCAGGCCTCCCGGAGGCCCCCAGCGGCATCCTCGGGGGAGGACGTGTTGACGTAGATCCCCCCAATGCGCTTGAGACGTTCGGGGCGAGGCAAGATACCGATATGCCAGTGATAATCGTCGGCAAGGGTGGCCCATTCCCCCGCCATCACCTTGGAGGCCCGATTGGGGGCGTTGTAGAGGGTAAACAGTCCCCGAGCACGCGCGCCAGATCCGCCACCAGGTCGCCCGAGAGCGCATCCTCGTAGGCGGCCGCGTGCTGCCGGGGCAGGATCCAGGTCTCGAACGGAGCCCGCGCCGCGTAGGGCACCACCGCCACGAACCGCTCCGTCTCGTGCACCACCCGCTCGCGGTCGGCCAGCTCTTGCCGGATGATGTCGCAGTAGATACAGCGATGCTTGTAGCGATAGTACTCGCGCGCCTCGTCGAGCTTGCGCCGGCCTTCGTCGAAGATGATGGGGATGGCGGTGAGACGGGAGTAGGGATGCCTGATGCGCGCGCCCGCGATGCGGTGCCGCCGGGTGATGAGGATGTCGCGGATGGCCAGATCGCGCTTCAGGTCGCGGATCCGCTCCCCGTACATCCACAGGACCCGCTCCCACTGCGCCTCCGGCATGGTGGCGGGCGTTTCGTCGTGGCGCGGGCTCTCCACGATGAGCTCGGTGGCCCCCCGGGGTGTGATCTTGTCGTAGAGTCCCATCCCCTCGCGCGTGAGCGGGAGCTCGATGCGAAAATACGGGTCGCGCTCGGGGATGGCGCGCACCGACCAGTCCCCACTATTGGCGGGCGCGCCGTCCTTTCGATAGCACGCGGTCTCGGGCGGCGTGAGCCGCTCGTTTCCTGGGCAAAAGGGACACTCGCCGTCGTCCGCGCTCGCCCGGCCGGGCGGGCGGACGAGCACCCATTGGCCTCGCGTAGGGTCCTTGCGCAAATCGCTCATGGGGGCCTCGTTCGTGTCGGACTGGCTCATGGCCCGGCCACGATAGAGAATGCGCCGCGGCAAGTCAACCGGACGACGCGGCGATTCCGGTAATTGCGACCCGGTCGTCTCGATCCGACCGGCTCCGCCCTTGCCCGATGGTGGCGTGAAAGTGCCCGCCGGAGCCGGTGTCGAAGGGCGGGCACGATTTTTGTAGTGTCAGTAACCATGAGTCATCCTTTCGCACGGCTCAACCCTCATCGGCCGCCCGTCCACGGCCCTCACGTCGAGCAGGAAGGCGCCGTCGCGCGCCGTCGCTATCGTCGCGCGATCATGGCGCTCACGCGCTCGGGCTTGCCGTTCCTCGTGGGCGGCGCCTACGCGCTCGAGCATTACACGACAATCGCGCGGTGGACGAAGGACCTCGACATCTTCGTGCTCCCCGGTGACGTGGATGGCTGCCTGGACGCGCTCGCCTCCGCCGGCTTCGAGACGGAGGTCGCCTTTCCGCACTGGCTCGCCAAGGCCTATGCCGGTCGCGACTTCATCGACGTGATCTTCAGTTCGGGCAACGGGATCGCGGAAGTGGACGAGGAGTGGATGGCTCACGCGACCCCCGGCCGCGTCCTGGGCCTGCCCGTGCCTCTCTGTCCGGTGGAGGAGATGATCTGGTCCAAGGCCTTCGTCGCCGAGCGCGAGCGCTATGACGGGGCCGACGTCGCGCACCTCCTCCGCGCCTGCCACGGCCAGCTCGACTGGGAGCGGCTGGTCGGACGCTTCGGCGCGCACTGGCGCGTGCTGCTCAGCCATCTCATGCTCTTCGAGTTCGTGTACCCGTCCGAGCCCGCACCGGAGGCCCGCGGCTGGGCGCGCGAGCTCGCCCGGCGACTCGAGGAGGCTGGGGGCGCGCCGGAGACGAGCGAGCGGATCTGCCAGGGCACTCTCCTGTCCCGCGCCCAGTACCTCCCCGACGTCGTCGCGTGGGGCTATCTGGACGCGCGGCGGCGCCCACATGGGCGCATGAGCGAGGCGGCCGTGCAGAAGTGGACCGACGCCATCGACGAGCAGGAGGAGGGCCCCCATGCGCATCGCAGCCGTGGGTGACCTCCACTGCGGCGTGGGGTCGGCGGGGGCGCTCGAGCCCTTGTTCGGCGCCATGAGCCGCGCCGCCGACGTCCTCGTCCTCTGCGGCGACCTCACCGACTACGGGCTGCCCGATGAGGCCCAGGTGCTGGCGCGCGAGCTCCGTGCCGCCAGCTCGGCGCCGGTGATCGCCGTGCTCGGCAACCACGACTACGAGTCCGGGTCCGTCGACGAGGTGCGCGGGATCCTCGAAGGCGCCGGCGTCCAATTGCTCGACGGCGGCAGCCACGTCGTCGGCGGCGTGGGCTTCGCGGGCGTCAAGGGTCTGGGCGGCGGTTTCGGCGAGCGCGCGCTGCAGCCCTGGGGGGAAGAGGTCATGAAACGGCTGGTGCACGAGAGCGTGGGCGAAGCGCTCAAGCTCGAGTCCGCGCTGGCCCGGCTCCGCACGCCGGTGCGCGTGGCCGTGCTCCACTACTCACCCATCCGCGACACGGTGGAGGGCGAGCCACCGGAGATCTTCCCGTTCCTGGGTTCGAGCCGACTGGAGGAGCCGCTGGTCCGGTACTCGATCACCCTCGCGCTGCACGGACATGCCCATCGCGGCTCGCTGGAAGGGCGCACCCGGACGGGCGCCCCGGTGTACAACGTCTGCCTGCCGCTCCTGCGCGCGGCCTTCCCCGCGGAGCCGCCGTTCCGCGTGTTCGATCTCGGCGCGATCTCCGAGGCCGAGCCCGCCGCCGAGCCCGTGTCGGGCGTCGCTTGACGCGACGCTGAGGTTCTGGGCCGCGCGCTAGTCCTTGAACTGGGACTTCAGCTTGCGCAGGTGTAAGCGCGCCACGTCCACCCAGTCCTTTTCCGTGGGCTGCGGGCCGGCGAGCGCGATATACCGCTCCCAGAGCGCGATGGCCTCCTTGGGATCCACCTTCTCGTAGACCAGGGCCAGGTTGTACAGGGCGCCCGTGTTCTTGTCGTCCTGCTCCACCACCTTGCGATACTCGCCGATGGCGTCCTGATACAGCCCCTTATCCTCGTAGACCTCGGCCAGTCCCATCCGCGCCTCCACGTAGCGCGGATCCAGCTCCACCGCTTTCTTGTAAGCGGTGACCGCCTCGAAGTAGAGCTGCTTCTCGCCATAGTAGATCTTGCCCAGGCTCACGTACACGCGCGGGTTGAGCGGGTTGTGCACGAGCGCTTTTTGATAGGCCGTCACCGCCCCGTTCACGTCGCCCTTGGCCGCGTTGGCGTCCCCCAGCCCGGCATAGGCGTCGGCGAAGTACGGCCGCAGCTCGAGCGCCTTGTTGTACGCCTCGATGGCCTGATCGAAGAGCCGCCGGGGCGCGGTGAGGAAGAGATCGCCGAGGGCCTTGTAGGGCTCGGGATAGGACGGGTCCAGCTGGGTAGAGGCGCGGAACTGCGCCGCCGCCTTCCAGCGGTTGCCCAGTGTCTGGTGGATGACCCCCAGACCGTATTGGGACACCACGAACTGCGGGTCGAGCTCCACGGCGCGGCCGAGCAGCTCCACCGCCGCCTCGTTGCCCTCCTGGGTGGCCCGTTGCGTCGACATCTGGCCCTTGATGTAGGCCTCGTAGGCGCGCGCGGACCCGGTGGGCGCAGCGTACTTTTGCACGCGGGCCAGCTCGGCGTCGGTGGCGGGGACCTTGAGGGCGCGCAGATAGGCCACGGGAATGATCTTGAGCCGCTCGAGCAGCGCGCCCTCCGGCACCGCCACTGCGTCCAGCGTGCTGTGGGCCGCCTGATCGCCCTTTACCTCGACGAAACGCGGCTGGATGGACAGGTCCCCGGCGGTGCGACGAACCTCACCGTACAGCGCGATGTCGGCGCTCAGCGCCCGGGCCGCGGAGACCGCGGACTGCTCATTCCAGGAATCCGCCTGGGACAGGGTCTTGAGACGCCCACGATCGATCTGCACCAGCGCGGGGACCTGAACGAGCGCGAGCCCCAAGCTTTCCGCCACCGCTTCCCCGAGCCACTGCTCCTCGCGCCCGAGATCCGTCGGCGCGAAGGGCAGCACGAGGACGCTGCGGGGCTTGGCCGATGCCGGCGAGGCGCCCAGCAGCAGCAGGGCCGCGAGGAGCGCGCCGAGTACCGTCCGGTTAGGGATCACGCGGAGTCGCATGTCCGGTCCCCCCTCGATCCCAGAGCCGCCGGACGGGCGCCGCGATCCGGCCAAGCAGGCCGGGCCCGACGCGCCGGAGCGCGATCTCGGGGATCAGCATCACCGCCACCAGGCCCACGAGCCACGGCCAGAGCTCCAGGGACAGCCGCGACCGCCGCCGGGCCTGCAGGAAGGCGTCGCGGGGCTGTGCGAGCACTCCGCCGCCGGTCAGCTCCGACAGCTCCCGCAGCAGCGCCTCGTCCACTCCGAGCTCCTTGAACTCCTGAGAGTACGGTACCACCAGTCCGGCGAGCTGGGAGCCCACCATTTGCTCGCCCCGGCGCTGGGACATGGCGACGAGGTACACGCCTTCCCGCGAGGCGGGGAAGCGCCCGCGATACCGGCCGGGCCCCACCTGCTCGAGCTCCACCACGCTCCGCTGCTTGTCCGGCGCCACCACGCCCACCTGGGAGTCGAGGAAGTTGATGAACTCCCCCTTGGGATCCACCGCGTCCACGACGATCTCGCCGGTCTCGTCGTTGCGCTGCACCGCGGCGACGGTGTCGCTGCGCGTCCCCGTGCGCAGCGTCCAGCGCGTGAGCTGGGACCAGAACTTGTTGAACCCGCCCCAGCGCATCCAGAGCACGGCCCACTTCGCCTTGGCGTCCGACGTGAAGGCCGCGGTGCGGCCGAGGCCGTAGCGCCAGGTGGCAAGCAGCGGATCTTCCTGGTGCGTGAGCAAGACCATGTCGGCGGTGCCCTTGAGCGAGGTGGCCACGTAGCCGCCGAGCGGCGGCGCGCCCTTCCAGTCGATGTCCTGGATAGCCTCGTGCGCGGGCGAGCCCACCGACGGCTTGAAGGGCTGTTCCACCAGCGAGGCCTTGGACGCCAGCTGCGTCTCCAGAGTGAAGATGCGCGGGATGGTGGCGTCGTCCTCGGTGTAGTAGAAGCGCCCGCGCCCCCACTTCGCGATGTCGAACATGAGCTGGGCGTCGGCGTCCTTACCGATGGCCACCGTGGACACCGTGATCTTGTCCTTGGCCATGCGGCGAATCAGCCCCGAGAAGTCCCCGCGCGTCATCTGCCCGTCGGAGAGGAAGATGACATGCTTCAGAAGGGCGGACCGCTCGAAGAGCACCTGGTACGACTCCTTGAGCGCGGGGTAGCCATCCGTCCCGCCACCCGCCTTGATGGTGGCGATGGCGCTGTGGATGGTCTGCTTGTCACGGGCGGGCCGCATGGGCGAGTCCCAGATGAACTCGGTATCCCAGCTCATCACGCCGACCTCGTTCCGCTCGTCGAGGAGATCCACCACCAGGTGCGAGGCCTCCTTGGCGATGTCGAGCTTGGTGACCTTGCTGTCGGTGGTCATGGCCATGGAGCCCGACCGGTCGATGGACAGCACCACCGCGAGGCTCGGGATCTCGAGCTTCTGCTTCACCTCCATGGTCACCGGCAGGGCTTCCTCGATGGGGGTGCGGTAGTAGCCGCCGAGCCCGAAGCTCTCCTCGCCGCCCAGCATGATGAGCCCGCCGCCCTGGTCGCGCACGTAGTCCCGGATGTTCTCCATCTGCTTCTTGGTCATCTTCAGCGAAGAGACGTTGGAGAGGATGATCCCGTCGTACTTCTGCAGCCCCGCCATGTCCTTGGGGATGCGGTCCGCCTCCACCACCTCAACGTCCACGTGCTGGGCGCGCAGGGCGGCGGCGAGCGTCTGGCCCTGCGCGCGGTCCTTTTCGGCGAGGAGTACCTGCGGCCGGCCGCGCACCACCACCGTGCCCACCGCGCGGTTGTTCTCCTCGATGGTGTCGCCCTCGGCCTCGATGGCGGCCTGGTACACGTGGATGCCGCTCTGCTCCAGTGCCTGCCGGTAGGTGTAGACGTTCTTGCCCGCGGTCATGCGCACGACCTGCGAGCCCAGGAACTCGCCGTTTCGATACAGCGACAGGCGTCCCTGGGTGTCGGCCTGGCTCCACGCGACCACCTTGGCCTGGAAGGGCTCGCCGAACTTCACCTCCACCGGCAGCACCATGGACTCGACGACTACCTCCTGCTTGAAGGTGAGCGGGGCGGGGACGTAGTAGACGTCGGCGCCCGCCTCCTTGGCCGCCTGCGCCACCGCGATGGCATTGCCAGCGTTCTGGCGCCCGTCGGTGAGGAGCACGAAGCGGTTGGCGTGACCGGGGGGGGCAGTGGCCAGCGCCAGCTGCAGCGCCTGGGCGAGATTGGTCCCCCGCCCGCCCACCTGCACCTGCGGGCGGTCGAGCTTCGACGAGGGCTTGAGCGGCTGATCCACCACCGCCTCCTCGCCGAAGACGATGAGGCCGGCCTGGTCGCCCGGTCGCAGCGACTGGGCGGCCTGGGCGGCGAAGCGGAAGGCGTCCTCGCGCGCGGCGAGGCTCACGCTGTCCGAGACATCTAATAGAAATAATACGTTCAGCCGGTCCACCCACCGGGGCACGGTGGGCCGCGCCAGCGCCACCACCAGCACCGCCAGGAGCACGCAGCGCAGCCCCAGCGCCCAGCGCTCGCCTGGGGTGTACGGCAGCACGAGCCGCCCGCCGGTCTGGCGCCGCCAGTAGAGGAAGCCTTCCAGCGCGAACACCGCCAGCGCGAAGATGACGAAGTACGGCCAGAGCTCGCGCTGCACGGGAACGGGGGCCACTTCGGGCCGCGCGCCCTCCACGAAAGCGGGCACGGGCTTGACGCTGAGATCCGATTCGTCTGCGCTCCCGATATTGACCGCCACGCGCGTCTCGCCGCGCGAGGTGATGACGCGGTACACGCCCACTTCGTCGGTCTCGGTGTAGCTGGCGAGCCCGCGCGTCACCTGGGCCTGGACCACGCGCCCGGAGGGCGGATGGGCTGGCCGGTGGCGAGCTGAAGACTCGACTGGTCCAGCCCCGCCGGGTGCAGCCAGCGGAGGCTCTTCGAGAGCATGAGGGGGAAGGCCACCCGCAGCGGGAAGTCCGAGCGGAACAGGTCGAAGCCGAAGAACACCGCTTTCCGGTCGCGCTCCTCGAGAAGATAGATGAGCGGTCCGCCCACCGCCTCCACCAGGGTCTTGCCGGGGGCGAGCGGACGCACGCGCATCGCCTCCTCGATGGCGATCTTGGCGAAGTCGATCTGCCGCATGATGGGATGGGTGCGGTCCCAGTCCATCACCACCGGCGCCTCCAGGCGGCCCAGCACCTCGATCGGCACGTCGCCGGGCGCGGAGTTGACGAGCACGAAGCGCCCGTTCCCGATGCGGGCCGGATTCGCCCCGTCCACCACCACCACGTCGAAGTTCTCCATGCCGCCCTGGTACGTGTCCGGTGTCCGCACCTCGAGCTTCACCTGCGGGTCGGTCTTGAGCACCTTCTCGAGGAAGAGGTTGCCCGGACTCACCAGGAGGACGGCGATGTCGCGCGGCGGCGGGATCACCGCGTAGGCGGCGTTGTCGGCCTCGAGGTCGTCCGACACGTTGAGCCGCGCCCGCACCACGCCGCCGCCGGGGTGGCTGAAGGGCAGCACCACCGCCCGGCGGACGTTCGGCTCGAGCGTGAGCGACTTCTCGGCGATGAGATCGTTGTCCAGGTGCAGGGTGAAGGAGAAAGACTGCACCTCGTTGGAGAAGTTCACCACCGAGAGGAAGGCCTGGGAGTCGAAGGCCCCGAAGTAGTTCCGCCGGACGGCGAGGTTGGTGATGGCCACGTTGCGCCCGCGCTGCCCCACCGACGACCAGCGCACGCGGACGTCGTCACCCTGCCCCTTGAGAGCCTCCGGGTGCGCGCCGTCGGTGAAGACGTGGATCTCCGCGCGCGCGTCGGGCCCCACGAGGGCCCGCGCGGTGCGGATGCCGTCCCCCAGCCGGTTCGGCAGGTCCCGGGCATGCGCCCCCCGCACCGCCCCCACCACCTCGTTGCGGTCGCGCGTGAACGGTGCGAGCACCTTGGGCTGCACCCCTGCCTCGATCACCATGACCTCGGCGCCCTCGCCGAGGCGGCTCACCAGGCCGAGGGCCTCGCGCTGGGCGAGCGCGAACCGCGAGGGCGAGACGTCGGTGGCCTTCATGGAGGCCGAGGTGTCCAGCACGATCACCACCCGCTTGGCCCCGTACCCGCTCACCGTCACCGCGGGCCGGGCCAGCGCGATGGTCAGCGCGATGAGGGCCAGGATCTGCAGCAGCATCAGCGGGTCGCGCTGGAGGCGCTGGAAGAAGGCGGACGCCTCGCGATCACGCAGGGCGGGATCCCAGAGGAGAAGGCTCGACACCCGCTGCGGCCGGCGCCGCACCTTCAAGAAATAGAGAAGGAGGAGCGGGACCGCGAGGGTCGCGAGCAGGAACGACAGTGGCGAGAGGAAGCTCATCCGACCAGGAATCCCTTGAGCTGACGGAGCATGAACTCCTCCACCGGGGTGTCGGTCACCACCCGGTGATAGCCGATCTCGTTGGCGCGGCAGAAGCCCTCGGCCTTCTCGAGGAACTCCCGCAGCCGCTGCCGGTACGCGCGCACCGCCTCCGCGTCGAGGGTGAGGTCGCGCGTCTCTCCCGTCTCGGCGTCCTCCAGGCGTAGGTCCCCGCCCCAGGCCGGGTTCATCTCCTCCGCGGCCAGGAGGTGGATCACGTGGACGTCGTGACGATGTTCCAGCAGCCCGCGGAGCCCGCGCTCATAACCGCCCGGGTCCATGAGGTCGGAGATGAGGACCGCGAGCCCGGCCTCGCGGGTGCGCAGACGCCACGCGGCCAGCCCGTCGTTGAGCGAGGTCCCGCCGGCCGGCCGGACGCGGGAGAGGAACTCCAGGAGCGGCAGCACCTGGCCGCGGCCCCGGGTCGGGCTCCAGCCCTCGGCAATGCGCTCCCGCATCACGCCCACCCCGACACGCTCGAGGTTCACCAGGCCGACGAAGCCTAGCGCCGCCGCCAGCCGCGCGCCGTAGTCGAGCTTGCTCGGCTCGCCGAAGCTCATGGAGGCGGAGGCGTCGAGGAGGAGGTTGAGGCAGAGATCCTCTTCGTCCACGAAGAGCTTGACGTAGAGCCGGTCGAGCCGGCCGTAGATGTTCCAGTCCACGTAGCGGAGGTCGTCGCCGTGGCCGTACGGGCGGTAGTCGGAGAACTCGACGCTGATCCCCTTGCGGGGGCTGCGCCGCTCGCCCTTGACCCGGCCGCGGAACGCCCGGCGCGACAGCAGCGCCAGCCGCTCCAGCTGGGCGAGGAAGTCCGCCGAGAGGAGCACCTGCCCGCGCGAGGCGATGGGCACGGAGCTACTTCTCGTCCAGCGACTGGAAGTACTGCTTGACCTGGCTCTGGTAGTCCCGCGGCACCTGCTCGCGGGCGATGGCCTCTTCCATCATCTTGCGGTACTGGCCCACCACGCCGAGGTACTGGAGCCGCGACGGCGTATTGGCCCCCTTGCCGAGGAGATTGGTGTCCATGCCCTCCTTGCGGCCCGACCGCGACTGGCCCTCCACGCCCACGTCGAAGGGATTGGCGCGCAGGCGCTGGGTGGGATCGCCCTTGGGGTTGCCGCTCTTGCCCTTGCCCGGGAACAGCCCCTCGCCCTCGGGGAAGTCGCCCTCGTCACCGGGCCCCGGCTGGCCCTGCCCGCGCTGATTTCCCCGCTGGGCGCCGCGCCGCTCGCTCTCGCGGCCGCCGCGCAGCCCCTTGCCGTCGCGGCCCTTTTCCTCCATGGAGCGGAGCTTGTTCAGCGCGCGCTCCATGGCGTCCATGGCCTTGTCGTTCTGCCCCTGCTCGAGAGCTTCCATCCCCTCGCCGATCTCGCCGCTCCAGGGATTCTGCCCGCCGCCCTTGCGACCGAGCTTCTCCATCTCGTTGAGCAGCTCGCGCATCTTGTCGGGCGAGAACTGGTTACCGCCCATGGCTCCGCGCAGCTCCTTCGCCCGCTGGAACATCGCCTTGCCCTGGCTCTGGGTGAAGTCGCGCTGGAGATCGGGAAGCCGGTCCACCTGCTCGAGCATCCGGATCCGCTCGTCGCCCTTCTTGAGGAAGGCGTTGAAGTCGGGGCTCTTCGAGCCCAGCGAGGTGTCCTTGAACACGGCGGCGAGATCGCCGGCCTGGGTGGAACCGCCGCCGCCCTGGCGGGGCGACACCGTCCGCTCCTGCATGTCGGCCCGCGGAAGCGGCTCGCGCCGGGCCGCCGCCTTCCGCTCGTCCGACTCGATCTTGCCCCCGCGGTCGCCGGGCTTGGTCTCGTCTTCCTCCGACTTCGCGGTGAAATTCGGCAGGCCACCGGTGGGCAGCGGGATGGGCGGGGCCAGCGCCAGCACCAGCCCCAGGGCCAGGGGCAAGGGGACGAGCTTCGCCTCGCGGGGCAGGAGCCGCGGCACCACGCGCCGGCCGTCGCGTGCCTCGACGCGCGCCACGGTGTCGGTCAAGAGAGCGTCGACCAGCGGCGTGCGGTCCGGGCGCTCCGCCCACTCGATCGCGGTGGCGACGCGATCCTGGAAACCGAAGCCGCGATCGGCCAGGCGGGCGGCCTCCGCGGGCCTGACCTTTCGGGAAAATCCCCAGAGCCCCCCGGCGAGGGCGCCCGCCACCAGGAGCGCGCCGGCGAGGACGAAGGCCAGCGCGCCCAGCGACTCGCGAAAGAGGAGCGGGACGGCCGCCGCCACCGCTCCGGCGAACAGGCCGCGAAGCGCCCAGAACTCGGCGCGCCGGATGCGCACCTCGCGCATGACCTGCTCCACCAGTCGCTCGAGGATCTTCGGATCGGGCATTCCCCGCCCCTCCCCCGTGTCGCGGCGGACGCCGGGCGTCCCGCGCTTATCGGACGAACGCGTCCTTGCCGGTGGTGCTCAGCACCTCGGCGGCCTCGACCAGCTGATCGATCAGGGTGTCCGCGTCGACGCCCTCCGCCTCGCCCTCGAAGTTCAGGATGAGGCGATGCCGGAGGGCCGGCAGGGCCATGGCTCGAAGATCCTCCACGCTCACGTTGTAGCGGCCCTCGGACAGCGCGCGCACCTTGGCGCCGAGCACCAGGGCCTGCGCGCCCCGGGGGCTGGCGCCGTAGCGGACGAACCGCCGCGCCGCCTCGGGCGCCCGGTCCCACTGGGGGTGACTCGCCAGCACGATGTAGGAGGCCAGCTCGCGCACGTGAGTGGCCAGCGGGACTTCCCGCACGAGCTCGCGGAACGCCATCACCTGGGGCCCGGTCATGACGCGCTGGACCTCGACCTCCCGGGTACGGGTGGTGCGGTCGATGATCTCCGTCAGCTCCTCGAGCACGGGATAGCGGACCCTCAGCTTGAAGATGAACCGGTCGAGCTGAGCCTCGGGGAGCGGATACGTCCCCTCCATCTCGATGGGGTTCTGGGTGGCGAGGACGAAGAAGGGCGAGGGCAGCGGATGCCCCGTCCCCGACACGGTGACATTGCCCTCCTGCATGCCCTCGAGGAGGGCCGACTGCGTCTTGGGCGTGGCGCGATTCACCTCGTCGGCGAGCAGGATGTGGCCGAAGATGGGGCCCCGCTGGAACTGGAAGTGCTTCCGCCCGCCCGCATCCTCCGCGATGATGTTGGTGCCGATGATGTCGCCGGGCATCAGGTCGGGCGTGAACTGGATCCGCGAGAAGGTGAGGTCCAGGCACTCCGACAGGGTCTTGATCAGGAGCGTCTTGCCCAGCCCCGGCACCCCTTCCAGGAGCACGTGGCCGCCGGCGAAGAGCCCGACGAGGACCTGGTTCACCACGTCGTCGTGGCCGACGATCACCTTCTGCATCTCCGCCCGGAGCGTCCGGAACGCCTGGACGAAGGTCTCGACGCGCTGCTCCTGAGTTCCGGACGGCTGCGAGGACTGCGCCATGAAGAGCCCCTTTCCCGAAATTTGACCCATCATATGGGTGGTTCCCCGACCCGTCAACCCGATGCGCGGTAGAGGGGGCAGAAAGTTGCCCCTACTGTGCGCGGGCAGGGGGAAAATCCCGGCTGGCCGGAAGCGTCTCGCCTCGGAATGACGTCTCAAGGGGCGAGAACGAGGACTCCGGCCTGTGTTAAGGTGACTGGCGCGTAGACGGGCGCGAACGGGCCGATCACGGTCTGCGGATCCTCAACGGGGAGAGCGATGCCGGAGCAGCCGACGAACCTGGACTGCCGCGAATGTATGGATCTCTTGTGCGACTACGTGGACGGGAGCCTGCCGAAGCATCAGGCCGAGCTCCTCGAGTGGCATCTCGAGGGGTGCTCACCCTGCGTGAGCTTCGTGAACACCTATAAGGGGACGGTGGACGCGGCCCGGCGGCTCCGCGAGACCACGCTTCCCCCCGAGCTCCAGCAGAAGCTGGTCGCCTTCCTCAAGCGCTCCGCGCGCGTCTAGCTCCCCGGCGCTGCCCGCCGCCTTCAGGCGGCGAGCTCCCGCGCGGTGAGCTTGTAGCGGAACGCTTCCGGGTCCAGGCTGTCTCGGCGCTCGCCGTTCACCTCGGCCTGGGGATACATGAAGAAAGCCACCGCGTCGCCGGTGGAGCCCGGGAGCTTCACGTCGTGGGCGTAGTTGTACGCCAGCCAGTTCATCTCCCACTGGCCGAACAGCTTGGCGCGCGCCCTGAGCACGGTCGGGTCGGTCAGGGGTAGCCCGCCGCGCTCCTCCAGGACCACCTTCCGCACGTCCGCGGGGTCCACCGGCACCCAGCCGAAGCCGGTCAGATAGGATTCGGCCCGGCAGTGCTGAGCCTTCGTGATCTCGCCGCTCTTGCCGAGGCTCTTGAACTCCGCCGAGTCGGACACCCGCACGCCGTACACGTCCCGCGACGGAATGCCCACCGACCGCGCCAGGCCCACGTACAGCGCGTTGAGGTCGGCGCACTTACCGCTCAGGTTACCGGACTCGAGCATGGCGCGGATGTCGCCGATCCCGCAGCCGCGCACCTTGGGGTCGCGGAAGGTGTTGTCCACGATCCACTCGTACAGCGCGCGCGACTTGTCCAGATCGGACTTCTGCCCTTTGGTGATCTCGCGCGCGGTCTTCTGGACGATGCCGTCGGTGGGCATGAGCCGGGTAGGCTCGAGATAGCGCGCGAGCACCCGGCGGTCCTCGCGGGCCTCGGCGGGCCGGGAGAGGTCCACCGCGCGATCGCGGGTGGCGAAGCGCGTGGTCACCTCGACCACCGGCGTCATCTCTCCCGCCTCCCACGCAGCAACGAAGAGGCCCGCGCCATACTTGTCCTCGCGGACGACGCGGGCCTCCTTGGCGTTGCCGGTCCAGGTCTGGCCGAGATTCTTGAAGTAGTCGGTATCCGCGGTGAGCGGCAGCGGCAACCACGTGCGGACCGTCCCGGTGGGACTCAAAATCTCCGCGCGCGTGACGACCTCGAAGGCCCGCCAGCGCGTGCCCTCCGACGCGCCCTGCGCGAGGGCCCGCCGCGCTCCCCCGGTTCCCACCGCCAGCGCCACCGACGCGCCCAGTCCCGTCCTCAAGAACGCACGACGCCTCATCGGAAAATGACCTCCCTTTGGATGTGACTCTCGCCCCTCAATGGTACGAACCTGCCCAGATAAGTCCAATTGGCTGTTTCGATGGGGATCGGACGGCGGATCGGGAGCGTCTATCGCCGCGCACGCGAATGGCGGGATCGGCCCACCCGGATCGTCGTCCGGCCTAGCCGGGATCGGCCTCGAGGAAGATCCGAAACGCTTCCGCCACCGGCGAGCGCATCCGGTCCTTGTGGGTCACCACGTGGAACGCGCGGGTGATCGCGAGATCCTTCCCCTGGAGGCAGACGAGCCAGCCGGCTCGGCATTCTTCCTCCACCGCGCGGCGCGAGATGATGGTGATGCCCATCCCCGCCTTCACCGCCTGCTTCACGGCCTGGCTCGAGCCCATCTCACCGACAACCCGCAGCGCGCCCAGGTCGACACCGGCGCGCTCGAGCGCGGCCTCCAGCGCGGCCCGCGTGCCGGACCCCGCCTCGCGGATGAGCAGGGGCTCACGCGCCAGCTCCGGCAGCGTGATCTCCCGGCGCCCGGTCCAGGCATGGCCGGCGGGCGCCACCACCACCTCCTCGTCGGGGAGGAGCTCGCGAAACTCGAGCCCGCGCCGCGGCAGGCGCGCGCCCACCACCGCCACCTCGACGCGGCCCTCCGCCACCCAGTCCGTCACGCCCCGGCTGTCCCCGATGAGCAGGGTCGTCGAGATGTCCGGGAACTTCTCCTTGAAGCGACCCAGGATGGCGGGAAGGATGTACTCGCCCGGGATGGTGCTCCCGCCGACGACCAGGGCGCCGCCCATCCGGCCCTGGAACGCGTCCACCGCCTGCCGCGCCTCGCGCGCGAGGGCGAGCATGCGCGCCGCGTACGAGAGCAGCAGCTGGCCCGCCCGCGTGACGCCGGCGCCGCGCCCGAGCCGGTCGAGCAGCCGCACGCCGAGCTCGTCTTCGAGAGTGCGGATGTGCTCGGACACGGTGGGCTGGGTGAGATGCAGCGCCTCGGCGGCGCGGGAGAAGGAGCCGAGCTCGGCGACCTTGGTGAAGATCTCGAGCTGACGGAGATCCATAGGGGGTCGAGTATAGAAGCAGGCCTGGAGGCTGTCCAGCGGCCCCCGACCGGCGCCGCGCTCAGCCGAGCAGGGACTCGGCGGCCTCCATGAAGCCTTCCGCGAGCGTCGGATGGGCGTGGATGGTCGCCCCCACGTCCTCGGCCAGGAGCGCGTTCTCGACCGCGAGCGCGCCCTCCGCGATGAGCTCCCCCGCCCCGGGCCCCACGATGCCCACGCCGATGAGGCGCCCGGTGGCGGCCTCGGCCACGAGCTTGGTGAGGCCGTCGGCGCGCCCGAGCGTGGCGGCGCGCCCGGAGGCGGCCCAGGCGAAGCGCGCCACCCGGACCTCGCGGCCGGCGGCGCGCGCCTCGGGTTCGGTCACCCCGCACCACGCCACCTCGGGATCGGTGAACACCACCGCGGGCACGACGACATTGTCGAAGGCGGCGGGCCGGCCGGCGATGACCTCCGCCGCGACCTTGCCCTGGCGCATCGCCCGGTGCGCGAGCATCGGCTCGCCGGTGACATCGCCGACGGCGAAGATCCGCGGGTCGTCCGTGCGACAGTGCCCGTCCACCGCGAGGAGCCCGCGTCCGTCCACGCGCGCCCGCGTCGTCTCGAGGCCGAGCCCCACGCTCCGCGGGCGGCGCCCCACCGCCACGAGCGCGCGGTCGAACCGCTCCGCGCGCCCGCCCAAGGTCGCCTCCACCTCCGCGCCGACCTCGCGGAGCCCGTCGACTCGCGTCCCCAGCCGGATCTCGGCGAAGCGCTTCCCGACCTCACGGGCCAGCGGTTGCACGAGGTCGCGATCGAGGCCCGGGAGCACGCCGTCCGCCATTTCGACGAGCGTGACCCGGCTCCCCAGCGCGGCGTAGACCTGCCCCAGCTCGAGCCCGATATAGCCGCCACCGACCACCAGCAGGCGCTCCGGCACGTCGGGCACCTCCAGGGCGGCGGTGGAGTCCATGATGCGCTCGCCCGTCGCCACGCCGGGCAGCGGGGCCGGCTCGGAGCCCGTGGCCACGATGGCGTGGCCGAAGCGGATGGTCTGTGGCGCCTCGCCCGCCACCCGCAGCGTCCGCGAACCCTCGAAGGTCCCCCGCCCGGCTACCAGCTCCACCTTCTTGGCGCGCGCCACGCCGGCGAGCCCCTTGGCGAGCTTGCCGACCACGCGCTCCGCCTTCCACTTCCGCAGGGGGTCGAGCGCGAACCGGGGGGGGCCGAACTCGACGCCGAACTCCCGCGCCCGCTCCGCCTCGGCGACGACGTGAGCGACGTGGAGCAGGGCCTTCGAGGGGATGCAGCCCTCGTGAAGACAGGCCCCGCCGAGGCGCCCGTCCCCGTCCACGATCACCGTCTCGAGCCCGAGGTCCGCGCAGCGGAACGCGGCGGAATAGCCTCCGGGGCCGCCCCCCACCACCACCACATCCACCTCGCGCACGAGATCCCCCATCACCATGACACGACCCGCTCAGAGGCCGAGCAGCAGCCGGCCGGGAGTTTCGAGCAGCGCCACCAGGTCCGCGGTGAAACGCGCCCCGTCGGCGCCGTCGGCGACGCGGTGGTCGAAGGTGAGGGTGAGCGGCAGCAGGAGGCGCGGGACGACGGCGCCGTCGCGCACCACCGGCTCGAGCCGCGCGCGCGCCACCGCGAGAATGGCGACCTCGGGATAATTGATGATGGGGATGGCGCCGGTGCCGCCCCGCGCGCCGATATTGGTGACGGTGAACGTGCCGCCGCGAAGATCGTCCAGGGCCGCCTTGCCGTCGCGCACGCGCTGCGCGAGCGCGGCCAGCTCGCGGGCCACCTCCAGCACCGGCTTCCGATCCACATCGCGCAGCACCGGCACGATGAGGCCGCGGTCCGTGGCCACCGCCACCCCGAGGTGGTAGTGGCGCTTGAGGACGAGCTCCCCCGCCCCGGGATCGAGGCTCGCGTTGAAGACGGGGTGCGTGGCGAGCGCGGTGGCCACCGCCTTAAGGAGAAAGCTGGTGAGCGTGAGGTAGATCCCCTGCGCGCGGGCGGGCTCGAAGCCGCCGCGGACCACCGCGTCGAGTTCGGTGATGTCGGCGCGGTCGAAGTGCGTCACGTGGGGGATGAGCGCTGCCGAGAGCGCCATGCGCTCGGCGATGGTACGGCGGAGGTGCGTGAGCGGCACGCGCTCCACCGGACCCCATTGCTCGAAGCGCGGGAGCGGGGGCGGCTCGAGCCCCACCACGGCGAGCGGCCGCCCGGCCCCGGCGGGCTTGGGGGCCCCGGCCGCGGGCATGGTCGCCGTCGCCGGTACCCTCGACCCCGCCGGGGGGGCGTGCGGCGCGCCGCCCGAGGCCGCGCCGGCGCCCGCGCCGCCCGCCGCCGCGCGCACGTCCTCGTCGGTGATGCGTCCGCCCGGGCCGCGGCCCCGCACGGTGGTGAGATCCACCGCCAGCTCGCGCGCGAGCCGCCGCGTGGCGGGCGCCGCCGGGGGCGGCCCGCACCGGCCGGCGCGGGCGCGGCGGCGGCCCCGGCTGCGGTTCCCGCCCCGGAGGCGTCCGCATCGGCGAAGCTGACCAGCACGGCGCCGACCTTCACCGTCTGGCCGGGTTGTACGTGCACCCGCTCCACTCGCCCCGCCATGGGCGACGGGATCTCCACCTGCGCCTTGTCGGTCTCGACCTCGAGGAGCGGCGCGTCTTCCGCGATCACATCGCCCTCGCGCACGAGAACCTTCACGATCTCGGCCTCGGTGAGTCCCTCCCCGAGATCGGGCAGCTTGAAGTCACGCGGCATGGACGGGGCAGCGCCGCCTAGAAGGCCAGCGTCTCGCGCGCGGCGGCCACCACCCGCGCGGCATCCGGGACATTCGCCTTCTCGCGCGCGAAGCCGGGGAACGGGATGTCGTAGGCGGTGACGCGCCGGATCGGCGCCTCCAGCGAGAGAAAGGCGCCCTCCTGGATGGAGGCGGCGATCTCCGCGCCCGGACCGAAGCTCCGCGGCGCCTCGTGCACGATCACCGCCCGCCCGGTCTTTCCCACCGAGGCCACCAGGGCCTCGCGGTCGAGCGGCGAGACGGTGAGGAGATCGATGATCTCGGCCTGGACGCCATCCTCCCCCTCCAGCGTGTCCGCCGCCTCCCGTGCGACGCGCACCATGGCGCCGTAGGCCACGAGGGTGAGGTCCCGCCCCTCCCGCTCCACGCGCGCCTTGCCCAGCGGCATGGTCTCCGGCTCGTCCGGCACCTCCTCCTTGGCGGCGTGATAGAGCGCCTTGGCCTCGAAGAAGATGACGGGATCGGGGTCGCGAATGGCCGCCGCGAGCAGCGCCCGGGCATTGCGGGGGCTCGAGGGCACCACCATCTTGAGCCCGGGGATGTGGGCGTAGAACTGCTCCTCGCTCTCGGAGTGATGCTCGAGCGCGCGCACGCCGCCGCCGTACGGCATTCGCACCACCAGCGGGACCTGGAAGCGCCCCTGGGAGCGCTGGCGGAAGCGCGCGACGTGGTTCTCGATCTGGTGGAAGCACTGGAAGGCGAAGCCGGAGAACTGGATCTCGCAGACGGGGCGCAGCCCGTACAGCGCCATGCCCACCGCGGTGCCCACGATGGCGGCCTCGGCCAGCGGGCTGTCGATCACGCGCCGCGAGCCGAACTGCCGCTGGAGGTCGTCGGTGACGCGGAACACGCCGCCGTCCACCCCCACGTCCTCGCCCAGAATGAGGACATCGGGATCGCGCTCCATCTCCCCCTGGAGCGCGACGTTCAGCGCCTTCACCATGTTGAGCTTGGTCATCGCCTCGTCGTCCGCTGGCCGCGCATGGGCACGGGGGCGGGCGGCTCGGCCCCGCCGGCGGCGGGCGCGGGCGCGTCGGCGCGCAGCCGCGCCGCCACCTCCGCGCGCTGGGCCTCGACGTGGAGCGGAGGCGCGCCGTAGGCGTGGTCGAACATGGTGAGGGGGTCGGGCGGTCCCGCGGCCTCGAAGCGCGCCACCGCGGCGGCGATCTCGGCGTCGACGTCTGCTTCGACCCCGGCCATCATGAGGTTCCGTTTCTCGAGATAGGCGGTGAAGCGCGTGAGCGGATCCTTGCGCTCCCAGGCCGCCACTTCCTCCTGCGAGCGGTACTTGGTGGGATCGTCCGCGGTGGTGTGGACGCCGAGACGATAGGTCACGCACTCGATCAGGGTGGGACCGTCGCCCGCCCGCGCGCGCGTCACCGCGTCCCGGCTGGCGACGTAGGTCGCGAGCACGTCGTTGCCGTCTACCTGGATGCCGGGAAAGCCGTAGGCGAGCGCTTTCTGGGCGATGGTGGCGGAGTGGGTCTGCTTCTTGAGCGGCACCGAGATCGCCCACTGGTTGTTCTGGACCACGAAGATGATCGGCACCGACCAGACGCCGGCGAAGTTGAGGGCCTCGTGGAAGTCGCCCTCCGAGGTGGCGCCGTCGCCGCAGTACGCCATCACCACCGCGTCGTCGCCGCGGTACTGGATGGCGTAGGCCAGGCCCACCGCATGAGGCAGCTGGGTGGCCACCGGGATGCACACCGGGAGGTCATGCTGCTCGGGGCCGGGCTGGCCGCCTTCGAGGTGCCCCGAATAGAGGAGGAGCATCTTCTCGATGGACCAGCCACGCCAGATCATGGCCGCCGTCTCGCGGAAGGAGGGCACCATCCAGTCGGTGGGCCGGAGCGCGAAGACGCTGCCCATCTGCGCGGCTTCCTGCCCCTTGATCGGCGCGAAGGTGCCGATCCGCCCCTGGCGCTGCAGCCGGACCATACGCTCATCCAGGCGCCGGCCCACCACCATGGCGCGGTAGAGGCGCCGGAGCTCATCGGCGGTGAGCGCGGGGTCGAGCGCCTCGTCGAGATTGCCGTCGCTGTCCAGCACGGACAGGTGCTCGATGGAGTACCGCGGCTCGACGATGGTTCTCGGCATGGAGTCTCCCGGAAAGAAAAAAGGGGCCCGTGAGGGCCCCAGGACTA
>WNFK01099934.1_pt1 | contig 21206 bp, 13 predicted proteins | sample 5400281 | NCBI WGS metagenome assembly WNFK01 (sample SAMN13153350, study PRJNA577476) | soil metagenome | isolation source: 20 cm soil on Douglas fir-dominated hillslope | place: USA:California | collected 2013-09-17
GAGCGCGAGAATCCAGCCGATCGGGATCTGCACGCCGGGTGGTTCGGGCAACGTTCGACCAACCCCGTCGGGTAGACCGGTCAGGGTAACACCAAACTCCTGCGCGAATCCCTGTGCGATGAGGTCGACTCCGACCGCCGCGCCCTTGCCATAGTCCTCCGCGGCGAGGAACGGCAGCATCGCGTCGCGGATCCTGCCGGAGCGCGCGTCCGTGAGGAACCCCTCGGCACCGCGGCCCACGGCGATGAAGACGTCGCCGGTCCCCGGCCGGTGATTCTTCCGGGGCACGAGCAACACGACGACGCCGAGGTTCCTGGTGCGGTCTCCCGCCTCGCCTTTGGCGCCGACGCCCCACTCACGGCCGATCTGGACCGCCACGTCGCTCGCGGCGCGGTCGCCGATGTCCGCCAGCGTCACGACGACGATCTCGCCGCGCGTCTTCTCCCGGACTTCCGCGATCACCGACTCCATGTGCTGGACCGACGGCGGATCGAGCACGCCCGCGAAGTCGTTGACGAAGCCACGCGGCGGTGGAACGGCGATTTGGACGAGAAACGCGAGGAGGATCAACTCGTGCGGCGGCTCAGGAGGGCGCGGAGGGCCCGTACGTCGAAAGGTTTGACGACGTACTCGTCGAACTTTGCCGCCTTCGCGCGACGGCGGTTCTCTTCCCCGCTGTAGCCGCTGACGGCGATGAGCAGCACATCCTGGTGTGCGGCGCGCATCCGCTCGGCGACTTCGAACCCGTTCATGCCCGGCATGCCGAGATCGATGAGGGCGATGTCCGGTTGGAACGTCCGAGCCGTCTCGAGACCCGTGGCACCGGAATGCGCGACCGCGACGGTGTGTTCGTCCTTGCGGATCAGCGCCGCCAGCGCGGCGGCGGCATCCACGTTGTCGTCCACGATGAGAATGCGCTTCGGGCCCCCCCCCCAGGCCCCGTCCCCGCTGTCATCGCGCCGCGGCGGGGGCTCCTGCGATTCCGGCGCGGCGCCGTCAGCCACGGGGAGGCGTACGATGAACTCGCTCCCTGTGCCGGGGCCGTCACTCTTCGCCTCGATCGAGCCGCCGTGCAGCTCGACCAGTCCGCGCACCAGCGAGAGGCCGATTCCCAGGCCACCCTGGGCGCGGTCGAACGACGTGCTGCCCTGCACGAACAGGTCGAACACGAGGGGCAAGACGTCGGCAGCGATCCCTTCGCCGTTGTCGCGGACGCTGACCTGCACCTCCTTGTCGCCGTTCGTCAGGACGGCACTCACCCAGATGTGTCCGGCATGCGGCGTGAACTTGAGGGCATTGTTGATGAGATTGCCGATCACCTGCTCCAGCCGCACCGGGTCGGCGAACAGCACCACGGGCGTGGTGGGCAGCTCGATGGCGATCTCTTTCTCCGCCGCGTCGATGGTCGCCCGCAGCGCATCCACCGACCGGCTCACCAACTCGCCGAGCTCGACCCTCTGCCGTTGTAGCTGGATCTTGCCGTAACTGACGCGCGAGACATCCAGCAAATCGTTGACCATCCGGCCGACATTGCGCAGCTGGCGATCCAGCAACTCGTGCGCCCAGTCGCGCGTCTTCTCGTCGAGGTCATGCGACCGCATCATCTGGACGATGTTCGTGATGGGAGCGAGCGGATTGCGCAGCTCGTGTGCCAGCATCGCGATGAATTCGTCCTTGCGCTGATCGGCGGTGCGGAGGCTCGCCTCCGCCTGCTTCAATGCCGTGATGTCGAAGAACGCGCCCGTATATCCGGCAAACTTCCCCGCCGGCCCGAACTGCGGCAGCGCGACGGCCATCATCCAGCGGTAGTCGCCATCGGAACGGCGGAAGCGGAACTGGTACTCGAAGGGTAGCAATCCCGTGACGGCTTGCTCGTAGGTCGTGGCGTACCCTTCCCGATCCTCGGGATGCAGGTAGTACGTCCAGGCATTGCCGAGCACGTCGTGCGACTCGACGCCCAGGAATTCGAGGTAGGCCTGGTTCACGTACTCCATCCCCTCCAGGCCGCTTACCCAGATCAGGACGGGGGCGCTGTTCATCAGCGCGCGGAAGCGCGCCTCGCGCCGCCGGAGCTGCGTCTCCGTTTCTCTCCGCTCGCTGATGTCCTCGGCGATGCCGACGCTGAAGGCCGGCCGGCCCTCCGGACCCGGAACGATGAACCGGTGCAGCTCGACCCACACCGCCTGTCCATTTTCCCGGAGATAGCGCTTCTCACGCCGCACCGACGGCACATCCCCGGCGCGCAGCCGCTCGAAGTCCTCGCGTTGCAACGCCAGATCGTCGGGGTGCGTGATGTCTTCGGACCGCAAGGTCAACAGCGCGTCACGAGAGCGGCCCGTCAGCTCGCAGAAGCAGTCATTCACGCGCTGGAACCGTCCCTCCAGATCGGTCTCGAAGATTCCCACCGGGGCCCGGTCGTACATGATCCGCAGCCGTTCCGCACCAACGCGCAGCGACTCGGCGGTCTGCTTGATCGAATCGATATCGATCAGCGCCAGGACGGCGCCCTCGATGCGATTCTCCATGGTGCGATAGGGGCGCACGCGCAGCGAGTACCAGCGGCCGTTCCGGTCCTGGACTTCGCGCTGGAAGGGTTGGATGCTCTCGAGCACCTCGCGGAGAATGGCATCGAGATCTGGAACGTCGACGTTGAGCTTGATGTCGGTCAGCGGCCGGCCCACATCCGTGGGAATCAGGTTGAGCATCGTTTCGGCCATGGGCGTGAAGCGGCGAATGCGGAGATCGGGACCCAGCATGACGATCGCCATATGTACGCTCGCCAGCAGATTCATCAGGTCGTTGTTGCTCCGTCCCAGCTCGGCGTTGCGATTCTGCAGCTCTTCGTTGACGGTCGCCAGCTCCTCGTTGCTCGACTCCATCTCCTCCTTGGATGTTTCAATCTCCTCGTTGATGCTCTGCAGCTCCTCGTTGGCCGACTGCACTTCCTCATTGGCCGACTGCAGCTCCTCGTTCGCCGCCTCCTGCTGCTCGATGACCGACTGGAGGTAATCCTTCGTCGCGACGAGCTCGGCTTTGAGGTCCGACGTTTCCTGGTCGAGCGTGTGCGTGTCGGCCGGCTCGCTCGCCGGGGCCGTGGTGGCGGCGGGTCGCTCCTCGAACAGGACCAGGAAGACACTCTTGCCCGCCGCCGTTCCCTTCACCGGTACGACTTCGATGTCCGCGCGCCGCGGCGTGCCGGCGATCTTGACCCGCACGTCCTCCGTCCGCACCACGGTGCGATCTTGTTTGGCACGCGCGATCGCGGCCCGAATCGGTGCTAGCAGGCCCTCGCGGACCATTTTCACGAGATTCAGCGACGCTTTGCCGGACAGCGGTGCGAGGTAGGCGCTCGTGTCACCGTGGAACTGGAGCACCTCCAGGTCTTCGGTGACAAGGACGCCCGGCGGGGTGTAGCGCTCCAGAAGCGTGCGTTCGGCTTCGCGCTGCGCGCCGTCGAACCGCCGCAGCTCCTGCGCGACCGCCGCATCGTCTGGAACGCTGCGGCCGCCGAGCGGCCGTGGCACCAGGGACGTCGGCAGGCGCACCGCGGTCGGCTTCTTCGCGTACATGCGGTGCTTCACGTCGATCGGCTCGAAGAGCGGAGCGAAGGCGGTGGTCGACTCGGACCCTCCCAGAAGCATCACGCCCGAGGGCTTGAGCGCGTAGTGGAGCGTCGGAATGAGGTGCTGCTGCAGCACGGGCTCGAGATAGATGAGCATGTTGCGGCAGCTGACCATGTCCAGGCGCGAAAACGGCGGGTCGACTAGCACGTTGTGTTTGGCGAAGATGCACATATCGCGGATCGCCTTCGCCACCCGATACTTGCCGTCCAGCTCGTAGAAGTAGCGGCGTAACCGCTCGGCCGACACGCGCTCGGCGATGCTTTTGGGATAGACGCCGCTGCGCGCGCGCTCCACCGCGGCGCCGTTCAGGTCGGTCGCAAAGACCTGCACCGGCCAGGCGCGGCCCTGCTGCTCCATGAACTCCGTGAACACAATGGCGAGAGAATACGCCTCCTCGCCGCTCGAGCAGCCCACCACCCACAGCCGGACCGAATCCGACGCGCCGCGCTCGGCGATGATCCGCGGAAAGACCTTGGACTTGAGCAGATCGAACGTTTCCGAGTCGCGGAAAAACGACGTGACGTTGATGAGGATGTCCTGAAACAGCGCGTCGAGCTCGGCGGGGTGTGTCCGCAGGAAGGTGGTGTAGTCATTGACCTTTTCGAGCTTGTGGAGCGCCATGCGCCGCGCGATGCGCCGCTGCAACGTGGACGCCTTGTAGTGCGTGAAATCGACTCCCATCGTCTGATGCAGCTGCCGCAGTATCGTCGCCGTCTTGCCGCCGTCGATGATGCGCTCGGGCGCGTCCACCGCGCCGACGTAGGCGTGACGGGCGATCTTGCCGAGCTCGCGCGCGATGTCGGCCGGTGCCAGGCGAAAGTCCACCGCCCCCGCCATCGCGGCGCTGCGCGGCATGCCCTCGTACGCCGCCGATTCATCCTGCGCGAACGTGATGCCACCCGCGGCCTTGATCTCGTCCATACCCTGTGTACCGTCGCTGCCCGTCCCCGAGAGGATGATCGCGATCGACTTGTGCCGCTGATCATGCGCGAGGGATTCGAGAAACACGTCGATCGGGTGATGGCGGCCGTCCACCGTGTGGCGGGGCAGGAGCTGCAGCGATCCCTTTGCGATGATCATGCTGCTGTCGGGGGGGATGACGTACACACAGTTGGGCTGAACCGTCGCCTCGTCCTTCACTTCAGTCACGGGCATCTGCGTCGCGCGCGACAGAATCTCGGCGAGATGACTGGCGTGCGACGGGGAGAGATGCGTGACGAGGACGAACGCCATGCCCGTGTCGGTCGGCAGCGCGCCCAGCAACTGGGTAAACGCTTCCAGCCCGCCTGCCGACGCGCCAACGCAGACCACCGGAAATGGGAGCGCCGGCTGACTGTGGTCGGACCCGTCGTCCTCAGGTGAAACCACCGCTGGAGCCGGCGTGTCCGGATGGGCGGCAGAATCCCGCCGCCCCTCGCCACTCGACCGTCGCGCGGGTGCCATAGACTCTAGAATTTAGCTGACTGTGGCACTGCCGCTACAGCGCGAGTCGATCCTGCAGGTAGCGAGGCTGATGCCACGGGGCGCGCAGCATGCCGTGGGGAGGCGAGATCTCACGCGTGCCACTGGGGCGCCACGCAAGCGCCTCTGGGTTCCACTCGAGGCGAATGTTGCCCTGCAGCGTCTTGTGCCCAATGGGATCAGCCGCGGTGAACCACCACCCGCGCACGCCGTCCTCGATGACCGTGACGATGAATCGCCGGCCATCAGCCAGAATCAGCGCGTCACCCGATCGCGGCGACTGGGACCCGTTCCCGTGGGGCATCGACCACAGAAGTGCACTCGAAAGGGAGAATCGTCAAGCCGGATCGCCATGCGGATTCTTTCCGGGTGCGAAATATGTGAGCGTGATGGCCGTCACATATCTTGCAAGTTCACAGCCATGACCGTGCTCGCGATCTCACTCCTCATTGGACTGGGCCTCATCGGACTCGCGATGATCCCGCTCGGCCTGCCCGGGTTGTGGGTGATGGTGGCCGGCATTCTCGCCTACGGCTGGCTCACCGGTTTTCGCACCGTCGGCATCGCAACGATTGCGATCGTCCTTGGACTCGCATTCCTCGGCGAGATCATCGAGAACTGGATCGGGTTCCGCTACGCCAAACGGTACGGCGGATCCACGCGCTCGGGGTGGGGCGCGCTGCTCGGTGGACTCATCGGCGCCGTGATCGGCGTGCCCGTCGCCCTCATCGGCAGCGTGATTGGCGCGTTTCTCGGATCGTTCATCGGCGCGGCGCTGTTCGAGTACACTTACTCACGCCATGCCGGCGTTGCGACTCGCGCCGGGTGGGGGGCCGTCGTCGGCCGCGCCGCCGGAGCCGCGGTCAAGATCGCGCTGGGGTTGATCATCGCCGTCGTCGGGCTCTTCGCCGCGTTATCTTAGGGACATGACTCGATCAACCTTTGTCGTCGCCCTGCTCGTGCCTGCTGCGATCTCGCTGGCCGCGCAAACGTCGCAGCAAGCCGCCAATCGCTGGTCCCCCGATCCCGCGCATAGCGCGATAAACTTTCGTGTGCGCCATCTCGGCATCACGTGGGTGAACGGCACGTTCGGGCAGTGGACAGCCGATTTGAACTACGATCCCAGCAAGCCCGAGGCCGCGAGCGTCACGGCCCACATTCAAACGGCCAGCGTCACGACCGGGAACGAGCGCCGCGACAGCGATCTGCGCCAGAACTACCTCGCCGTCGACAGCTTTCCCGAGATCACGTTCGTCAGTAAACGCGTGGAGAAGGTCGCACCCGATAAGCTGCGCATCAGCGGCGACCTCACGATGCGAGGCGTCACCCGCCCCGTGGTGCTCGACGCCGACATTGGCGGTGTGTTGACGACGTCCCGGGGCCGCCGGACGGCCTTCTCGGCGACCACCACCATCAAGCGCCAGGACTACGGCATCACGCGGAACGGCTTCATGGAAGGCGCGCAGATCGTTGGGGATGAAGTCCGCATCACGATCGACGTCGAGGCGACCGAGCGCGCAACTCCCTGAGCGCACACCGCGTCGCTTGCGCCGCGGTCGCCTGCCAGCTGGCGCTGGCCCCAGGCGTTTCCGCTCAAGCTCACAACATCCGCTGGTGGGAAGCGGCGATCGCCGTCGGCACCATCGGCATCGTGAGCGCGTTCGACCATGGCACCGACGGCTGGGTGCAGGACCATCGCTCGCCCGGCAGCGATCGAGTCGCGCGCGTGTTCAAGTACGGCGGCGAACCGGTCGTCGTCTTCGGCGTCAGCGGCGGGATTCTCGCGGCCGGGCTCATCAGCGGCCGGCCAGTGCTCGAGCGGCGCGGCGGCCGGGTCCTGGCCTCCGTCATCGCCGCCGGGGTGACGACCGGAGCGCTGAAGGAGATTACCGGCCGGTTCCGGCCCGATAACACCACCGATCCGTACGTCTTTCACCCATTCACCAATCACGACGCCTTTCCCTCGGGACACGCCACCATGGCGTTCGCGCTCGCGACGTCGCTCTCGGCGGAGATCCACCGGCCCTGGGCGACCGCGCTCCTGTATGCGGGCGCGACGGGGACCGCGTGGTCACGTCTCAACGATCACAAGCATTGGCTATCCGATGTCGTCGCCGGCGCGACGGTGGGCATCACGGCGGCAAACGTGATCGAGGGTCGCTGGCGCGTTTTCGGCCTCGGCCCGCCGCGATTTCTCGTCGACCCGCACGGCGCACGCCTGGAGTGGCGGGCCGCCTTTTGAATTAAGGATTGAGTCGGGACGAAGGCGGGCTCTCGACGAGCTCACGCACCAGCGCTTCGAGACGATCCGCCAACGTCTCGCACTCGCGCAGGCGTTTCGTGCTGGTGCGGCGATAGACGGTGCGCGCCGTGAAATACGTGATCCCCAACCAAACCGGAACGACGGTCAGGACCGCCGCACCGACCAGGTGCAGCGCGCCCACTCCCACGCCGATGATCGGGCCCATGCCGCCGCCGCCCATGCCGCCGCCGATGCCGCCGTACACGGCGCCGATCAGTTGATTCATGTTTTCCTGGATCGTGATCCTGGTCTGTCCGCGCCGCACGGAGACGGCCACTTCTAAATCGCGGCGAATCGCCGGTCCACGGGCGGCAATCCACGAAAACGAGCGGCCGAACTGACTCACCTGCCCCGCGTTGCGCAACACGCGCCGGATCTCTTCCACAACCGTCGCGTACTCGGATTCTGGGAGCTCTCCTTCGACGACGCGCTCGAAAAACACTTCGGTCGGTCCGGCGACCCAGTTATTCGTGCGGTTGGCTTGCGGCGTGACGTAGCGAGGTACCTCGAGCGATTCCGCCGCCGCCCGAACGACCTCTGGTGCAACGCCGACTTCACCGGCCAGGGCCTGCACACCGCCGATCGTCATCGCGCCGGAGGCGGTCTTGGTCGCCTCCAATTCCGTGGCGCGCTTCACGATCTCCTGAACCTCATTCCGATCGTAACGCCGGCGTGGTTCCGATCCCCCTCGGGTCAGCTCGTCGATCAGCGCCGCGGTCGTCGCGGTGCGCTGGTCCTGACGGATCGCCAGCCCGCGTACCAGCGCGCCTTCGACTCTCGAGCCAAGACCCGTCAGCCGGGGCCGATGGCTCGCCGATGCCTCGAGGAAACGGCCGGCGCGCACGGCGTCCTCGGTCGGCCAGCGTCCGGGGACGTCGCCCACCAGCATCTCGTACACGACGACCGCGAGGCTGTAGACATCAGTGCGCTGATCGAGCTCCGTCAAACCCGCCGCCTGCTCGGGACTCATGTAACCGGGGGTGCCCACCGGGAAGCCCGTGCGCGTGAGGTTCGCGCCGCCCGCGGTGCTGACGGCTTTCGCGATCCCGAAATCGGCGACGATCGGATGGCCCTGCGAGAACAGGATGTTCTCCGGTTTGATGTCGCGGTGCAGCACGCCCATGCGATGCGCATATGACAGCGCGTCCGCGACCGGTTCGGCGATCGCCAACGCCTGCTGCGGCGATAGGGCGTGCCGCGGCGGCCCTTCGAGCTGCTGCCGCAACGAGCCGCCCTCGATGTACGGCATGACGTAATAGAGGAAGCCGCCCGCCTCGCCGGAATCGTGCAGCGTCAGGATGTGCGGATGCTGCAGGCGGGCGGCGATCTGGATCTCTTTCAGAAACCGCTCGACGCCGAGGTAGGCGGCGAGGCCGGGCAGCAGCACCTTGAGCGCGACGGCCCGGTAGTGCTTCTTGTCGTCCGCGAGATAGACCGTCGCCATCCCGCCGCGTCCGAGGACGCGGCGCAGCGTGTAGCGATCGGCGAGCGCGGCTTCGAGTTCGGCGGGAATCTCCACGCTACGCAGCTTCGGCCGCTTTGGTTACCGCGCGGGAGGCGTCATACTCACCTTCCCAGCGAGCCATCACGACGGTGGCCAGGCAGTTGCCGATGAGGTTCACGGTGGTCCGCGCCATGTCCATGAGCACGTCCACACCGATCAACGCGATCGCCGCCTCGCTGGGCAGATTGAACGACGCCACGGTGCCCATGAGAATCACGAGCGACGCCCGCGGCACGCCCGCGACGCCTTTGCTCGTCAACATCAGCGTGAGCATCATGAGCAGCTGCTGGCCGAGGGACAGCGAAATCCCGCTCGCCTGCGCGACGAAGATCAACGCCACCGACAGGTAGAGCGTGCTGCCGTCGAGGTTGAACGAGTATCCGGTCGGCATCACGAACGCGACGATGCGGCGCGGGACGCCGAATGCTTCCATGCGCTCCATGGCTTTCGGCAGCGCGGCTTCAGACGACGCGGTCGAAAACGCGATCAGCGCCGGCTCCTTCACGGCGGCCGTGAACGCGCCGATCGGTACGCGCGCGATGCGCGCGACCGGGTACAGTACGAACAGGCCGAAGACGACTAGGGCGACGTAGAGCGTGATGACCACGAGAGCCAGGCTCTGGAGGTTTCTGAGACCACCCGGCTTGCCCACCGTAACCGCCAACGCCGCGGCCACGGCGAACGGCGCGAACTTCATGACGATCCCCGTAAACTTGAACATCACCTCGGCAACGGCCTCGCAGAACCCGAGCATGGTCTCCTTGGGCCGGCCGCGCACCTGCGTCAGGCCGATCGCGAAGAGCACCGACCACAACACGATCTGCAGCATTTCGTTGCGCGCCGCCGCGTCGAAGAAACTCTGCGGCACGATGTGTTCGAGGACGCTGGCGAATGTGACGGGCTCACTGGCCAGCGGCGTGGCGCCGGCTGCGGGTGCCGCGAGGGCGGCACCCACGCCGGGCTTCATGACGTTGACCGTCAGCAGGCCGAGGAAGAGGGCCAGCGTGGTGATGACTTCGAAATAGATGATGGACTTCAGGGCGAGCCGGCCGACACGCTTCATGTCGTCGCCGTGCCCCGCGATGCCGACAACCAGGGTGCCGAAGATCAACGGCACGATGATCGCCTTGATGATCCGAATGAATGCGGTGGAGATCGGCAGCAGCGAGACGCCGAACGCCGGAAACCAGACCCCGATCGCCACGCCGGCAACCATGGCCACGACGATCCACTGCGTCAGAGTGCGGCGGCGGAGAAAGGTCCACATCGGGCGTGAACGATAACCGCCCCAAAACGAAGCTCGCTAGCGCTTGATAAACGTCCCGCGTCGCAGCTCGTCGTACGCGCTCCGCAGCTCCTCTTTGGTGTTCATCACGATCGGCCCCTGCCAGGCCACGGGCTCCTGCAGCGGCTGGCCTGACACGAGCAGGAACCGCATGCCCTGCTCGCCCGCCTGCACCGCGATCTCGTCGCCAGAATCGAACAGCACGAGCGAACGGTTTCCCGTCTCCTGCGCGCTCTCACTGCCCGCATCTCGACCGCCCGCGGACACGCGATCGGTCCGAACGCCTTGTGGCACCGAGGCATCACGGAACGTGCCATTGCCCTCGAACACGTAGGCGAACGCGTGCCGCGACGTCTCTACCGGAATCGTCTTGCGCACGCGCGGCGGAATCCAGATGTCCAGGTAGCGGGGATCAGCGGCGACCCCCTCGACGGGACCGCGCTTGCCCCAGAAATCGCCGGCGACGACGCGCACCCGCGTGCCGTCATCGTCGACGACCTCGGGGATCTCCTTGGCATGAATATCCTGGTAGCGCGGATCGGTCATCTTCAAGCTGCGGGGCAGGTTCGCCCAGAGCTGAAAGCCATGCATGCGGCCGCGCTCGTCACCCTTCGGCATCTCCTGATGCAGGATGCCGCTGCCCGCGGTCATCCATTGCACGTCGCCCGATCCCATGGTGCCTTTGTTGCCGAGGCTGTCGCCGTGCTGGACGCTGCCACTCAGCACATAGGTGATGGTCTCGATGCCCCGATGCGGGTGCCACGGAAAGCCCGGGAGATAATCCTCGGGATGCTCGTTGCGAAAGTCATCCAGCAGCAGGAACGGATCAAAGTCGCTCGTCTTCCCGAACCCGAAGGCGCGGCGGAGCTTCACGCCGGCGCCCTCGAGCGTGGGGAGCGACTGGGAAATCGATTTGACGGCCCGGATGGACATGGCGTCTTAACCCTGCAGGTGCGCGATCGGTTCCCGGCTCACTTCACGAACGTATTTCGCACGCGCTGCGACCGCAGCATGTAGGCGATCCAGATAGCGGCAACGACCGTGCGGCCGAACTGCCGACTCCACTCGATCGCTGTCGGATCACTAACTGGTACAAAACTCATCAGGAGCATGTCCAGCACGGAGAAGACGATGGAGCCCCCGACCACCCAGATGAACGTCCGAGGGAACTGGCGTTTCTTCGTGTAAAACAACCAAGCCGTCAGGATCGTGAAGACCAGCAAGGCAATGTTGCCAAACAGCTCGAACATCAGAACCGGCGCCCAGAACGGATCATAGCCGCTCATCCCCGGGGTCGTGAGCGCCGCCCAGGTCGACGCGCTGTAACTCGGCAACGTCTTGGAGAAGGTGAAGAGAATCCGTATCGGAGAGATCGTGATGCCGAACCCGGCGAGGATGAGCCAGCCGCCCAGGCCCACGAGCTCGTCGCGCCGAACCGCAGGCGGGACCAGGCTCGAACCCGGAGCGGCGCCGGCGACGGCCGCCTGCGTGCGCGAGACACGCACGGCCCCCATGACGGCGAAGGCGGCGGCGAGCAGCGCGGCCATGAGCACGGACCAATTGATCCGCGTTCCGTCAGCCGTCTCCGTGCGATCGCCCGGCGGCGTGATACTGAACACGAGAAGGTCGTTCGCACGGGCCATCTGCTTGACATACTCGGCGGCGCCCGCGGGAATTACATGGTCCGCGAGCGTCTCGTACTCCCACTCCAGCTTGAATACGCTCCCCGCCACGCTCAGCCGGCGCGAGAACCGCGCGGCGGGCGTCGTCATGTGCTCTTCCCGCGGACGGATGTTCCATCCGTCAGGGATTGTCGCATTGATCACATAGTGAATGTGGGCGTTCTGTCGTACGGCGAGCGGCATCTTCCGGTCTGCCGCAGTGGCTTGCGGCACCGCCCGGGAGAGCTCCAGGGGCTCGAACTTCCCCGTGGGATGCTCCGCAGTGCCACCTGCCCAGAAATCCCGAATGGTATAGCGCTCGACAGTGCGTATGACGTTGTCGGTCTCATTGTCATCCACGCGCGGTTGCTCGTCGGACCGGATGGTGGGATAGAGCTCCGAGTAGAAATTCGTGTATTGCTGCCGCAGCTCTTTCGGTGATCGAGCGCCAATCCAGGCACGGATGTCATTGGCCGTGGCCCCGCGGTACTGCGTCACCACATGCATGGTCGCCGAGTCGTGGCGACCGCCGAGGGAAAAGGTCACCGCTACGTCGGTGGTCGGATCGGGACTCCCCATCCCCTCCATCGGCACGAGTGAGTTGCCGCCGCCGCCGAGTACCAGCGCGCTGCCGAACCAGGCGGCGACGTCGCGCAGGCCGCCGCGTTGGTACAGTTCCGTGGGATCGATCCAATAGTACCGGCCACCGAGCTCGAGCTGGACGAGCGCGTGATCAAAGACGGTTGCGGTTGGGTGGAAACCCGCGACGTGCTCGCGGTATGTCGTGCTGACGAGCGCCGGACGGGCAGTGACGCCCAGCGCGCGCAGCATCGTGACGAGGAGCAGCGTCTTGTCCTTGCAATCGCCGTAGCGGCGTCGCATCACCGTCGCCGGGAGATAGGGGCGGTGGGAGTTCACGCCGATCTCCACGCCCATATAGCGGATCTCGTCCTGGACGAAGCGCAGCGCCGCCAGGGTCCGACGCTCGGGCGATTCCGATGACGCCCGAATGCGCTCGATCGTGGGCTGCAACGTGGCAGGGATCTCGGCATCGGGGAACAGTGAGTCGCCCCACGCGGCGACCGCCGACCAGCTCGCGAAGTCGGTCAATTGTACGGCGGCGTACGGATCGTACCAGCTCGGCAAATTGGGTTCCGGAATCTGGGCCGGCACGTTGCGCGCCGACCATTCGTATTCGGTGGTCGAGCCGACGGTCGTAATCTTCGGTTGCAGATCAGTCTGCAGGGGGGTGATGAACAACGGCCGCCCAGTCGGCCACACCAGCCGGAAATACCGCTGCATCACCGGAACATCGGCCTGCAGCACAGGCTGCGCCGTGTAGTGACTGCCGAACACCGGATTGCTGCCCCGCCGTGTGAAGCTGTACTCGATGATGTCGCCGCGGCGCACGTCCTCGAGAAGCACCACCACGGAGAGTGAGGCATCGTAGATCTGCTCGTCCAGCTCTGTTTCGCGCTGCGCCACGCGCACGCGGCCAGGCCTGAGCTGGTCGATGATCCGATCGCCGCGCCGCAGCCGCACGGCATGAAGGACGAGCCGCTGGTAGGAGGAGTCGAAGACGATCTCGAGCTGCGAGTTCTGCTGGACCGCGCCCTCGTCCAGCACGCGGTAAGCGACGTGCCAGTATTGCTCGACACCGGAGCTGCGAACCGCTTCCTGGCGATCGGAGAGCAGCGTCTCGGTTCCCTCGGTCGCCAGGTGCGGCGCCGCGAGCACCGGCTCCCGGACCTTTACCCACGACGCGGGTGGCCCGATCTGGTAGGGGGTCTGCCCCACGAGCTTGGCGACCCCGCCGAGGATGATGGCGATGCAGGCCAAACGCATGCGCCGCTAAGTTAGCCGCGGCGCGTTGGCCCGGGAACCCGAGGCTAGAAACCCAGCCAGTAAGTCATTTTGATGAGGAAGATGTTCTCCGACGGCCCCTGGAACAGGGCGCTCGCGTCGTCACCAAACTGGATATTGCCGCGCGGCAGCGTTGGAATCTGACTGCTGCGCGTCCAGACCAGGAACAGCGTCGACCCCGGGTGATACTCCCACCGCAGCACCGCGTTGCCGCGCAGAGAACGAAAGGTGAAGCTCGGATCGGTGAGGGTGTCCGCCGGGGCCCCGCCTCCCGCGTCCAGAATAATCGTCGCCGGATCGCGCGAGGGGTTCGTCGCCGGCTGGACGACTACGGTACCGAAATCCTTGCCGTACTCCAGCCGCTGCCCACTCCGGGGCGCGGCGAACACGTTGTAGCGGCTGTAGGCACCCGTGGCGATCAGCGGTTGCATGAACAGCTCGAGCGTCAACGTGGGCGAAAACGTCACGTTGAAGCGCGTGTCCATCGACACCGAGCGCTGCGTGAGGTGGGCGAATACGTAGCGGGTGCCGGAGAACGACGTCGCCGTCTGGTCGGCGTAGCTGTCGACGAATTGGAATCCCGTCTCGGATCGGTCGATCGACGGGTTCAAGGAGACCGTCACGTTGGAGCGCGGCCGCAGCTCGAGCCCGAGACTCGCCCCTTTGCTGCAATCCCCCTCGCTGTTGCAGCCGTAGTTCGCGTTGAGCTGACCGACCACCTTCTTGCGGGAGTCGGTGTTGACGTTGAGCGAGTAGAAGTCATTCGCCGGCACACGCACCAGCGGCCCGCCGCGGGTCAGCCGGTCATCGAACGCGCTCGCTCGGTGAATCCAGAACGAGCTGACGTTCCAGTAGCTCAGTGTTTGGATCTGACCGTACAGCCGCCCCTCGCGGTCGTTCAGATCACCGTCGAAGGTGTATTGCTGTTGGCCTCCGACGATGACAAACAGCTGCCGGTACCACTTCGTCGGCTTGGTCCACAGGGGAAAGATGTTCGCGGACATCCACCAGTAATCGGCACGCGAGAAGAAGGCGATGTCGTTGTTGTTGAACGCCGGCGTCCGGAAGTTCGTGGTGATCTCCCAGAGCCAATGCCCCTGCTCCTTGGAGAGCCGCGCGAAGCCGCCGAGCCCGGCCATGCCGGTGCGCGGGGCCCGCGCGTCGGCCGTATCGGGCCGGTCGGGCCGCTGGAAGAAATGCGCAGAGCCAAACCGGATCCGTCGCAGCGCCGCCGTGTCGCCCTCGACATGGGTCCCCGCCAGCTGCGCCATCAACCGGTAGGTGCGCTTGCCCCACCAGCTGTCGCTCGAGACCCCGAATGCCTCGGAGTGATGGGACAAGCGGCTCTGGAGATAGGGATCGCCGAGGTCGCGATACACCGACGTGGCCATCGCCTTGATCTGCGTCGCCCCCCCGCTCAGATCCTTGGCCGCGCGGGCCGCGAAGTAATTCGTGGCCGGCTCGACTTCGAACTGGCCGCGCGTCGAGTCCGTGAACTCCACCGGCGCGCGCTCCCGCTTGGTCACCGCGTCGAGGGCGCCGATCGACCAGCCGCTGGGGGTCCGCCCCGTGAGCTTGGCAGCGCCGAGGATCGTGGAGTTCTCAGGCATGTCGGCATACGCCACCGACGTGCTGCGGTAGGGCAAGACTTGCGGCGGACGGCCGATCCGGCGCGTGGCGAGCATGGAGAGACTCGACACGTTGGAGCAGAAGAAGCAGCTGAAACCGCCGAGGCCGAAGTACCCCGCGCCCTCGACAAAAAACGGCCGCTTCTCGTCGAAAAATGTCTCGAACGCCGACAGATTGACGACGGCGGGATCGACCTCGACCTGGCCGAAGTCGGGGTTCACGGTCGCATTCATGGTGAGATTCGAGGTCACGCGGTACATCGCGTCGCCGCCCACACGGCCGTCGAGCGCGTGCGGATCGAAGAATGGATCACTGCTTTTGCCGGGAACGTTCGACGAGCGCCCGACCAGGTACGGCGTGACCTCGGCGCGACCGGGGGGGTGGGTAATCACCAGGCCCTGCAGGTGGCCGAACATGGACGGGCCGCCGGTCTCGTCCAACCGCCACCACGCCCACTGCGACAATTCGTTGACCCGGTTTTCCTGGCGCCAGATCTGCAGGCCCCAGGTCTGCTCCGCGGACGTCGCCGGGTAGCGCAGCTGCGAGAACGGAATCCGCAGCTCGGCGGTCCAGCCGAGCGAGTCGATGGTGGTCGCAACTTCCCAAACCGGATCCCAGGACGGATCGCTGCCGCCGCCGAGGCCGTTGGCGTCTTGCTTCACGCCCGATGGATTGACCTGGAAGAACAGGCGTCCGATGTGATCGTGATATGTGTCGAAGATGACTTCGAAATAATCGGAGTTCATGTCGGCGTCGCGTCGCACCAGGCGAGTCCGGACCCCGCGCGCGCCGGAGTCGTCGTACATCCGCGCGCCGACGTAGATCGCCGCGTCGTCGTACGCGAACCGCACCTCGGTGCGCTGGGTGGCGGAGTCGCCGGAGTGTGGCTGTGACTGGCGTAAGCCGGTCGCCACCGGGGCCGTCCGCCACACGTCCTCGTCGAGCTTGCCGTCGAGATGGATCGGCTCGCGGAGCTGCACCGCCCGGACTTCAGGCGGGGTGTGGGGGTGGACGTTTTGGGCTATTAAGGAAGCAGGAAGCGCGACGGCGCAGAGCACGGCGAGACGGACGGAGGCGCTCGGCATGATAGTCACTTGGGCTAGGATACAACGTTGGACGCGGGCCGCGACGAAAAGGTTGCGGCCCTGACTGGAGCCTTACAATCTCTTTCATTAGATATGTCTCACCCGATGCCACCATCTCAGCCGTCTCCGCCGGCCGCTCCTGCGGCCCCTGCTCCGACTCCCGCTGCTCCGCCGAATCACCTTCCGGAACGCATCCGGCTGCTGGCCGACATCAGTCAGAATCTCTGGTGGAGCTGGCAGCTCGACGCGCGTGAGCTGTTCCATCGTATCGACCGCCGCCTCTGGGAAGGGACACGGCACAACGCCGTGCAGTTCCTGCGGCAAGTCTCGGTGGACCGTCTCGCCGAACACGCCCAGGACCCGATTTCCCTGGAACGCTTCGATCGCGTGGTGCGGCGGTTCGAGCTGCTCACGCAGAAAAACGGCACCTGGTTCGCCGGCCGCTATCCCGAGCTGCTGAACCGCCCGATTGCCTACTTCTCCGCGGAATTCGCCCTGCACCGCTCGCTGCCGATCTATTCCGGCGGCCTCGGCGTCCTGGCCGGCGACCACTGCAAGGAAGCGTCGGACCTCGGCGTCCCGCTGATCGGCGTCGGCCTCTACTACCACGGCGGGTACTTCGATCAGCTGATTGGCCTGGATGGCTGGCAGCGCGACTCGGACGATCCGGTCGATCCCACGGTGAACCCCGTCGTGCGAGTCCACGGCGCTGACGGCAAACCGTGCGTGGTCGCGGTCACCATCTCGGGTCGCGAGGTCCAGGTCGGCGCGTGGCGCGTCATGGTGGGGCGGATTCCGGTGTATCTCCTCGACACCGACCTCGAAGGCAACCATGGAGACGACCGCCAGCTCACCGCGCGCCTGTATACGGGCGCGCCGGAATGGCGCCTGCGGCAGGAGTGGGTGCTGGGTGTCGGCGGCGTCCGGGTTTTGCGCGCCCTCGGTGTGCAACCCGAGGTCTGGCATGCGAACGAGGGCCACGCCGCGTTCATGTTCATCGAGCGCATGCGCGAGCTGATGGGAAAGGGGCTCACCCCCGCGCAGGTGGAAGAGCAGATCCGCGCGACCAGCGTGTTTACGACGCACACCCCCGTCGCCGCAGGTCACGACGTCTTTACCGCCGAGCAGCTCGAGCAAGTCGCCGGGGCTTTCTGGAATACCATGGGACTCACCCGCGACCAATTCATGGCGTTCGGAAGACCGGGCGGCGCGGATGACCAGCGCTACGAGATGACCGTGTTGTCGCTGCGGCTCGCCGGCCGCGTGAACGCGGTGTCGGCACGCCACCGCGAAGAATCACGCCGCATCTGGCGCTGGATGTGGGGCAACAAACCTGCCGCAGAAGTTCCTATCGGCCACGTGACGAACGGTGTGCACCTCAGCACCTGGATGGCGCGGCCGATTCGCGATCTGCTGGCGAAATCCCTCGGCTCGGAATGGGAGGTCGAGGCTGAACCGGCGGCGGTCAGCGAGGCCGTACGGCAGCTCGATGATGACCGGCTGTGGGCGGCTCACGAAGGCCTCCGCCAGCTGCTGTTCCACTACATCCGCGAGGAGGCCCGCAACCGCTGGCGGGACAAATGGAAGGATCCGACGAAACTCGCCGGCTCGGGCGCGCTGCTCTCTCCTCCGGTCTTCACGATCGGCTTTGCCCGGCGATTCGCGACCTACAAGCGGGCCGACCTGCTGTTCCGCGATCGCGACCGGCTGCGGCGCTTATTGACCAACCCGAGCCGTCCCGTCCAGATCGTCTTCTCGGGCAAAGCGCACCCCGCCGACGACCCGGGCAAGCGCGTGCTCCAGCAGGTGTTCCTGGCGGCGCAGGATCCCGCGTTCGAGGGCCGGATCGCCTTCCTCGAGGACTATGAGATGCATTTGGCGCACCGCATGGTGGCCGGCGTGGACCTCTGGCTTAATCTCCCCCGGGTGCCGCTCGAGGCCTGCGGCACGAGCGGCATGAAGGCTGCGCTGAACGGCGTGCCGCAGCTCGGCACCCTGGATGGCTGGTGGGCGGAGGGCTACACGGGTGAGAACGGCTGGGCGATCCCACTGGCGTCAGGGGACGGTGACCCGGACCAGCAGGACATGGAGCATCTCTTCGCCCTGCTCGAGGACAAAGTAGTTCCGATGTATTACGACCGGCTCCCTGGCCAGCATTCAGCGGAGTGGGTACATATGATGAAAGGGGCGCTCGCGGTGGCGGTGGAACGCTTCACGACCCGGCGGATGCTCCAGACGTACGTCACAGGCTATTACGTTCCCGCTGTTGCCGGCGAAGCAACTCCCGGCGATCCACCACTGTAGCGACGAGGGTTCGGTTGAAGACCCGGGTTCTCCACCTCACCGCCGAATTGTGGCCGTACGCCCGTACGGGCGGCCTGGGTCAGGCGGTCGCGGGCCTCGCCGATTATCAGGCGGCGAGCGGCATCGAGAGCCACGTCGTCCTGCCGCTGTATCGGGAGGCGCGCGCCCACGCGGGCAAGCTCGAGCTGTTGTCCGATCCCTTCACGGTCGAGAGCGGCGGCCGGCGCGAGCAAGTCCGCGTCTGGCACGAGGTGGGCGACGACTATCCGAAGACGATGTTTCTCGAGCACAATCCATCGTTCGACCGGCCGGGCCTCTACGGCGATGCGAAGGGCGACTACGCGGACAATCCGCGCCGCTTTGCGCTCTTCGCTTCAGCCGCGATCGAGATCGCCCGGCGGATCGGCGAGGGCAACCTCATTCTGCACGCGCACGATTGGCATGCCTCGCTCGTGCCCGTGTTCCTGCGTCGAGTGTACCGCGACGAACCCGATCTGCAGCGGCTGCCTTGCGTCTTGACTGTCCACAACGGCGGTTTCCAGGGCGTCTATCCGTACGAGGTGCTCAAAGACATCGGCCTGCCCGCTGACTTATGGTCGCCCGAATTCATGGAGTGGTACGGCCGGCTGAACTACCTGAAGGGTGGGCTCCTGTACGCCGACATGGTCACCACCGTGAGCCCGACGCACGCCTTCGAGCTGTTGACGGACCTCGGCGGCTTCGGCTTGCAGCACAGCTTCCGGCAGCTCGGCGATCGGCTCGTGGGGATCCGCAACGGCATCGACGTCGACAAATGGAATCCGGCCGACGACCCGGACATCGTCGCGCGCTTCACCGCCGACGACATGTCGGGCAAGGCGCGCTGCAAGGCGACCCTGCAGGAAGCCTGGGGCCTGCCGCACCGCGCCGACGTACCGCTGTTCGGCATGAGCGCACGACTCGTCGCCCAGAAGGGCCTCGATCAGATCGTCGCCTCACAGTCGCTGCGATTGCTCGACGCGCAATTCATTTTCCTTGGCGCGGGTGAAGCCCAGTTCGAAACGGCGCTGCGCGAGCTCTCCGCCCGCTTCCCACAGCGGGTCGGCGTGAACACCGCGTTTACCGACGCCCTCGAACATCATCTGCTCGCCGGCGCCGACTTTCTCATGATGCCGTCGCTGTACGAGCCGTGCGGGTTGACGCAGATGCGCGCGCAGCTGTACGGAGCGCTCCCGGTGGCGCGCCGCGTCGGCGGACTCGCTGATACGATCGAGGACGGTGTCACCGGCATCCTCTACGATGCTTACAGTCCGGAAGCGTTCGACCATGCCGTGCAACGCGCCGTGACGCTGTTTCAGGACCGCGCCTGGTTCAGCGAGCTGGCGCGCGGCGCGATGCGCAAAGACTTCTCCTGGCGCCACCCGTCCGAGCTGTACGCGGCGGTCTATCGCCGCGCGACGGCGGCCCGCGCCATTCCCGACACGTCCGCCGCCGACAAGGGCGAACGCGCGCCCCGCAAGCGGTCCGCCCGTGGCAAGGGTGGACGAGGCGTGAACGCCCGTCGCTAAAGGCTCCCCGATGGATTTCGTGCTGACGCTCCACGGTCATCTGCCCTACGTCCTGCAGCATGGCCGCTGGCCGCACGGCAGCGTGTGGCTGTGCGAAGCCGCGTTCGACAGCTACCTGCCGCTGATTGAAGCGCTGCAAGCACTCGAGCGGGAGAAGATCGCCGCGCCGATCACGCTCGGGATCACGCCCGTGCTCGCCAATCAGCTCGCGCATCCGGCGTTTGTCAGCGAGTTCGAGGCGTACATGGCGCGGCGCATCGAAGGCGCCGCCGGCGCCCCCGCGCACCTCTCCGCGTCGGGAGACGCGCAGCTCGTGCCGATCGCGAAGTTTTGGCACGACCGGCTGACGCGCCTGCTCGCGTTATTTCGATCGCTGGACGGCGACCTCGTCGCAGCGTTCCGTGGGTTCGAGGACCGCGGCCGCATCGAGCTGATTTCGTCCGCGGCGACGCACGGCTTTCTCCCCTTGCTCGCACGGGACGAGAGCATCCGGCTGCAGCTCGCGGTGGGCGTGGCGGAACACAAACGGCTGTTCGGCCGCGCGCCGACCGGCTGCTGGCTGCCCGAGTGCGCCTATCGCCCCGGCGGACCGTGGGGACCGGCCGGCGCGCGGCCGCAGTCCTATCGCGCCGGGACCGACGAGCACCTCGCCGCCGCGGGATATCGCTATTTCTTCGTGGATACGCACCTGGTGCGGGCCGGTGAAGCCCTCGGCTACCCGGACAACGACGCCATTCCGGTCACCGGTGAGCGCACGCCATACGTCGCGTATCGCGTCGCCTCCGCGAAACGCCGGGCCCACGATCTCTTCGCGCTGGTGCGCGACCCCAAGGCATCGAGTCAGGTGTGGTCGCGCGCCCAGGGCTACCCCGGCGATGAGTGGTACCTCGAATTCCACAAGATCCGCTGGCCCGACGGCCTGCGGCTCTGGCGCGTCACGGG
>WNFK01135462.1_pt2 | contig 21205 bp, 22 predicted proteins | sample 5400281 | NCBI WGS metagenome assembly WNFK01 (sample SAMN13153350, study PRJNA577476) | soil metagenome | isolation source: 20 cm soil on Douglas fir-dominated hillslope | place: USA:California | collected 2013-09-17
GGTTTATCTAGAGAATGTCTAGGCCAACTCCTTACAGCTGCCAAAACAACAGACAATGTTATATTCCATTTTGGTAAAGATTTAGATATAGACCCTATTACAATTTATAACCAAGACAATTTAACAGATGAACAATTAGCTTTTTATTATAGCCAATGCCACTATGTATCAGGGCTTAGAAGAAGAGAAGGGTTTGAACTACCAGTCTTAGAAGGTCTTTTGTGTGGGGCGCGTCCAATTGTTTATGATAATGCTAATTATAGGAAGTGGTTTGATGGACTAGCTATCTTTATGCCTGAATCTACTCAGACTGATTTAGTTGAGAGACTAGAAAAGCTTTGGATTCTACCCCCTGAAAATCCGGTAACTAAAATTGAGAAAGAGTGGGTTAAATATAGATTTAACTGGGAAGATATAGTTACAGGATTTTGGAATAAATTATGATTGTCGGAAAAGGTGACATTGCTAATATTCTGCCAGATAGGGAAGGGTTTATTTTCTTTGCATCTGGCGTGAGCAATAGTCAAGAGAAAAGACTGAGTGAATATAAAAGGGAACGCGATTTACTCATGAAACAAGATAGTAAAAAACATTTAGTCTATTTCAGTACACTTGCAGTTTTATATGTAGATACTCCTTATACAAGGTTTAAAAAGGAACAGGAGAAATTAATTAAAGAGTGGTTTGAGCATTATACAATTGTGCGTGTAGGTAATATTAACTGGGGGAATAATCCGCATACTCTTATTAATTATTTTAAAAATGCAATGAAAAATGGAGATCTTTATCATGTAGAATCTGTCTATAGGCATATTATTGATAAAGAAGAGTTTTTGTATTGGATGGAGTTAATACCTGAATGGAATTGCGAAATGAATATACCAGGTGAGAAAGTCTGGGTACCAGATTTAGTAAAGGAGTTAGAAGAGATATGGAAACTTTAAAATATATATTAAATAAATTTAACCTTAGTTTTGATCAATTTAGTCATATGCCTCTTGAAATACCAAACTTTGGTAGAAATCAATTAGCTCAATTATTTATGGAACTATCTTTTACTATTGGAGCAGAAATAGGAGTTGAGCGCGGTGAATATTCAGAAATCCTTTTATCATCAAATCCAAACCTAGTACTCTATAGTATTGATCCTTGGAGAGCATACCGCGGTTATAGAGACCATACAAGGCAAGAGAAGCTTGATAAGTTCTATAGTGAAACAATAGATAGATTATTTCGTTTTCAAAATAGATCTATTATTCTTAAAAACTTTAGTTTGGATATAGTGAAAGATGTTGTAGATGAATCTTTAGATTTTGTCTATCTTGACGGAAACCATGACTTTTATAATGTAACTGCGGATATACACCACTGGTTACCAAAGATTCGTCCTGGGGGTATCCTTGTAGGCCACGACTATACAGAACAATCAGAGTTAAGTAATACCCATGTCTACGAAGTTGTTAATGCTTACACTGATGCATACATGATCCATCCTTGGTTTGTTTTTGGTTTAGATAATGAACCTAAGAATTGGATGTGGGTAAAACAATGAATATAGCAATTTTATCAGCTAACCTAGGAAGTTTTGATACAAATCCAAAGGATCCAGTAAGTCAATGGAGTGATAAAAAAGGAACAGTTAATATTATATTTCACAGATTTACTGATGAAGACTTTCCACCTATTGCAGATATAAACCCACGTTTTCAATATAGGATTCCTAAGCTTTTTGGTTGGGAAATGTTTCCAGGACATGATATTTATATTTGGTTAGATGCTGGAATGAGCTTACAAAGACCAGATTCTGTAGAATGGTTTTTAGGACAACTTGGAGAGGCAGATATGGCTTTCTTCCGCCATCCTTGGCGCGGTACAGTTAAGCAAGAGGTAGAACATGTGGAAAAGAAACTACAAGAGAATAATAGATATATTACTCCGCGTTACAAAAACGGTTTACATAAAGAGTTACATAAGCTTATGCAAGCAGATTCAAGCTTTAGAGATGAGCATTTATTTGCTTCAAATGTATTTATTTACAGGAATAACCCTAATGTACATGAAATGATGAAACATTGGTGGTATTACCAATCAAGATACTTTACGGTAGATCAAATTGCTTTGTCTTACGCGATGTCTTTAACTAAAAATTTAACAGTAAATAAAATTCCAGATAATCTATTTAAAATTGGTTATATAAGTTTAGTCAGCCAACATAAATGAAAAGTAAATTAAAAAAATGGGATATTATTCAAATTTTTTGGTTAGATTCTATGTCTACAAGCGGTTGGAAATTTGAAGATAATATTGATGAATTAACGAAAGATAAATACTTACTACATACATCAGTAGGTTTTTTTGTAAAGAAAGAAAAATATCAAATAGTTATAGTACAGTCTAAAAGCGCAGATGGGGAAGAAAAGAGTAATGTAGCTGAATTATTAGCAATTCCGATAGTATGTATTAAGAAAATTAAAAAATTATGAAATTAACTGTAGTTATACCTGTTTACAATGAAGAAGATAATATCAGGGATGCTGTAGTGGATGTGTCAAAAGCCTATCCAGATGCAGAGATTTTGGTAGTAGATGATGCATCAACAGACAGGACTTACCAAATTCTTATGGAAATGAATACTAAGAATTTAAGAGTAATACCTAATGTAAAAAACGAGGGACATGGATTTTCAGTAGTTAGAGCATTAAAAGCAGCTCATGGAGATTACATTTTGTATATAGATGCAGATAGACAATTAGATATTAATTTTCCTGGAGGAATGGGGTATGATATTATTAGCGGTTGGAGAAAGAGTAGAAGCGATAAACCTTTTAGGAAGTTTATTAGTTTTTGTTTAAAACTTACAATTAAGTTAAGATATGGATACTGGGTAAAGGATGCCAATTGTCCTTTTAAGATTTATAGAAAATCAAGTTTACTTCTTTTACTTTCTAAATTACCACGCTCCTATGTTATTCCTATAGCTTGCCTTGAGGTACTAGCAAGGAAAGAGAAATTGCTTGTAGCAACTCTTCCTCTTTACCATAAACCTTATCAGGGTATACGCCAGGGGTTTCTACAATCAATTAACAAAAAGAGCCTAACTTTTATATTTAATGCATTTTTGGAAATAATAAGTTTATGAATGATTTAACTATCCTTTACTGTACCGCGAGTTTATTAAATGAATATTCTGCTAATAAATTTAGGGAACATTTACTTTTTATAACTGAGGGTAAATATCCAATTGTTAGTGTTTCCCAGAAACCTTTAGATTTTGGTTACAATGTTCCTGTAGGGGAAGTTGGTCAATCTAACTATAACTTTTTTATGCAAATATTTTTTGGGGCAGCTCTTATAAGAACAAAGTATATTGCTCATGTTGACGATGATACTTTATATATTCCTGAACATTTTACCCATAGGCCACCAGATGACCAAACCTTTATTCATAATAATAACTCTTGGATTAATGGATCTAAGACTTTCTGGCGTAAAAAGGATAGATGGGGAATGTATAGTGTAATTAGTCCTACTCAAGCATTAATAGAAAACTTAAGAGCACGTTTTGTAAAATATCCTATTCCACCAAAAGATGATAGGCACTTTGGGGAACCTGGCAAGTTTGACACAGAGTTTGGAATACCTAATGCTAAAACCGCAGTATTCAATACTAAACTTCCTTTAGTTAGATTTGAATATAGGGGTTCATTAAATGGTAAGACTAAAAGGTTTGGATTACCTAACCCTAATGATTTTACAGATTACCTAGAGCCTTATGGTAATGCTAAAGATTTAAGAAAACAATATGGATTTACCTGATATAACAATAATATATGTTACTTCAAATACTATCTCTAATAATTTTAGAGATAGTATTATTGATGTTATGCTTAAAGGCATCGGTAATGCTAGTGTTATTTCCGTATCGAAAAAGCCTATGGATCTTGGCTTTAATATTGTTTGCCCTAATGAACGCTCCCATGTTGGTATATATCGCGATGCGCTAGTGGGTGCTAAAGCCGCTAAGACTAAATATGTAGGCTTTGCTGAAGATGATGTGCTTTACTCACCAGATCACTTCAAGAAGAGACCTTCTAGTGGTAAATTTGCATATAATGTAGCGTGTTGGAGTCTTTTCACTTGGCATGAGCCGCCTACATTTAATTACACTGGTAGAAGGAATTTAGGCCAGCTTATCTGTGAACGTGATTTGTTTATTGAAGCAATGGAAGAAAGATTTAAGAAATACCCAGAAGAAAAAATGGTAGATAATAGATACTGGGCAGAACCAAGTAAGTACGAGAGACAATTAGGAGTAACTATTAGGGATGCAGAACTTTTTTATACAGATCCTCCTAATGTAATGTTTAGCCATTTTGAAGGATTATCCTATCATACAATTGGAGAGAGAAAACGTCTTGCTCCAATTAGAGCCTATGAAATACCATATTGGAAGCGTGCTGAAGATGTCATAAAAATTTATGAAAAAAATACAATTAACACAAGGTAAATTTGCTTTAGTAGACGATACTGATTTTGAATGGTTAAATCAGTGGAAATGGTATTTATCTCATGGATACGCAGTTAGACATTTACCAAGAATGATACAGAAAAACAGAAAAGTAACCTATATGCATAGAATAATAAATAATACTTCAGAAGGGATGGAAACAGATCATATTAATCAAAACAAATTAGATAATAGAAGAGAAAATTTAAGAACTGTAACAAAATATCAAAATAGTCTAAATAGATCACTAAATAAAAATAGTACTTCTGGTATTAAAGGAGTTAGTTGGCATAAAACAAATAAAAAATGGATGGTATATGTTTATCAAAAGGGTAGACAAATTAGATTAGGATTTTTTTCTAATATTAATAAAGCTATTTTAGCGAGATTGAAAGGAGAACAAAAGTATTATGCAAGTATATGATTTAAGTATATTAGTGCCTAGTCGTAATGAAATGTTTATTTCAAAAACTGTAGAGGAGTTACAGAAGAATATGCGCGGTAACACAGAGATAATTGTTGCTCTTGATGGAGAATGGGCGAACCCTGGTCTTCAGGACGCGCCCAATCTCACTATTATATATTTCCCAGAATCTATTGGTCAACGTGAAGCAACTAACCAAGCTTGCAGATTATCAAGGGCTAAATATGTGATGAAGCTGGATGCACATTGCGCGGTAGATGAAGGGTTTGACGTAAAGATGATGGAAGACATGCAGGATGATTGGACAATGGTACCTCTTATGCGTAACCTCCATGCTTTTGACTGGGTTTGTCCTGATGGACATAGGAGATACCAAGGGCCTAGTGGAGTATGTAAAGAATGTGGTAAGGAAACTCACCGCGATATTTTGTGGAAGGCAAAAGAAAGCCCAAGATCTACTTCTTTTAGATTTGATAAAACAATGCACTTTCAATACTTTGGAGATTATAAGAAAGTCCAGGATGCAACTGGTAGCCATTTAGTTGAAACAATGAGCTTGCAGGGATCATGTTTTATGTTAACTCGCAAGAAATACTGGGAATTAAACATATCAGATCCCGATTTAGCAGGGAAAAGCGGTTGGGGACAACAAGGAGTAGAAGTAGCACTTAAGACTTGGTTATCAGGAGGTAGAGTAATTTGTAATAAAAAGACTTGGTATGCACATATGTTTAGAACACAAGGAGGCGATTTTAGCTTTCCCTATAAACTTTCAGGTAAAGATCAAGACATAGCTAGAGTTAAATCAAGAGATTTATGGATGAATAATAAATGGCCTTTAGCAATCCATACTCTTGATTGGTTACTTGAGAAGTTTAGGCCTGTCCCTGGTTGGCATGATAATACAGAAAACAATAATTCTGCTATAGAGAATCAATCTATAGAACAGGTTGATATATCTAAAGAGATTATCTTTTATACAGATAATAGGCCTAATCTTAAAATTGCTAAAGCAGTACAGAATCAACTTCTGCAAATGAATATTCCAATTATCAGTACTTCTTTAAAAGATATGTCTCATTTTGGTAAGAATATCCATATGCAACTTGAACGCGGTTACTTAACAATGTTTAAACAACAACTAGCAGCATTAGAAGCAGCTACAGCAGATATAGTTTATTTCTGTGAGCATGATGTACTTTATCATCCAACACATTTTGACTTTATCCCTCCTAGACAGGATGTCTTTTATTACAATATTAATGTTTGGAAAGTAGAACCTAAAACCGGACATGCTTTATGGGTAGATAAATGTAGACAAGTATCAGGACTTATTTGTTACCGCGAACTGGCAGTTGCAGAATATAGAAGAAGAATTGCATTTGTAGAGAAGAATGGATTTAAAAGAAGTAATGGGTTTGAGCCTGGAACTAAAAGAATAGAAAGTGGTGGATTTTCAGATTATACTTCAGAGAATTTTCTGGCAAAATTCCCTAATATTGATATTTGTTATGACCATAACTTAACCCCTAATAGATGGAGAAAAGACCAATTTAGAAACCAACAAAATACAATAGGTTGGACTGAATCTGATATTACCAAAATTCCTGGTTGGAGCTTCACAGAGAAGAATTTTCTACACTTAAAGTAATTGCCTCTACATGCCTTTTACGAGTAAAAATGTCATATGGCAAAATTTTGGGTTGGTGGAACTGGCAACTGGTCTGATGATACAAATCACTGGGCTACTAGTTCAGGTGGTTTACCAGGTACAGGTAATTTACCTACTGCTTCAGATGATGTAGTATTTGATACTTTATCTAATGCTACTGGGTATACAGTTACAATCAATACATCTGCAAACTGTTTGGGTTTAACAGTTGGTCAACCGCTTACAGGTACTCTCACAGTTGCTGGTTCTTCTGCTTTAGGCATATCTGCTTCACTTTCCCTTGCTGCATCCCTTACCATTACCTATACAGGTACAATTACTTTCAAAGCTACGTCAGGTGGACAAACAATTACTTGTAATGGTAATAAGATAAGATCAGCGGTTACTTTCAATGGAGTAAGTGGATCTTGGCAATTGCAAGATGATTTAGATACAACAGGTGCATCCGCTGTAGGAACTAATTTAACTTTAACTAATGGGACTTTAGATTCTAATGGTAAAACTGTAACAATTGCCAATTTCTTATCAACTGTAGCTAATACTAGGGCATTGACAATGGGTGCTTCTGTTTGGAATTTATCAATAGATTGGAATGCGTCAGCAACAGGTAGTGGATTTACTTTAACTCCTGGAACTTCAGTAATTAACCTTACAGCTGCCGCCCCTAATTTTACAGGTGGAACTTTAACATATTACGATGTTAAATTTACACCTGTATCAGATGGTAATATTTCTCTTTCATCTGCTAATTCTTTCCATAATTTAACTATTGATGACTCAGCAGGGACATTACAAAAAAATCAATGCGCTATTAATGCAGATCAAACAATAACAGGGACATTAACAATTACTGGAGCTACTGCAACTAATCGTTTTTTCTTCAAATCAAATACAACAGGTACAGTTCGTACTTTTACAGCTGCAATTGTTTCTTTAACAAATGTAGATTTTGCGGATATTACTGGTGCTGGGGCGGCAGCTAACTTTACAGGCATAAAGTTGGGAGATTGTGGTGGTAATTCTGGAATTACATTTACAGGTTCTGTTACTAGATACTGGGTTGCAACAGCTGGAGGAAGCTTTAGTGACACTAATTCATGGGCTACCAGTACGGGGGGTACCCCTGGTGCTTCTACTCCTCTTCCTCAAGATACAATTGTATTTGATAACAATTCTATTACATCAGGTGGACAAACTATTACAGAAGATCTTATACGTGTTCCTGGTATTGATTTAACAAATGTTACTAATACTCCACAATTTACTTTTTCGGCAGCTAATACACTGATTTTTGGTTCTTTAATATTAAAGAATGTTACTATTACAACAGTTGCTTTATTTCTTTCAGGTAGAAGTTCTTATACTTTCGATTCAGGCGGTAATACTTTTATAACTACACTTAATGTGTCTGCTCCTAGTGGAACATATACACTAGCTGCTAATTTTATAAGTACTAATTCAGGAGGATTAATATTAAATAATGGGACATTTGTTGCAAGTTCATTTAATGTTACTCTTGTTGCCCTAAATTCCGCAGGGAGTACTGCAACTAGAGCATTAAATATGGGCTCTGGGATATGGACGTTTACTGGAACTGGTACAGTTGTTAACCAATCAGCTACTAACTTTACTCTTACTGCCAGTAGTGCAACAATTGTTATTAATGATACTTCTGCAACTTCTAAAACATTTCAAGGGATTGGTGGGACTTATGGAACTCTAACAATTACTGGAGATAATGTAATTATTACAGGAAGTAATACCTTTACTACGATAAATGTAAATAATGCAGGATTAACTACTGGACTTAAATTTACTATTAGTACAACCCAAACTGTTACTAATTTTACAACTAATGGATTTACTTCCAATTTAGCAAAGATCCTTTCAACTACAGCAGGTACAGCCTTTACCCTTTCAACTGGATCAGCACAAATAAGTGTTGATTACATGAGTATAAAAGATAGTACAGCTACTCAAACAAATACTTGGTATGCAGGACTTCATTCAACAGATGTTTCAGGTAATACAAATTGGTTATTTACAGCTCCTGGTGGTGTATCTCCCAGCGCTTCTTTAAGTCCCAGCGCAAGTTTATCCCCTTCCCCTAGCATTTCTCCTTCCGCCAGTCTAAGTCCATCCGCTTCATCTAGTCCTAGTATTTCTCCTTCCGCGAGTGTAAGTTCTTCCATTAGTCCATCTGCAAGTTTAAGTCCCAGTGTAAGCCTATCGCCTAGTGCTAGTAGAAGCCCTAGTGCTTCTTTGTCTCCTTCTAGTAGTGTAAGTCCATCTATTTCCCCCTCCGCGAGTCTTAGTCCATCTACGTCAATCAGCGCTAGTATCAGTCCTTCAGCTTCTTATAGTGCCTCAGCTTCCATGAGTCCTAGCGCTAGTGGAAGTCCAAGTGGTTCAATGTCTCCTTCCGGCTCTGTTAGTACAAGCATTTCCCCAAGTGCCTCTTTGAGTCCTAGTGAATCTGAGAGTCCTTCCGCTTCTGTGAGTCCAACAATTTCTCCTAGTGCTTCCCTCTCACCCAGCGCTTCTTTGTCTCCCAGCGCATCTACGAGTCCAACTACCAGTCCAAGTGCGTCTTTGTCTCCCAGCGCCAGTATTAGTCCAAGCCGTTCTATTAGCCCTTCCAGTAGTGCTAGTGCTTCAGGAAGTCCTAGTGCGTCTCTTAGCCCAAGCGCTTCTACATCTTTTAGTATAAGTCCATCATCTTCTATGAGTCCAAGTGCTTCTTATAGTCCTTCTGCTTCCTACAGTGCTTCAGCATCAGTAAGTCCAACAATTTCCCCTAGTTCCAGTATGTCTCCTTCCGCCAGTAGAAGTCCCTCTGCTTCAATGAGTCCTAGTGGGTCTATAAGTTTATCTATTTCTCCTAGTGAATCTACGAGTCCATCCGCATCAGGAAGTCCTAGTTACAGTCCGAGTGCCTCAATAAGTCCTAGTCCATCTATTTCTCCTTCTCCCTCTAGAAGTCCATCTACATCCCTTAGCCCTTCTGGAAGTGAAAGTGGTTCCTTAAGTCCATCTGCCTCTTATTCTCCAAGTGCGTCAAAAAGCGCAAGTCCTAGTTCTAGCATGTCTCCCTCTGCCAGTAGAAGCCCTTCAGCCTCTAGTAGTCCTAGTATTTCACCTTCCGCTTCTTTAAGTCCCAGTGAGTCTATAAGTCCGAGCGCCTCTAGTAGTCCATCATTAAGTCCTTCTGCTAGTCTTAGTCCAAGTGCTTCCCTAAGTCCAACAATTTCTCCCAGTGCATCTTTATCTCCTTCAGCTTCCCTTTCACCTAGCGCTAGTATCAGTCCCTCCGCGTCAATTAGCCCTAGTACTTCAATTTCTCCTAGTATCAGTCCCTCCGCGTCAATTAGCCCTAGTACTTCTTTGAGTCCATCCGCTTCTCTAAGTCCATCTGCTAGTGTGAGTCCAACTCTTTCTCCAAGCGCCTCCATGAGTCCTTCCGCCTCAATTAGTCCTAGTCCTAGTATTTCTCCTAGTCCATCTGTAAGTCCTAGTATTTCTCCTAGCGTTTCTCTAAGTCCCTCCGCTTCAAAAAGCCCTAGCGCAAGTCCTAGTTCATCTAAAAGCCCCAGTGCTAGTTTATCTTCTAGCGCCTCCATGAGTCCTAGTACTTCAGAAAGTTCAAGTGTTTCATCTAGCTCATCTTATTCTCCAAGCGCATCTAGAAGTCCTAGTACTTCAGAAAGTTCAAGTGTTTCATCTAGCTCATCTTATTCTCCAAGCGCATCTAGAAGTCCTAGTGCGTCAAAAAGCGCAAGCCCTAGTTCTTCAATTTCTCCCAGTGCATCTACAAGTCCTAGCGAATCTATAAGCGCTACTATAAGCCCCAGCCCCTCTCGAAGTCCCTCAGCTTCTTTCAGTCCTTCCAGTTCTCCCAGTTCTTCCCTTAGTCCATCTGGTTCTGTTAGTCAATCGAGTAGTCTTAGTGTTTCTGTTTCTGCTTCAATTAGTCCTTCTTATAGTTCTAGTCCATCTCCAAGCATTTCTCCGTCTAGTTCACCTAGTGCTTCCTTAAGTCCAAGCATTTCTCCATCCCATTCTGCTTCCCCTTCCTATAGTTCCAGTCCTAGTCCTAGCAAATCCCTTCCCCCTCCGCATCTGCTTCCCCTTCCTATAGCTCATCCCCAAGTCCTAGTAAAAGCCCTTCTAGTAGTCCTAGTTCATCTAAAAGTTTAAGCTTAAGTCCCTCAGCTTCTTCTAGTCCTTCTTATAGTTCCAGTCCCTCCCCTAGTCTTAGTCCATCCAGTAGTCCTAGTTCATCTAAAAGCCCTAGCATAAGTCCAAGTGCATCTGCTTCCCCTTCCTATAGCTCATCCCCAAGTCCTAGTAAAAGCCCTTCTAGTAGTCCTAGTTCATCTAAAAGCCCTAGCATAAGTCCAAGTGCATCTGCTTCCCCTTCCTATAGCTCCAGTCCCAGCCCAAGTGTATCCCCTTCCAGCTCCCCCAGTTCTAGCATTTCACCTAGTATTTCTCCCTCTCACAGTCAATCTCCATCTCCCTCCGCCTCATTAAGTCCCAGCGCATCTGAAAGTCCTAGCGTTTCCCCTTCAATTTCCCCTTCTAGTAGTCCCTCTATTTCTCCAAGCGCTAGTATTAGTCCTTCAGCGTCTGTGAGTCCATCTATTTCCTTAAGTCCAAGCATTTCTCCAAGTACTTCTATTAGTCCTTCTTCATCGCCTTCCGCGTCTTTAAGCCCTAGTTCTAGTATTTCACCAAGTCCTGGAATGAATTTATATACAAAAGGTGCGTTATCTGTTTTACCTACAAACTTTAATGATTTACCAACTCCTTATTCTGTGGCAGAAGTGGGACTAGTAGAAAATGAAGATAATGGGGTGGTTGACCAGGCAGGGACTCAAGAGTATATGATGCATCAATATAAGGTAAAATTGCCAGGGGATGCGACAAGTTGTGGAATTGAATTTGCTGGAGAAAGTAGTTTAGCAACTACCCTTTCCCCTGCATATTTACAATTATATAATTTTTTAGATCAAAGGTGGGATACAATTGATGTTAACAATACATACCCTGAAGATGTAACATTTGAGTTAAAGAAAGAAAAAGTTGACTTTACAAAATATAGGAGCGCGGCAGCGGATATTTATTGTAGGGTTTGGCAATTAGCAATATGAACAGAAAACAAAAAAGGGTAAAGCATAAATTAATTGAATTTCATGGAGTACTTAACCGTACTTACAGGATGATACTTATTGGTGGACAAAAGAAATATACCTGTACTTGTAATTCAGGATGGATGTCTTTTGCGCTTACTCCCCCTATTGAATCTTTTGAAAACCATGTAAAGGTATTTAACCAAATATAATATGGGTACAATAATCGCAGCAACCGGAGCGGCTGGGAATTGGTCAGTAGGTAGCGCGTGGGTTGGTGGGGTAGCGCCTACCGCGGCAGATGATGCCCAAATTACTTCTGCAACAACCAGTATAACTATAGATGCTACAGCAGTTTGTAGAAGTGCTGATTTTAGTGGCTTTACAGGGACTCTTACGCAAGGTGCAACAGGAGTGCTTACGATTGGTGATGGGACGGCAGGACTTAGTAATATTGCGCTTAAAATGCCTTCAGGATTTACTTACGCGCCTAATTCTTCTTCTACAATAACTTTTATTTCTACTTCTGCTACTCAACAAACTATTTCTGTGGATTCAGGGTATTCTTTGGGAAATATAACATTTAATTCTGCTTCTAACGGTAATTACGCAATCATCGCGAATATGACAGTAGCAACTGCATCTACTGTCACTTTGACAAAAGGTACCCTTCAAGTAGATGGAGTATCTAATAATTCAGGACTTACTCATACTTGGGGTTTTTTTAATTCTTCAAATTCGAATGTAAGAACATTAAATTTAGGCGCGGTAAATCTTACTTTAACTAATGGAGCAGGATCAGCAATTTGGCAAACCACTACTGTTACTAATTTTACCCTTACTCCAGGAACATCAACTATTACTCTATCTGGTGCAAATGCTAACTTTACTAGTGGAACATTAACTTATAATAACATTGTTTTTACTGGCATATCAGAGCCTGTTATTTCAGGTGGTGTTACATGTGCGAATTTAACTCGTACAGGTGCCACAGCTGTTACATCTTCCTTTTCATTACAAGGAGATGTTACAGTTACTAATCTTTTAACTTTTACTGGAAATACAATTATAAATAGGTTGTTAATAAAATCTAATCAGGTAGGTACTACAAGAAAAATAACAGCTCATAGGACTTCTCTTACAAATGTAGATTTTAGAGATATTAATGCAGTTGGTGATGTTGTACCTTTTATTGGTACATCAATAGGAAATGCCGGAGGAAATTATGGAATAACTAGTGATACGCCTGTTACACGTTATTGGGTAGGGAATGGAGGAAATTGGTCTGATACTGCTCATTGGTCAACTACCGATGGTGGTGCATCTGGAGCATCCGTACCTCTTGTACATGATACTGTGGTTTTTACAAATAATTCTATTACTTCTGCTAGTCAAACAATTACATATGATTATGGTCGTGTTTCAGCTATTGATTTTACTAATGTTTTAAATAATCCTACGTTTTCATGGTCTACAGGATCTCCATGGGGGGGGATTCATGGAAGTTTGACTCTTAAAGCAGGAATGGCATTAAGCGGAGCTGGAATTATTTCTTTTTTTAATCGTGCAAACGCAACTATTACTACAGCTGGTGTTTCAGTAAATATGGCAAGTGGATTTCAACTTAATCCACCACCAGAAATATCTGTTTCTTTAGCTGATACCTTTACGGCTCCAACTGGAAAGGGTAATTTTAATGTTTTATCTGGAATATTTAATACAAATAATAATAATATGACGATTAATTTATTTCAAAGTACTGGAACTAATATAAGAAAAGTTAATTTAGGTACTTCAACTATTAATTTAACAGGTACAGGAGTAGGAACACATTGGAATATGGCATCTACAAGTTTGACATTTTCTGGTGCTAATTCAACTATTAATTATTCTACAGCAAATTCTAATACAAGAACATTTACTGGCGCTGGTCTTATTTATGGAACTCTTACTCATACAGTAGCAGGGTCAACAGGTATGCTTTTAATTACAGGATCAAATACATTTAATACAATTAATTTTTCTGATGCTTCAAATGCAAGAACATTACAATTTGGAAATAATTCAACTCAAACAATTACTAACTGGAATGTAAATGGGTTAAGTGGAAAATTAATTACAGTTAATAGTGATAGTTCAGGAATAGCAGCAACTTTAAATAATGTAGGTGGTACATGGGTATCAGATTTTCTATCAATACAAGATAGTGCTACAACAGGAAATACAACTTACGCAGGAGCTAATTCTACAAATGTAAGTGGTAATAGTGGATGGATTTTTGCTAAAGGTTCCGCAAGCGCGTCAAGAAGTCCAAGTGCTTCTTTGTCTCCCAGCGCATCTTTGAGTCCTAGTTCATCTCCCAGCGCATCTGTTTCTCCTTCTCCCTCTCGAAGTCCATCTACTTCCTTGAGTCCATCCGCATCAATCAGTCCATCAGCATCCCTTAGTGCGAGTGCTAGTTTATCTCCTAGTGCCAGTATCAGTCCTTCTATTAGTCCAAGCGCATCCATTAGTCCTTCTGCCTCTGTGAGTCCTAGTATCTCTCCAAGCGCTAGCCTTTCTCCCAGTGCATCTTTATCTCCTAGCATCAGTCCATCCGCTTCACTTAGTGCTAGTGCTTCGGTAAGCCCTACTATTTCCCCAAGTGCGTCCCTAAGCCCAAGTACAAGTATTTCCCTTTCTCTTTCCCCTAGCGCGTCAATCAGTCCTAGCGCATCCTACAGTCCATCTGGCTCAATCTCTGCTAGTATTTCCCCCTCTTACAGTCTTAGTCCTTCTGCCAGCGTCAGTCCTTCCCCTATCCAATATGTTTTCTCAGTTGACCTTTTCAGAGTTTTACTTCCAGCAGTTTATGCAACTACCTATTCTCAGCAAAATACAACCTTTACAGATCAATTTGCAGCTAAAAATACAGTTTATCAAGATGAGTTTGCAACTAAAGGTACACCCTATCAAGACCAACTAGCTCCAAAAGCTACTCCATACCAAGATACTTATGTAAATAATGGGTCACAATATATAAGGACGCAACCCCCTGTAACTGAGCGCGACCTTAATTCTTAATTGCCTTTACATACTTTCTTCTTTTATAACTACACTATGCCAATTTTCGAAATTAATTCTTTCCGCGGTGGCCTAGCTGATTATGAAGATAAAGGTCTTCCAGGATCTTTTAAGTTTGCAAGTAATATTGATATAAGGAAGTTAAAAGACAGTCTTACCTGTCAACAAGCATTAATAGATGAAGGTATACAAAGTGCTATTTCTTCCAGGTCTCCAAGTGCTTCCAGAAGTCCTAGTGCTTCCAATTCTCCTTCTCCAAGTCTTTCTGTATCACCCAGTACAAGTGCAAGTCCTTCAGGCGCAGGTTCTTCTAGTACCAGCCCTAGTGCCAGTAGAAGCCCTAGCGCTTCACTTAGCGCCAGTACTTCCCTCTCACCCTCAACAAGCATTTCCCCCAGTCCTAGCCCTAGTGCTGGGCTTGTCAGCGTATTCTCTGATTTGATTAGGATATTTGTTAAATGCTCAGATGGAAATTTGTATGGGTTTGGTAATACTGGAAAAGTATATAAACGCCCCAGTACTAATTATTGGTTACAAGTTTTTGATTTACATAAACCAATTGTAGGGGCATATGAGAAACCATCCAGTAACTGCAACTGAGTTACATAGGAAAGAAATACCAGGTAACTCTAGTTGGAACGATGTAGATAAAGCAGGAAGCGTGCAGGGAGATACCTGGCCTAAGACAAATTTAGATTCAGTTGCTTGGCATATGATGACTCAAGTAGGTGGAGATGTAATTATTGCTAACAATAATAAACTGGCAATGTCTGCATATGACGATTCCTATACAAATGAAGCATTAGATCTTATTCCAGGTAGAATTGCACAAGCTGTAATAGAAAGGTCAGGTAGAGCTGTAGTTGGATCATATTTGGCCTCAGATCCTATAAATGGGGTAAATGGAATGATTGATACAGAAGTGCCATTATCCCAAGTAGGAATTGATGGATATATTTACTACAACGATTTTCGAAACTCCATTTCTGTTAAAAGGTTCCCAGGTGGTGGGAAGATAAATCCTAGTGGAGTTTGTAATGAAGTGTCTCAAGCTGAGTTTTTTGATTGGGCGCAGACTGCACTTTCTTGGATTGATAAACAAAATGTAGGCAATATGGCCTTATTTGCAGTTTACGGAGCAGATAGTGGAAAAGGCGGTCTTTATACATATGGGAGGAAGAATAAAAACCAACCTTTTGTAATGAATTTGGATTACCAATTTGACGCGGATGAGTTAGGCGCGGTAGTTAACATGGGTGGAACCGATATTGTTTCTTACAGACTTGGATCTACTTTTGGGGTAAAAGCAGTTGACCAAAATAATAAAGCAATTGGTATCTATGAGGGATTAGACCTAAAAGCCCCTTCTAAATTTCCTATCCAACTTACACAGTGGAAAGAAGCTGTACTCCTTATGGCTCCTCTAGCCGCTGGGTGTAGTGTTGAGTTTTGGTATAGGTGTAATAAGAATGGAAATTTTATTCAAGCAAAAACAGCAGATGGAATTTCACAATATTCAAAGTCAAATGGAATGAAAGCAGTATTTAGGATTGATGCACAAGGAGAGTACTTTGAGCCAAGAGTAGTTTGTAATCCACAAGCTAATATTACTCCAGAAGTATATAAGGTAAGGTTACTATTTAATTAATATGGATAAAATATATACTCCAGAGGTAATTGCAGATTTACCATTTCCTAATCAACAAGCCCAACAAAACGTAACAGAAAGTGGCATTGTGACAGGTAGCGCCCCTTTAAAACCTGCTTCTATTCCAAACCAACCTTTCCCACAACAAATGGTTGCACAAGAACTATTGAGTACCGCTTTAAATACAAGGACTAAGAAAATAATACAGGAATTTGCATTTGCACCTAGTGGTGCTATTCAAATAGGAGATTTTAAAAATGGAGTTACAGGAGATATAAGGATTTCTCCTATGGGAATTATTGCGCGTAATTCATTAGGTGATACTACTTTTGCTATAGATGCAGAAACAGGAGATGCTTTTTTTAAAGGAATAGTACAAGCAGGATCAATAATTGCAGAAGGTATTTTACAGGGTGCTTCAATTACAGGAAGTAGTATTAGTGGTACAACTATTACAGGAACAACAATAACTGGAGGGAGTATTACAGGAACAAATATTGTTGGAGGAAGTATAAATATAAATAATCATTTCAAGGTTAATTCTTCAGGTGATTTTAGCTATACAAATACTGATCCTACCGTAATAATGGAGATTTTACAGGATGATACTGTCGTGAAAATGACAGGTTTGCAATTAGGGCTTCCTGGAACATCCAATGGAACATTAGAGTTATATGTTGGTGGCCTTCTTTATGCTTACATAACTCCAGATGAAGGATTTGTTTTATTAGATACAGGTGGCGCTTTCACAATTGAAGGAACTGGCGCTCCATCTGCACCAACTGGTAATAAAGGAAGTATTTATGTAGATCAATCTGGGGGAAAAAATAGACTTATGGTTAGATTTCCAAGTGGCGCCTCTCAACAACTCGCAATAGAACCTTAATATGAAAAAACCAGATCTCAAAAAAGAGAAAGAAATTAATCGAAAAATACAATCTATTTTAAAAGAAAATGGTTATAAAATGGATTATCAAATTTCTTTTCCACAATACAATATATATCCCGATGAAGTTAAACTTGCATTAAGTATTATTATTAAGCATGGAATGAGAATCCAAATTGTCTTAAAGGAATTAGTTGCGTCCACATGAAATTCTCCTTTATGATCTCCCTACAATGGATCTTTTTAGCGAAATTATAGCAGCAGTACAATCTGACTTAACAGTAGGGTCTGAGAGTAGTTTGTTTGACGCGGCCACTACAGTTCCTTTAGCAATTAACCGCGCATATAGAAAGATTGGCGCGATGTATAGGTGGCCTCAGACAAGAGATGCTAAAAAGACTTCAACTATTGCTCTACAAGAGTATTATGATTACCCTTCAAATTGGAGGCCGGATTCTATTTGGAAATTAGTAGTTGATAGTATTGACTATGGAGATCCCCTAGCTTATAAAGATTATCTTTCAGAACAGGAAAACAATTATCCTTCAGGCTTAACTAATATGTGGGCAAACCAAAATAACAGGTATTTTATAATGTCTAACCGCGCTGCGCCTACTGCTAATGGAGATAACAATATATTTATTTGGGGGCAGAAAGTAATTGTCCCTATGGTTGCACAAAATGATACGACTATTTTTTCCTACAATATGAATGAGTTAAATGAGGCAATAATCTTGGAGGCTTCTGCAATCCTTAAACAAAAAGGCGAAATTATGCAGGTACTCAGAAGGTTATATATTTCAGGTTCAGAACTTCTTAGTTACCAGGCAACTAGTATTATTAATGCATCTTGGCAAAAAATTGCTCAGGAGAACGCGAAGTACGAAAAAACAATTCCTATGTTTCAAGTTCCAGATTTATATCCCTCTGGTAAGAATAGAAACCAAATAAAATGGAGTATAGGGAACTTTAATAATAATAACTAAATGAAGAAAATTAAATTAACTAAAGGTATGTTCGCGTTAGTAGATGATGAGGATTTTGAGTGGTTAAATCAGATTGGAGATGTAGTTTAATGGCTATTTTAATAGGTAATAATCAAATTAAATTAGATAGTGGACAAACGGTAAACGCACAACAAGGTGGATGGTTTGACGGAAGACAATTTTGGGGGGGAACATTATCAAATCCAGGACAAATTAACCCTCAATCTAACCAACAAGGAGCAGGGACAGCTGTATCTAAAGAAGTTATAGCCCAGACAAATCCTAATAATGTAGCTTATGTTAACCAACAACGTGCCAATCTAGGGCTTACACCTGCCCCTACAGTCCAAAATCCTACCCCAGTACCTCAAGAACAAGTAGTTGCGCCACAGTTTGATACAGGGGCAGCTGGAGGGCAAGGCGGTAATACACCAACAAACCCAGCAGGATCTCCTGGTGGTAGTGGATTCCCTTCAGCTCCAATCACCCCTTTAAATGCAGGATCTTCCCCTGACCTATCAGGCTTTGGAGGAAATACACCAACCCTTAATCTTCCTGATCTATATAAGAGTCTCCAAGATTCTTCAGGTATTTCTAAAATAGAAATGGATTTAGAGAGTAAAGCAAAAGATTACGCGGATGCACAAAGTAAGATAAACGATAATCCCTGGTTATCTGAATCAGATCGCGTAGGAAGGATCCAGAAATTATCAACTGATTACAATAATGAAGTTAAAAATGTCCAGGATAGCTTAGCTATGAAGAAAGCAGACATCCAAACCCAGCTTGATTTACAAACAAAACAATTTGATATTAACTCAAATATTGCTAAGCAAGCTTTAGATGAGTTTAATACACTTCTTTCTAGCGGCGCACTATCAGGCGCAACAGGTAATGATATTGCCCAGATAACTAGGGCAACTGGAATATCTAGTAGTGAAATCCAGGCGGCTATTAATGCTACAGCTGATAAAAATGTTTCTACCAGTGTCCAGACAGTGGATGATGGGACAAATATTTATTCTGTAGTATTAAATAATAAGACAGGACAAATAATCAGTAAACAAGTTTTAGCAGGAAGTAAACCAAATACTACTGCAACTAATGGTACAGCATCTCAACAATATACCCAGGGTTTAAAGCAAAATGCGCAAGACCAGCAAAACCAATACCAGGACTGGGTAGCGCAGGACGCGAAAAATGGAGCAACACTCCAACAATTAATTGGTAATTATTCTAAAGCAGGGGGATTGACAGTTGACCAAATTTACTCAATTTATAACTCAAACAGTAAATATGGGCAGGCAAAAGAGACTTTAGCCCAGGCAAAACAAGGAGTATTTGCCAATCAACCACCACCCAAAGCAGCAACTCCAGCTAAAAAACCATTCTCAATTTTTGGTTTACCATTAACTTTATAGATATGTATGGCTATTCAACCCTTAACATTTACTCCAAGTAATAACCCTTCATCTAACGGTGGAGTTAAAACTATTGGATCAACAGGTATAAAACCTCTTACTTTTTCTCCAGCACAATCAACACAAACTACAAATGTTAGTGAACCTTTAAACTCTCTTTATAAAACTAATACAATTTCCCAAATAGGAAGTAGTATCCAAAATGCTGTAAAAGGTATAAGCCTTAATTTAGTTAAACCTACAAAAACAGTTACACCCCCTCAAGCGCCAAAAGTTACAACCCCTACTCTTACCCCAGACCAACAAAAATCAATTGGTAAACTGCAAGTAGGACAAATTATCCCTGATTTTAATACTCCACAGGCTGGGGCTTCAGCTACACTAAAACAAACTCCCCAGACTCTACAACAAACTGCAAAGAGTGTTAAATCTACTACCGCTGTAGTAAATGCTTTTCAATCTATTTACCCTCAACTAAACCAGACTATGAAAGATTTGAGAATTGATCCTTTATCATTCCAGGCAAACCCTAAAAAGGCATTACAAGATGGGTATGACACAATTAAAGCAGCTATTACTAAAGATGCACCTAAAATTGGTGATTACTTTAAACAATATGGCGCTTCCCTACCTAATAACCCTAAACAGGTAGGACAAGCAGGGACGGCAGCAGCAGCAGCTGGCAATATAGTCTTTTCTCCTATATCTGCTCTTTTCGCCGCGGCGAATGATATTCCAGTACTGGGTACAGCAGCTAAATTAATTACCCTTCCTTTTACAGTTTTAGGTGAGTCTGGTACTGGAATATCAAATACAATTATAGATAGGCTACCCATCTCCCAAGCAGCAAAAGACCAAATTAAACCAGGACTAGGGGAAATTGCCGCGTTAGCAGCTCAACTCATAGGTGGAGCAGGACTTGGTGGGGAAAAAGCCAGGCTTACTGAGAAGTTTGGGGCAAAAGATGCACAAACAATTATAGATCAGGCAACTACACTAGCAGACCGCGATTTAATCCAAAGAGTAGTTAACGGCCAGGGGACACCAGAAGAAATAGCACATTTCCAGGTACTCCAAAGGGCAGGACTTTTGGGGACAATCGCCAGGCAGAAACCATCTGTAAGCGGCCTTTTGCCATCAGGAGAGCAGACACCGCAAGAAATTTTAAATAATGTATTCCAGAATAAACTGGAAACTACACCGGATGGTAAGTCTTTAATACAAGCGGCAACTGAAGCACAAAAACAGGGAATGAATATAAATATTGATAAAGGGGAAAGACAAATACAGCCTTTGACAGAACAACCAAAACCTACTGCTTTTGATACTCCTGAAGTTATTAAAGCACGCGAAGCACAGGCATTAACAGAATCGACTCATGCAATTAATACTCCTGCTAGACAAGCTTTAAGGGAAAATATAGCAACTCATTTATATAATAACGGTGGGTATGCGGATCCTGCTTT
>WNFK01171069.1_pt1 | contig 21204 bp, 20 predicted proteins | sample 5400281 | NCBI WGS metagenome assembly WNFK01 (sample SAMN13153350, study PRJNA577476) | soil metagenome | isolation source: 20 cm soil on Douglas fir-dominated hillslope | place: USA:California | collected 2013-09-17
GGAACCGGGCACGAGCCCGCCGGTGTCCACCAGCCAGAACCGGCGGCCATTCCACTCCGCCGGGGCAAAGTGGCGGTCGCGGGTCACGCCCGGCTGCGCATCGACAATCGCTTGACGGCGCCCGATGATCCGGTTGAAGAGCGTCGACTTCCCGACGTTGGGGCGGCCGATGATGGCTATCGTCGGCGCCGTCATACAGCCACCTCTTCGTCCACCAACGCATCCGCAAAATCGTATGACAGCTTGACCGGCATCGGCAACTGAGCCGCCAATGCGTGCGCGTCCAAGTCGTCCATGAAAAGCAGGTCGTCGTTCACGGCCTCGGCAGGGAGCAGGACGAGATCGAGGTCGCGCCGCTCCCGCAAGGCCGCCAGCAGCGTCGCACCCGGCAGGAGGCCCGCGGTCGTCACAGACGGCCCGAACAGCGAATTCTCGAGCGCCAGGATCTCGAAGTGCGCGCCCGTAGCCGCGGCGAGGCCGGTCACGACCTGCGGCATGAGTGCCCCCATTGCCGTCCCCGTCACCACGCCGATCCGCTTGCCCTGCCAATCCCCTGCCCCGAGCCGCTCGCGGGCCGCCGCGATGCGCGTTTGGAGGTAGCGCACCGCACCGACGCCGTTCTCCCGCTGGTCGAAGTCGCCGTACCACTCTGCCGGCGGCAGGGGCTGCTCGGCCTGCAGGTACAGATCGTCAGCGCCGTAGCACCAGGGCGTACTCCGCTCGGCAAGGGCGCGCTGCGCTAACTCGTTCCCCGTCGCGATGGCGGCCCGGCATTCGTCCCGCGCCGGTTGCCGCACGAGGTTGTGCTTGCTGAACTCGGTCAGCGCAACCGGTACCACCGAAACCGACAGCACTTGAGGCCCGATGGCGTACAGGTCGGTGAGCGTGCGCACCAACTGCGCCCCGTCGTTCACCCCCGGTACGAGCACGACTTGCGTGTGGAACTGGATGCCCCGCTCGGCGAACCAGGCGAGCTGCGGGACAATGGCTTCGGCCTCGGGATTCCGCAGCAGCCAGCGGCGCACGACGGGATCAGTGGCGTGCACGGAGACGTATAGGGGCGAGAGCCGGTATTCCACGATGCGGGCCAGGTCCCACGGCTTGAGATTCGTGAGCGTGGCGAAATTGCCGTAGCGGAACGAGAGCCGGTAATCGTCGTCCCGGATGTAGAGGGCCTGGCGCAGTCCCAGCGGGTTGCCATCTACAAAGCAGAAATCGCAGTGGTTGGCGCAGCGCCGGATCCGCGGCGCCTCGAGCGTCACCCCCATCGGGAGGCCTTCGGGACGCTCCACGTCGTATTCGACGTCCTCCCCCGACGGGAGCCGCGCCCGCAGCACGAACTGGTCATCGGCGGTGAGGAACTCCCAATCGAGAAAATCCTCGAGGTCACGTTCGTTGACCGCGAGGAGCTGCGTTCCGGGGATGAGACCGAGAGCGGCACCCAACGTATCGGGCGCCACGGACTGCACGCGTATCACTGCTGGCCCGCCTAGAGGTTCAAGGAGTTTGTGAAGCTTCGTGGTGCAACTTCAACGGCTAATATCGCTTAGGAGCGACGGTAACGCCAGGCGGTGAGCTCGCGCCCGGGCACACCCCCTGGGCGTCAAGGAACTCGAACGTGACCCGTTGGGCGGTCGCTGGGGTGCCGCTGCCGTTACTCGCGATGCCGCTCAAGGTGAAGCCGGCCGAGTCGGGCAGGAAGGTGGTGACGCCAACCTCGATCTGGAGCCCGCCGTCGGCAAGGTCCTTGTACTTCTGGGCCGAGTCGCGGCGCGCGCACAGGTCCCAGCCGGCGGCAAGGAGGCGCAACGTGGCCCGGTTGAGGGGATCGACGGCGGCGAGACGTTGGGCCGTAGCGAGGACCCGAGTGGTGTCGCGCAGGGCGAGGTAGGCGTTCGCGAGGTCGAGCAGTCCATCCCGGTCGTAGGGGCGCCGCTCGAGTGCGCGGGTGAGGAGCTTCGCGGCAGCCCCGAAGAGATTCGCCCGCAGCACCGCCTGGCCAGCCTCCATCAGCACGTCGGGGCTGATCGCGTCGAACGCAGCCTCGGCGTCCTTGGCCCGGCCGCTCTGGTAATACAGGGTCGCGAGGCTCGTTACGGCATCGGTCGCGTCGGGATATGCGGCGAGGTAGCTCCGGAACGCCCGTATCGCGGGCTCGAACACCGGCTGGGCAGCGGCGCTGTCGGCCGCGACCGGCGCCCCGCGCGCTGCCAGCGCGGCGCGCCGCTCGGTCACGCCTTGGGCGCGGGCGCTCGAATCACGCGCGAAGGCCTGTTGGTCAGCGGGCGCAAGGCGCGCTCCCCGGGCGCGGCGCGACGCAGCGGAGGCCTCGATCCGAACCAGCACCATCGAGTCGACCGCCAGCACCCGCTGAATCGAGTCGCGCCCGAACCGCGTGTGTTGCCAGCGCTGGGCCGCCGGGTCGGTCTGTACGCGGCGCAGGAAGAGTCGCGCCACGCTGCCGAGCGCGTCTTTCTTGCTCTCGGCGAACGCGGTGTCGCTTCCGGCGAGCTCCGCCGCCTTGGTCAAGTACTGGGTCGCCGAGTCGAGCTGTTCCTGGGAGAGATACAACTGGCCGAGGGCAAAGAAGGGTCGCGGCTGGTCGGGCCGGAGTGCGCCGGCCTGGCGCAGCAGCAGCTTGGCGGAGTCGGGCCGGCTCTCCTGCCAGTTGCGGAGGCCCGAGGCCACGACGTCACGCCACAGCGACAAGCGGTATCCCGCGATATCCTGGCGGCATTGAGGCGCGAGCGCCTCCGCTCGGGCGAAGGCGCTGTCGGCCCCGCCGGCATCGCGCATCTCGACGTAGTAACGGCCAAGGTAGTACCAGGCGGCCGGGTTCTTGTCCTGGCCGTCGCCGCTGATCGTCCGCGACAGGACGTCGAGCGTCTGCCGCAGCATGCGATCTCGGTTATTGGGGTTCTCGGCCGCGGTCTTGAGGTTGACGATCGCGGAATTGACGCGGAAGTGCCCCGCCTTGATGTCACAGGGCGGCTGGGGCGGGGTCCATGCCTGGCCGGCGAGGGGAGCGGCGCCCGGCAGGGCGGAGAGCGCGGCGAGGACGAGGACGGCGGAGCGTGACGGCATGGTCTAGTGGTGCAAGAGCGGGCGACGGGATTCGAACCCGTGACGTCCAGCTTGGGAAGCTGGCATTCTACCCCTGAATTACGCCCGCGAGTCCCGACAACGTCGACACCCGTAAGTTAGCCGCCTACGGCCCGACGCGGTACTCCGCCGCCCTACGGCCCCGCCTGGACCATTGCGGCGAACCCATTAGGCTGCTATTACCTGATCATGACGCACTTGCGCTTCGTGCCCGCCTGGGCCGTCATCGTGCTCGCGTTGGGGTGTGCGGGCGCCACTCCCAATGGCAGCCCCCGGCCCGTCCTTCCCACCGATCGCAACCTGATCACACAGGAAGAGTTCACTCAGCGCCGGTTCGCCACGGTGTACGCTGCCGTCGAGGCCCTGCGCCCAAATTGGCTGGCCAAGCGGGGACCGGGGAACGGCGAAATCCAGGTGTACCTCGACGGCCAGCTCTTCGGTGGCGTCGCGGCGCTCCTCACGATTCCCGTGCCGACGGTGGAGTCGATCCGCCATCTCGATGGCATCGAGGCTGCAGCCCGCTATGGGCGGGGCCACGACATGGGGGCCATCCTGGTCAAAACGATCCACGGCGGCAACTGAAAGGCCACTGAAAAAGGAAAGGGCCCCGGCAAACCAGCCCGGGGCCCTTTTTTTATCTAGGTCAGTCAGACTACAGCTTCAAGTTGCGGAAGTCGACGAAGGACGCACTCAGGCCCCCGAGGGGGAACGAGTGCCCGAGCCCGAGGGGGCACGGAACGCCGCCCATCGCGACACTCGGGAACGTCTGCTGCCAACCGCTCTGCACGTCTTCGCAGATCAGGTACGTGCCGTCCGGCAGATTCGCGAACACGTAGTTACCCGACGCGTCGCTTTCCGCCACTGCACTGCCAAGGTCCGTGGAGAGCGTGACACACCAGTGCGCAAGACCAGCACCCGTCGCGGCGTCACGCACCTTGCCCACGATCGACAAGGACCCCGAAGCCGGCAGCGCCGAGACTGCGCACGCTGAAGCCGGGGGCGGAGGATCCTGCGATGGCGGCGGCGCGGGAGCCTCACACGGACGATCCATAACGCCGTGCTTCCCACCGTGGGCAAGCACCGCGCCGGCATGCCCGCTCCGCGCGTTAGCCTTCTCTGCGGATGTCAAATGCAGACCGCAGTTCTGGGCGTCCTCAAACGGCCTTTGGGCCAGGACCGCCGCAAACGGAATCGCGACTAGCGCGAACACTACCCTGAGGACCCGCATCGTTCGCTCCATTATCTAGGGAAACGGCACTGAAGCGGGGTCATCCCGCCTTGGCGCCGTCTTGCCCTAGATAAAGGCAAGCCGGATGCCACCTCGTAACCCGCACACACGACGCTCCGGTACCCCGACGCAGCGCCATGATACCATTGCAAAACGCAATAAAGGGCGCATTATGCGGCACAAAACTGCCAGAAAACGCCCCGCGAGCGCCGCTACGCTATTCCTTGTGGTACCGCCACGCCTGCACGCCCACCACCGGGGCCGTGAGTTCGAACAGCTGGGTCCCCTGCGGCGGCAGCGCCGGAATGTCGCTCGACCGCGTCGCTAAGACGTCGCCCTTCGCGCTCAGGAACTCGAACACCAGCTTGAACGGCTGGCCGGCGGTGCTACGGACGTTGGTGACAAGGCCCTTGACCGCCACGGTCGAATCCTGGGGATCGAACGCGCTGATCGTGATGTCGGCACTCAAGGTCGAGTCCGCCATCCGCAGATAGTGCAACGTCGAGTCGATATGTCCTGCCCGCTGCTGGGCGAACGCGAGGAGGCGGATCGACATCCGGTTCATCGGATCCACTTTGACCAGCCGCTGCGCCACCGGCAGCATCCCGGCCGAATCGTTCAGCTGCAGATAGGTGTTCGTGAGGTTGAAGAGCCCGTCGCGGCTATAGGGATTGAGCTTCAATCCCGCCTCGAAGGCTTGGGCGGCCAACCGGTACGTCACCTGCGTCGTGGCATCGTACTCGTGCATCACGCCGGTCAGCGAGTCGCGGCAAGCACGGATACGCACCGGCGTTGCGCGCATCCCCCGACAGGTCTTCCCCGCCGCCGCCGTATCCGGCTCGTCGGACACCGCTTGATAGATTTCCACGCCGACACGGAACATGGGCATCGAGCCCACCGAGTCGCCCTTCGCGATGATGCGGCGGTACAAGGCGAACGCGCTGTCGCGTTGACCGGTCTGACTCAACACGCTCCCCAAACTGGCCAGTCCTTCCGGATCGTTCGGGACGATCGTCAGATATTCCCGGTACGTCGCCTCCGCCAACGGCCAATGCTTTTGGCTGTGGTGAATCCGCGCGAGGTTAAAGACCGCGTCGCGACGATCCTGGAGCATCTTGGGGTCTTTGGCCGCGATGTCCGCCGTCATGCGGAAGTAGATCGCGGCGGAATCGAGCTGGCCGGCGCTGTACAGCAACGACGCCAGGTACTTGAAGCCCATCGGCTCGGTCTTGAGAATCGCGTTGGCCTGGCGGAAGTACGCGATCGCGGAATCCGTGTTGTTCGCCTGCCAGGCGCCGATCCCCGCGTTGAGCAGCGGCACCCACACAAAGCGGCGCCAGAGGCCGATGTCCTCCGCGCAGTCGGGCTTCAAGGCCTCGGCGCGCTGGAAGGCGGAATCGGCGCCGACCAGGTCCTGCATCATGACGTCATAGCGCGCCAGGTAGTACCACGCGGCGGGATTCTTGTCCTGATTGCCCGTCGTCAGGGCTTGCATCAGCACGCCACGGGCGTCACGCAGATCCTTCTGCTTTTGGTCCTCGAACTTCGTCTCCGTGGCGCTCTTCAAGTACAGCAGCCCGCTGTTAACGAGGAAATGGCCCGGCTTGAGGTCGCACTTGGGCACCGCCCAGCGATTGGTCTGCTGCTGCGCCCCGGCTCGAGGGGCGAGCACCAGCGCGGAAACGAGAACCCCGACGACTGCACTGCGGAACATGCGCACGTTTCACTCCTTGGTTTTCGCCACGAGGGCTGCGGCGTCGCGCTCAATGGCGCGTGCCACGTCGATGGGGGGCTTGCCGAGGGCCCGGGCCGCCGCGAGTACATCCTCGTACTCCGGCTTCACCCGTACCCCGCCTCCGCCTGCCTGCTCCAACACCTTCACGCGAACGGCCACGCCGTCGACCCGCACCGTCACCTGGTGCCGCGGCAGCGTAGCCCGCTCCGCCACCCAGCGCCGCACACCAGCGGTCGTGCTGTGGCGGAACAACTCTGCCGTCACCGCGTCGGCGAGGGGCTCCGGCGCCATGACCTCCACGCGGAAACCCTGCCGCCCCTTCTTCATCTGGACCGGCCACGTTTGCACGTCAAGCGCGCCGGCGGTCGTCAAGGCCTGGCGCAGCGGCTCCACGTATTCGGGACTCATGTCGTCCACGTCGGTGGCGAGCAGCACCACGCGCCCGGCCTCAGCGGCCTCGTCGGCCACCAGGATGCGCAGCGCGTTGGGATAGTGCTTGGGATCCCGCTGACCCGCGCCCCACCCACTCCCCGCCATGCGCCACTGCGCCGGCGGTGCACCGCTCGAGAGCACCCGCAACAACACCGCACCGGTGGGGGTCGTGGCCTCGCCTTCCACAGGTCCGCCTGTCGCGATCTCCAGACCCTCGAGGAGAATCGCCGTCGCCGGGGCCGGCACCGGCAGCCGCCCGTGCGCCGCCTCCACCCACCCCGTCCCCGCCGCGACGGGCCAGTGGTACACCGCGTCCACACCGAGTCGCTCGAAGCCCTCGATCGCGCCGACAATATCGAGGACGGCGTCCACCGCCCCAACCTCATGCAGGTGGACTTGCTCGGGGGCAACGCCGTGGACCTTCCCTTCCGCCTCTCCCATCAGCCGAAACGCACGAACGGCGCGCTCCCTCACCCAATCCGAAACCGGCGCGCCCTCCACGATCCGGACCAACTCGCCCACGTGGCGACCGTGTGGCTGCTCTGGGATCGCGAACTCGACCTGCTTGCACCCCACGCCTGAGCGGCGCACGTCTCGAATCGTGACACGCACGTCCGCGAACCCGAGGCGACTGGGGAGGTCCTCCAACCACGAGGGCGGCAGCCCAAGCGACAGCAGCGCCCCCAGCGTCATGTCGCCGCTGATGCCAGCGGCCGGGTCGATTATGGCGATGCGCATGGGGAGAAGTGGCGAAATATAAACGGGTTAGGCTCGGTAGAGCCACCCGGCGCCGGTATTGAAAACGACCACGCGTTCACCCCGCTGGATGAGCCCCCGCCGCAGCAGCTCGACGGCACCTGCCAGGGCCGCCCCTCCCTCCGGCGCGGCGTCGACTCCCTCGACGGTCTGCATGTCCCGCGCTGCGGCCGTCAACGCCTCGTCGCTCACGGACACTGCGCCGCCATGGCTTTGGCGCAGCGCCTGCAGCATCAAGCGGTCGCCCAGAGGTCCGGGGACGCGGAGGCCGGCGGCCACCGTCTGCGGGTTGGGCCAGGGAGTGCACCGATCGGCGCCGGAGTCGAACGCGGCAATCACGGGAGCGCAGCCGGCCGCCTGCACGCTGTACATCCGTGGCAGCGCGTCACGTACCCAGCCGCCAGCTCGTAACTCCTGAAATGCCTTCCACATACCGATCAATCCGGTGCCTCCCCCGGTCGGATACACGATCGCGTCTGGGAGGGTCCAACCGAGCTGCTCGGCCAGCTCGAGTCCCAGCGTCTTCTTGCCCTCGATGCGATAGGGCTCGCGCAACGTCGAGACGTCCACAGCACCGTGCTCCGCCGCGAAGGCCCGCGCCGCTTTGCCGCAGTCCCCGATGTGCCCCTCCACCAACACCAGATCGCCGCCGAACGCGCGAATCTGCGCCAGGATCGGCTGCGGCGTCGCCCGAGGCGCGTATACGCGGGCTGGCACGCCGGCGCGGGTGGCGTAGGCGGCGAGTGCCACTCCAGCATTGCCGGCGGTCGGCACGACGAACTGCCGCGCCCCGCCAAGCACAGCACGGGTCACCGCCGCGGCCAGCCCGCGCGCCTTGAAGGAGCCGGTCGGGTTCGTCCCTTCCTCCTTGATCGCGAGGCTCTCGAACCCGTACCGAGCCCCCAGGCGGGGGGCCTCGAGCAGCGGCGTACCACCTTCGCCGAGCGTGATCGGGCTCTCCGCCGCGAGAAGGGGCAGCCATTCGCGGTAGCGCCACATCGTCCAGGGCCGGTCGTTGAGCAGCGCCTTGGTGTCGGGGGTGGGCGTCGTGGCGTAGCGAACGAGATACGGCGCGCCGCACGTCTCGCACACGCCGGGCAAGCCCTCCGGACCGCGAGTCCGGGAGGGCACGCACGCCGAGCATTCGAGCGTCCAGGGAAGGATCATGCCCTTTGAATCAACCGGTCGAGGATCCGCTCGGCGAGCCGGGTCGAGAACCCGGGGAGCGCCGCGATTTCCTTGGGGGTCGCGGTCTTTACGCCCGCGAGCGACCCGAACCGCTCGAGCAGCGCCCGGCGCCGCGAGGGTCCGACGCCCGGGATCCGCAGCAGCTCCGATGTGATCGTGCGCGCCGAGCGTCGTTTCCGACTGTAGCCCACGGCAAAGCGATGCGCCTCGTCGCGCGCCCGCTGCAGCAGCTTGAGCGACGGACTGCGCCGCGAGAGCCGCAGCGGGTCGGGCTGGCTGGGGAGGAACACTTCTTCGTCGCGTTTCGCGAGGCTCACGATGGGAAGCCGTTCGAGTTGCGACGCGCGAGCTGCGTCCACCGCCGCCCCGAGCTGTCCCTTGCCGCCGTCGATCACCATGAGGTCGGGCAGCGGCTTCTGCTCTTCGACGCGGCGTCGCAAAAACCGGGTCACCACCTCATGGATGGCGGCGTAGTCGTCCTGCTGTGCCACGCCCTTGATCTTGTAGCGACGGTACTCCGCCTTGCGCGGCCGCCCGCCTTCAAACCATACAAGCGAGCCCACCGTGTCGCGCCCCTGATTGGTGGAAATGTCGATGCACACCATCGCCCGCGGCACGACGGCGAGCCCCAGATCGCGCCCCAGGGCAAAGACAGGGTCAGCGGAGCGCTCGTCGATGTCGAAGGTCTCGATCTTGAAGCTATCGAGCAGGTGGCGCGCGTTCTGGTCGGCGAGCTCCGCCAGCTTCGCGTTGGTCCCGCGCTGCGGCACGAGGAACTCCGCCTCGGAAGCGAGTTCCCGCAGGGCGCCCAAGTCCGCGGCGGGGGGAGCATACGGCAGCACCACCCGCGCGGCCCGTTGATCGAGCGGCAAGTAGTAGCCCACGAGGAACGCGCTCAGCACCTGATCCTCCGGGGCGTACTCCACGTGCTCCAAGAACCGGTGCTCGCGGGCGATCAGGCGTCCATCCCGGATGCGCAGGATGACGCCGCACGCGTCGTCGCCATCTCGCGCGAGACCGATCGCATCCGCGTCCCCTCCCCCGACGACCTCCACCGTTTGCGGCTGCTCGACCTGGTCGAGCCATTTCAAGGCGTCGCGCAGCTGCGCGGCGCGTTCAAAGTCGAGCGCCTTGCTGGCGCCCTGCATGCGCTCGCGCAGCCGCGTGCGCACGTCGAGCGTCTTCCCCTCGAGGAACAGCACGACATCGTCGATCATCCGCCGGTACTCGTCCCCGCCCTGGTAGCCCACGCAGGGCGCCTTGCAGCGGTCGATGTGATAGTCGAGGCAAGGCCGGTCAGGAGCCTCGTCGGGGAGATTCCAATGGCACGACCGCACCGTGAAGATGCGGCGGATGATCTTGAGCGTCTGCCGCAGCGTGGCGACATCGGTGTACGGCCCGAAGTAGCGGGCGCCACCGATCGTGACGCGTCGTACGACCAACACGCGCGGGAATGGCTCGCCCAGAGTGACGGCGATCTGGGGATAGCTCTTGTCGTCGCGGAGCCGGATGTTGAAACGCGGCTGGTGCTCCTTGATGAGATTGTTCTCGAGCAGCAAGGCCTGCGCCTCGCTCGGCACCACGATGGTCTCGAGGTCCGCAATCTGGCGCGCGAGCGCTTCACGCTCGGGGGTGGTCGGCTCGGCGTCGGAGAGGTATCCAGGGACGCGGGACCGCAGGCTCTTGGCCTTCCCCACGTACAGGATCTCCCCTGCGGCGTCTTTCCAGAGGTAGACGCCGGGTTGGTCAGGGAGCGCCGCTAGCTGGCGCGCGAGCCGGTCAGCGATTGCCATGAGTGCAAGGCGTCGGGGTGGCGGAGCGCCAGGGTCAGCGCGCCGTAGGTCACCCCAAAGATACCGAGCACGGCAAGGCCGTGAGGAATGGGACGCCACCCCGCGGCCAGTCCGGCGCCGCTCATGGCCAGGGCGGCGGCCGCGAGCCCGGCGAAGACGGCTACACCGAAGGCGCGCCAATCGCTGGTGCCGAGCACGGTCCCGATGCGACGGTCCAGATCGCGCAGGTGCAAGACGACGTTCAGGGTCGAGCCCAGGGATGAGCCGAGGGCGATTCCCGCAGGGCCGAGACGCCGCATCAGGAGCCAGGACAGCACCCCGGAGACGAGGAGCGACAGCGTGGCGATCTTGACCGGCGTGCGGGTGTCGCGCAAGGCGTAGAAACCAGAGGCGAACAGCTTCACGGTCGCCTGCCCCAGGAGGCCGACGCCATACGCGGCGAGCACACCGCCTACGAGCGCAGTGTCATCGGCGTCGAATCGTCCCGTCTGAAAGAGTGCGCCCACGATCGCCGGTCCCAAGGCGGCGAAAGCGAACGCGGAGGGCACGACGAGGAAGGCGATGCGCCGGAAGCCCACGGCGATCCGGGCCCGCAGCTGATCGTTTGGCGCTGCACTCGCGGCGTCGCGAGAGAGGTCGGGGAGCGAGACGGCGACCACCGACACGCCGAACAGACTGATCGGCAGCACCTGGATGATTTGCGCGTACGAGAGGCTCGCGAGGCCCCCGCGCCCCGTGAAGGAGGCGAGAAACGTGTCGATGATGCCCGACAGCTGCGCGACGCCCGCGCCGATCAGGAGTGGGAGCCAAGCCACGATCACCTGGCGCACACCCTCCGGCGCCGTGCTGAATCGCAGCGCGATCCCGCCCAGCAGCCGCCAGCAGGTGGGCAGCTGCACCGCAATCTGGAGCACGCTCCCGACCACGGTGCCCCAGGCGAGAGCCAGCGAGAGGCGGTACAGCTGGTCCGGGAGGGGCAAGTTCCGTCCCGCGAGCCACGCGCCCGCGGCGACCATGGCGATGATCCCGGCGACGTTCCACAGGGTGGGAGCGGCGTACGGCAGGAAGAAGCGGCGGTGGGTGTTCAAGATCCCCAAACACCATGCGGAGATGACCATCAGACCGGTCATGGGGAACAGGATCCGCACCAGGATGGTCGTGAGCTCGCGGCGCGATGCGTCGAAGCCCTGCGCCACGGCGGCGGTGATGACGGGTGCGAAAGCGATCCCCAGCAGGGCGAGCACCCCGCTCGCGAGCAACAACAACCCCAGCACGGCCCCGGCTAGAGCCCGAGCCGCGCCCTTGTCCTCCCGTTCGTTCAGCGCGGCATAGACGGGGATGAACGACGCGGAGAGCGTGCCCTCGCCGAGTAGGTTCCGGATCGCGTTGGGGATCTTGAGCGCGGCGCGAAATGCATCGGCGGCGGCGCTGTTCCCGAAGTAGTAGGCGAACACTCGCTCCCGCACGTACCCCAACACGCGCGTGACGAGGATGCCCGCGGCCACCCGTGCGGCAGCCACGGTCAGGTGGTCGGTTTCTTTCGGTGGGGATCTTCCAGCAGACGCTGCACGAACTGCATCTCGTCGCGCATCCCGGCGAGGGTGCGGTTCAGATCCTCGAGCTCGGTCTCGAGCGCCTCGACCTTGCGCTGCAGGTCGCGGAGCTCAGGGGCGGGGCCGGTCCCTGTTCCCCCTTCGAGCCGGCGCGCGACGGAGCGCCCCAGCGGCGAGTCCACCAGAATGGCCGCGACCGGGATCATCAGCGCGACGATGAGAATGATGGCGAGAACCCACATATGAGACGGATTCTATGGAGCGCCCGCCCACCGCGCCACCTCCGCCTCGATGGCGTCCACCAATCCGAGCCCATAGCGCACGAGGAACGACGCCGCGGTGAGCACGCGTTCTTGCGGCTTCCCCTCGGGGGCGAGCCCGGCGCGGGCGCGCGCCAGCTGCCCCGCCAGCGTTTCGTTGGCGCGCTTCAGGCTGGCCACGAGTTTCTTCTCGACCTCGTGCGTGCCGGCGAGGGCGGCGTTCCGCGCCGACTGCACGGTGCGCTCGAGGGTCGGGTCGACGCGCGCGACCTCCGTCCCCAGTCGCTGGTAATGCAGATCCAGCTCGGCCCGGAGTCGCACGAGTGTGTCGGCGATTTCGGGCGGCACGGCGTCGCGAGCGAGGCGGGCCTCGAGCGCCCCAGCCGGACCGGCGAAGTCCGCGGGCGTCAAGCCGTACCGCTCCAGCACCTTCTCGACGCGCGACTCCAGGAGGAATCCCGACCAGCGCGGCACCGGCGTTTGCGGCGTGACGCCCAGTTGGGCGTACAGCGGAGCGGCGTCGGGAAGGTACTCGAGCTCCCCCGGCCCCGCGGCGTATGCCACGGTCGGGAACAACGCCGCCTCGATCACCGGCCGCAGCAGGACATTGGGGGACAGCCGCTCGGGCGACTCGGCCGCGATGCGTTTCAACGCCTCGGGCGTGAACCGCTCGCCGCTGCGCCGGGTGACAGGGTCGTCGCCGCCGCCACTCGAGCGCAGCCGATCGCGGCCGGCGCTCCCCTCGACCAAGACCGGCGACAAGCCGTCGGGAAGCTGCACGTCCAGGGCGCGCAGCAGGAACGGCGCAGCGGCCCGTTTCGCGGCGGGATCGTGCGCCCGGAATACGGCGATGCCGCGGCCTGCCAGCAGGCGATTGAGCGCCTCGGCACACGCATCCGCCAGATTGGTTTCGGGGCGGTACGCCGCCTCCAACCACGCGAGGGCCTCGGCCTTGAACTCCGTGTCGGGCAGGACGGCGCGCAACCGCTCGATCGCGCTCCCGATCTCGGGTCCGCACGGCTCACGATACAGCGGCAGCAGCGGTCCGTCGGACGGGCGCTCGCGCAACCCGATGCGTACCACTTCGCCCGCGGCGTTCAACACAAACGCGTGGTTCGCTTCGGCAAAGTCGTGGTCATCCCCGGCCACCCAGAAGACCGGGACGACCGGCACCTTGTGCTCCACCTCGAGACGTCGCGCCAGCGCCGCTGCCGAGAGCGCCTTGTAGATCGTGTACAGCGGTCCCGTGAAGAGCCCGGGCTGCTGGCCCGTGGTCACCACCAGGACCTCGCCGGCAGCAAGGCGGTCGCGTCCTGGGCCCGGCAACACGGCCGCGAGCACGTCCGCGCTCACGCGCCGCGGCTTCACGGCGGCTGGCGTGCCCATCGCCGCAGCCAGGGGCGTCGAGACGATGCGCGGCATCGTCGTCATGGACGTGTCGCCACCAGGATCGTGCGCGAAGCGCCGCCGTCGAGTGGCCCGCCCTCGTAATCCCCGAACGCGGCGTCCACCCGCAGCCCCTCGTTTTCCAACAGGCCGCGAAGCTCCGCGGGACTGAAGAGCCGCACGCGCTCCTGGAAGCTGCGATTCTCGGCGCCCAACTCGATCTCCTTCACGACGTACTTGCCCTCCTCGCTGAACCGGCGGCGCACGCGGACCTCGGTCGACGCCCCGTCGACCGCTTCGGTGTCGCGACGCAGGGTGCGGCGGACATGGTCCGCGTTCAGGTAATCGAGTACGAAGCGCCCTCCGGGCCGCAGAGAATCGACGACCTGCCGCACCACCAGGCGGTGCTCCTTGTCGTCGCGGAAGTAGCCGAACGACGTGAACAGGTTGACCGCCAGGCCGAAGCTCCCCGGCCGGAACGGCAGCGCGCGCATGTCACCACGCACCAGCGGCCCGCGAACGCCAGCGCGGGCGCGCCGCAACATCGACGGCGACAGATCGAACCCCACCACCCGGGCGCCCAACCGTTCCAGCTCCGCGGCATGTCGCCCCGCGCCGCAGGCCAGATCGAGGATCCAGTCGCCTTCGGCCCAGGGAGCGGCCCGCTGCACGAGGGCAACAGCGCGCCGCGCCTCCTCCTCGTCGCGGTGGGGATAGAGGACGTGGTATTCCTCCCCGAACCATTGCTCGAACCATTCCGTCATTCGCTGAAGACGTCCGCTTGAAACGTGAGGACTTGCGTGTCTGGTTCCCGCCAGGCGTGCGCGCCGAAGCCCGCCTTGCGGCAGGCCGCGGCCAGGAACGCCTCGGGGCTCAGGCCATGCTCCGTCGCCACCTGCGGCAGCAGCACGCCCAGGGCGGCGCCGCGCCGCACCAGCAGGCCGTCCCGCCCGATCACGAGCCTGGCGGGGTCCCTGGGCTCGAACGAAGACGGTTCGCTCAACACGGAGATCTCGATCCGCAGTTCTGGAAGCTCCTCCGGCGCGACCGCCGGAAATCGGGGGTCATCCACCGCTGCCGAGACCGCTACGGTCCGCACCACGTCGCCGAGGGGGCGATCGCCGGCGACGCGGCCGATGCAGCCGCGCAGGGCGGCATCCCTCTTCTCCCTCTTCTCCTCGAGGGTGACGAATGCGCCGCGGCGGACATGCGCACCCGGGACATCGGGCACCTCGGGCGCCGGATCGCCCACCAGCGCGGCCGCGATGGCGCTCCGCGCCAGCGCTAACAGGGCCGCGCGGTCGGCCGCCGTGAGCTCAGGATTCGATCGATCCGCGATGGTACGGCTCCCCACGCCGAATCGTATACGCCCGGTAGAGCTGTTCGTACAGTAGGACGCGCGCCAACTCGTGCGGCAGCGTGAGCCGCGACAGACTCCACTTCCGTTCGGCCGTCCGCAGGACGTCGTCCGGCAACGTGTCCGCGCCCCCGATGGCGAACGCCACATCGCGCCCATCCATCTCCCACCGCTCGGTCCAGTCCGCCAGCTGTGCCGACGTGCATGCTTCGCCGTGGCGCGTCAACGCGACGAGGCGCGCGCCCTCGGGGATCGCCCCGAGGACCCGCGCCTCGTCCTTCACCTCCCGCTCCTCGACCTTGGTGTAGTGCCGCAACCGGTCGAGATACGCATCACAAGCCGTCCGGAGCGCCGCGTCCTTCACGCGGCCCACCGCGACGACGCGATAGCGCATCAGGCATACATCCCGCGCAGCCGATGCATCGCCGCGACCCGGTCCACGGCGAGCATGTACGAGGCGATGCGGGCACTCACCTTGTGCTTGTCCGCCATCGCCATCACTTCGGCGAAGGAGCGGACCATGATGCTCTCGAGCCGCCGGTTGACCGTATCCTCGTCCCAGAAGTAGCCGCCGCGATCCTGCACCCACTCGAAGTAGCTCACCGTCACGCCGCCGGCGTTCGCGAGGATATCGGGGATGACGAAGACGCCCTTCTCCTCGAGCACCTTGTCGGCGTTCGCGGTTGTGGGACCGTTGGCGCCCTCGCAAATGATCTTCGCCTTGATGTTGGCGGCGTTCTTCTTTGTGATCACGTTCTCGGTGGCGGCGGGGACCAGCACATCGCAATCCACGGTCAGCAGTTGGTCATGCTTGATCGTCTCGGCCTTGGGATAGCCCGCCAGCTGGCGGTGCTCTTTCACCCACTTGAGGAGGTCCGGTACGTCGAGGCCCTGGGGATTGTGCAGCGCGGTGGACTTGTCGGACACGGCGACGATGGTCGCCCCTTCCTTCGCCATGAGTTCCGCCGCGATCGACCCGACGTTGCCGAAGCCCTGCACCGCGATCCGCGCGCCCTTCAGGGCCATGCCGAACTTGGCCAGTGCTTCGCGCGTGACGATCATGCAGCCCCGGCCCGTCGCCTCGCGCCGGCCCAGCGAGCCACCCATCTCCACGGGCTTCCCCGTCACGACGGATGTGACTGTATGGCGCTTGTGCATGGAGTAGGTGTCCATGATCCACGCCATCACGCGCTCGTTGGTATTCACGTCAGGCGCCGGAACGTCGGAATCGGGGCCCAGCGTGTCGATGATCCCGGAGGTGTAGCGCCGCGTCACCTTTTCCAGCTCCAGCATCGACATCGCCGCGGGATCGCAGACCACGCCGCCCTTCGCCCCGCCGAACGGGATGTTCACGAGGGCGCACTTCCATGTCATCCACGCGGCGAGCGCCTTCACTTCCTCGAGCGTGACGTTCAAGTCGAACCGGATGCCGCCCTTCCCCGGCCCGCGCGACGTGTTGTAGAGCACGCGGTACCCGGTGTACACCTCGACCTCCCCGTTATCGCGCACGATCGGCACCGAGACGATGATCTGCTTCTCGGGGTTGCGCAGCACCTTGTACAGACCTGGATCGAGGTTGAGCAGCTTCGCCGCGAGGTCGAAGCGCTCCATCATCGATTCAAACGGATTCTCCTCCGCCAGGAAGGTGTCTTTCTCGGGGCGGATGATGGCTGGTTGGCTCATAGGGGTCGTCGCAGGATTCCTTCCAGGGCGCGCTCCACCGCTTCGCCGTTCAGTTCCCAGTGCAATCGCAAGACGGCGACCAAGGGCTCCGCCGCGTCGGCGGGCCACCGGTCGCGCAGCTTCACTGCGTCCTTTTCGGTGACTACAACATAATCGGCCCCTCGGGCGGCCTGCACGAGCTGGGCGACATCGGCCGGCGGATAGGGGTGATGGTCTTGGTACGCCACGAGTTGCACGACCGCGCCGGAGGCGCGGACCTGCACCGCGAAGCTCGTCGGGTCGGCGATCCCCGCCGCCACGATGACGCGCTTCCCGGCCAGGTCGGCGGACTTGGACTGTCGCCGTGTGCGGAGCCCCTCGAAGCCGTGTAGCGCCAGGTGGACCACCGCCACGGGCGTCCGAGGCCAGGCCGCCGCGAGCTGCTGCGCGAGCCGGCGCGCCTCGTACGCGGGGGCGCGCCGGCGGGTCACCACAATCAGATCGGCCCGGCGTAGCGCCCCCCACCCCTCGCGCCACGGCCCGGCGGGGAGGGGCCACGGCGCAGCGCGGGCGTTCTCGGTGTTGAGCAGCGCCAAGTTCAGGCCGCGCGCCGCGTCGAGCCGCTGGTATGCGTCGTCCAACCCCAGGACCTGGGCGCCGGCCGCGCGGGCGCGTTCGGCTCCGGCCGCGCGATCGGGATTGGGCACGACGATCGCCCCCGGTACGAGCCGTTCGTGCACCCGGTGCTCGTCTCCTCCATAGCCGCGCAGCAGGATCCCGGGCCGCCGGCCGTGCTGGGCGTAGAAGGCCGCGACCCAAGCCGCGACCGGTGTCTTCCCGGCTCCCCCGACCGCCAAGTTGCCGATGGCGACCGCCGGGAGCGGCAGGACCTTCGTCGCGAGCCAACGCCGACGGTACGCCGCTGCGCGCACCAGCATCACGCCGCGATGCAGCAGCGCCGGCGGCAGCAGCAGCACGCGGGCGACCTTGGCGAGGAAGTGGTGGCTCCACCACAACCAGTGAGCCACACGCGGACGCAGGCTGCGGGCAGTCACGCGGCGTGCGTCACTTCTTGTAGCGCACGTCCGACGGCATCCATCGCGCCGCGCAGCCCCTCTTTGCCTGGCCCTACCTCGATGGGCGCGCCGTACACGATCTCGAGCCGCGCGAAGGGTTTGGGAATGCACATCCGATCCCACGATCCTAGCCACCAGGCCGAGGAGGTCCGCGCCGCGATCGGGAGCAAGGCGGCGCCCGCGTGCTGCGCCGCGGCGATCGCCCCCGGCTGCACCTGCTCCGCGGGTCCCCGCGGGCCGTCCGGCGTGATCGCGACTTCCGCGCCCCCCTGCAGGGCGCGCACGACGCCGAGCAGGCCGACTTCGCCGCCGCGCTGGGTGGACCCGCGCACCGAGCGGTAGCCCCACCGGTCACCCAGGTTGGCGAGGTGTTGGCCGTCGCGATGACGGCTGATGAGCAAGACGATCTGCTGATGGCGGTGGTGGTACAGCAGCGGCAGAATGCGGCTGTGCCACAAGACGAACACAATCGGACGGCGCGCCCGGCGCAGGGTGCCGAGGTGCTCCGCCCCGCGGACGCGGATTCGCCATGTCTTCGCGAGGGCGTGCACCAGGTAAGGCCCGATCGCGGCCGCGATCGGCTCCGCCCACCGCAGCTTCATGCGAGCAGCTCCGCCGCGATGTCGGCCACCCGGTCGGCCGCACCGGGAGCGCCCAGGCGCTGGCGCACGAGGGCCAGTCCCTCGCGCTGTCGTACCGTATCCGCGTGGCCGGGGTCGAGGAGCGGCAGTACCGCGGCGGCCAGCGCCGCGGGCGTGGCGCGCCGTTGCAGCAGCTCGGGCGCGACCGCGTACCCCGCCACCAGATTCACGAGACCGACCCAAGGCACGCGCAGCACGCGAAACGCGATGAACGAGGACACGGGATGGAGCCGGTAGGTAATCACCATCGGCACATCCGCCATCGCGGCCTCGAGCGTCGTCGTGCCCGACTTGCAGATGCCGGCGTCGGCAGCGGCAAAGACCAGGAGCGGGTCGCCGTCGTGCACCCGGATCGCGCCAGGCTCGGGATAGCTCGCGCCCGGCGCCCCGGCGACGACGATCTGCACATCGGGGCGCGCTTCCGCCACCCGCATCGCGGCCGCCCGAGCGTCGGCCGCGCCGGATCGAGGGCCAGCGCGCGGCGCGCCACCGCGCGTTCGGGCGGCGGCGGGCGATCTTTGAGCGGATGGCCGACGAAGGTCGCGGGGATCCCCCGCTCCCGGAAGAACGTCTCTTCGAAGGGCAAGATCACCGCGAGCCGCTTCACCGCGGCCAACTTGCGGACACGCCCCACGCCCCACGCCCACATTTGAGGGGCGATGTAGTAGAGGACCGGGATGCCCGCCCGGGCGGCGGCGGCCGCGGCGCGGAGGTGGTATCCGGGATAGTCCACCAGGATGACGAGATCGTAGCGTTTGGCCACGAACGCCTTCCGCACGCGGCCGAGCAGGCGGTAGTGGGCGGGGATCTTGGCGAGGGCCTCGACGAAACCCACGACGGAGAACGACTCCATGCGGTCGAGCACGGTCGCTCCGGCCCGCTCCAGCAGCGGCCCCCGACGGTTCGCCCGCCGAGATGTAGATGCGCGGCGCGCGGCTCACGGCCGCGCGGCGGCGAGCGGCGAAGCCTGAATGGCGTCGGCGACGCGGTAGGCGAGCGCGAGCGCCTGACGGCCCGCGGCGCCGGTGACCACAACGTCGCCGTCGCCCCGCACCGCGCGCAGGAAGCTCTCCAGCTCGAGCTTCAGCGGCTCGGCTTCGGGCGCCTCGAGGCTCACGTGCTCCACGATGTCCTCGAGCCGGGTCGCCCCGAACGCCTGCCACCCGGGCTTCAGGCGGTAGAAGTGCCCGTTACCCTGCGCCAGGTCGAGCGAGAAGTACCCCGTGGGCTGGAAGATCCGCAGCTTGCGGGTCCGCTCCCGCGACACCCGGCTCGCCGTGATGACGGCGACGGCGCCGTTGCCGAACTCGACGCGCGCGTTGACGATGTCCACGTGCGGCGTGAGGACCGGGACGCCCGTGGCACGGACCTCCGTCACCTCCGCGCGGATCAACTCGAGGACCAGGTCCAGGTCGTGGATCATCAGGTCGAGGATGACGGCGACGTCGGTGCCACGGGGTTGGAAGGGCGCCAGCCGCTCCGTCTGTAAGAAGCGCGGCTCCTCGAGGTAGGGTGCGGCCGCGCGCACGGCGCGGTTGAAGCGCTCGACGTGCCCCACCTGCAGCGCCACGCCCCGCTCCTGAGCGGCGCGCACGAGCCGCTCCGCCCCCTCGAGGCTGTCGGCCAGCGGCTTCTCGATGAGCGCGGGCAGCCCTCGATTCAGCACCGCCAAGCCCACCTCGACGTGCGCGGTGGTCGGCACGACGACCGTCACGGCCTCGACCCGGTCGAGCAGGGCCTCGAGCGATGGGTGCGCGACCGCCCCCAGCTCCTTGGCGACGTGCGCGGCGCGGGCAGGATTGACGTCGTAGATCCCGACGAGCTCCGCGCCTTCAATCGCCTTCAGGAGCCGGGCATGGTGAAAGCCAAGTGCGCCCGTACCTACGACACCCACGCGGACGCGTCGCAACGTCACACCATCACTCCGCGCTGCGAGGCCTCGATGAACTTGAGGAACGTCTCGACCTCCGTGACCGCCGGAAGTTCCGCCCGCGCGCGCGCGATCCCCTGGCTTACGGTGAGGTCGGAATTGAACAGCAAGCGGTAGGCCCGCTTCAGCGCGAGCTTCACCTCGGGCGCGAAGCCGGCGCGCTGCAGGCCCACGGAGTTCAGCCCGTAGAGGTGCACGGGATTGCCCACGGCCTTCGTGAAGGGCGGCACGTCCTGATTGACGCGCGACGCGCCACCCACGAAGGAATACGTGCCGATGCGCACGAACTGATGGATCGGCGTGAGGCCGCTGATGATCGCCCGATCGTCCACAGTGACGTGCCCCGCCATCTGCACGGCATTGGCGATGATGACGTCGTTGGCGATGACGCAATCGTGGGCCACGTGCACGTACGTCATGAGGAAGCACCGCTCGCCCACGGTGGTCTTGCCGGTCGCCGTCGTGCCGCGGTTGATGGTGCAGTACTCGCGGATGATCGTCCCGTCCCCGATCTCGACCCAGGTTTCGTCGCCCTTGAACTTCAGATCCTGGGGATCGTTGCCGATCACCGTGCCGTAGCCGATCTTGACGCCTTCGCCCACGCGGGTGTTGCGCTCGATGACGGCGTGCGCCGCCAGCGACGAGCCCGCCCCCACCGTGACGTGCGGCCCGACGATCGCGTACGGCCCCACGGATACGTCGCCCGCGAGGTGTGCCGTCGGGTCGATCAGGGCCGTCCGGTGGATCACCGGTCCACCACCATCGCCATCATCTCCGCCTCCGCCACGACCTGGCCGTCCACGTACCCGGCGCCCTTCATCTTGCAGGTCTTGCCGCGGAATTGCAGCATCTCGAGCTCGAAGCGGATCTGGTCCCCGGGCACGACCGGACGCCGGAACTTGACGTTGTCGAGCGACATGAAGTAGACGACCTTGTCGTCGATGTTCTGTCCCTCGAAGTGGCTCATCAACAGCATGCCGCCCACCTGCGCCATCGCTTCGATGATCAGCACACCCGGCATGATCGGGTGGCCCGGGAAGTGCCCCTGGAAGAACGGCTCGTTGATCGTGACGTTCTTGAGGCCGACGATCCGCTTGTTCCCTTC
>WNFK01150897.1_pt2 | contig 21190 bp, 21 predicted proteins | sample 5400281 | NCBI WGS metagenome assembly WNFK01 (sample SAMN13153350, study PRJNA577476) | soil metagenome | isolation source: 20 cm soil on Douglas fir-dominated hillslope | place: USA:California | collected 2013-09-17
CGGCAGGTTTCGCTTGCGATGGATGCCCGCGACCGCCTGCATGAACGCGCGATGCACGCCGAGCTCGTTCATCCAGTTCGACAGCGGGGCGCCGAGGCTCCCGAGCCGGCCGACTAGGTCCGCGTTGCCGAGCAGGCGGTCCTGCAGCGTGACGCCGCGCCGGCGCGCCTCGGCCGCGCGGGCTCGAAGCATGAGACGCGGGAAGTCGACCTCCCACCGGTGGGGCGGCGTGTACGGACAGTGATTGAAGCAGAGCTTGCACTGATAGCAGAGATCGACGACTGCCTTTACATCCGCCGCCGGCAGCTTCTCCACGTCGCCGTCGACCGCCTCGACGTCCATCCGGTCGAACACCACCTTGAACGACGGACACAGCGGCAAACACCGGCGACACCCGCCGCAGATGTCATAGACCCGCCGCAGCTCCCTATCAACCGCCCCGAGATCCCAGAACTCCGGGTTCTTGATATCGAGCGTTCCCATGTCTGAATCGACGCGATTCAGCTACGCATCGGCTCGCGGGGCCGGAGGACGGCGGGAGGGTCGAAGGGACCCGTTCCCGAAAACTGTCGGCGGGAGCCCCGCGCCCGGATGGAGCCCAGCCGAGGCGGAGCAGCGGCCGATCGTCAGCTAGATCGCTTCAGCCGGATCCTTGCCCGCGATCTGCGTCAATCCCTTGTTGAACCGGCCGGCGTGCGACTTCTCGGCCTTGGCCAGGGTCTCGAACCACTCCGCCAGCTCGCCGAAGCCCTCGCCGCGCGCCGTCTTGGCCATGCCCGGGTACATCTGCGTGTACTCGTACGTCTCGCCGGCGACGGCCGCCTTGAGGTTCTTCTCGGTCTTCCCGATGGGCTCGCCGGTGGCCGGGTCGCCCACTTCCTTCAGGAAGTCGAGGTGGCCGAACGCGTGGCCGGTCTCGGCATCGGCCGTGTCCTTGAAGAGGCCGGCGATGTCGGGGAAGCCCTCGATGTCCGCCACGCGCGCGAAGTAGAGATAGCGCCGGTTCGCCTGGGACTCGCCGGCGAACGCGTCCTTCAGATTCTCGAAGCTCTTAGTGCCCTTGAGGCCCGGCATACGTCCTCCTTGGTCGGGTGACAGGTGATCGACCGCGCTGCCGGCGGCACGCCCCGCAGCGGCCGTAGTACTCCGTCCGGTGATCCAGGACCTCGAACCCGGTGCGCGCCGCGATGCGGCGCCGCCCGCTCCGCTCGGCGCGCGCCGGCACGTCGTAAATCCGGCCGCAGGTGAGGCAGGTGAAGTGGTCGTGCGGGCCGGTGTTGCCGTCGAAGCGCAGCCCGCCGGCGTCGGTGCGCTCGGCCAGGAAGCCCTCGGCGGCGAGCATGCGGAGATTGCGATAAACGGTGGCGAGACTCACCCGGGGAAGCCGGCGCCGCACCCGCTGATAGACGAAGGCGGCCGTCGGGTGAACATCGGTCGCGCGGACCACGTCGAGGATGAGCCGGCGGGGTCGCGTCAGTCGGAGCCCGCGGGCGCGCAGCGTGTCGAGGTCTTCGTAGTTAGTAATAATTATCAATTACTACACCGCCGGAGCGTACACACGGAGCGCGCGTGTGTCAAGCGACTCGCCGTGCTGGCGCGTTCCGCCGACTTCCAGTAGACTACCCACCTCAGGAGGACGGTTCGAATGGCTCGGCCCCTCGGGCTTCGCATCCAGGGAGCCCGACAGAACAACCTCAAGAACATCTCGCTCGAGATCCCGCACGACCGCCTCACCGTCGTGACCGGGGTTTCCGGCTCCGGCAAGTCCTCCCTCGCCTTCGACACCCTCTTCGCCGAGGGCCAGTGGCGCTACATCGAGTCGCTGTCGACCTACGCGCGGATGTTCCTCGACCGGGTCGACCGGCCGGACGTGGACCGGATCGAGCAGATCCGTCCGGCCGTCGCGCTCGAGCAGAAGAATCCGGTCCGGACGGCGCGCTCCACCGTCGGCACCGCCACCGAGATCTCCGACTACCTGCGCCTGCTCTTCGCGAAGGTCGGCCGGGTCCACTGTCCGAGCTGCGGCGCCCCCGCCGTCTCGCACTCGCCCCAGTCCATCGTGACCGCGCTGCTCGAGGAGCACGGGGGCGCCCGCGCGATGATCGCGTTCCGCCTGGCGGTCCCGGCCGGGCTCCCGCCGGCGGAGCTCTGGGCGAATCTCACGCGGCGGGGCTTCGCCCGCGTCCGCGTGGGCGACGACATCCTCGACCTCGCGGCGCCGCCGCCGGCGGAGCTCGGGGACCGAACGACCATCACGGTGATCCTCGATCGCGTCGTGCTCGATGGGGCGCAGCGAGCCCGCATCACCGAATCGGTCGAGACGGCGCTGCGCGAGGGCGGCGGACAGCTCGCGGTCGAGGTCGTCGGCGGCGCCACCCGTGAATTCGGCGAGGACCTGCGCTGCAGCGGCTGCGGCGCCCGCCTCGATCGGCCACAGCCCCTCCTGTTCTCGTTCAATCACCCGCTGGGGGCGTGCCCGGAGTGCAAGGGATTCGGCAACGTCCTCAAGTACGACGAGGCGCTCGTGGTGCCGGACCGCACGCGGAGCCTCGCCGAGGGCGCCGTGGAGCCGTGGACGCACCCGTCGGGCCGGTGGTATCAGCGCGAGCTGATGAAGGCCGCGCGGCGGCGAGGACTCGACACGACGACGGCGTGGGAGAAGCTGCCCGAGGCCACCCGCGAGCTCGTGTACGCGGGCGACGGGCGCTTTCCGGGCATCCAGGGGTTCTTCGAGGAGGTCGAGTCGTACCGCTACAAGCTCCACGTGCGCGTCTTCCTCTCGCGCTACCGGAGCCAGTCCGTCTGCCGGACCTGCCGCGGCGCCCGGCTCAAGCCGGCCGCCTTGTCGGTGCGCGTCGCCGGGCTCACCATCGCCGAGTTCACGGCGCTCACGATCGACGCCGCGGCTCGCCTCCTCTCCGACCTCGGGCTCAGCGCCTGGGAGCAGGTGGTGGCGCGCGAGATCCTGCGCCAGCTCAACGCGAAGCTCACCTTCCTCCTGCGGGTGGGGCTCGGCTATCTCACGCTCTCCCGGCAGACGCGGACGCTCGCGGGCGGCGAGGCGCAGCGGATCAACCTGGCCAACCAGCTGGGCTCACAGCTGGTCGGCGCGCTCTATGTGCTGGACGAGCCGTCGATCGGGCTGCACGCGCGCGACACGGCCCGGCTCGCCGAGCTGTGTCACGAGCTCGCGGAGGCCGGCAACACGGTGGTGGTCGTCGAGCACGACCGCGAGTTCATCGGGACCGCCGATCACATCGTCGAGCTGGGACCGGGCTCGGGCGAGCGGGGCGGCGAGATCGTCTTCAGCGGCCCGCAGGCCGAGTTCCGGCGCGCGACGCACTCGCTCACCGCGCGCTACGTCACCGGGCGTGAGTCGATCGCGGTACCGCCGTTCCGGCGGACCGGCCGGCGCTCGCTCACGCTGGTGGGCGCTCACCAGCACAACCTCAAGCACGTGACCTTCCGCCTCCCGCTGAACACGCTGACCGCGGTCTCCGGCGTGTCGGGCTCGGGCAAGTCCACCCTGGTGCACGACACCCTCTATCGCGCCGTCGCCCGCGCCTTCAAGACCGACTTCGCGCCGCCGGGCGCCTACGACGCGCTGATCGGCATCGAGTACCTCAAGGGCGTCCGCCTCATCGATCAGGAGCCGATCGGCCGCACGCCGCGGTCGAACCCGGTCACTTACGTGAAGGCGTTCGACGAGATCCGCAAGCTCTTCGCCGCGCTCCCGCGGGCCAAGGCGCTCGGCCTCGACTCCGGGGCGTTCTCCTTCAACGTCCAGGGCGGCCGGTGCGAGTCGTGCCAGGGCGACGGCTTTCAGAAGCTCGAGATGTATTTCTTCGAGGATGTGTACGTCTCGTGCCAGGAGTGCGAGGGGCGCCGGTACCGGCCCGAGGTCCTCGGCGTGAAGCTCCGCGGGCGCAGCATCAGCGACGTCCTGCATATGACGGTCGACGAGGCCGCCGACTTCTTCGCCGCGCAGTCCGGGCTGGCGCGACGGCTGCAGACGCTCGCGGCCGTCGGGCTCGGCTATCTGCGGCTCGGGCAGGCGGCAACGACCTTGTCGGGCGGCGAGGCGCAGCGGCTCAAGATTGCGGCCGAGCTGAGCGCGCGCGCGACCGGCGAGATGCTCTACATCCTCGACGAGCCGACCACCGGGCTCCATCTCGACGACGTCAAGAAGCTCCTGGGCGTGCTCAACCGCCTGGTCGACGCCGGCAACACCGTGCTCGTCGTCGAGCACCACCTCGACGTCATCAAGGCCGCCGATCACGTCATCGATCTCGGGCCCGAAGGCGGCGAGGACGGACACCGGCAAGTTCCTCGCGGAGCTCCTCCCGCGGCCCGGCGGCCGGAACGGACACCCGTGAGCGTGCAAGAGCCGGAGGCTCGCGAGATTTCGATGCCGACGCGTTTGTTCGTCGTCGCGCGGCGCGATCCCGAGCTCTACAGCTACCTGCGGGCGCGGTTCTCCGACGACGCACAGGTCGAGGTCGTGCTCGATCGCCGCGTCGAGACGCGCCGGCGCCGGGCGTTGCCGGCGGCCGCGGAGCGTCGCCGCGCCGACCGACGGGGGCGGCCCGAGATCGACGAGCAGCTCCAGACGACCTCCCTGGCGATCGTGGGCGCGCCGTCCGCGGCGGCGACCCCGAGCGAGGCCCGACGGTGGATCGAGACGATGCAGCGGGGCGTCGCCGCCATCGGCGAGGCGCTCGACGATCGCGATCGACTCGAGCGGGACACCCGGGCGACCCAGCAGGAGAACGAGCGGCTTCGCGCCGAGATGGACCAGGCGTGGAAGGAGCTCGCCGAGATCGATTCGGCCATCGCCCGCGCGATCGCGGTCGTGAACGAGCTCCGCTCCCGCCTGCGCCGCGAGCCCGGGCGGGGCCCCGCGCCGTGAGCCGCGGCCGCCGGGTCGGCCGGTAACCCTCCGACCTCGCCCATGACACGCTCGGCGGCAAAGTGGTAGCATCTCGCGGCCGCGGATCGCGAGCGCCGCGGCGCAGTTTCCCCAGCCTCGCCGAGGAGGCACCGAGAGATGGCTGTCCAGAGCCGTGGACTTCGCGACAAATACTGTATCGTCGGCGTCGGCGAGACCGAATACTCACGCGCCTCGGGACGCACGACGCGGGCCATGGCCGTCGAGGCGATCCGCAAGGCGATCCTCGACGCCGGGCTCACCGCTGCCGACGTCGACGGGATGCTCGACTACCAGGGCGGCGACTCGACGCTCGCCAACAGCGTCGCCTCCGACCTCGGCATCCGCTTCAACTTCTATATGGACGTGATGGGGGGCGGCTCCTCCACGGAGGCCCTGGTCGGCCTGGCCATGGGCGCGATCGAGGCAGGGATGTGCAATACCGTCGCGATCTACCGCTCGATGAACGGCTACTCGGAATTCCGAATCGGCGGCACCGGCGCGCGCGCCGCCCAGCCGGTCCGCGGCCTGGACCTGGCGCAGGTGCCCTACGGCATGCGGAGCGCCGGCCAGAACTTCGCGCCGACCTTCATGCGCCACATGTATGAGTACGGGACGACCTCGGCGCAGGTCGCCCACGTGCGGGTCGCCCACAGCAAGCACGCCTCGCAAAATCCCAAGGCGCTCCTGAAGCAGCGCGTGACGGTGCAGGACGTGCTGGCCTCGCGCTGGATCGTCAAGCCGCTGCACCTCCTCGACTGTTGCCTGGAGACCGACAACGCGACGTGCGTCATCGTCACGTCGGCGGAGCGCGCCCGGAATCTCAAGCACCGGGCTGTCCACATCCTGGGCGTGGCCGGCCGGGTGTCGAAGCCGCGCCTCGACTTTCACTGGGCGCACGGGCCGATCTCGCGGGTGGCCGGCTACTACGCCAAGGACATCATCTTCCCGCAGGCGGGGATCGGGCCCGAGGACGTCGACGTCACCGGCTCGTACGACGCCTTCACGTTCACGACAATGCTGCAGCTCGAGGAGTACGGATTCTGCAAGAAGGGCGAAGGCGGCGCGTACGTCTCGAGCGGCGTCATCGAGCTCGGCGGCAAGCGCCCCAACAACACGTCGGGTAGCCACCTCTGCGAGGGCTACACGCACGGCATGTCCATGGTGATCGAGAACGTGCGCCAGCTCCGCGGCACCGTGGACGACTACTGCCCCGGCGCCGCCGAGGGCGTTCACACCTACGACTATTCGCCCGGCCACTGTCGCCAGGTCAAGGACGCCGAGATCACGATGAATCTCGGCTGGGCCATGCCCGCGACCGGCAGCGCGCTCATCATGCGGCGAGGCTAGGAGCCCTCTATGCCCCAACCAGTCCAGTATCGCGGCATGGCGCTGATCGTTCCGGACAACGACAGCGAGTGGAAGGAGTTCTACGAGCACGCCCGCGCCCACCGGTTGGTGGTGCGCAAGTGCAAGGCGTGCGGGCTCATGCGGTACCCGCCGACGCACGCCTGCCCCTGGTGCATGGAGCTCGGCTGGACGTGGCAGGAGGTCTCCGGGCGCGGCGCGATCTATTCCTACGAGATCGTCGCCCACGCAATCCAGCCCGGCTTCCGGGAGCAGACGCCGTACGCGGTCGTCCTGATCGAGCTGGACGAGCAACGCGGCCAGCCGACTCCCGACGAGGCGCTGCGGGTCATCGCCAACCTGGTCAAGGCGGACTTCACGCCCGAGGCCGAGGCGAACGTCGCGATCGGCCGGCGCGTGCGGGTCGTGTTCCAGGACCTCGCCGACCACATGGCGCTGCCGCAGTTCACGCTGACCGAGGAGCCCGCGTCGGGCCGAGTGTGGAGAATGCCCGAGTGAGATTCGGCCTCGGCCTCTCCGTCCAGCATCTGCCGGAGGAGCCGCAGGCCGTGCGCTTTCGCGAGCACGTCGAGCAGGTTCGGCTCGCCCGCGCCGTGGGGTTCAGCTCGATATGGGCGAGCCAGCACTATCTCTCGGACCCGTTCACGTACTTCCAGCCCATTCCGACCCTCGCGCGCCTTGCCGCCGACGCCCGCGGCATGCAGCTCGGCACCGGCGTCATCCTGCTCCCCCTGCACCACCCCGTCGACGTCGCCGAGCAGCTCGCGACGCTCGACGTGATCTCCGACGGTCGCCTGATCTTCGGCGCCGGGCTCGGATATCGCGACGTGGAGAACCTGGCGCTGGGGCACGACCCCAAGGGGCGCGTCGGTCGTCTGGTCGAGGGCCTCGAGCTCGTCGAGCGGCTCTGGCGCGGCGAGCCCGTCACCTACGAGGGCCGCCACTTCAGCCTGCGCGGGGTGCGGATCTCGATGCGCCCGCTCCAGAACCCGCGGCCGCCGATCTGGTTGGCCGCCAACGGCGACGCCGGTGTCCGGCGCGCGGCGCGACTCGGCGACGCCTGGCTGATGAACCCCCACGCCACGCTGGCGACGCTCGAGCGCCAGCTCGAGCTCTTCCGGAGCACCCGGCGCGAGGTCGGACGGCCGCCCGCCGTCGAGACACCGCTGATCAAGGAGTGTTACGTGGCGCCCGACGCGGCGACGGCCATGACGGAGGCGGCGGCGTTGATCGGCGCGAAGTACGGCGCGTACCGGCGCTGGGAGCAGGACAAGGCGCTGCCGGCCGGCGAGAGCTTCGACGCGAGCTTCGAGGACCTGGCGCGCGACCGGTTCATTCTCGGCGATCCGGTCCGCGCCGCCGAGGAGATCGCGCGCTACCGGGAGCGGCTGGGCGTCACCACGATGATCTTTCGCCTGCAGTGGCCGGGCATGGACCACGAGAAAGTTATGCGATCGATCCGGCTCCTCGGCCACAAGGTCTTGCTGAAGTTCCTGTCGAGCTAGGGCAAGAACTACACGCCGGGCGTATAAACCTTACCGACCGCGGGCGTTCGCCGAAGGCCGCCCGCGCGGGTTTCGCCAAGGCCGGCGCGCTTTCCCGCGACTGGTACGCTCATTGCCCCGCGTCCCGGTCAAGGGACGACGGCAATGACACCAGACCCTCAGTCCGAAGGCACGGTGGTGCTCGTCCTGCTCGCGGCGGGCGCCTGCGTGCTCGTTCTCGGAGTCGTGGCGAAAATGCTGGATCTGCGACCCCGGCGTGACGCCGAGGCGATCGCGGTGAGGGGTCTGATCTCCGACGCGCTTCACCGGGATCCGAATCTCTTCGGGGTCGGGGCCTCGATCACCGTCGTGCGTGTGCGCGTCCCGCTCTGGACGGGGTCGCCGGTCACCATCCGGGTCGCCGGCCAGGTCCCGTCGGATCAGCTCAGACGAGCGGCGCTCCAGAGCATCAGACGGGCCGCGAAGTCGGATCTGATCGTCGCCGTCAGGATCAAGTCGCGCATCAACGTCAGGCCGGCCGCGTCGCCGTCCGAGCTCAGAACAGCGCGATCGGATTGACCGGAGAGCCGGTCGTGCGCTGAAGCCGGAGCGGCGCGATCGTGAGCCGGAACTCCCAGCGCCGGCGCGCCACGCACGCGTGGGCTCGCGAAGCGAAAGAAGGGCGATCACACGGGAGGGGAGGCCGATCTCACCGCTGCGCAGCTGATATCGCCGCGCGTCGCCGACGAGTACTCCAGCTACCGCGTGGACCCCTGAGCGCGTTCAGAGCCCCGCCACGCGCCGCAGCGTCCCAAAACGGGCCGGAGGATCCCCGGATCTCGATCAGAAGAACTCGAACGCGACGGGCTCGCGCTCCATCCGGAGCCGCAGGTCCGCCATGAAAACCAGATAGGGGTGCGCCCCGCGGGCGAGCAGTCCGTCGCGGTCGCCGCGGACGATCGCGGCGGCGTCCCCCTCCTCGAGCGCGTGCTCGCGCAGCGCGGCCGCGGCGTCCTTCAGGAACCGCGCCCGGAATCCGTCGTCGGATTTGAGGGCGAAGAGACAGCGGTTGAGCCGGTAGGCGGACGCCGGCGGGAATCGATAGTGGAGCTCTTCCGTCATACCGGCCACTCGACGACCGCGTTGCCGTGATGCCACGAGGGCTCGTAGCAGTACACGTCCGCCTTCGCGTCGCCGACCGCGCCGAGGAGCGTGGCCCACGTCCTGAGCTCGATGTTGCCCATCTTGTCCAATTCCTCGCCGGTGACCGCGGCCAGCTTGCGGCCGTGACCGGCCGCGAGCGCGTCGAGCAGCCGCCGGTCGTACTCGAACTCGGGCGACGCGTACCGATCGGTCCCCGGAAAGTGCGACATCCCGCCCGAGGCCATCAGCACCACCCGCTCCGGGCGCGCCCGGAGGATCTCGCCGAGTGCCTTGCCCCAGTCGTAGCAGCGCCGCGGCGTGGGCTGCGGCGGCAGGTAGACGTTCACGTGGAGCGGCACGATCGGAACGGCCGGCTCGGGCATCGTGAAGTGGAGCGGGACGTAGAACGCGTAGTCGAGCGGCGCCTCCTGCGTGTAGAAGAGGTCGAAGCCCCGCTCGATCCCCGCCTCCACGATCGTCCGCGCCAGGGGCTCATGGATGGGAAACCGGTAGCGATACCGCCCGAAGGTCCCCGCGCACTCCGTTCCCACGTACACCGCGAGCGCCGGGACCGCGTCGAGGAAGAACGCCTCGACATGGTCCCCGGCGATGATCGCGATGGCGTCCGCCCGGCACGCCTCGAGCCCGCGCTTGACGCGCGCGAAGGCGGCGTGGACCCGCAGGACGAGGTCGCGGTCCTCGGTCCCGGGCCGCGCCAGCAGCTGGGGGGTATGCGGGCACGCGAAGGCGCCGACCAGCACCGTCAGCGCCTCACGCCGTGATCCGCTTCACGATCGCGTCGAACGCTTTGTCGGCAAGGGCCCGCACTTCCTCCCGCGTGAGCGGCTGGATCGGGTGCGGCACCACGACCGTCTGGTAATCCGTGGCGCCCAGCGCGCCCGCCTGGGCGCGCGCGGCCCGGACGAACTCCGACGAGATCACCGTCGCCACCGGAATGCCGCTGTCCTCGAAGAACACGCCGTCGTGCACACTGCACGTTGTGCACGACCCTCAGTCGGCGAGGCCCTCGACGACGACGTCGGTGGCGCCGACGATCTCGCGCCGCAGCGCATCCGGCGCCGGTCGCGCGAACGTCGGCTTCTTCTTCCGGATGATCGCTTTCGGCGTCGCGCGCTCGCGCAGGAGCTCCTCGATGCGGTCGAGGAGGTGGTTCCCCTGCGCCTTGGAGATGTCGAGCAGCGTGACGACCTTGCCGTCGAGGGTCGCGGGCCGCGTCGCGGTCTTGCGGGGCACGGCCACCGAATCGGTGGGATCGAGGTACTCGGTCATCAGCGGATCCTCCTGAAGACGAGATTGGAGCCCTTGGAAAAGGTCCAGCCCGGCACGATCGCGGAGAAGCGGCCCGCGGTGCCGCCGGCGACGACTATCTTGAGGTTCTCGGGGGACCGGAATTTCGGAATCATCGCGGTCTCGCGCGAGGGGTCCGCGAATTTCGCGAGCACGTGCTCCGGCAGCCCCTCGCCGCCATCGACCCCCGGCAAGAGCTCGCGCACCGGCCACCGGAGCCGCTCGTGGAGCCAGCGCCGCACGTCCGCCTTCTTCCATCCCGCGTCGCCGAAGATCTTCGCGTGCTCCGGGGAGAGGGCAACGAGCGTGTCCCCCCAGTGCGTCATCTTGTGATGCGACACCACCGCCAGGCTCGCCGCGAGCGTCGGCAGCAGGTCCTCCGGTGTGCGGCTCCGCTGCGCGTACACGCCGAGCGGCGCGTCGGCGGCGAGCAGCGCGACGGTGCTCTCGCCGGTCGCGAACCCGTGCTCGACCGCGAGCGACTCCCAGGGGCTCGCCTCCTCGTGCTCCCCGATGCAGTACGTGTAGCGTCCGGGGTGAGCGAGGGTGGACATGCTGACGACACCCGGTCGTGCCCCGCCCAGATTGAGGCAGACCAGACGTACGGCGCGACCGATCGTCGCGTTGGCGCGCCAACCCGGTCCGAACACCCCGGCGCCCGAGTTGATCTCGAGGCGCGCGCGGATCGGACCGTTCACGATGACGAGCGGCGAGGGCGCGTTCGTGGTCGCCGACACACCGTGCAGGTCGAAGGCCTCGTCGCAGACGGCTTCGACCGCCGCCATGACGACCGGGAGATATTCGGGCCGGCAGCCCGCCATGACCGCGTTGATCGCGATCTTCTCGACGGTCGCGCGTCCGTAGTTGGGGGGCACGATCGCCACCAGCTCGTCGGCGGCGCGCCCGGTCGTCGCGACGGCCCGCTCGACGAGGGCACGCGTCGGCGGGACGACCGGCAGGCCGTCGGTGACGCCGCGGGCATAGAGGCTCTCGATCGCGGTGGCGTCGAGGTCGAGATCCGACATGGACCAGAGGCTAACACAGCCCGCGGACCGGCCGGCGGGGCGCCGGGCGCCGGAGCGAGCCCGGATCAGCGGCCGCTGGTCGAATCGTTCAGGGCTGACCGATCGAGGCCGCCGAGCGCGTCGACCTGCTCGAGATAGCCCTGCTGGTGCACGGCCATGACCAGAAGGCCGAGCAGCGTGATCAGAGCCAGGACGCCGGCAGCGACGTGGCGATAGTGCCGGTGGGTTCGAAGGCACGCGGCCGCGAGCGTGCCGAGGGCGGCGACGGCGCCGACCCCGCACGCGACGGTCACGAGCAGCTCGAGGCGCCACGCGACGAGCCCGACGAGCAGCGCGCTCAGCGCGCCGAGCGTGATCAGACCCGGCCCGACGTGGACGTACTCGATCTCGGGTGGAAGCCCGAGCTTCATGCGGCAGAGGCGTCTTTTCCGAGCTTCCTCGGGGCCCTCGCGCCGCCGGAACGCCTGCTTTGCCAGCCATTTCATCGGCGTAGTAGGAGAGCAAACCCCGCACCATTGGTGAACATTCGATAAGTATCCGGATTTAAAGCACTGGGAAGCCCTTCCCCACCGATCCCCGACGTGCCCGGACTGACCAGCCGCTCAAGAGTTGAGCGCCCCTGGATTTCCGGATTTTCCGGAATCCTCGGGGGCCGCGCACGCGTCACAACTGTGTACTGATTGAACGAGGGACGGAGGACCAAGACATGACGAAGAGGATACTGACACCTATCGATGGTCGAGAGCAGAGTGAGGCCATCGTCCCGGTCGTGGCCGCGCTCGCGCGCGGCGCCGGCTCGACGGTCCGTCTGCTCAGAGTGTTCCCGGTGCCGGAGCACGTGATCGGCCCGTACGGCCGGACGATCGCGTACGTCGATCAAGAGATGGCGCGACTGACCGCCGAGGGGATGGACCAGCTCGCGCACATCGAAGCCGAGCTCGACGGGATTCCGGTGGAGCGCGTCGTGCGGTTCGGAGAGCCGGTGGAAGAGATCCGGCTCGAGGCCGAGGCGTTCAGCGCCGATCTGGTGGCGCTCGCGACGACCCGGCGCAGCCGGCTGGGCAGCGCGCTCGTCCCCGGTGTCGCCGAGCAGCTGGAAGGGGACGCGAAGGTGCCCACGCTGGTGCTGCGCGGCTGAGGGCTACGCCAGCATGTGGCGCACCATCTTGCTCTCGACGAGGTAGATCACCATCTCGGCGATGTTGGTGGCGTGGTCCGCCACCCGCTCGAGGAAGCGCGAGACCAGGATGAGCCGGATGGCGCGGGGGATGGTCTTGGCGTCCTCCATCATGTAGGTCAGGAGCTCGCGAAAGATCTGCTCCTTCAGCGCGTCGACCTCGGCGTCCTCGCCGCACACCCGCCGCGCCAGCTCGGTGTCGCGGCTCACGAAGGCGTCGAGGCTCTCCTTGACCATGCGCTGCGCCTTCTCGGACATCCGCGGCAGGTCCACGTAGGGCTTGAGCTGCGGCTCGGGGTTCAGCTCGATCGTGCGCTGGGCGATGTTCACGGCCTGGTCGCCGATGCGCTCGAGATCCGTGACGATCTTCATGGCCGTCGTGATGAAGCGCAGGTCGCCCGCGGTCGGCTGGTGGAGCGCCAGGAGCTCCACGCACTTCTCGTCGATCTCCACGTCGTACGCGTTCACCTGACGATCGCGGTCGATGACCTCCTGCGCCAGCTCGCTGTCGCGCTCGATGAGAGCACGCATGACCCGGCGGATCTGATCCTCGACCAGCCCGCCCATCGCCAGGAGCGTCTGCTTGAGGGCGTCCAGCTCCTCGTGGAAGTGCCGCTGCATGACCGCCTCCGCTCTCAGCCGAACCGGCCGGTGATGTAGTCCTCGGTCCTCTTGTCGCGCGGATTCGTGAACAGCCCGCGCGTGACCCCGACCTCGACCAGCTCGCCCAGCAGCATGAAGCCCGTGTAGTCCGAGACGCGCGCCGCCTGCTGCATGTTGTGGGTCACGATGACGATCGTGTAGCTGTTCTTGAGCTCGAGCATCAGCTCCTCGATCTTGGCGGTGGCGATCGGATCGAGCGCCGAGCAGGGCTCGTCCATGAGCAGCACGTCCGGCTCGACCGCGATGGCGCGGGCGATGCACAGCCGCTGCTGCTGGCCTCCCGAGAGCCCGAGCGCGCTCTCGTTGAGGCGATCGCTGACCTCGTCCCAGAGCGCGGCGCCGCGAAGGCTCCGCTCCACGATCGCCTCGAGGTCGGTCCGGCCCCCGGTCCCGAGGATCCGCGGACCGTAGGCCACGTTCTCGAAGATCGACTTCGGGAACGGATTCGACTTCTGGAAGACCATGCCGACGCGCTTGCGCAGCTCGGTGACGTCGAGCGTCGGATCGTGGATATCGGTCCCGCCGATCCGGATGTTACCGGCCATCCGGACGCCGTCGACCAGGTCGTTCATCCGGTTCAGGCACCTGAGGAGGGTCGTCTTGCCGCAGCCGGAGGGCCCGATGTACGCGGTCACCCGGTGCTTGGGAATGGACATGGAGATGTCCTTCAGCGCGAGCTTCTCGCCGTACCAGAGCGAGACGTGCTCGATCTCGACCATCGGCGCTTCCATGATACCCGCAGCGCTCGCCTGGGCATTCAAGCTCGCGGCGACCTGGACCTGGGTGGCCATTGCCCTCTCCTGTAGAGGCTACACCGCCGACATCGCGTACGTGCGGCGCAGGCGGTTACGCATCCGGATTGCGAACAGGTTGAGCAGCACGACGATCGCCAGCAGCAGGAGCGTCGTGACGAACACCATGGGGCGCGCCGCATCCACGTTCGGCGACTGGAACCCCACGTCGTAGATGTGAAAGCCCAGATGCATGAACTTCCGCTCGAGGTGCACGAACGGCCAGAAGCCGTCGATCGGCAGGGACGGGGCGAGCTTCACCACCCCCGTGATCATCAGGGGCGCCACCTCGCCGGCGGCACGGGCCATGGCGAGGATCAGCCCCGTCAGGATCGACGGCATCACCGCGGGCAGCACGACCCGGAGCGTGGTCTCGAGCTTGGTCGCGCCCAGCGCCAGGGACGCCTCGCGCATGCCCCGCGGGATCGCGGCCAGCCCTTCCTCCGTGGCGACGATCACGACCGGCACCGTGAGCAGCGCCAGCGTCAGCGAGGCCCATAGAACGCCGCCGGTGCCGAACGTCGGGCTGGGCAACGCCTCGCTGAAGAACATCCGGTCGATCGTGCCGCCGACGAAGTAGATGAAGAAGCCGACGCCGAACACGCCGAACACGATCGACGGCACGCCGGCCAGGTTGTTGACGGCGATCCGCACGGCGCTGACGAACGTGCCCTGCCGGGCGTACTCGCGCAGGTAGAAGGCCGCGAGCACGCCGAGGGGGGTCACCATCACCGACATGATCAGCACCAGCATGACCGTGCCGAAGATCGCGGGGAACACGCCGCCCTCGGTATTCGATTCGCGCGGATCGTCCGCCACGAACTCCCAGACGCGGGCGAGATAGCGGGCGCTCTTGCCCGCGAGGCTCATCGTGTTCGGCGTGTCGACGTGCACGAGCTGGATGAGGGGCAGGTCCTTCTCCTTGCCTCCCTCGGCGCTGACGACGACGCTCGCCGTCTGCCGCCCGCGAAGCTCGGTCAGCCGCGCTGCCTGTCCCTGGTAGCGGCTCTGCAGCGCCGCCATCTCTCCCTGGAGCGCCTCCACCGCCGGGCCGCTCGACGTCCCGGCCAGCGCCAGGCTCCGGAGACGGAGCCGGATTTTCTCCTGAGCGTGGTTGATCGCGCCGACCGCGCCCTTCTCGATCGACTTGATCTCCCGGCGCGCGCGCGCGGCGTCGGGCAGGCGCCGCTTCACCTCGGCGAGGCCCGGCCCCGACCCTACCGCCACGACGCGACCGGCTTCCCGGAGCTCCTTGATCGTTCCGATCAGGAGCCCCCACTCGGTACGCTCTATGACCACGACGTCCCGCGGATACTCCCGACCGGCGATCGCCGCCTCGTCCATCCACCGGAAATCGGCGCCGTAGAGGTCACGGTTGGCGACCTTGAGCTTGACGCGGTGCTGGCCGGGGCGATCCGGGATCGCCTCGCGCTCGACGAGCACGCCCGTCACCTTCGTGCCATCGGTGAGCGTCAGGCGCACGACGTCGGCGGGCCAGAAGAAGCCGAGCCCGTTGGCGGCGATGAGACCCAGGAGGCCGAGCACCAGCACCAGCGCGAAGGCCAGCGCGCCGCCGGTCAGCCAGATGAAGGGCTCGCCGCTTCTCCAGAACTGCCGCGCTCCGCGGCTCACAGGTACCGGTACCGCTGCCGGAGCTTGAGCCGGACCAGCTCGGCGACCGTGTTCACCACGAACGTCAGGCAGAAGAGCAGGAACGCGGCCAGGAACAGGACGCGGAACAGCGTTCCGCCGTCCGGCGCCTCGGGCAGCTCCACCGCGATGTTCGCCGACAGCGCGCGGAAGCCGTTGAAGATCGACCAGTCCATGACCGGGGTGTTGCCGGTCGCCATCAGGACGATCATCGTCTCGCCGACGGCGCGCCCGAAGCCGATCATGATCGCCGAGAAGATCCCGGGGCTGGCGGTCGGCAGGACGATCCGGATCGCCGTCTGCCAGCGGTTGGCGCCGAGGGCGAAGGACCCGGCGCGCAGGTGCTGGGGCACGTTCGCGAGCGAATCCTCGGCGATCGTGAAGATGATCGGGATCACGGCGAAGCCCATGGCGATCCCGACCACGAGCGAGTTGCGCTGGTCGTAGGTGAGTCCGAGCACCGTCAGGAGCCAGCCGCGGTAGTTTCCGGCGAGCAGCGTGCGCTCGACCAGCCCGCCAAGAGCCAGCGCCACCGCGGCGCTGGCCACGACGACGGGCAGGACCACGAGCATCTCGGTGCCGCTGCGGACGCGACCGCGGATCGTCGCCGGCACCGCCCGCCACCCGGCGAGCGCCGCGAGGATCCCGAGCGCGACGACGAACGGCATGAGAAACAGCCCGGGGACGACGCGTTCGACCACCGGTGCCAGCCAGAGGCCGGCGAAGAATCCCAGGACGACGCTCGGCAGCGCCGCCATGATCTCCACGACCGGCTTCACGTAGTTCTTGATCGCCGGATGCATGAACTCGCTCACGTAGACGGCGGCGAGCAGCGCGATCGGCACCGCGAACAGGAGCGCGTAGAACGTGCCCTTCAGCGTGCCGTAGACGAGCGGTGTGAGGCTGAGCTTCGCCTCGAAATCGTCCGTCCCGCCAGTCGACTGCCAGACCCAGGCAGGCTCCGAGTAGCCTTCGTACCAGACCTTGCCGAAGAGGGTGCCGAGCGTGATCTCGGGATGCGGGTTGTCGAGCCGCCACTGAGTGATGCCCCCGGCCTCGTCAACCGCCAGAATCGCGTCGGACTTGGGGGCGAAGGCGACTGTTCGGAGAGTCGGCGCCGAGTCCATCGAGAGCAACGTCCGGCCCGACGTTCCGTAATGAACGCGAATCCGGCCGCTCGCATCCGCCGTCGCGAACCCCTTGTCTCGCTTCGAGGCGTCGATGGCGACGACCGCGCCGCGGTGTCCCTGGAAGCCGTGGACGCGCGTGAGGCGGCGCTCGCCGCCGCCGAGGCCGGGAACGAGCTGCCAGGTCGAGACGCCGCCCTGGCCGTCCCCGACCACGAGCGTCCGGTCGCCGATGAGCAGTCCGAGGGCCGTGATCGGCGCCTCGCCCGCGTCCGCCGCCCCGGCCCGCCTGGGTTCCTGGACGTTCCGCATGTCGTACCAGACGAGCTGGCCGCGGGACGTGCCGATGAACAGGTCCTCGCCGCGGCCGTCCAGCCTCAGGGCCGTGATCTCGCCATCGAACGGGACCTCCAGCGACGCGCTCGACTCCTGACGGCCAGTTGGTCCGATCAGCGACTTCTTCTCCGCGACGCTGTGAATGGCCAGCGTCGTCCGCCCCACCTGGGCGATCGTGACCGGTCCCGGGCCCGTGACCGCGCCCGTCAGCCGCGCGATCGCCCTGTTCTTTCCGGGGTCCATATTCACCGGCGCGCCGAACTCGGATTGAGGAGTGACCGTACGCCGGCCGTCGCGAAACGCGACATCGAACTTGATGCTGAGCGGCAGAGCCCGACCGTCGGAGGTCCCGAGGAGAAGGCTGTCTTTCCCGAGGGCGGCGACCGTGGTGACGGTCGCCCCGCCAAGCCGGGGCGCCGTCGCGCCAGCCATCGGCCCTTGTCCGCCCAGGGCAACGAGTGCTATCGCCCCGGTCCGGGTGACGACGAACCCGACCTCGCGATACTCGTCGACGCCGACGGAGTCACCGCGGGCGGGGACGGCCGCCTTCGCCGGGGGGTAGCTGCCGGCCGCCGACGCGGACGGGGCCTTGAAGAGTGGGTAGACCTCGATGGCGATGACCAGCAGGATGGCCAGGATCGAGGCGATGATGACGACGCCGCCGAGGACGACGAGTCGCGCGGAGAGCCGGTCGACGAGGATCCGGCGGCTGGTTCGGGTGCGAGCGACAGCGCGCGGGCGAGCCGGCGGACCCGGCTCGCCGCGCCTGAGAGTCTCGAGGGTGGTGGCCACTTACTGGATCTTGCCCAGCTCTTCCTTCGCGATGGTCGCAGGGATCGGGAAATACCCGTCCTTCACGACGACCTCCTGCCCTTCCCTGGACAGCATGAGCTTGACGAACTCGCGGGTCAGCGGGTCGAGCGGCTTGCCCGGCGCGCGGTTCACGTACACGTACAGGAAGCGGGAGAGCGGGTAGTTGCCGGAGTAGGCGTTGTCAGGATCGGCCTCGTAGCATTGTGCGCCTTCCTTCTCAGCGAGCGGCACTGGCCTCACACCCGCCGTCACGTAGCCAATGCCGCTGTAGCCGACCGCGAAGCGGTCGACCGTCACGCCCTGAACGACGGACGCCGAGCCGGGCTGCTCCTTCACCGTATCCTTGTAATCGCCGTTCTTGAGCGTGTGCTCCTTGAAGTAGCCGTAGGTTCCCGACGCCGAGTTGCGACCGTACAGGCTGATCGGCTTCGCGGCCCACTCGCCGGTCAGGCCGAGCTGCCCCCACGTCGTGATGTCCTCTTTATAGCCCTGCCGGCGCGACTTCGAGAAGATTGCGTCGGCCTGCGGGATCGTCAGGCACTTGATCGGGTTGTCCTTGTTCACGAACACCCCGAGCGCGTCGACCGAGGTGCGGATCTGGGTGGGCTTGTAGCCGTACTTCTTCTCGAACTGGTCGATCTCCGTTCCCTTCATCGCCCGGGACATCGGGCCGAGCTGGGCCGTGCCGGCGATGAGGGCGGGCGGGGCCGTCGAGGACCCCTTGCCTTCGATCTGGACCTTGGCGTTCGGGTAGAACTTGCTGAACGTCTCCGCCCAGAGGGTCATCACGTTGTTGAGCGAGTCCGAGCCGATGCTGTTGATGTTGCCGCTGACACCGCTCGTTGGCTGGTACGGCTGGAGCCCCGGGTCGAGCTTCGGCGGTCCCGACGCGAGCGCCAGGCTTCCTCCGATCACGATGAGCGCCGCGAGCACTCCCGCGCATACGTTCCTCTTCATTCTCTTCGTCTCCTTTTGTTCTGTCCGGGCTATGTTGGCGCGCCCACGTTTCGACCACATAAAGGGCGCGTTACAAATGCGTTACGGTTTGTCCTTGAAGCGGTAGCCGACACCCCGCACGGTCTCGATCCCGGGCTCCTCCAGCTTGGCGGCGGCGAACTTTCCGCGGAGGCGGGCCACGTGGACGTCGACCGTCCGGGGCTCGACGAAGCCGTCGCGGCCCCAGACCATGTCGAGCAGCTCTTCACGGCCGAAGACCCGGCCAGGAGCCCCGACCAGAGTCGCCAGCAGCTCGAACTCCTTGGGGGTGAGTTCGACCTGTCGGCCCTTCATCCGGACCTCGAAACGGTAGCGGTCGATCTCCAGGTCGCCGGCCTTGAGGTTGGCTCGCTTTTCCTTGGCATCGGCCGGCCGGCCGCGGCGGAGCACCGCCCGGATCCTGGCGATCAGCTCGCGGGGCGAGAACGGCTTGGTCACGTAGTCGTCGGCGCCGACCTCGAATCCGAGCACCTTGTCGCCTTCCTCGACGCGCCCGCTCACCATGATCACGGGAATGGCCGCCAGATCGGGATCCTTCTTCAGGCGCCGGCAGACCTCCCAGCCGTTGAGCTGGGGCACCATGATGTCGAGCAGAAGCACGTCGGGTCGGTGCTCGCGGGCGAGGCGGAACGCATCGTTTCCGTTCCCCGACAGGACGACGTCGTAGCCTTCTTTCGTGAGGTTGTACCGGATCAGCTCGGCGACATCCTGCTCGTCTTCGACGAGGAGCACCCGTCCGAGACGCTGGCGACCCGGCTGCCCGGCCTCCGGCAGGACACGGCGTCGGTCCGAAGTCATCATGTCGACCTCCCGTGCGGTGCTCATTGCGGGGAGTGTCGTCTTGGCGGGTTACAGGACGATGACGCTCACGTAAATCTTGGGTGACGGACCAGGGGCTTCGAGCCGACGACGGAAGACCGGAGCTCTTCGCACCGCGCGAAGGCCATGATGATCAGGTCGGCGGTTGCCAGGTTCGTCGCGAGTGCTACGTTGTGCACGTTGCACACTCGGAGCAGCGCGCGGATGTCGGGCTCGTGCGGCTGTGCGCTCAAAGGATCCACGAAGAAGAAGACTGCATCGACCTCCCGCGTCGCGACGCGCGCAGCGATTTGTGTGTCGCCTCCCTCCGGGCCCGAAAGAAGTTCCTCCACTGGCAGCCCGATCTTCCTCTCGAGCAGGCGCGCGGTGTGACGCGTAGCGGTCAGGGAAAAGCCCGCTAGCGTGTCACGGTTGAAGGTCGCCCACGCGACGAGATCGACCTTCTTGTTGTCGTGCGCGATTAGCGCCAGCCGCCTGGGGGGCTCAGCGACTTTTCCCGGTCCAGAGCAATCGAGAAACTCAGACATCGCCATCCTCCTTGTACGCGAGATGGGTTCGGGGACTTCGCATAGTGGAGAGTATGGAGGCCTTTCGTTGCAGCATCACGACGACACCATGAAGAACTTGCGAGAGGCTTGTTCGGCGATGGAGCTAGGCGATCGGCAGCGTGACGTGCACGGTCGTTCCGCGCCCGGGCTCGCTCTCGATGCGGAGCTGGCCGCCGTGCGCGAACACGAGGTGCTTCACGATGGCGAGCCCGAGGCCGGTTCGGCGGAATCCCGATACCGGTGTCCGTCACGTCGATCTCGACCTGTCCCTCGGCCGCGGTGCGGGCCTGGACCGTGACGCGGCCGCCCTCCGGCGTGTACTTGACGGCATTGTCGACGAGATTCAACACGACCTGCACGAGCCGATCACGATCGGCCACTACCGAGGGCAGGTCCGGCGACAGGCGGCTGCTCAGGCCGACCCGTCCACCCGTCGCCTTCGGTCCCATGATCGCCAGCACGGTGTCGACGACCTCGTCGAGCCGCGTCGGGGCCAGCTTGAGTGCCACCCGGCCCAGCTCGATGTTCGAGAGGTCGGTCAGGTCGTTGAGGAGCCGGCCGAGGCGCTCGGTGTGCCGGAAGACGATCTCCAGGAATCGTCGCGCGTTCTGACGCTCCTCGAGCGCGCCGGACAGAAGGGTCTCGAGGTAGCCCTGGATGGCCGTCAGCGGAGTGCGCAGCTCGTGCGACACGTTGGCGACGAACTCCGTGCGCACCTGCTCGAGCCGGCGCAGCTCGGTGACGTCGTGCAGCACCATGACGACTCCGACCTCGTCGGCGCCGAGGCGAAGCGGCACCGCATTGACCTGGACGCGCCGCTCGACCGGGCTCGCGAGGCGAAGCTCGCGATGGGACACGCTGCCCTCCCCGGCCGCTCGGCTCTCGCGGAAAGCCTCGTGCAGATCGGTATTGCGGATCACCTCGAGGAATGGCTTCCGCTCGCCCCGCGTCGCGTCGAGACCGAACATCGACCGCGCGCGCTCGTTCATCAACAAAATAATGTCGCGGCCGTCGA
>WNFK01152080.1_pt1 | contig 21179 bp, 20 predicted proteins | sample 5400281 | NCBI WGS metagenome assembly WNFK01 (sample SAMN13153350, study PRJNA577476) | soil metagenome | isolation source: 20 cm soil on Douglas fir-dominated hillslope | place: USA:California | collected 2013-09-17
CGCGGCCTCGCCGTCGGTGAGGCGGTTGAGCCCCGTCCAGCCATCCCGCATCCAGACCGTGCCGGGCGGCACCTGATCGGTGATCCGCGCGCGGGCGGCGAACTCGCCCCGCTCGTTGAAGATCCGGATGGGCTCGCCGTCCTCCAGGGCCCGGGCCCCTCCGTCGACGGGGGAGATCCAGAGGACGGGCTCGGGGTCCAGACGGGCCAGGGTGGGCAGCGCCCGCCCGTGATCGTAGAACCCGTGGAACTGAGTCAGGGTGCGCCCCTGGCGAAAAATCAGCGGATAGGGGGAGTCCGGCAGCGGCTCGTAGACCGGCAAGGCCGGCAGCCCGAGGCCCGCCGCGCGCTCGGAGACGAACTCCACCTTGCCGGACGGCGTGGGGAATACCAGGTCGGGATGCGCCACCGGGGAGATGCGCAGGGCCCGGATGCCGCCCTCGGCCCGCATCGCCGCCACCGTGGCGTGTCCCGTCGCGGGATGGTCGATGAGCGCGTCGAGCACGCCGGCGGCGTCCGCCCAGGGATAGAAGCCGTCCACGCCGAGGCGGTCGGCCAACCCCCGCAGCACCGCGGCCACCGGGCGCGACTCACCGGCCGGCGGCAGCGCGGGCTCCATCAGGTAGAGATGGGTGTTGGTGCTCTTGCAGCCGAGCTCCTCCAGCCAGGACGTGCTCGGCAGCACCACGTCGGCGAAGCGGCGTGCAGTGTCGTTGAAAAAGAGATCGTGGCTCACCACGAGATCAGCGCGGCCCAGCCCCTCGGCGAGCCGACCCGTGTCCGCATAGGACGAGAGCATGTCGGTGCCGAAGAGGAGGAGGGCGCGCAGGCGGCCGTCCTCGAGCGCCTCGGTGACTCGCGGCATCTGGTTCGGCACATAGCGGCCGGGGGGCCGCTTGTCCATGAGGGTGATGTCGTTGAGCTCCTGACCGTGGCTCCGCGCGCCGTGGCGCGGCCCGAAGCCGCCGCCGGGGATGCCGACATTGCCGGTGAGCGCGGGCAGGCAGCCCACCGCGCGCGCGCCCTGCCAGCCGTTCGAGCCCTTGTGCATGGAGGAGCCGCCCAGCACGATCGAGGCCGGCCGCGTGCTCGCGTAGCGGCGCGCGAGCGCCACGATGCGCTCGGCGGCGATGCCCGTCACCTCCGCCGCCCACGCCGGCGTGTGCGTCCGCAGATGGGCGGCGAGCGCATCGAAGCCCACCGTATGCCGCGCCACGAAGTCGCGATCGTGGAGCCCTTCCCCCACGATCACGTGCATCATGCCCAGGGCGAGCGCGGCATCCGTGCCCGGACGGAGCCGCAGCACCTCGTCCGACTGGGAGGCGGCCTCGGTCGTGCGCACGTCCACCGTTACCACGTGAGCGCCGCGCCGGCGCGCCGCCGCCAGGTGCCGGCCGGTATTGGGCTGGCTCGCGAGGTTGGCGCCCCAGAGGAGGATGAAGGCCGCGTGCGCGCCCATGTCCTCCTTGGTATTGGCCTCGAGCACGCCGGTGAGGCCGAGCCCGAAGGCGCCCAGGCCCCAGCAGATCATGGTGGGATTCCACCACTGGCAGCCCCAGAGATTGGCGAAGCGACGCATGAGGTGGGAGTTGACGCGCGTGCCGTAGTTGTTGGCGAAGGCGCCGTGGCCGCTCCAGATCCCCACCGCCTCGCGTCCCGCCGCCCGCAGGCGCTCGGTGATGAGGTCGAGCGCCTCCTCCCAGGAGGCCTCACGCCAGTCGGCGTCGCGACGGGGCCGGACGAGGGGATGCAGGAGGCGCCGCGGGTTGCCGATGATCTCGCGCGAGGCGTGTCCCCGGACGCAGAGGAAGCCCTGGCTGTCCGGGTTGTCCGGATCGCCCTTCACGGAGACGAGGTGGTCGCCGTCGACCTCCACCAGCATGCCGCACAAGGTGGGATGGCAATTCATCGGGCACATGGTGCGGACCACGCGGCGGCCGTAAAGAATTCTTCCCCCGGAACTCACTAACCCTCCGATACTTGGTCCTGGGCTACATGCAGAACACGGCAAGCCATGCTATCCCACGCCGCGGGGCGCGACAAGCTCTGCTCGGGGCACGCCTCAAGCGGTGGCCGGCCGCATTCCTCATCGTGATTGGTCTTACGGGGTGTGACTTCCTCGTCCGCTGGGGAGAGGACTTGAAATTGACCGCTCCGCGGACGTCCCTGGGGATCGGCGAGTCAGTTCGGATCACGGTGCAAGAGAAGGTGTCCTGGTTCCGCACCGTGTCGGAACGTACGGAAGGCCTCGGGAGAGCGCGTGGATCTCGGCGACGAATGGCAAGAGCCGCGGTCACCTGAGCTTCGCTCTGAGCCGCGAAGGCCCCGGGCCGACGCTGGATTTCATCGCCGCGCCCGCAGACCTGCCTCCGCTTCCAGACAAGGCACAGGGCCCCTTTGGTCCCTGCTGCTCAACTCCGCTGGCCCTGAAAGAAGGTCAGCAAATGCGGTTCAAGGTCCAGGCGCGAGCGTCCGGACGCGACCTTACCTCTTCCGCGACCGGCACGCGCTATACCCTCTTCGTCGGAAGCGGTGTACCGAATGATCAGCGCCCCTCGATCATTACCGGGGACTCGGACGCCGTATCGGCGAGGAGCTTCCTGCTCGACGCGACGCAAGGCGCGATAACGGCGCCGGACTCGATCGCGCGACGGAATTATGCAAGAGTGATCGTCTTCTTTCGCAACGGCGACCTGGTCGGCTGGCGAGAGATTGTCGTTATTCACAAGTGAAGCGTGACCAGCGGCGCTCAGTAGAAGTCGTGGGAGGGCACCGCGCCCAGCTTCATCTCCAGCGGCCACAGGCGGTCGGCGCGGACGGAGGTGACGTTGTCCTCGTGCTGAAGCCGCCCCGCCACGAGGAGGAACGGCTCGCCGGTGAGGAGCCCCCGGTAGCGCGCGAAGTGCTGCGGCCGCACGATCACGTTGATCAGTCCCGTCTCGTCCTCGAGGTTGAGAAAGACGAAGCCCTTGGCGGTGCCGGGGCGCTGGCGTACCACCACCGCGCCGGCCACCCGCACCGCGCTCCCGCTGGGCCGCCCCGTGAGCTCGGCGGCGCGGACCACGCCGATGGCGGCGAGCCGGCGGCGGCGCAGGGCCATCGGATGCGGCCCGATGGACAGGCTGGTCCCCTCGTAGTCGGCGACCACGCGCTCCTCGACGGTCATGGGGCGGAGCGGCGAAGGCGAGGGTGGATCGGCGAGCTCGGCGTAGAGCGGCCCGGTGGGCTGGATGGCGCGCTCGCCTTCCCAGAGGGCCTGCCGGCGCTCGAGGCCCAGTCCGCGGAGGGCGCCCACCTCGCCCAGGCGCGCCAGCTCCTCGCGGTTGACCTCGCCGCGGCGAACGAGGTCGGCGACGGAGCCGAAGGGCTGCGCCCCGCGCGCGGCCTCGATGCGCTTGCCCGCCTCCTCGCGGAGTCCCTTCACGTAGCGGAGCCCCAGCCGCACCGCCCCGTCCGCCTCGATGGCGCAGAGCCAGCCCGTCCCGCACGATGGTGGCGGGATGGTAGAAACCCATGGGCTGGTTATTGAGCAGCGCCGCGTAGAACGCCGCCGGGTGATGCGCCTTGAGGTAGGTGCTCGCGTAAGCCAGGAGCGCGAAGCTGGCCGCGTGTGAGTTGTGCACGACGACGTCGTTGGCGATGAAGTTGTGGTCCTCTTCGACGGAGAGATCGTAGGTCTCCCGCAACCCCACCGGCTCGATCGCCGTGATCTCGTCCCAGTAAAGATCGGAATCCGCCAAACGTCCCAATACCGGTGAATTGAAATAGTCAGCCAGCCGGGCAATGACCCATCGACGATATCCGCGCTTGGACTCGTCCGGGGAGCACAACGCACGCGGCGAGAGTCCGGTTTGCCCCTGCACTTCGTCCCACGTCACGCCGTGCTGAATTCGAGCTCCATTGATAACTTCTTGGATTCCTACCGGAATGACATCGCGTGAAGCTCTATGGTCGGCACGATCACGCACCAGCATCCTCATCATCAAGCGCTTCCGACTACCCAAGAAGCGCCGTGCGATCAAGCGATGAAACAGTCTGAGGTTCTCTTCACCGGTAACCGTAACGATATAGGTTGTCACTTCTCTATTTCGGTATGGGCGAGTCCGTTCGTAAAGACGAGAAACGATTCCCAAGCGTAAAAGAAGGTGCTGCACGTCCAGGGCGAGCTGGCGTGAGGCGGTGTCATAAGACGCGTGCCGGGCAAGTGATACTGTCCCGTCCCCCTCCCAGAGCCTCGCAAGGAGCAAAGCGAGATCGGAGCCATGGAGCGCGAATACTTCATCCGGAATCCGCTTCCTCCGTGCCCCCACCCCCCAGAGCCCTAGCCGCTTTGCCCAGCCGACCACGCCAAGCCGCCGCGCCGGATCGCGACGGCGAGTGTGCACGCTGTAGCAGCTGCGATGCCAAGCAACCGTGGCACGTGTATTGTCGAAGCGCTCCACCGCCTGAACAAATTCGTCTCGATGCTGAGCGTCAGCGGTGTAGAAGTACGGGGTGCTCGGATGGCAGAGATTGCCCTCGGCAATCAGGTCGGCGAGGACGATCAACTCATGACGAGGCCAGCGTTTTGTCCCCAGTGCAGGCATAGCCCTCAGAGTGCCGATTTGGTCTCCCACGCGCAGGTGGCCAATGGGCCGCCAGCCGTCCAGGGTCAGTAGCGGGTGCTCGGCGGTGGCCGTCACCTCGCGGCCCAGTGCAGTGCGGAGACGGTAGACCATCCGCTGGCCGCTGGCCGTCGCGCTGAGCACACGCCGCTTGCGGATGCGCAGGTCTTCGCCGCAGGCAAGCGTGTGGGTGAGCGGGACCCGCCCGGCCACCACGTCCTCGATCTTCACCCGTCGTCCAGTATCGGCATCGATCACTCGCGTGTCGCCGACCACACATTCCGGGAAGCCGTACAGCGCGAAGGCGGTGATGGAGCGGATGATGGCCTCCGCCGGCTCGCCGCTGATGCCCTGGCGCGCCATGCCGGCGCGGAGCTCAGCTCCTCGGCCTCGCCGCCGGTGAAGCCGGCGGTGGCCATGGCCATGCGGAGCAATTGCTCCTGGAAGAGCGGCACGCCGAGGGTGCGCTCCAGGATGGGCGCGAGCGCGGGATGCGGCACCGTCACCGGCTCGCGGCCGGCGCGGCGGCGAAGATAGGGATGCACCATGTCGCCCACGATGGGCCCCGGCCGGATGATGGCCACCTGCACCACGAGGTCGTAGAAGCGCTCGGGGCGCAGGCGCGGCAGCGTCGCCATCTGCGCCCGGCTCTCCACCTGAAAGACGCCGACGGTGTCGGCGCGCTTGAGCATATCGTAGACGGTGGGATCGTCGGGCGGCAGATGGGCGAGGTCCACCGCGCCCCCGCGAGCGGAGATCATCTCGATCGCGTCCTGGAGGAGGGACATCATCCCGAGCCCGAGGAGATCGACCTTGACGATGCCGAGCGCCGCGCAGTCGTCCTTGTCCCACTGCACGACGGAGCGCCCGGGCATGGTGGCGGGTTCGAGCGGCACCACCGCGTCGAGCCGGCCCTGGCAGATCACCATGCCGCCCGAGTGCTGGCCGAGATGGCGCGGGAGGTCCTGGATGGCCGACCAGAGCGCGGCGAAGACCTGCATGCGCGGGTGCGCGGGATCGCAGCCGGCGGCGGGGAGGTGCGCGAGCAGCGTGTCGCCCGGATCCTTGAACTCGAAGTCCGTCACGAACCCGCTCAGCCGCTCGATGAGGTCGGCGGGCAGGCCCAGCACCTTGCCGACTTCGCGCGCCGCAAGACGACCTCGGTACGTTATGACGTTGGCGGTCATGGCGGCGCCCAGACGGCCGTAGCGCTCGTAGACGTACTGGATCACCCGCTCGCGCCGGTCCCCGCTGGGCAGGTCGAGGTCGATGTCCGGCCACTCCCCGCGCTCCTCGGAGAGGAAGCGCTCGAAGAGCAGCTCCATGCCCACCGCGTCCACGGCGGTGATGCCGAGCGCGTAGCAGACGGCGCTGTTCGCCGCCGAGCCCCGCCCCTGCACGAGAATGCCCTCGGCGCGGCAGAACTGGACGATGTCCCAGACGATGAGGAAATAGCCGGGAAGGTCGAGCCGGCCGATGAGCTCCAGCTCGCGCGCGATCTGCGTCCGCGCCCGCTCCGCGAGCTCGCCGCGCCCGTAGCGCGCCCGGCGCCCTTCCTCGGCGAGGTGGCGGAGGAGGCCGATGGGCGTCTGCCCCGGCGGCAGCGGATAGTCGGGAAAGCGGTAGCCCAGATGCTTGAGGGTGAAGGCCAGACGGATGGCGAGCTCGCCGCTATTGGCCACTGCGTCGGGGCAGTCGGCGAAGAGGCGCTCCATATCGCGCGAGCGCCGGAGATGGCGCTCGCTATTGTCGGCGAGGAGCCGCCCCGCGCGGTCGAGCGTGGTGTGATGCCGGATGCAGGTGAGCGCGTCGAGGAGCGGCCGCTGGTCGCGCTGGGCCATGCGCGGCGCATTGGTGGCGAGAAGCGGCAGGCCCAGCGTGGCCGCGGCCCCGCGCAGCCACTCGTTGCGCGCCTCCTCCGCGCGGCGGAAGTGGCGCTGCAGCTCGGCGTAGACATTGCCGCGGCCGAAGATACCAGCGAGCCGGTCGAGCCGCGCGCGCGCCGCGGGAGCGCCGCCAGCCTCGAGGGCCAGCGCGACGGGCCCGTCGTCACCTCCCGTGAGGCACACCAGCCCCACCGCGTGCTCGGCTATCTCCTCCAGCGTGGCCGCATTTTCCATATCCGCTCGCCTCGCCTTCGGCTGCAGCTCGCCAAGCAACTGCGCGCGCATCTTGATCTTGGTGAGGAGGCGGCAGAGGTTCTGATAACCCTCGGGGCTTTCCACCAGCAGCGGCAGTCGGCCGCCCTCCGCCAGCGTGACCTCGGCTCCGACCAAGGGATTGATGCCCACGCGGGTCGCCGCGCGGTAGAAACGCGGGGCGCCGTAGAGGCCGTCGCGGTCGAGGAGGGCCAGCGCCGGCTGCTCGAGCGCGGCCGCGCGCTCCGCCAGCTCCTCGGGCAGGGCCGCCGCCTCGAGGAAGCTGAAGGCGCTACGGGCATGCAGCTCGACGAACACGGCGGGCGCCCCCGATCAGGCGGGCGAGCGCCGCGGCGTGAAGCGGCGCGGCTCGATCAGGTCGAGCAGCTCGGAGAAGCCCGCCTTCAGCACATGCGTGGGGCGCACGTCCGTCTCCGCGAGACGCTCCGCGCCGGCGAGCATGGCGGGCGTCCAGTGGGACACCCGGCGCAACAGATCGTAGCCGGGCCGGCCGCGGACGTCGCCGTAGCGGGCGAACACGTCAGCCACCCCCGCCGCCTGCGCCATGGCCACGTCCTTGATCAGGCTGTCGCCCACGTATACCGCCTCGTCGGGCTCGGCGCCGAGGTCGCCGCGCAGGAGGTCGAGCAGCACCGCGGCGGCGGGCTTCCACACGCCTTCCCGCGTGTGCCGGTGCACGGTGTGTCGGAAGCCATAGTGCTCCGGCGGGTAGCGGCGGATCTCGTCGAGGCGGAGCCCGTCGGGCAGCGCGTGATCGGGGGGCGAATAGAGGGCGTCGAGCATGCCGTCCAGGCCGAGCACGCGGGCGCGATAGCTCGCGTGGAAGGCGCGCGACTCCGTGTATGCCACCACCCGCGTCCCCGCCGCCCGCAGCGCTCGCAGCGTGTCGAGGACGCCGGGATAGAGCCGCAGTGTTGCGCGGCGCGTGGCCCGATAGGCCTCGATGGCCGCGGCGTAGCGCGTGGGCAGGTCCTCCCCGGGATGGCGGGCGCGCAGCGAGGGCAGCGCCTGGATGGCGAAGGCGTACTCCGTCGTGCCGTGCTCCCGGTGCACCGCGTGGAGCTCCTCCTCCAGCGTCGCGCGCGGGATGCCGCTATCGGTCACGAGCCGGTCGAGCATGGCGCCGAAGGCGGTGCGCCACATCTCGAGCCAGTCGAAGAGGGTATTGTCCATGTCGGTGACGAGGACGGTGATGGTGGGACGGGTCATGGCTCGCGTCCCCTCAATCGTAAACGCCTTCGAGCACCCAGGCCGAGCCGTCATGGGCCAGGCGGCCGAGCGTGCCGTCGGTGAGCTCCACGTCCCATTCATCCGCGCCCCAGCGGCTCTCCAGCCACCACTCGCCCGACACGCGCCACGGCCCCGCGCTGGCCACGACGGCGCCCGCGAGCCCATCGGAGCGGAGATGCACCGGCCGGCCGCCCACGAGACGCACCTGCGCCGGCCGCGGCGGACGGAGCCGGCGGAGGGTGAGGACCCCTCCCTCCCCCGGCCCTCTCCCCCCTCCGGGCGGAGAGGAAACATGGGCGAGGGCCTGGGCGCGGACATTGAGAGGCTCGAGGCGGATCGCGTCGGGGCGATGCGTGTCGAGGAGCACGGGCACGCCGAGATTGCCGGCGCCCACCAACCCGATGACGCGCGCGATGGTCTCGGCCAGCGCGCGCGGGCTCGGCCGTGGCTCGCCCGTCAGCGGCTCCTGCGCCGCGAGGATGCGCACCGGCTGGGCGCGGAGGGTGAGCGCGGTCACCGCGCCCGTGGGCGGGGTGGCCGCGAGGGTGGCACGGAGCACCGCCATCACCGCGCCCGCCTCCCGCGTGGGCACCGGTGGGACGAAGGAGCCGCGCACCTCGCGCCCCGGCCCGCGCGCGGCCGCCACGCGGCACGACCACTCGAAGAGGTCGGCGGCCAGCGCCTCTCCCTCGAGCCGCGCGCAGACGCGGTCGGCCAGCTCGGCGAAGAGGGCGAACAGCGGCTCGAGATTGTCCGCCGCCCAGTCCAGCTCCCGCGTCTCCTCGAAGCGGCGCGGCGGGCGCCAGAGCAAGAGCGGGCGCGGGTCTTCTCCGCGCGCGAGCGCCTGGAGCCGCGGCCCCTCGGCGCCCAGCCGCTCGAAGAGCTCGCGCGCGGGCAGGGCCGCGAGCTCGCCGAGGGTGCGGAGCCCCCAGCGCTCCAGCCGCCGCGCCATCTCGACGGGCAGGCCCAGCAGCCCCAGCGGCGCGGGGGCGAGATAGGCGGCGTCGCCATCGGCCGGGACACGCTCCGCGCCCGCGCCCCAGCGCGCCGCGAGATGCGCGGCGACGCGGCTGCCCGCGATACCGACCCGCGCGGGCAGGCCCGCCGCCGCCGTCGCCGCCGCGAGCCGCCGCGCCAGCGCCGCCTCGTCGCCGAACAGCGCGCCGAGGCCGGCGGCGTCGAGATAGACCTCGCCGGGGCCGCCTTCCTCCACGCGCGGCGAATGCGCGAGTGCCACCTCGAGCAGCGCCGCCTGCGCCGCGGCCTCGTGGGCGGCCACGCGCTCGCGGCAGATCACGCCGCCCGGCCGCGCCAGCGCCGCCGCCTCCGTCATGCCGGGGGCAATGCCCAGGGCGCGCGCCGTCGCGTCGGTCTCGAGCACCCGCCGCCCGGGGCGCGCCTCGTCGAGTACAACCAGCGGCTGTCCGGCGAGCGCGGGCTCGGCCCGCACCGCCGCCGCGGCGGCGAAGCCGGGCACGAGGAGACAGCCGAGCCTCCTCAGAGCCGCCATGCGATCACCCATTCGGTCCCGCTCCCTCCCCCGGTGGGAGCGGGCGGGCGGGCGCGCAGCACGCGCACGCGCGAGCCCAGCCCGTCGAGCCGGCGGGGGCGCGGCGAGCCCATCCAGCGCGCCGGCCCCCGCTCCACCGCGAGCACGAGCGCGGCCGCGCTCCCCGCGAGATGCCGCGAGGCATGGACGATGAGCCGGGTGGGTGTGTCGCGCACCGCGCGCTGCAGCCGTATCCAGGTGGCCGGCGCGAAGGTGGGTGGCGTCCGGGCGGGGCCGGTCAGGTCCGCGGCGAGATCGAGGGCCACCCACGCGAAGCCCCCGCAGCGCGCGAGCAGCTCCGCCGCGCGGCAAGCGGCGTCGAGCCGGCCACCCCCGCGCACCCAGCACAGCGAGCGCAGCTCGGCGCCGGCGGCGGCCGCCCCCGCGGGGTCGAAGGCGTCGGCGCCGTCCACGAGGGCGACGAGGTCGCCGGTGGCGGTGGCGCGGGCCAGGAGCGCAGTGAGGAGGCTGCTCCCTCCCGCGGACCGCGGGCCGACGATCTCGCTGAGCTGGCCTCGGGGAAACGCCTCCAGCACGGAGGCGATGCTCTCGAGACCCCACCCTGGCGGGGGCAAGGGCTCTTTCGCTATGGCCATTGAATAGATACCTGGTCGCGCTGAGTGAATCTGATTACACATCAAGTGTTGAGTACAGGCAATCTCAAGATGCGGTAGCCCGAGTCTCCGCCCACCCAAGATATGGTGGTAAGTTCAGACCCGCCTTGACATGCCCAAAGGCACGGCGCTATGTCTTCCGACGTGACCCGCCAGGTCGCCGTCATCGGCGAAGGCGCCTGCTCGAGGCGCACCGCCGCCGCCGCCGAGCGCATCGGACGAGCCATCGCAACCGCGGGCGCGGTGCTCTTCACCGGCGGCCGCGGCGGGGTCATGGAAGCCGCCTCGCGCGGCGCGGCTCAGGCGGGCGGCACCGTCGTCGGCGTGCTTCCCGGGTTCGGCCGCGGCGGCGCCAACCGCTGGGTGCAGATCCCCGTGGTCACCGGCATGGATCAGGCGCGCAACGTGATCCTGGTCCGCTCGTGCGACGCGGTGATCGCGGTGGGCGGGATGTACGGCACCCTCTCGGAGATCGCGCTGGCCCTCAAATTCGGCATCCCGGTGATCGGCCTCCGGACCTGGCGGCTGCGGCAGCCGGACGGGCGCCGGGTGCCCATCGTCGTGGCGCGGTCTCCCGAGGACGCGGTGGCCCGTGCCCTGGCCGCCGCCGGACGGACCGGTGGGCGGACCGGCGCGCGGGCCCGCACCTGGCTCTCGTAGCCGCGCCGTCACGCGCGGAGCTCGCCGCGACGCGCTAGACTCTCGCCGATGATCCCCGTGACCGTGGAGGGCGTCCGCAAGCGCTACGGCCAGGTCGAGGCCCTTCGCGACGTGACGCTCGAGTTCGAGGCCGGACGCCTGTCGGCGATCCTCGGTCCCTCGGGCTGCGGCAAGACCACCCTGCTGCGGTCCATCGCCGGGTTCGTTTCGGTGGACGCCGGCGCCATCCGCTTCGCCGGCGAGGACGTGACGGGGACGCCTCCGCAGGGGCGCGGCACGGCGATGGTGTTCCAGAACTACGCGCTCTGGCCCCACATGACCGTGTTCGACAACGTCGCCTACGGCCTGCGGCTCCGGCGCGTCGCCGCCGCTGAAGTCCGGCGCCGGGTGCTCGACGCGCTCGCGCTCGTCGAGATCGGCGACGTCGAGGCGGTCTCCCGCCGCAAGCCGGGGGCGCTGTCGGGGGGCCAGCAGCAGCGAGTGGCGCTCGCGCGCGCGCTCGTGGTGGAGCCACGGGTGCTCCTGCTCGACGAGCCCCTGTCGAACCTGGACGCCAAGGTGCGCCAGCGCCTGAGGGTCGAGGTGCGGCGCTTGCAGCGGCGGGTGGGCCTGCACGCCGGCCGGGTCGTGCAGGCGGGCGCGCCCGAGGACGTCTACCGCCGCCCGGCGAGCGTGTTCGCCGCCGACTTCCTGGGCGTGGGCACCCGGTTCGAGGGGCGGGTGGAGGCGGGCTCGCTCCACGTGGCCGGCCACCGCTTGCCGTACGACGGGCTCGCGCGCGGCGCCGTGGTGGTCGTGGTGCGCTCGTCCGATGTGATGCTCGAGCCGCCAAACGCGGCCGGGGGCGATGGGAGCGCGCTGGCCGGGCGCGTCGAGGAGCGGCTGTTCCTCGGCGCCTTCTATCGCCACTACGTGCGGGTGGGTGACGCCCTGCTCATGGCCGACAGTCCCGCGCCGGTCGGGGAAGGCCCGGTGACGGTCCGGATCGCGCCGGACCGCGTGCGGGTGTACGAGGACATCGAACGCTGAACGCGGAGCCGCCCCACCGAGGCGGCCGCCGACAAGGAGACATCCGCGATGCTCGTCAGACTCTTGGCCCTGCTGCTCGTCCTGGTGGTGCCGGCGTCCGCCGCCACCCGGCTCAACGTGGCAATCGGCGCCGACGTGAACGTGGTCGAGGTGCACAAGACGCTGCTCGGTCCCGGGTTCAAGGCGCAGGCGCCCGACGTCGACCTGAACGTGGTCGGCACGGGCACCGGCGAGCCGGCGAGCCGCGCCATCTACACGAAGCTCAAGGCGCAGGCCGACACCGGCCGCAAGGACTGGGATATCGACGTCGCGCTCGTGAGCATGGCGGTGGCCTCCCAGATGGTGAAGGAAGGGCTGCTCTACCCCTACGTGCCGCAGATGAAGAACGCGGCCCTGGTGAAGGGCGCCGAAGTGAAGGAGGCGTTCGGCGTCAAGGTCGACGGCTACGTGGTCCCGATGTTCCAGAACCAGATCGCCATCGCCTACAACCCGGCCAAGGTCCCCACGCCGCCGAAGTCCTTCGACGATCTCGCCGCCTGGGCCAAGGCCAACCCCGGCAAGTTCGGCTACAACGGCATCAAGGGCGGCGTGTCGGGCGTTGGCTTCACGATGGGCTGGGTGTACTGGAAGACCGGGCTCTACACGCAGCTCACCCAGGGTCCCTTCGACAAGGCCCGGGAAGGGGCGATCCGCGCGGCCGTCACCGCGCTCCGCGACTTCAACCGCGATGCGTACATCACGAACGGCAACGCCGGGACCCTCGATGCGCTCAATCGCGGCGAGATCTGGATGGGCGCGGTCTGGATCGACCAGCTGGTCGCCTGGAAGAACGAAGGCCGGATGGACCCGTCGATCACGCCCGCGCTGATCGCGCCGGGGCTGCCGATCTACCCGCTCTACCTCGTGGTGCCCCGAGAGGCGGCCAACCGCGAGGCGGCGGTGCGCTACATCGACTACATCGCCACGCCCGAGGTCCAGGCCAAGGCCATCGTCGAGCGCTTCGGCTGGTATCCGGGCGTCGACGCGGAGCGCGTCCTCCCGCTCATCAGCCCCAAAGCGAAGGAGCTGCTGTTCAAGGGAGTGAGCGCGTCGGATCTGGCCCGGTTCTCCCGGCAGATGCCGATCAAGGAGTACCACGACCTGATCACGCTGGCGTACGAGGAGATCGTGCGCTGACGCTCGCCGAGCGCGTCCTCTGGGCCGCCCTCTGCGCGCCGGCGCTGGCGGTCCTGGGCTTCGTGTTCCTGTGGCCGCTCGCGGCCTCGGTCGCCGCCAGCTTCACCCGCGACGGCGCCCTGACCCTTGCCAACTACGAGACCGTCCGCCGCCTCTACGCCGTCGACGTCGCCTACACCGTGGGCGTGGCGGCGGCGGGCACCGCGCTCACCTTCGCGGTGGCCATCCCCGCCTGCGGGTGGCTCCGGGCCCGCGCGTTCGGCCCAGTTGAATTTCTCCTGAAAGTTCCGCTGTTCGTGCCGTTCGTCGTGGTCGGCCACGCGCTGCGCGTCTTCATGAGCCCCTACGTGCCGGGGTTCTCGTCGTCGTGGGGCGGTATCGCGGTGGCGCTGGCCTGGAAGCACCTGGGCCTGGCCGTGCTCCTCCTCCTGGGCGCCTTTCGATCCGTCGACGAGAGCTATCTCGAGGCGGCGCGCAACTTCGGGGCGGGCACTGGACGGGTGACCCGCGACGTGCTGGTGCCGATGGCCGCATCCTCCCTCGCCGTGAGCACGATCCTCATCTTTTCCTCGATGCTCGCGTCGTTCTCGATCCCGCTCATGATGGGCCGGGGCGGGGGCCCCCAGATGCTGATGATCGACGTCTACTATCGCTTCGGCCAGCACGGCGACTTCGCCACCGCCTCGGCGCTCGGCGTGGTGGCGTACCTGCTGGCGATGGGCGCGGCGCTCGTCTACGTCCGGCGACTGACCGCGGGGCGGCATGCCTGACGTGAGGGTCTCCGATCCGGCCCCGGGGCTCGGCCGGCTCGTCGGGCGAGCCGCCGCGCTGGCCGTCTCGGCCTTCGTGGTCGCGGGGCCGCTGGCGAGCCTGGTCGTGTGGTCCCTGGCCGAACGGTGGACGGCGGGCAGCCCCTGGCCCCAGCGCTTTGGGCTTCGGTACTGGGCGCGCATGGCGAGCGGCGACTTCCTGGAGCCGCTGCGCACCGGCCTCATGGTCGCGACGATCGTGACGGTGCTTGCACTCATCCTGGCATTGCCGGTCGGCTATGCGCTGGCCCGCCTCGCCTTTCCCGGCCGAACGCTGGTGCTCCTGCTGTTCCTGCTGCCGCAGGCCTTCCCGCAGCTGCCCGTGTTCGCCAGCGCCACGCGCGAGTTCTACCGCTGGGGCCTGGCCGGCACCGTGCCGGGCGTCGTGCTCGTGCATCTGGTCGGCGCGCTCGTCTTCGCCGTCTGGACCATGACCGCGGTGTTCCGCGCCATCGCGCCGGAGCTGGAGGAGGCGGCCTGGAACCTCGGCGCCTCCACCACGCGTGGGTTCCTCGGGATCGCGCTCCCGCTCGCCGTGCCCGGCATCGTGGCCAGCGCCCTCCTCGTGTTCCTTTACTCGCTGGACGAGTTCACGGGGACACTGCTGGTGGGAGCGCCGTTCGTCACCACGCTGCCGGTCTACATGTACACGGCGTCGGTCGGCTACGAGCTGCAGATCGCGTCGGTCACCGCGCTGGTGCTGATGGTCCCGGGCGCCGTGCTCCTGCTCCTGCTCGAGCGCTTCCTGCGCGCGGAGTACCTCGCCTTCTTCGGCCAGCTGTAGCGCCCGTGCTACCCTGCCGCCCATGACCAAGCGCGAGCGCGTGATGGGGGCGCTGCGGGGCGCGGCGGTGGACCGTGTGCCGCTGGCCTTCTGGCTGCACAATTTCGCCACCGAGAACTCGGCGAAGGGGCTGGCGGAGGAGACGCTGCGGCTCGCTCGCCGCTTCGACTGGGACTTCCTCAAGCCGCAGTCGCGCGCCCAGTGTTTCGCCGAGATGTGGGGGCTCACCTACGCCGCCTCCGGCGAGCGCGCGCGGTCCTTCGAGGTCACCCACGTGCCGGTCGCGGACGCGGGGGATCTCGCGCGGCTGCGCCCCGCCGATCCGCAAACCGGCGCGCTGGGCGAGCAGCTCGAGGCGCTGCGGCTCATCCGCGCCGCGGTGGGGCCCGACGTGCCGATCATCTGGACCGTCTTCTCGCCCATGATGGTCCTGCCCATGCTCTGCCGTGGCGGCCGCGATCAGGCCCTGGGGCTGGCCCGCTCGGCGCCCCGCGAGACCGAGCACGCGCTGGGCGTGATGACCGACACGCTTGCCGAGTACGCGCGCGCCTGCCTGGCCGCGGGCGCCGACGGGCTCTTCTACGCCACCAATGTCGCCGCCCGGTCGCTCATGTCGGCGGACGAGTGCCGCCGCTGGCAGCGGCCCTGGGATTTGCGCGTGCTGGGATCGGTGGTGAGGGCGCCCTTCAACCTGCTGCACATTTGCGGCAGCGGTATCCTCCTCGAGGAGTTCGTTGACTATCCGGTGCCGGCGTTTTCCTGGGCCATCGTGGCGGGCAATCCGAGCCTGGCCACCGTACACGAGCGCACGGGACGCGCGGTGGTGGGCGGGCTCCCCGCCAAGCCCGAGATCGCGTCCATGACGGCCGACGACCTCGTGGCGCGCGCCCGGCGCGCTCTCGATGAGATGACCGGACGCTGGCTTCTCCTCGGGCCCGACTGCTCCATCAATCCGGATACACCCGAGCCGCTGCTGGATGCGGTGGGCGAGGCCGTCCGCGCCGGCCGCTGACGGCTCCGGGAGACTGTCATGGCGACTATCCACGTCAATGGCCGCGCGGTACAGGTGGCACCCGACCCCGACACGCCGCTCCTCTGGGTGCTGCGCGAGGAGCTCGGGCTCACCGGGACCAAATACGGCTGCGGGGCCGCCCAGTGCGGGGCCTGCACGGTGCACCTCGACGGTCAGGCGATCCGCTCCTGCGTGACGCCCGTCACCGCGGCCGAGGGCCGCCGGGTCACCACCATCGAGGGCGTGTCGGGCAAGGTCGCGCAGGCCGTCCAGGAGGCGTGGAACCGGCTGGACGTCGTGCAGTGCGGCTACTGTCAGTCCGGCCAGATCATGTCGGCGGTGGCGCTGCTCTCGGAGGTGGCCAGACCGACCGACGCCGACATCGACGCGGCCATGACCGGCAACCTCTGCCGCTGCGCCACGTATGTCCGCATCCGCGCCGCCATTCACGAGGCGGCGAAGACCTTGTGATGCCGAGCCGCCGCCAGTTCCTCGTGAGCGGGGCGGTCGCCGGGATGGGGCTCGTGATCGGCCTGCGGCTCGATCGGGCGGCCGCTCAGGGCGGGACGGCGGCGCCGGGGGTGCTCGCGCCCAATGCCTTCGTGCGGATCGCGCCGGACAATACCGTCACCATCATCGCGAAGCACATCGAGCTCGGACAGGGCGCGCATACCGGACTGGCCACCCTCCTGGCCGAGGAGCTCGACGCCGATTGGTCGCAGATCCGCATCGAGGCGGCGCCCACCGACGTCGCGCGGTACAACAACCTGGCCTGGGGCCCGATGCAGGGCACCGGTGGCAGCACGTCCATCGCCAATTCCTGGGAGCAGCTCCGCCGGGCGGGCGCCACCGCGCGCGCCATGCTGATCGCGGCGGCGGCCCAGCAGTGGAAGGTGCCGGCCGGGGAGATCACGGTGGACCGAGGCGTCGTCGCGCACCCGACGACCGGCCGCCGCGCCACCTTCGGCGAGCTGGCCTCCGCCGCGGCCCGGCAGACGCCCCCGGCCCAGGTCGCCCTCAAGGACCCGAAGGACTTCAAGCTGATCGGGCGCCACGCGCCCCGGGTGGACTCGCGCGCCAAGACGACCGGCTCGGCGGAGTACACCTACGACGTTCGCCTGCCCGACATGCTCACCGCCGTGATCGCGCGCCCGCCGCGATTCGGCGCCACCGTGAAGTCGTTCGATGCCTCGGCGGCGCGACGGGTGCCCGGCGTGACCGACGTCGTGCCGGTCCCCTCCGGCGTCGCCGTGGTCGCGCGAGGCGCTTGGGCCGCCATCAAGGGCCGGAACGCCCTGCGCATCGACTGGGACGAGACCGCCGCCGAGACGCGGGGGAGCGCGGAGCTCTACGCCGCCTACCGTGTGCTCGCCGCGCAGCCGGGAGCGCGGGCGCGCCGGCAGGGTGACCCGGAGGCGGCGCTGGCGGGCGCGGCCCGGGTGCTCGAGGCCGTCTATGAGTTCCCCGACCATCGAGCAGCAGGCGGTGGCGGCGGTGTTCGGCCTCCCGCCCGGCAAGGTGCGCGTTCACACGCTCCTCGCCGGCGGCAGCTTCGGCCGCCGCTCCACGGCGCGCGGCGAGGTGGCGGTCGAGGCGGCCAGCGTCGCCAAGGCGCTGGGCGGCGCGCGGACGATCAAGCTCATCTGGACCCGCGAGGACGATATCCAGGGCGGTTCCTATCGGCCCCTCTACGTCCATCGGCTCCGCGCGGGACTGGATGCGGGCGGCCGCATCGTGGGGTGGGAGCACAGGATCGTGGGACAGTCTCTCGTCACGGGGACGCCGCTCGCCGCCTTTCGCATGCGGGACGGGATCGACCTGACCTCCGTCGAGGGCGCCGCCAATCTGCCCTATGCCGTCCCGAACATCGGCGTGGAGCTGCACACCACCACGGTGGGCATCCCCGTGCTCTGGTGGCGCTCGGTGGGCAGCACGCACACCGCGTACTCCACCGAGACCTTCCTGGACGAGCTGGCCCGCGCCCCCGGCCGTGATCCCGTGGACGCGCGCCGCGCCCTGCTGCAGGGCCATCCCCGTCACCTGGGCGTGCTGGAATTGGCCGCGCGCCAGGCCGGATGGCGCCAGCCGCTGCCGCCCGGACGCGCGCGGGGCGTGGCCCTGCACGAGTGTTTCGGGACCGTCGTGGCTCAGGTGGCCGAGGTGTCGCGCGACGGCGATGGCCTCCCCAGGGTCGAGCGCGTCGTCTGCGCGGTGGACTGCGGCATCGCGGTGAACCCCGACGTCGTGCGCGCGCAGATGGAGGGCAGCATCGGCTTCGGCCTCGGCTCGGCACTCTGGAGCGAGATCACCGTGGTCGCCGGGCGCGCGCAGCAGTCCAACTTCCACGACTTCCGGATCCTGCGCATCGACGAGATGCCGCGCGTCGAGGTGTACATCGTGCCGTCGGCGGCGCCGCCCACGGGGGTCGGTGAGCCGGGCGTGCCGCCCATCGCGCCGGCGGTCGCCAATGCCTGGCTCGCGCTCAGCGGCCGCCCGGTCCATCGCCTGCCGTTTTCCCGGCTCGCCGCCGGCGGCGCGAGGCCGTCATGACCGCGCGCTCCCGGGGCGGGTGCGCAGCCATCGTGGCCGGCGCCATCGCCGTCACCGCGCTCGCCGGCGGCGGCGACCCTCGCGCAGCCCGCGCTCAGGACGGCGCCGCGCTGCGCGGGCCCGAGGCCTTCGCCTCCATCGTGGATCGAACCCAGCGCTCGATCGCCCTCTTCGTCGAGGCCGGCAAGGTCTTCCAGCATCCGCGCTGTCGGAATTGCCACGCCGGAGACGATCGCCCTCGGCAGGGCGATCAGGGACAGCCCCACCAGCCGGCGGTGCGGCGCGGCGCCGACAGCCTCGGCGCGCCCGGCCTCCGCTGCCCGGCCTGTCATGGGGACGCCAACTACGACGCGGTCGGCATGCCCGGCCTCGCCGGCTGGAATCTCGCGCCGGCCTCCATGGGCTTGCGCGGGCTCCCGCTCTCCGGGATCTGCGTCCAGCTCAAGGACCCGGACAAGAACGGCGGCCGCAGCATCGACGATCTCGTCACCCACGTGACGAACGATCCGCTCGTGATCTGGGCGTGGGCGCCGGGAAAGGGGCGCCGGCCTCCCCCGGGGACGCACGGGGCCTTCGCGGCGCTGATCCAGGCATGGGCCGAGACGGGCGCCGAGTGTCCGCTCCCCTAGAGCTGGAAGCGGGCGGTGATCTCCTCGGGACGCTCCGAGTAGGGCGGGATCTCCTCGGCGGGATCGAAGGCGATGGGCAGCACCAGCAGCGCGGGCTCGCGGGCGGCTCGCGCCGCGTCCAGCGCCCCCGCGAGCGCGCCCGGCTCCGTCACCGTCTCCACTCGCGCGATCCCGGCGGCCCGCGCCAGGGCCGGCCAGTCCACCGGCGCCGCCGGCAGTGCCTGCCCGCCGGATGACTCGTAGTGCCCGTTGACCCAGAGGATGGTGGTGAGGTTGGCGGGCCGCGCCGCCGCCACCGTGGCGAGGACATTGGGGCTCATCAGAAGGGAGCCGTCGCCCTCCAGTGCCACCACGTGGCGGTCCGGGCGCGTCAAGGCGATCCCCAGCGCGAGCGGAATGGCCGCGCTCATCGAGTCGCACATGGCGAAGACGGGCGAGCGCACCGGCAGGTGCGGTAGCCATCGCGCATTGACGCGAGATCTCCCCCGCTGATCAGGAGCACATAGGGCGCGCGCGAGGCGGCGGCCGCCTCCACGCCGGTTTGGACCTGGACCGCGAGGTCTCCGGCCTTGTCGGCGAGCGCGTAAGTCAGCCCCCAGGCCCGCAGGGTGGCCTCGGTCACCTTGCCCTTGGGCTCGTGGTAGTAGATCGGATCGCGCGCGTCCCCGCGCAGCGACACGATGAAGAAGCACGGAAGGCGGTAGAGCGCGACCAGCCCGCCGAGAATGCCGCCGCAGTTGAGCAGCCCGGCGTTCTGGATGAGCACCGCGCCGCGGCCGCCGGCGAGGTTGGCGCCGCAGGCCACCGCCACCGCCTCCTCCTCGCGCGCCACGTCCACCGTACGGATGCGGGGCGAGCGGCGCACCTCCGCCATGAGCCGGCCGATCCAGGTGTCGGGCACGGACGCCGCCAGCGTCACGCCGGCGGACTCGAGCCCGGCCACGATGCGCGCCGCGCCGGTCACGCCGGAGCCCCGGCGCTCGTGAGGATCATGAACGCGTCGGCGGGCAGGAGGAGATGCACCGTCTGCCCCGATGCCAGCGGCATGGGCGCGGGCTCGACCACGAAGACGAGCACGCGCTGGCCGTCGCCCATCCGCGCCGTCACTTCCGTCTGGGCCCCCTGATAGACGAGCCCCTCGACCCGCGCCTCCACCACGTTGTCCCCCGGTCCCGCCGCCAGGCGCACGCGCTCGGGCCGGATCGCGAGGTCGAGCTCCTCCCCCGCCCGCAGCGCGCGGCTCGCGACCACGTGGACGGTGGCCCCGCCGCCCAGCGCCACGCGATCCCCTCCGCAGGCGACGCCATGCAGCACGGTGGAGGCGCCGATGAAGTCGGCCACGAAGCGCGGGGCGGGGCGCTCGTAGATCGCGCGGGGGTCCCCGAGCTGCTCGATCCGCCCATGGCTCATCACCGCGATCCGGTCCGAGAGCCCGAGCGCCTCCGTCTGATCGTGCGTGACGAACACGGTGGTGATGCCGACCGACTGCTGGATGGCGCGCAGCTCATCGCGCATCTCCTCGCGGAGCTTGCGGTCCAGCGCGGCCAGCGGCTCGTCGAGCAGCAGCACGCGCGGCCGGTAGACCAGCGCGCGCGCCAGGGCCACGCGCTGCTGCATGCCGCCGGACAGCTCCACCGACCGCTGGCGCTCGCGACCGTCCAGGCGCACCAGGGCGAGGGCCTCGACTACCTTCCTGTGGATCTCCGCGCTGGAGACACGCCGCTCGCGCAGCCCGAAGGCCACGTTCTCGAAGACAGACAGATGCGGGAAGAGGGCGTAAGACTGGAACACCACCCCGAGGCCGCGGAGATGTGCCGGGCGGCCGGTCACGTCCTCGCCGTCGATGAGGATGCGCCCCGCGGTGGGCTCGACGAAGCCCGCGATCAGGTTGAGCGTGGTGGTCTTCCCGCAGCCCGATGGGCCGAGGAGGGAGAGGAACTCGCCCTCGAGCACCGCGAGGTCGAGCGCCTCCACCGCGCGCACGCTCCCGTACGCGCGGGTGCAGCCCTGGAGCTCTACCACAGCCTTTGGCACCGCCTTGGCCATGTCAGTGCTGGAGGAAGACCCGGCCGAGGCCGAGATAGCGGTCGGCGAGCCAGACCAGCAGAAAGGTGGCCAGGATGAAGAGGCTCGACAGCGCGGCGATGGTGGGGTCGGTGTAGTTGACCACGTAGGTGAACATCGCCACCGGCAGGATCTCGGTGACGCGGTTCGAGATGAAGAGCGAGACCACGAACTCGTTGGCCGACACCACCACCGCGAACAGGAGCGCCGCGAAGAGGCCGGGCCGCAGCAGCGGCAGGGTCACCCGGAAGAACGTGCGCCACGGTGTCGCCCCCAGGCTCGCCGCCGCGCGCTCGAGGGTCGGATCCAGG
>WNFK01016659.1_pt1 | contig 21178 bp, 16 predicted proteins | sample 5400281 | NCBI WGS metagenome assembly WNFK01 (sample SAMN13153350, study PRJNA577476) | soil metagenome | isolation source: 20 cm soil on Douglas fir-dominated hillslope | place: USA:California | collected 2013-09-17
GTGTTCTGGTCGGGTCCGTCGTTGCCGGACGCGAAGACCACGGTGATGCCGTGATCGTGCACGCGTTTGGAGGCGATGTTGATGGGATCCTGCGGATCGAAGGTCCCCGTCGTGCCCCACGAGTTGTTGACGACCTTGATGTTGTAGCGCTCCTGGTTCTGGAGGATGTAATCGAAGCCGGCCAGGGCCCAGAAGATGAACAGGACGTCGCCCGTCCCGATCCCGATCAGATTGGAGCCAGGAGCCACGCCCGTGTACAAGCCGTTCGACATCACGCCGTTGCCGCCGGCGATCCCCGATACGTGCGTGCCGTGTCCGACCGACGTCTCGCTATTGGCGAGGTTCTCGACGTAGATCGACCCGGGACACGGCAGGTTCTCGAAGCATACGAGGTCGTGCCCGTTGGCGATGATCTTGAGGTTCTGGACCGCGCGGCTCGGGTACTGCACGTCGTGCTGATACAGCCCGTCGATCCCGGAATCCAGGATCGCCACACCGACGCCCCGGCCGCTCACGCCATAGCGCGTCCGCGCCTGGTCGGCCTTGATCGTCGGCACGCTCTGATCGAGCAGCGCCAGCACCGCCGGCCGGGACGCCATTCCGAGCCACGCGAGCTGGCGATTATCCGATACGCGCACGACACCGGGCAGCGCCGCAATCGCGTTCGCCTGCGCCGGGGTTGCCAGGGCGCCGACGAATGGCAGCTGCCGCAGCGCCCGGGCGCCCGCGCCCAGCGCCATGATGCGGCCTGCGAGAACGTCCCCCGTCGTCGCCGCCTCGTCGTAGCCCACGATCACGAACACCGGGTCGGTCGCGGCCGTGGCGCCGAGCAGGGAAGCCAGTGCCGGAGCGACCGTCTGCGGCGATTCGTGACTGACCGGTTCTCGACAGGCGCCGCCCGTACCGAGGGCCGCCGCCACGGCCACGACAACGCTCAACCTGGTACGCACTCGCATACGTCCTCCGAATAGAGAGAGTGAGACGTCACGCCATCTGGGGAAGCGCCACAACTCGCCGGACGCGCCGGGGAGCCGGCTGCGGCTCGCGCTCGGACGTGAATTCGGCGCCCTCGCACAGCACGCGCGCAATGCGCTCGGCCGCCCGTCCGTCCCAGCGCTCGAGCAACGGACGCGCCGGAGCGCGGCGCGACAGCGCGCGCTTGGCCGCGGCGAGGAGCGTAGCCCGCTGCGCCGCCACCAGGCGATTGGTGCCGTGCTGGCACGTCGCGGGATGGTCGGTATTCGATCGGAGCGTGATGCACGGGATGCCAAGGAAGCTCGTTTCGTCTTGCAGGTCATCCGCGTCGGTCACCACGAGCGCGGCGCCGGCCACGAGCCCGGCGCGCTCGAGGTAGTCGGCCGGCGCCTCGACGACAGGCACCCGCTGGGCCAGTTCGGTCAGCGCCTCGACCACCTCGGCCGCCGGATCATGGAGATTCGCAACGGCGTAGGGACTGGAATCGACGGCCGGCGCTTGCCGCAGCGCCCAGCACAGCTCGTCCACCCGCACGCTCCCAACGAACTGGATCCGCTCTTCGGGGATCCCCTCGGCCTTCAAGGCGTCGATGGCATCGCGGGACGGTACGAACAACAGGTCGGCGAGCCGGTCGGTGACGAGGCTCGACGTCTTGTCACCGCCTTCGGCGCGCAATCCCGCCTCGACATGCCCAGAGCGGATGCCGAGCGTCGCCGCGGCGAGTGCCGCCGCGGCCGCCGCCCGGTCGTCGCCGTACGCCAACACGACGTCCGGCTGCAGCTCGGCCAGCGCCGGTTCGAGACGCTGCAGCATGAGCCCGGTCTGCACGCCGCTCGAGCCCGCGCCCACCTCGAGGTGGTAGCGCAGGGGGGGCAGGTCCAGCTGGTCGATCGCAGTCGCCACCAGCGGGTCGTCGTGCCGGCCGGTGTGGAGGGTCACGTGCTCGACGTCCTGTGATGCGTCGAGGGCCCGCGCCACCGGCGCGAGCTGCAGGAGGCTGGGGCGGCCGCCCACTACCGAGATCACACGCATCAGCAGCTCTTCGTGAGGACGCAGACGGCCACCGGGATCGTCACCAGCGCGCCCACGATCCGCACCGTCGACTCCACGTCCCGCCCCCGGGGCACATCGATGCGGTCGCCGGCCCTGAGGCCCAGGTCTTCGAGCGTCGCCCCGCGGGCGATCGCCGCCTGCAGCTTCGCGCCGCTCCAAAGGCGGTCGGCGCCGCGCTGGACGCGCAACTTCTCGACCCGGGCGTCCTGGGTCGGCCCGCCCGCGACCATCAGCGCGTCGGCGAGCACGAGATCGGTGGGGACGGCGTAGAATCCCGGTCGCGTCACGGCGCCCAGGATCGACAGGCGGATCAGGGCCCGGGCGTGCACCACCGGATCCTTGAGGTAGCGAGCCAGCTGGCGCCGCATGTGGTCCTCGATGCCGCTGCGCGCCACGCCCGCGAGTGACACGGTGCCGATCACCGGCAGCTCTATCGCCGGACCGGCGACGACGGTGAATGTGTCCGTGAGGGTGGAGTCCCCATCCACGAGGAGCAGGATACGATCGCCGACCTGGAACGGCGCGGGCGACGCGGTTTTCTGGGCCGCGACCTGGCTCGGCAGGCCGAGCAGCGCGGACGCAATCAGGAATCGGATCATGCGGATCTCCTTCATGGGATCACTCCACCGTGACGCTCTTCGCCAGGTTGCGAGGGCGATCGACGTCGCACCCCCGCTGCACGGCGATGTGATAGGCCAGGAGCTGCAACGGGATGACGGTGAGCACCGGCGAGAACAGCGGGTCGCACGCGGGCACGCGAAGCTGGTGCTCGACGATGTGGCTCAGATCGCCGTTGCCTTCGCTCGTGATCGCGATGATCCGGCCGCCACGCGCGCGCACCTCCTGCATGTTCGACACGATCTTCGGGTAGACGTTGTCGTGCGGCGCGATGCACACCACCGGCATGTTCGCGTCGATCAGGGCGATGGGCCCGTGCTTCATTTCGGCGGCGGGATACCCCTCGGCGTGGATGTAGGAGATCTCTTTGAGCTTGAGGGCGCCCTCGAGCGCGACCGGATAGTTGACGCCGCGACCCAAGTACAGCGCATTGCCGACGCCGGCGTACTCCGTCGCGACCGCTTTCACCTGCGACTCGAGCTCCAGCGCTTGCGCCACGAGCTCGGGCAAGCGCTCGAACTCGGCGACGAGACGCCGTCCCTTCTCCACCGCCATCTGCCCCCGCTGGCGGGCCAGGTAGAGCCCGAGCAGGAGCAGCGCGACCACTTGCGACGTGAAGGCCTTGGTGGACGCGACGCCGATCTCCGGCCCCGCGTGCAGGTAGATGCCACCGTCCGCCTCGCGGGCGATCGTGCTCCCGACGACGTTCACGAGCCCCACGACGTTCGCGCCCGTACCGCGGGCGGCCCGCAGGGCTTCGAGCGTGTCGGCCGTTTCGCCCGACTGCGAGATGGCGATCGTCAGTGTGCCGGGAACCCGCAGCTGCCGCCGATAGCGGTACTCCGACGCGTATTCGACGTCGACCGGAATGGCCGCCAGCTCCTCGAGCGCGTGGCGGCCGACGAGCCCCGCGTGCCACGACGTCCCGCAGGCCACGATGAGGATACGCCGGATACGCATGCACTGGCCGGGCGACAGGTTGAGGCCGTTGAGGCGCGCGAAGCCTTCGGCGGGGAGCAGGCGGCCGCGCAGCGTGTTGCGCACGGTTTCCGTCTGCTCGCAGATCTCCTTCAGCATGAAATGCGGATACGGGCCCAGCGCGAGCGCCTCGAGGTCCCACTCGATGGCATCCACGGCGCGTTCCTGCTCGACTGCGTCACGATCGAGCACGCGGTAGCCTTCGGCCGTCAGCACCGCCACGTCGCCATCCTTTAGGTAGACGACCGATCGTGTGTGTCCCATGACGGCACTGGCGTCGGACGCGACGAAGTGCTCGCCGTCGCCCACGCCGAGCAGTACCGGTGAGCCGCGCCGGGCCACGACGATTTTGCCGGGCTCGACGGCCCACGTGACCGCGAGGCCGTACGTCCCCTCGACCGGCACGAGCGCCGCGATGACGCGGTCCTCGAGCGTGGTGCCCTCGGCCGCTTCGATGAGGTGCGTGAGCACTTCGGTATCGGTATCGGTCGTGAAGCGGTGACCGGCGCGTTCGAGACCGGTGCGCAGCACGTCGGCATTCTCCACGATGCCGTTGTGCACGAGCGCGATCTGGCGTTCGCAATCCGTGTGGGGGTGCGCGTTGACGTCCGTGGGCGCTCCGTGCGTCGCCCAGCGCGTGTGCGCGATGCCGCAGGTCCCGTGGACCGGGTCGCGCGACAGCAGGTCGGCGAGGGCGGGGACCCTGCCGGCGAGCTTGCGGGTTTGGAGGCCCGCCCCGTTCTGCAGCGCGACGCCGGCGGAGTCGTAGCCGCGGTACTCCAGACGCGCGAGCCCTTCGAGCAGAATGGGCGCGGCCTGCCGCGACCCGACGTAACCCACGATGCCGCACATAGCCCGTCGCTACTTCAAGATTGGGGCCCCGCCTGTTCGGTTCGCGCGGCGGGCGTCGTAACCAACCGGGCCGCAACGAGTTCTCCTCGTGCGGCAGGCCTGACACGGTCGCAGCGCTTCCACGATTGCGTTGCGTGGCCGCGGCAGCGCGGGCGTCGCGGCCCCGCGCGCCGCGTCGGCGACGGCATGGCCCCAATCCTGCGACGAATTCGTCACGGGAGGGCGACCGCATGAGCGACTCAGGGCCATCCGCCAGCTTGCCGCTGGCGCTGGTGGCCGGTGAAGAAGAAGGGAGCGCGGGCCGGATCGAGCAGCTGCTCAGCGCCAACGGCTTCGCCGTGTTGCGCACGCCCACTGGGCAGCACGCCCTCTCGCGCGCCCGGACCACGAACCCCGACGTCATCTTCCTGGAAGCGGTGTTGTCCGACCGAAGCGGACTCGATGTGTGCCGGACTCTGATCGAGGACGGGCATGTGTCGAGGAGCACGCCGATCATCATCACTACCCCGCACGACCCGACGCGCGAACAGCGCATCGAGGCGTTGCGTGTCGGCGCGTGGGACTGCGTCGGCCCCGCGGCCGACGGGCTCGAGCTGACCCTCAAACTCCACGCGCTCATGCGCGCGAAGCTGGACGCCGATCGGTCACGGGCTCAGGGCCTGCTCGATCCCGCCACGGGGCTGTACAACCGGCAGGGGATGGCCCGCCGCGTTCAGGAACTCGGTTCGTTCGCCTTTCGCGAGCACGGCTCCCTCGCCTGCGTCGTGCTGGCCCTCGACCTGGACCCCGACGCCATCACCGACGGGGGGACGGCCGCCGAGGCCATTCTCAGATCCGTCCAGGCGCTCAAGTCCAACGGACGTCTCTCCGATGTGCTCGGGCGGCTCGGCCCCACCGAGTTCGCGGTGCTCGCGCCCTCCACGGACCCGGCCGGGGCGTTGCGGCTGGCCGAACGGATGGTGCGGGCTATTCGGGAAAGCTCGACCGCGGACGGGGAGCGCGTGCCGGTGCGGCAAGTCCGTGTCGGCTATGAGGCGGTGTCGAACGTCGGCTACGCGCCGATCCAGCCCGTGGACCTGCTGGTGCGCGCGAGCGCCGCGCTGCGCCGCGGCACCGCCGAGGGGGGCAGGTCCTGGATCCGCCGCTACGACGACGGGCTCGGACCCTCGGCGCCTAGTTCGACTCCCTAGACGAGCCGGGGGCGGGCGCCGCTCCGCCCATCATCCTCGTCCACGGCCTCGTATCCGGGGAGGTGGTACGAGTAGTAGGCGTAATAGCCGGCGCCGCCGCCGCGCGGCACATCGTTCAACACGGCCCCCAGTGTCCGCACCGGCAGACGATCGAGCACCTCGAGCTTCGCTCCCGTCATCTCGCGGTGGCTGTACCCCGTCCGCAGCACGAGCAACACGTTCCCCGTCGCCGTCCCGAGGATAAAGGGGTCCACGCCCGCCCCGAGTGGGGGACTGTCGATGAGAATCACGTCGTAGTCCCCGCGCAGCGTGTTGATGAACGAACCCATCGCCGGCGACCCGAGCAGCTCCGGGGCGCGATGCGAGCGCGTGCCGCAGCCGACAAACGACAGCCACGGATACGCACTGGCCTGGATGATCTGATCGCGCGTCACTTCCTCACGCAGATAGTCCGTGAGGCCCGGTTGCCGCGCGGCTTTGAACCGCCGGTGTAGGACGCCGCGCCGGATGTCCCCGTCGATCAGCAGCGTCCGATGGCCGCCGTCCGCGAAGGTGAGCGCGAGATTAGCGGCGAGGAACGACTTCCCGTCCCCCGGGCCGGGGCTGGTGACGGTCACCAGCAGCGGTCCGGCGGCGCCGTACGCGTGCACGAGATTGAGGCACACGCCGCGCAACGCCTCGACGACCTCCGCAGGCTCCTGATCCCGACGCAGGTGCGGCACCGCACCGAGGATCGGGAGCCCGAGGTCACGAGACACCTGTTCTGGGTAGCGCACGCGGGGGTCGAGGCGGTCGAGGACGACGGCACCGACGATGCCCAGACCCAGCCCCACCACGAGTCCCATGAGGAGGAGCCGGGGCGCGGTGTTCTTGACGGGGCGCTGCGGCACAATCGCCGGATCGAGAATGCGCACGTCGGGTACACCCGAGGCCTCAGCCGCCAGTTTGGCTTCCAGGAAGCGCCCCTGCACGGTGTTGTACGACTCCTCCGCGAGTTGTACGGCGCGACGCAGCCGGGCTTCCTCCACGGAGCGCGCGGGGATCTGCCGGATCTCGCGCGATGCCGCGTCCACCTGGCGCCCCAGCTCCGTCTCACGCACCGCGAGCTGCGCCACGAGTGCCTGCGAGAGACTCGGGATGGTGCGCTGCTCCAGCTCGGCGATCTCCCCGACGAGGCGTTGCACCAACGGGTACTCGTCCGAATAGTGGTACCGAAGCATCCGGAGCTGCGCCTGCTTGTCACTCAACTCCTTCAGGGCGTTCGACAACTCAGGAGAATGTTGTACGGAGGCGATCGCGGCGAACGCGTCCACCGGCAAGGTCGAGTCGCCGGGCTGCCCGACCGCGCGCAGGATCGCAGCGCGGTCCAGGCGCAGGTGCTCGCGCTCGGATTGGCGGTCGAAGAAGTCGGTGACGACGGGGTCGCGGTTCTCGGCGACGCCCCCGGTGCCGTGGGCCCCCGCCGCCTGATCCGAGGGAAGCGTGATCGTGCGCATGCGGAACGTCTTGAGTGCCGCCTCCGCGTCGTCGAGACTATGCTGCGCGTATTGCCGCTGGTCTTCGAGAATCTTCGTCAGCTCGGTGAGTTTCTCGCGCTTCAACTGGCCCGCGACCTCCACGAATCGCGCGACCGTAGCATTCACGATGTTGGCGATCTGGCGCGGACTCGTGCCGTGCAACGCGACCGACAGGAAGTTCCCGTTGGGGTCCATCCGAACGTCGAGGCGCTCCCCCAACCGGAGCGCGGCGTCGCGCGGGGTGGCCAGCGTGAACTCGATGGTGCGGCTCGGCGGCAGCTGCGCGGCCGTTGGAGCCCACAGGAAGCCGAGCTTCGCGCCCACCGAATCACCCACCACGCCGTGCTCGAGCGTCGGGCCTTTGACGAGCCCGAGCTCGTAACCCCGCCCCTCGTCATCGACCTTCAGGACATACTTGCCCGGCCGAAACGTGTCGGTGACCCCGAAGGCCGCGAAGCGCGCGGTATCGTCGATCGCCGTAAGCTCCAGATAGAGACTCTGCTCCCGCACGACTTGATCGAGCACGACGTACGACCGCAGCAGATCGATCCAGGCATCCGACGAGAGCAGTCCCCCCGGCCGGATCGGGCCGGCGCGGTCCGGTTCGCGGCGGTTGTCGGGGACATCGATCCAGACGGTGGCCTGCGCCACGTACGTGGGACGACCCATTTGAAGTGCCACAGCGCCTGGACGACCCGGCGCCAATCCGTCCCCTGCTCTTCCCCACCCAGGGCCGGCGCGCGGGGACGCGGCATGACCGGGCCAAGCGCTTCCGGGAGCCGCGCCGCCGGCAGGTGTTTCGATGTCATACGCGCCTTCACAGCAAGTCCGATACCGCGCAGGCTTGCGGTGTGGCGACGCCGAGCATGTCGCAATTCAGTGCATGGCGCCTCGGGGTCGGGTGCAGGTTGGTGCAAAACCTGGCAATTGCCCGGGCGCGCACACGCCCGCAAGTACCTGTATTTCCTCATCATTTCGACCCTGCTGCGGGTTTGCGACAGTCTGGCCCGATCCCTGCGTAAGAGGCGCGCCGGGAGGATTGACCATGTCGATACCGCTTGGATCGAACCACGCCGGAAACGGCGCCGACTCCGGCAACCTCAACGCGATGCTCTCGATCGGGCCGGAGACCAAGGCCCGCATCCGCACATTGGTCGTGGACGACGAGCACACCCTACGCGAGAGCTGCGCCAGCGTCCTGCGGCTGGAAGGCTACGACGTCACGCTGTGCGGCCGCGGTCAGGAAGCCTTAGAGATCCTCAAGCGCCGGCCATTCGATATCGTGCTCGTGGATCTGTATATGTCGCAGGTCGATGGCCTCGGGCTGCTGCGGGCTGCCCTCGCGACGAACCCGGACACGATCGTGATCGTGATGACGGGCAACCCCAGCGTCGAGTCGAGCGTCGAGGCGCTGCGGCAAGGCGCCTGGGACTACCTGCCGAAGCCGTTCTCCGCCCAACACCTTCAGATCACTATGGGACGCGCGACACACACGGTCTTGGTCGGCCAGGAAACCCGAGACCAGCAGGAGGACTCCGAGCGGGAGCAGTCGCCCGCCGACAAGGCGACGCTGCTCGGCACGTCGTTGACGTTCCGCAAGGCGATCGAGTTGGCGCGCCGCGTCGCCCCGACCGACGCCTCCGTGTTCATCACGGGGGAAAGCGGCTCGGGCAAGGAGCTCATCGCGCAGTTCATTCATCAGCATAGCCGGCGTTCCAGCCGGCCCTTCGTGGCGGTCAACTGCGCCGCGCTCCCGGAGCCGCTCCTCGAGTCCGAGATGTTCGGGCATCGCAAGGGCGCCTTCACCGGCGCGGTGCGTGACAAGCCCGGTCTGCTCGAGACGGCGAACGGCGGCACGCTGTTCCTGGACGAGCTGGTCGAGATGTCCAAGCCAATTCAAGCCAAGTTGCTGCGCGTCATTCAGGACGGCGTGGTGCGCCGCGTCGGAAGCGAGACGACCGACGCCGTGGTGAACGTGCGCTTCATTGCGGCCACCAACGGTGACGCCGAAGCCGCCGTGCAAGCCGGGAACATGCGGGAGGACCTGTACTACCGCCTGCGCGTGGTCCCGATTCACGTGCCTCCGCTGCGCGAGCGGCCCGAGGACATCCCGCTGCTCGCCGAGTACTTCCTGTCGACCTACTGGGTGCGCCACCGCAGGAAAGGCGAGACGTTCCCTAAGCTGTCCGACGGCGCGATCCGGACCCTGTGCACGCACCCCTGGCGCGGGAACGTGCGCGAGCTGCAAAACGTGATCGAGCACGTCGCGGTGCTCACCGAGCCGGGAGCAGTGATCCGGCCGGAGGATCTCCCGCTCAGCGCCGAAGCGCGGCCGGCCGTCAGCACGAACCCGGCGTCACTCATCTCGACGCTGCTCGAGGAGAGCTATCACGTCGCCCGCGAGCGCGTGATCGCGCAGTTCGAGATGCAGTACCTGACCTGGTTGCTCTCCCGGGCCGGCGGCAACATGTCGAAGGCCGCCAGGATCGCCGGCGTGGACCGTACGACGCTGTACCGCCTGATGGAACGGCACGGCCTGCAGCGGAGCCCCAACGCCGCGTGGGTGGTGGAGCGTGAGGCGACTGAAGAGACCGAGCCCGCAGTCCAGCCGCAGCCGGCCGCATGAACACGAAAACCAATGCGGTACGGAAAGAGCCCTTCGCGGGACAGAAGGGTCAAGAGCTCGTCGTGGAGCTGGCGCACGACCTGCGCTCGCCCCTTACCTCCATCATGTTCCTCGCCGAGTCCATGCAGCTCGGCCAAAGCGGCCCCATCAGCGAGGCGCAGCGCCGCCAGCTGGGCTTGATTCGGAGCGCGGCCTTGTGCCTGTGCTCCATGGCGAGCGACGTGCTGGATCTGTCGCGTCGTGGCGAGAGCCTCACGGACGGTGAGCCAACACCCTTTTCCATCCCCGACGTGTTTCGCGCGGTGCGCGACCTGGCCCGGCCCCTCGCCGAGGAGAAGGGACTGGATCTGCGCTTCCTCGCGCCGGAGCTCGAAGAACGGATCGGGCACGACCGGGCTGTGGCGCGGGTGCTGCTCAACCTGACGACGAACGCCCTGAAGTACACCGACCACGGGTTCGTCGAAGTCGCCGCGCGCGAGACGAGCGACAACCGCGTCGAGTTCTCGGTCCGCGACACCGGCCCGGGGATCGACACGCTGCACGGCGCGCCGGCGGTCCGGGACGACTTCTCGAGCGCCGGGTTGGGGCTCGGGCTCTGCCGCAAATTCGTCGTGGCGATGGGCGGGGAGCTCGCGGTCACGACTCACCCACAGGGCGGGACCAAGTTCAGCTTCGAAATCGAATTGCCCGCCGCGCCCGTCTTCGCCTGAAACTCGGCTACGCGCGCGTCGCACCCACCCTACAAACGTCGTCGTAGCCACGCCACGTAGCAGCCGTACCGCAAGCCGTAACTCCTTGTATTTCATCCGATTGCACCGAAGTAGGGCGACGAAAATGGGCACGTGCCTTGCAAACCTTGGCGGCCATGACTTCGCTGCCATGGCTGTACCCGACCGTTCGGGCGCGCGTTTCGAGGCGTCGCCTCGATCGCGAAGGCGCGCGGCGCGTCCTCAATGTCGCGATCGCGGCGCTGGGGCTCGTGCTTACGCTGCCCCTCATGATCGCGATCGCGATCCTGATCAAGCTGACGTCGCGGGGCCCGATCCTCTTCACGCAGACGCGTGTCGGCCTCGATCGCCGGGCCCTCACGGGGGCCGGGGGGAATACGCGTCGTCACGTCGACGCCGGCGGCGAGCTCTTCACGATGTTCAAGTTCCGCACGATGAGCGTGGAGACGGAGAAGGCGAACGAGGTATGGGCGCGTCCCGACGACCCGCGTGTCACCTCGATCGGGCGCGTACTGCGCAAGCTGCGCCTCGACGAGCTGCCGCAGTTGTGGAACGTGCTGGTGGGGGACATGAACGTCGTCGGCCCTCGCCCCGAGCAGCCGTCGATCTTCAACTACCTACGGGCGCAGATTGAGGGCTATCCGCGCCGCCAGCGCGTGCGCCCCGGTATCACGGGGTGGGCGCAGATCAACCAGGCGTACGATAGTTCGGTGGACGATGTACGGAAGAAAGTCGCGTACGATCTCGAGTACATCCACAACCAGTCGGCGCTCGAGGATCTGAGGATCATGCTGCGCACGGTGCCCGTGATGTTGGGTCGCCGCGGCGGTTGGTGACCTCGTCAGCGATCCAGACTCACCACTCCCCTTCCAACCGACTCAGAAACGCGCTGCCGCTCAGCACCGCCGCCAACACGGCGGGGTCCTTGGCGTGTGCCAACGCCCAGGGACCCTGTTGCCGGAAATAACTGCGCCGCTCGGACATCTCCCGCACCATGCTCGGCTCCAGGCGACCCGTGAGCATGACGGCGCCCGCGCTCCAGGCATCGGCCAGGAGCAGCTGGAAGACCGCATCGGCAGCGCCTTTGCGGGCGATGAGCTGCACGACCTCGCTCGCGCCGCCGGGTTCGAGGAGATACAAGAACCATCCGACCACCTCGCCGCGCGCGTCGCGCACCAAGCGCCGGCGTAGCACGCGCCTGGGATCGTTTTGTTGCGCCACGCGCAACAACCACTGTAGTGCCCGTTCGTCGTAGTCGGGGCGCAGAGCCCGGTCGGCGCACACCCCGGGGAATTGCGCCGCCATCACGTCCAGTCGGAGATCGTCGATCGTGTGCCCCGCCAGCGCGCCGCGCTCGTGACCGCCGCCCGACCGCGCCAGGAGCGCGTCGGCGACGGAGCACAGCGGCCTCAACCCTCCCGTGATGAGGCCCGGCACGCCTCGCGACCGAAGCCATGAGAGCACGTGGCGCGCCGGTCGCACCGGCCGCTGCCATTGGAGGCTGTAGAGCAAGGCCGTCGTCCCACCCAGCCCCTCCCACATCCGCCGCCCGGCATCGGTCCCCAGGTCCGAGAACAGCAGGTCTTGCGGTCCCGCAAACACTTTCTTCAGGAGCCGGCCGGCCGCGAGCGGATCGCCACCGCTGGGGGACACCATGAGCTTCGTGGCCACGGCCCCTCGCAACGGGCGCCCGTGGAGCAGCAGCGGCCTCGGCTGGACCCCGGCGAACCCAATAATCGCCCCGCTCCGGTCGCGATACACAAAGGATGGGAGCTGCTCATCGTACCATGGGCTCTCGAAGAACACGCGGTCGAGGTAGGTGTCGAGTTGCCCCGGACCCCGGTTGCCATTCTGCACGAAGGCCGCGCGAAACAAGCCCAACACCTCGGGGATATCTTCGCGCCGGAACGCCTCGATCTGGTCCACGGACGAGGCCGGGCCTAGCTCACGAGGCCGCGGCGGGTGGGCTCCCACACCGGGGCCGAACGCCCGGCCCAGAAGCGGAGCCACGCTTGCAACACGGCCAAGTTCCCGGCGGCGACGTACGCCGGCAGCGCCAACAGACGTGGCATCGGCTCGCCCGCCGGCCGCATCCACGCGACCCCGGCCAGCGCACCCAGGGCCATGGCGCCGGCGAGGGCGATGCGGGCCCAGAGGCTGGTGACCGCCAGCGCCCCCAGGGCGCCGAGCGCCAGGACCAAGGCCCACGGCACCAACCAGCGGCAGACCTTGTGGCTGAAGAGCATCCACGCAAACGCGCCGTAGCGCAGCGGATTCAAGAGCGCGCGGCGGTGGGCGAGCGTTGCGAGGCCGCGCGTGATGGTCCGGACCTTTCGCCGATACTCCTGGTGGAGTGAAGCGCTGCGGGGCACGAAGCAGAGCGCGTCGGGGACCGAGACGGCCCGCCGCCCGTGCTCCCGGGCCGTCAGCGCCGCGCTGAAATCGCGGCTCAACGCCTCGGGGACAGGGTGCATGTGCAGGTCGGCGCGGATCGCGTAGAGACAGCCGGACGCGCCGACGATGCCGTCCACGGCCGTTTCCCGGTCACGTACCCACATCTCGTACCCGACGTAGGCGCCTTCGCCGGCGTTCACCTGCGTCTCCGGATTCGCCACGCTCACGTCGCACGCCGAAGCGACACCGACCGATGGATCGGTGAACGCCGCGACGAGCTGCTTGACGGCCCGAGGGTGGAGGCGCACGGAGGCATCGGTGTTGATGATGATCTCGCCCTTGAGGTACGGCCGGGCGGCGTTCTCCGCCGCCGTTTTGCCGCGTCGCTCGGTCAGCCGGAGCAGCTCAATGCCGCGCTTCGCGTAGTTGGCCACGATAGCGTCGCTCGTGTCGGTCGACCCGTCCGAGACCACGAGGATCTGGCGGCGCCCCGGGTATTCCAGCGCCAGCAGGTTTTCGAGCAGACCACGCAGGTTGGCGGCCTCGTTGTGGATCGGCACGGTGATGCTGAGGTCCGGCCAGCGGCTCGGACTCGCGTTCCGATGGGGTCGGCGCCGCAGCGCCAGCAGGAGCAATGGATACCCCACGTAGGCGTACAACCCGAGCGACGCCGAAGCCATGAGGACGGCCAGCGCCACGGCGTTCACCCGGCCCTCCTCGCCACGCTCCCGGCCCGCTCGTAGACCAGGCGGTAGCGCGCAACCCACGGCTCAACCCGAAACTCGCGGTCCAGGCGGGCGCGCGCGGCGCGCGCCCGCGCGGCGGCCGCCGCCGGGTCCTCACGAACCGCGCGCACCGCCGCCGCTAGCGCGACCGGATCGTCGGCCGCGACGAGGAGCGCCTCCGCCGGCGCGAGCATGTCCGGCACACCGCCCACGCACGTCGCGACGATCGGGACGCCGGCGGCCATGGCCTCGAGCAACACCATCGGCGTACCCTCAGTGCGCGAGCTCAGGACGAACACGTCGAAGGCGCAAAACTGCCGTCCGGCGTCGGGTACGATCCCGTGCCAGCGGACGTATCGCTCGACACCGAGTTGTCGCGCCCGCGCTTGCAGCGATGGCTGCTCCTGTCCGTTCCCCAGCACCGACGCCTCGATCGGCAGGTCGCGCAGGTGAGCCAACGCGTCGAGCAGGACGTCGGGCCCTTTTTCCCCACTCAGGCGCCCGGCCCAGCCGATGACGAATCCGGCGTCGGGGAGGCCAAGGGCCCGGCGTGCGCGCGCGCGGTCGAACGGCAGCGCCGTCTCCTGCCACGCGTTCTGCACGACGTGGACCCGCTCAGGGGAGACACGCTCCCGGATCAGCCGGTCCGCCATCGGGCGCGAAACCGCGACGACCGCGTCGAAGCGCCGGAAGGCGCGCTGCTGCAGTCGCTCGTACAATCGATTCTTCCAGTCGCCACCAGCGAACCCGTGCACCGTGGTGACGGTCGGGATGCCCAGCCGCCGGGCCGCGCCCGCGTCCACGATATCGGGGCGATAGCCGTGCGTATGCGCGACGGCGGGCCGCAGTCTGCTGGCCAGGTCGCGGATGGCCACGCGCTCGCGCCAGTACGCCCGCCCGGGGAGAACGATCGGGTGCACCGTCACTCCACCGGCCTCCAGATCCGCGAGCAGCGGATTGTCGGGCGTTGCCCTATCGAGGACGGCGGCGACGTGGACTTCCTCCCCGGCGCGCGTCTGTTGGTGAGTGAGCAACTGTACGACGCGCTCCAGGCCGCCGATGGGCCCGGGCGCGACGACATGCAGGACGACCATGCTACCTGCGCGGCATCGACGAGCCGCTGCCGACACTCGCGGAGTTGAAGGACGGCTCGCGGCCAGCGCGACGCCCGCCCTCTCGTGTCAGCGCCGCAGCGAGCGCTTCAGCCACCACCGCCGCACCGGCGGGCGTAAAGTGCGTGTGGTCGTAGTAGTGCTGCAGACCCGGCGTCACCAGCGATTGGAGATCGATCTGTTCGACGCCGCATTCCACGGCCACCGCGGCGGCCCGAGCATCGACGAGGCCCATCAGACGGTTCACGACCTCCAAGCCGTAATAGACGGTGATCGGCCCTTTCCATGCCTTCCCGACCCCGGCGTGCCAGAAGTGCGCCGCTTCGGCGGCCGTGTAGTCCTTCTCGAACCACGGCTGTCGCGCCACGATCACGCGTTCGGCGTGGCCCTTGGCTCGGCTCAGGACCCGACGGAAATAGTGCTCGAAGCGATCCACCATGACGGCGGGGTCTGGCACCGTCGTGCGTACCTCTTTCGCCTCCGCGCGCATGCGCCGCGCGGTCGCATACCACGCCCCGCCGCGTTCTTCGACCTCCTGGGGACGCAACAACGATCGGCGCAGCCGCCGTCCCACCTCGATGAGGGCCCATCCACTGGGCTTCCAACTGAAGCGTTGCTCCGGGTGACGAGAAAAAATCCGCGCCGCTGGGATGCGGGCGGGCGGAAGGGACGGCGGTGCTCCCTCCTCCAACCATTGGACCACGTCGCCGGCTCCCACCATGATGATGATCGCATCGAGACGGTCGTATTGAGGCAGCACGCGCTCGAGGATGAGATCGAGTTCGGCGGACCCGGTGTACGAGCGCCCGATATTACCGACGTGCACGCGGCGAGCACCTAGGGCACGCATCTTGTCCGGCGCACGCAGCAGACCTTCCAGGGCCCCGGGCCAACTCGTGGGCTGGTCGAGCGTGAAGCACTCCGTGGCGCTCCCGCCCGTGACCAGAATGCGGTAGAGCCCATCCGGGTCGGGGACATCGCCGCCGCGCTCGCCGTCCGCGTTGACGTCGAATCGCACCGAGCGCTCACCCTCAGGGAAGACGTCACGGTCGAGCCGGACCTCGAGCCGCTTCCCCGGTGGCCACACGTAGTAGCCGGACCTGCGACGCACCCACCAGCGACACGCGGCTTCGGCGAGGAGCAGGGCGGCCGCCGCGAGCCCGATCGCCCAGATCCAGAACGTCATGCCCTGCCCCATGCCCGCACTCGTGGCAGCCAGGCCCGCACGTCGACGTAGGGATCGTTCCGATACACGAAGAACACCCACGTCAGGCCGAACAGCACCACCATGGCCACGCCGGCGCCCGCCAGGCCCATCACGCTCTGGACTTGGAGCCCGATCTTGAACCAGAGGAGCAACGCGAGGATCGGGAAGGCGCCCAGCACGGCCCGGGGCGCGACATAGCGCAGGTACTCCGCGGTCGGGACGCCGAGCTCACGGCACGCGTGCACCAGCACGACCGCGGCGAACAGGATGTTCGGGATGGCGGTGCCCACCGCCACTCCCGCCAGTCCCAGCGGACCGACGAGCAGAATGCTGAGGCCCAGGTTCAGGACGCCGGCGATGAGAAGCCCGATCGTCGGTACGCCCGCCTTGCCCAGGCCCATGAGAATCGGAAGTGCGACGCCACGCACGGGCAGGAAGATCAGGTACGAGACCATGAGGATTTGGAGCACCTCACCGGCCGGCCGCTCGAACGACGGATCGATCCACCACGCGATGAAGCGCGGCCCCAGGACGACGAGAAACAGTCCGACCATCATCGTCAGCGAGAGCGCGATCTTGGACCACTTGAGGAAGACCTCCCGGAGCTCGGCATCTTTCCCCTGCGTCTTCAGTTTGGTCGCGGTCGGCAATACCACCGCGGCGATGGCGACGACGAACTCCATCAGGTACAGCAGCAGGCTATTGGCGACCGTGAAGTAGGGAATCGACTGCACGTCCTTGAACCCCCCGATAACGAGGGCATCCGTTTCGAACGACAGCCGGGCGGCGGCGTTCAACACCAGCACGTAGAGACTGAACGCGAAGATGCGGCGCACTACCCCCCAGTCGAAGTCCGCGAGTTGGATCCGAACGCCGGGATAGCGACGCCGAATGACCATCCAGCACAGCGCGAAGTCGAACGCGGAGCACGCCAACTGCACGAGCGCCAACGCCGTCAGCGAAGCGTGCAGCGTCAGCAACCCGACGGTGAGCCCGACACGCAACAGCAGGCCCGCCAGGCGGACGATGTTGCGGGGTACGAAGTCGCCGTGCGCGTTCAGCAGGCCTTCCGGCAGGAGCGCGACGAAGCCGAAGGCCACGACCAGCACCATCACCGCAAAGGCCGTGTGCGCGTCGCCGTGCAGCTTTGTCGGGATCCCATACAGCGTGAAGAACGCGTACAGGCCCAGTCCGACAACCAGCGCCACGCCTCCCAGCAGCAGATACAGCCCCGTGCAGCTGCCCACGGCTTTATTGAGGGCGACCTCGTCGCCCTGGGCGACGTGCTGCGCGAAGTAGCGCACCGACGCCATCGGGACCCCCAACACCAGCAGTCCCAGGTACCCGTTGATCGCCGTGATGAGAATCCAGGTGCCGTACCCCGAGACGCCGAGCTTGCCGAGGGTGAACGGCGTGAGCAGGTAGAGGGCGATGACCGTTACGAGGGTGACGATCCAATTGCTCCCAACGCTTTTAAACACGGATCACCGTCCCCAATGGTGGATGACTCGCGTACATGCACAGCGAGAGAGCACGTGCTGTGCCACGTGCGTGGGACGCCGTGAGCGGGTCGCGCGACCCATCACTGTCGCGCGCGCGCAACACGGGACGTCATCCCAACAGCGCCGCCGCCTGGCTGATCGTCGCAAAAGTCACCGTGGTCATTTGTGCCAAGCCTTCGACGAAGGCTTCGACCGAGGCGTACAGGCCCGCGACGTCCGCCGCTGTGGCGGTGAAGGGGNNNCACACCGTGCTCTAGCAACCGCCGCGACGCTGTCAGCATATCGGCGACTGACGACACCTCCGGACTCAAGACGACGCGCTTGCAGACGCCCGCGCGAGCCGCCAGGCCGAGGAGGTGGAGCTGTCGGAGGGGCCACATCTCGAGCAGGCGGTGCGCCGGACCATACAGACTGAAGGGTCCACGCGTGAAACCGCAGGAGAGGGGAATCTCCAGCACGTCGCCGGAGGGGGCGGGTTGCGTCACGTCGCGGTCTGGCGCCAGTCGGTACGCATCAAGTGGCGCACCGAAGAAGCTCGGGCCGTCGTCGAATCGCTCCCAACTGACGAATGGCGCGACGCTGCTGTCCACGCGGTACTCGCACGCCGCCAGCGCGGCGACGGTGTCGCGCCCGAGGCCGTACCGCCCGGCCCGAAAGGCGCTGGGCCTCTGGTCGAACGCTTCCTCGAGGGCGGCGGTCAGGCGCCGCAGCTTGGCCAGCTGCAAGTCGGCCGGGAGGTTGTTGAGCATCGAGTTGCGCGGAACGAACGCCTCGGAGAAGGGCGGCGTGTTCCACGGGTGCAGGTGCGCGCCGATCTCCCCACGACCCCCGTCACAGATCTCGCGGATCACGTCCGCCGCCCGAGGCTCCTTGGCGACGCGATAGGTCGTGAAGTAGGTCGGCCGCACGCCGAGACGCTCGAACAATGCCGCCTGTCGGCGCAGCTCGCGGATATTCTCGCACGTCGCCGCGTCCCGGCTGCGCTGCCAGTTGTCTTCCTCGGTGTCGATGGACACGATGAGCAGCACGCCGCCCGAGGCCACTCTACGACGCTCAACCATCGTGCTGTCCTGAGCCGGTCCGCAGCCGGGCACGCAAGTCCGCTGCGACATCCAGCGCGCGCAGCCAGCGCCCGCGCCAGCCGGGGCGGAAAATCGTGATCTCCTCGGTGGTGCGCCGGGTCTCGGTCCAGTGCCGTTTGTATGCGTCGTCGCCGCGCAGGAAATCGAAGCGCCGGTACCCGCGCTCGATCGCGCGCCGGATCATCGCCCCCATCAGAATCTGGCCGACGCTCTCCCGCTCCCAGCGGGGATCGCGGCCACTTTGGTAGAAGTACACGGTGTCGCGGCACGTGAATCCGTACCAGGCGGCGGCCGGCTTGCCATCTACGTCGAGCGTGGTGAGCCACAGCTGTCCCCGCGCGGCCAGCTCTGCCGCGAACCGCCCGTGCAAACTCTTGATGGCGGGATCCTGAAACGCGCCTCCTGGCTCGGCGCCGCCCGCCCCCCCTGCCCAGCGACGTTCGTGCAGCGTCACCAGATGCTGCAGCCCCTCCTCCAGGTCGCCGGCGCCATAGTCCCTGAAGGTCACCGCATGGTGCTGCCGCAGGTGCCGCTCCTTTCGGCGCAGCGTCTGGCGGCGAGTCGGTGTGAGGGTGGCGAGGTAGCGCTCCCAGTCGTCGCACAACTCGAGGTACGGGCAACCCCACAAGACCTGGCGGCGCAACGCGTACCCGTCACGGGCGATCGACGCACACAACCGCTGGGCGTTCGCCGCGTTCGGCGCCAGATTGCTCAAGGTGAGGATTTGCCAGGGCAGGTCCACGAGTGCCGGCGCAAATGCGTCGAGGTCGGCACCAGGCGTCGCGAGCAGGTCGAGATGATCCGGACACCCTACGTCCCCCATCGCCCAGGTGAGGGCTGTCACGGGAGCTCGATGGAACCGGATGCGCCGAAGCAGCACGGGAAGGATGGCCTGCACCGCGCCACCGGCACCGGAGAGCACGAGCGCGTCGCTCGCGGCGACCTCGGACGCCGGGGCCGCGTCCGCCCACGCGCGATGCCACTCCCAGCTCATGAACGGTGACGGCGATTCGGTACGCGCCAGCACCGCATCCCACACCGCAGGGCCCAAGGCCAAAGCGTCCGAGAGCGATAGCCTTTGCACTGCCGTTCCCCCCGTCGAGTCGACCTACGCGGCGGGCTGGCCAATCCCCGCCCGTGTCCTCCTGTCAGTGCAAGAGCCAAGCCGTGACGCGACTATTGCGTCGGGGCCACACTCCGCCCCGTGACGCCACGACGAGCGTCGATGCCGTGCCACAGCTCTACGAGGGGTACGTCACCGCCGTGGCGTGATGTGCGAGATCAGCGATCGCAGCCACTGCAGAGTCTCCACGACGAACGGGGCGGGATCGCGCCACCGCCAGACTTCCGAGCGGTCGCGTCCGGGGCGCACGCGGAAAAAATCGAGCAGGGCCATGAGGCGTGAACCCGTGCGCGCGTCGCGGAGTCGCAAGTACAGGTGTTCCACATCCCCCCAAAACCAGCGGCTCCGGATCCCGAGCTCGTAGTGTCGACATTCGGGTACGGTCTCCCCGGCAGCACAACGAACCAGGAGCGCTGGGAAGTCGACGCCCGCGTCGATGGCGAGCTGGAGCGAGCCCCAGAACCGTCCGTTCACCTCCATGATGACCTGGCGCCCGGTCGCCTCCTCCCGCTTGCACTCGACCATGGCCACGCCCTGCCAGTCGAGCGCATCGAGCAGGCGGCCTCCCGGCCCGACCAGCGCCTCGTCGAGGGGGATGCTCTCGCGGTAGACGCTGACGCCCCCCGTCGGCGGCTTCTCCCGCAACCGCCGGTGCGCGAACATCGCGACGGTCCGTCCACGCCAACGCAGCGCGAAGAACCCCTCGCCGATCCCCTCGACGTGCCGCTGCAGCAAGACGGGGAACGCCGAGGAGGGGAGCGCGGCGAGCACGAGACGGGCGGCCGCAGCATCGGCGACCGGCGTCACGACGGTCTTGTGCCTGGTCCCGTTGACGCTCACCACGGAACGATGCGGTTTGATCACGGCGGGAAAGAAGGCAGGGTCAGACAACGCCTCATCGGCCGCAGCGGCCGTCGCGATGAGGCGCGTGTCAGGCACTCCGAAGCCGCTCGCACGCGCGAGATCCAGCACCCGCGCCTTGTCCGAGGCGACTCGGTAGGTCGATAGATCGGGAAACGGCAGGACGACATCGGCTGGCAGGCTCGACCGGTGCTCGAGCAACGCCTCGACCGACGGGTCGGTCATCGGCAGCAGGAGGCCCACGCCCTCCCGACGTACGATCCCCCCCACCTCGGCTGCGTATGCAGCCGACGCGTTGAGGGGGTCGGTCGCGAGCACGTACGACCGAACGCCGCGCGACGCGCCCGCGAGCGAGACACGCGTGGGTGCCGTCACCCATACCGCGTGGCCCGCCCGTACCAACGACCGAGCGGCGGCGAGGGTGGCCCGTTCGTTGCCGTCCGTGAGCAGGATGCGCATCAAGTACCCTGTCCCAGTGCAACATACGGGCCGCCCCTCCCGCCACCCCCTTCTAGAACGTCTTGCCGCTGATGTATAAGTGGTCCATCCACATGTACATCGTCTGGGCGACGGTATCCCCGATGCCACCCCAGATCGGCATCCAGCTGATCTCGGGACCACCCCACGCCTTGGGC
>WNFK01072172.1_pt1 | contig 21172 bp, 19 predicted proteins | sample 5400281 | NCBI WGS metagenome assembly WNFK01 (sample SAMN13153350, study PRJNA577476) | soil metagenome | isolation source: 20 cm soil on Douglas fir-dominated hillslope | place: USA:California | collected 2013-09-17
CTTCTTTCGCTTGAGATAGATTTCGTATTCTTCCTGGGCGCGCTTCAGGGTCAGGCCCCGCAGCCGCTCGATGAACGAGGCCACGTTCTTATCGTTCTCGATCATCTTGTCCCGCGTCGCGTATTCCGCCCAAGTCTTGAAGCCGAGGAGGCGGGCCAGCTCGTAGCGCTTCGCGATCATCTTGTCGAGGACCGCCATGTTGGCGGGGTAGGCTCGGTTCAAGAATTCGTGGAGCAGCCGCTGGCGCACGTCCGCTTTCTTGGAGTAGTTCATGACCGGGAAGAAATCTGGATATTCGATGCTGATCGAGATTTTTCCATCCGGGCCGGGCGGATGCGACTTGATGTAGTCCTCCGGGAGACCATCCAACTCGGCGACACCCGACAGCGTGATCGTGCGCGAGTCGTTCCGGATGTTCTTGTCGAACTCTTGTCCGATCGCGACCAGCTCCTCGCGGAGCGCCGCGATCTTCTTCCGTGTCGCCTCGTTCTTGTCGACGCCGGAAAGGCGGAAATCGCGGAGCGTCTTGGCGACGCAATAGTGGGTGTTCTCGTCCGTTCCCTTGAGCTCGATCGCGGAGAGAGCGTCATAGACCGCGCGGTTGAGACCCAGGTCGTTCAGGAACTTGCTGGCGATGCGGGTCTCCTCCTCGGCCACCGTACGCACGGTCGAGTCGGGGTGGACCGACTCGATCAGGTTCGCGGCGTAGGCGGCGTTGTTCCCGTGGAGCAGCGCTTCGTTGTAGGGGACGAGCGTGTTCTCGATCGTGCGCGGACCCTTGACCGCGAGCATGCGCGTGAGCGCTTGATCCGCGATCTTCACCTCTCCGTCCGCAAGGGCCCGGAATCCGGACGAGTCGGGCCGTCCCGTCCAGAAGGGCGGTGCGACGGGAGTGGCGGACTCTGCAGCGAAGGCGGCGCCCGATGCCCCGAGCGCGACCCCGAGCAGGGATGCGGTGAGTAAAACCGCGCACCAGGACGATGGGACTCGAAGTTTGGCCAAGCGCACAGACCCTCCTTGGAACACCGGTCTCGTGACAAGAAAGCGGCGAAGCGCTCTCACGGGCGCTATGCTACCACAGCGATGACGCGGGACCGGAGCCTCCTTTACGCCGCCGCTTTCGCGCGCTCGACCGGCGTGGGGATGTCCGGTGTCTTGGTTGGACTCTACGCGGCCGAGCTGGGTCTCTCGGCTTCCGGCGTGGGCGCTACCGTTTCCGCGGGGCTCCTGGGCGTCGCGCTCGGCACGCTGGCGATCACCCTTTACGCCGAGCGCCTGGGGCGGACGCGCTGCCTGGTCGGGCTCGCCGTTCTTGCCGCCGTCGGAACCGCCGTGTTCGCCCTCGCTCCCGTGGCTTGGATGCTCGCCCCGGCCGCGGCGCTGGGCATGGTCAACGGCATGGGGCGCGATCGCGGAGCCGCCTTCTCGCTCGAGCAGGCCATTCTCCCCGATCTGACCGACGAGCGCGGGAGAACGCGCACCTTCGCATGGTACAACGTCGTCCTGGACCTCGGGCACGCGACGGGAGCGCTCGCCGGGCTCCTGCCGAGCCTCGCGCGTCACGCCGGACTCGCCCCCCTCGCGTCCTACCGGGTCGGATTCCTCACCGTCGCGGCGCTGAGTCTGGTGGGTGCGGCTGCGTACGCCGGGCTGAGCGCCCGTGCGCGGTCGCGGCGCGCGAGCGTGGTGAAGCCTCCGCCGATCGGCCCGGAGTCCAAGCGGCGAATCGCACGGCTCGCGGGCTTGTTCGCGATGGACAGCCTCGGTGGCGGCTTTCTGACGACCGCGCTCCTCTCCTACTGGTTCTTCCGTCGATTCGGTGTGGGAGAGGAAACCCTCGCGCCCTTGTTTCTCCTCGCGCGCATAGCCAACGGGCTTTCCCATCTGGCCGCCGCGTGGCTGGCGCGCCGAATCGGTCTTCTGCGCACCATGGTCTTCACGCATCTGCCCTCGAGCCTTCTCCTCCTCACGGTTCCGATCGCGTCGAGCTTCCCCCTGGCCGCACTCCTCTTCCTGGTGCGGGAGTGCCTCGTCGAGATGGACGTGCCCACGAGGCAGTCCTACGTCGTCGCCGTCGTGGGGCCAGGAGAGCGGGCGGCCGCGGCGGGCGCGACGAACCTCGTGCGCACGGCCGGCTGGGCTGTGGCGCCCGCGTTTGCCGGAGCCGCCATGCAAGGGGTCGCGCTCTGGTCGCCGCTCGCCGCGGGCGCCGCGCTCAAGATCATCTACGACCTGCTTCTCTATCGAGGCTTCAGGAAAATCAAACCACCCGAGGAGCGCTCCGAGGCGCTCGCTCCCGCCTGAGCGGGGTCAGGTCTCACGCCGGACGTAGTAGGTGGTCGGCGTCGTCTGGAATTGGCGTTTCGTCAGGTCCGATTCGAAGAAGTACGTGCGCCCTCGGAAATCGACCCGCGGGGAGCGGGGCGTGGGCTGGAATCGCTTCTGGGTGACCGGATCCGTGAGGGGCCCCGAGTACCGGGTCGGATCGGCGAGGAAACGCCTCTTCGATTCTTTGCTCGAGAAGAAGTACGCCTCCTGGTTCAGGAAGAGGCGAAGGCCCGAGTCGTAGGATGCTACGCGCCCCGGGTAGACCGGATCTCTCAGCGTCACCTCCATGTTCTTCAGCCACGGGGCAGGGTCTTCGCCGAAGACCGCGGGGCACGTGCGTCAGCAGAATCCTACCGGTTGTCGGTTCACGTACATCGGCCGGATGGCCGGGTTGAGCTGGCCATGGCGGACAGCGCACCGATCGTTCACCGAGAGTTGGGAGTCATACATCATCTTTTCATAGACTCCCAGCGGACGGGGGGTGCTGGCGCGTGGGCCGGGCTTTTGGGGCTGCGCGGTTGGCGGCAAAGCCGCGGGCGGAGCAGCAAGCGCGAATGCGGCAAACGCGACCAGGGCCCCAAGCACCCCGATCGCGCCGCCCGTACGCACCATCGCCCGGTATGTCCCGCTGGTGGTCGCTCTCATTCCCGCATGCTCTTCACGCGCATCGTCCCGTGAGTATGCCACGTGCCCATGGGGTACCCAAATAGGGTATTCTCTCCGCCATGAATGACCGGCCCCGTGCGCCCGAGCTGCCTGCCGGCTTCGCCTGGTTGAACACCGACCGGCCCCTCACGTTCGCAAAGGAGCTTCAGGGGCAGGTCGTGCTCCTCGATTTCTGGACGTACTGCTGTATCAACTGCATGCACGTCCTCCCCGACCTCGCGTACCTGGAGCGGAAGTATCGCGATCAGCCCTTCCTGGTCATCGGCGTTCACAGCGCCAAGTTCACCAACGAGGGGCAGCGCCAGACCGTGCGAGCCGCGGTGGGTCGCTACGAGATCGAGCACCCGGTGATCATCGATGAGAGCATGCGGATCTGGAGCGAGTATGCCGTGCGCTCGTGGCCTACGCTCGTATTGGTCGGCGCCGATCGCCGGATCATCGGCGGCGTGGCGGGCGAGGGGAACCGTGACTCGCTGGACGCCGCGATCGCGACCGCGCTCGAGGAAGCGCGGGGGAAGGGCATCCTGGCCCAGGCTCCCCTTCGTCTGGCGCGGGAGCGATCCGTACGCGCGGCTTCAGGGCTCGCGTTCCCCGGGAAAGTCCTGGCCGATGCGGTGGGAGGGCGCCTCTTCATCGCGGATTCGAACCACAACCGCATCGTGGTCACGACGCTCCCCGATGAAGAGGGACGCTCCCGTCTCCTACGTACGATCGGGCATGGCCGCGTGGGCCGCGAGGACGGGCCGGCCGAGGGCGCGGGCTTCCATCATCCGCAAGGGCTCGCGCTGTCGGGAGAGGTGCTCTATGTCGCGGATACCGAGAATCACCTGATCCGTGCGGTGAATATGTCCTCATGGACGGTCACGACCGTGGCGGGAACCGGCGCGCAGGGCTTCGACCGCTCCGGCGGCAATCTGGGAACCAAGCAGGCGCTGAATTCCCCGTGGGACCTCGCGATCGAGGGGAGCACCCTCTACATCGCGATGGCGGGCCCGCACCAGCTCTGGCGGCTCGATCTTCCGATGGGCCTCTGCCGTGCGTTCGTGGGAAGCGGCCGGGAGAACATCGTCGATGGCCCAGTGGAAGCCGCCGCGCTCGCGCAGCCCTCGGGCCTCGCGTTGCTCGGAAACTATCTCTACTTCGCGGATTCGGAAGTGAGCGCGGTCCGGAGGGTGGATCTCGCGGAAGAGAGGGTGGAGACCTTGATCGGCCGCGGCCTCTTCGATTTCGGCGATCGCGACGGCGATTTCGGGTCCGCTCGCCTGCAGCATCCGCTCGGGGTCGCGGCTTGGAGAAAGCGGGTCCTCGTCGCGGACACCTACAATCACAAGATCAAGGAAATCGACGTGGAGCAGCGAGCGGTGCGAACGTTGGCGGGGGACGGGCGTCCGGGCACGGAGCGCGAGGGGCATCTCGCCCTGTTCGAGCCGGGCGGGCTCCACGCCGCCGATGACGTCCTCTACATCGCCGACACCAACAACCACCGGGTCGTGCGCCTCTCGCTCATCGATGCCGGTTGGCGCGAGGTCGTGATCGAGGGTCTTGAGGCCCCTGAGCCGGAGGATTCGACTGCGGCCGGCGCGCCCGCGTTCTTGACCACCGCACGGCTTCGGGCCGGGGAAGCCACGGCTTGGCGGGTCGCCGTGAATCTTCCCCAGGGCGCACACGTAAGCGAGGAAGCGCCCGCGAGCCTCCCCGTCGCGCGAGGCTCGGAGGTGATGCTCCAGCGCACGATCCTGGGTGCCCAGTGGCCGCTCGCGTTCGAGCTACCGGCGCAGCCTGAGGGAGCCGCCGACCTTCACATCCAAGTCTCATTCGCCTACTGCAACGAAGGGCAGGGAGTCTGCGTTCCCGCGAATCCAAGCTGGCGGGTTCCCGTGACATTTGACCGCAACGGGGAAGCCTCCGCCGAACTAGTAGCAGCGGTCTCCTGATCGGAGACCCTCGATGCCCCAGTTCGTAATCGAGCTGATCAACGCGGGTCAGGTTCTCCTGATCCCCGTCCTCGTTTTTCTGAACGCGTTCTTCGTCGCCGCGGAGTTCTCGCTCGTCACCGTGCGTCGTACCCGGCTCGAGGAGCTGGCATCGAAGCGCGCTCCCGGCGTTGGGCTCGCCATGCTTGCGATCGACCGACTCGACCACATGCTCGCGGCTACCCAGCTCGGAATCACCATGGCGAGCCTTGCTCTGGGCTGGATCGGGGAGCCCGGGCTCGCGCACTTCATCGAGCCCTGGTTCGGATTCCTCCCGGCCGCGTGGGGACCGTACGCCTCGCACACGGTCGCGACGATCGTCGCCTTCGGCGGCATCACCTTCATCCACATCGTCGCGGGTGAGCTTGCGCCGCGAACGGTCGCGATCCGCATCCCCGACGCCGTGGTTCGGACCCTCGCCGGCCCCTTGCTGGCGTTCGAGCGGGCCGGCCGGCCCTTCATCCGGCTCACGAACTGGTCTGGGATGACCCTGGTTCGGCTCTTGGGCTTCGCGCCCGCCTCGCACGCCCAGCACGTGCACTCCGTCGAAGAGCTGCAACTTCTGGTGGAGGACGTCTCGGAGGCGGGACGGAGGCCATGGTGCCCTTGAAGGACGCGGCGATCCTCGACGTGCGCTCGACACCGGAGCAAATCCTGCACGCGGTGCAGGAGAGCGTGCACACGCGGTTTCCTGTCTGCGACGGCGAGCGCACGCGGATCGTCGGCATCGTGAACGCCAAGGATCTTTTCTACATTTACTCGACGGCCGGGCTGATCCAGATCTCGGATGCGATGTACCCGGCCACGTGGGCGCCCGCGGATCGCTCGATCGCGGATCAGCTCAAGGAATTCCGAAAGATTCGCCGTCAAATGGCCATTGTGGTGGATCTTACGGGACAGCCTGTTGGGCTCATCACGCTCGAGGACATCATCGAGGAGCTGGTCGGCGACATCGAGGACGAGCACGACGTGCGCGGCGTGCGCGAGGCCGTGGAGGCGGCGGCCGCGGTGCGGTCACCGACGCGCGACGAGAGACCGAAGTGGGCATGGGGACAGCGGCGCGATCGATAGGGGAGTCAGCCCGGGTGGCGGAATGGCAGACGCAGGGGACTTAAAATCCCCTGGGGTGTAAACCCCATGCAGGTTCGAGCCCTGCCCCGGGCATTCCGAGCTACAGTGAATTCTTGAGAACGATCACATGGGCCCCGAGTGGTTGCCGCACACGTTCCTGTTCTTGGCCGGCGTCTTCGCCGGTGGCCTCGCGCTGCACGCCCTCGTCAATCGAGAGTACCGTCAAGCGCTGCGGGTAGGAGTCGCGAGCCTGACCCTCGTCGCGACGGCCCTCGTGCTCACCCAGACAAAGCTGACCCGCATGCAGGGACCGATCGCGAAGCCGATACAGCTTAGCTTGCTGGTCCCGGCTACCACGACCCTGAATGAGTCGGAGCGCGCCGCGGGGGACAGCATGTCGCTCCTGCTGGGCGACAACCTGAGATTGCTGGTCGCCCCGTCCAAGCACTATGTCTTCTCCTTCAACCGGCGAAGATTTCTGACCCTCGACGTTCAACGCGGAGGGATGGCCGTTAGCTGTCACCTCGGGGATGAGCAGAATCGAGTGATCGCAAACATCGTGAGGAACAACTTCCGGTCGCTCCCCGGCCGGTCCGATTATGACGCGGAGTCCGATCGTCACACGCTGCTGGTGCGCAGGTCGAGCGGCGACGAAGCCTTGCGCATCCGCTACGCAAGCCCTGCGACGATTCGCATTACGGGACGCTTCCATCTCGGGACGCTAGCCGAGCCGATCACGATCACGTCGGCGGACGGAATCCACTGGCCCGGCGGCGGTTTGGCGTCCGCAATGACCGTCAGCTTGACCCAGTATGGGCAGGGGGCCGTGGATTTCGAGCCGTCCGGGCTGATTCAGATTCTTCCGTAGTTGGCCCCTAGAGACATCGCTCTGGCGTCTCCCTGGCGTCACCCCACGCCCCATTTCCCTTGACAACGCCGCGCCAGGAGCGGAATCTCCGTCCGTTCCTGCGGCCCATCGCGCACCGACTCGCAATCGTTCCATTTCCTCGGATACCTCGTTATCTCGCTCGGGAAGGATCGCCGGTGGCCATCCCTCCGGCTCGACCCTTCGTCAGGAAACGAAGCACATTTCACGGGGGGCCTTTCAATGTGCGCTCGAATTCCGGTCGTTCTCGCTCTTCTTTCTCTCCTCCTCGTCGCCGGGGCCACGAAGTCGGACGCAGCATCGTCGGCCGCGGATCGTGCGCAGGGAGGCACGCTCGCGCAGGCCCCCTCCGAGCGCGCCGAAGCCATGAGCGGTGTCGCTCCGGTCATGGTCCAGCCCGCGCCGATGTCTCTCCCGGGTGGTACGACCGCGGACCAGGTTCTCCACGCAACGGACGGCGACGGGGACCCGATCACGTTTTCGAAGTCGTTCGGCCCGGCGTACATGACCGTAACCACGGTCAGTCCCGGCACCGGCTCCGCGACCGGGAATGTGCACTTAGCGCCCTCGCTTGCCGACCAGGGGGCCGTGAACGCCGGGATCGTGGCGAGCGACGGGACCTTCGTCACCGCCGCGACGCTGGAGATCACCGTGACCGGCCCCGACAGACCCCCGGTCCTGGCGCAACCGCTTCCGATGAGCGGGCGGGCGGGCCAGACCATCGACCAGGTGGTTTCGGCGAGTGACCCCGACGCAGATCCCCTGACCTTTACCAAGGTATCCGGCCCCGCGTTCATGTCGGTCCAGACGCTCTCAGCAACGGAGGGTCTCGTTCGTCTCTCCACCACGGCGGCGGATTCTGGCGCGACCACGGGCACGGTGAGGGTGAGCGACGGGCAGCTGACGGATCAGAAACCCTTCTCGATCACAATCCGGGTCAACACACCTCCATCGATCGACTACATCCCCACGCTCTTCGTGACGGCGGGGTCAACGTTCGACTTCTCCTTATACTCCACAGACGCCGAAGGAGATTCGGTCGTCTTTTCGAAAGCTTTCGGCCCCAACTTCATGGCCGTCACGACACCGAGCTCGGGGCCGGGTTTCGCATACGGGAACATCCACCTGGCCCCCGGGCTCTCACAGGTCGGCAGCTACAACGCCGCGGTCGCCGTCAGCGACGGAGCGCTCGGCGCGCAGAGCTTCTTTGGCATCATCGTTAACCCTGTGAACGCCGCGCCGGTCATGAGCCAGCCGGCCGACATGACGGTCACGCTCGGCGACTTGGCGGAGCAGATGGTCACCGCGACCGACGCCAACGGCGATTACATCACCTTCTCGAAGCTGTCGGGACCGGCGTACGTGACCGTTTTTGGATACGGCTACGGACAGGCGACCGGGACCATTCAAGCCGCCCCGGGGGCATTCGACGCGGGGGTTGGGGAACTTCCCACCCCCCTGCGGGGCGGAGGCTTTCACCCCCCTCACGACCAGTTTCGGATTTGGCACCATCGAGGTCCAGACGGCGGACCTGAACGGGGATGCCGTGCTCGACCTGGTCGCCGAGCTGCCGGGGAGCGGTCGGCTCATTGTGGCGCTGGGCGTAGGGGATGGCACGTTTGGAGAACCCACCGACCTGCAGGCGGAGAACACTCCCGTTTCGGGAGTGGTCGCGGACTTCAACGGGGACGGAAAACTGGACATCGCTACCCCGAATTACAATTCGAATAACGTGTCTGTCTACCTCGGAGACGGCGCAGGAGGCTTCGGTCCGAAGCATAATTTCACTGTGGGTTTCTCTCCCCGATCCATCGTCGCTGCGGACGTGAACCGCGACGGCAAGATGGATCTCATGACCGCGAATCAATCATCCGCCAGCGTCTCCCTCCTCCGCGGTGTCGGGAATGGAACCTTCCTAACTGCGATCTCGATTCCGGCGAAGACGCCGTGGCATCTCGCGGCGCCCGATTTGAACGGCGACGGAGCGCCTGACCTGGTCGTGGTCAACCCGGGGTACTCGGACATTTCGGTCTATCTCAACAATGGTTCGGGAACTTACGGGTCGAGAACGGACTATCCCGTGGGCAACAGTCCGCTGGCTGTCGCCGCCGCGGACCTGAACGAGGATGGCAAGGTCGACCTCGCCGTGACGAGCTCGGGCTCGAACTTTGTTTCGGTGTTTCTCGGAGTCGGCAACGGCACGCTGAGCCCGAAGCGGAATTTCCCGACCCACTTCTCGCCCCGGCTGATCGCGATCCTGGATATCAACGGCGACCACCATCTTGATCTCGGAATCACGAATCTGGACTCCGACGACACCTCGATTCTGCTGGGAGACGGTTCCGGGGCGTTCGGTCCGCACACGGACGTGCCGACGGGGGGCGGGCCCTACGGGATCGCCTTCGGAGATTTTGACGACGATCTTCGGAACGACCTAGCGGTCGCGAATTACTTCGATGGCAGCGTCACGATCCTCCTGAACGGTTGCGCTCCGCGGCCTGACCATCCTCCTGTCGTGAAAGCACCGAAGACGGTCTCGGGGCCGGAGGGCTCCGAAATCACGCTCAGCATCAGTGCGAGCGACCCGGACGGACCGGCCATCTCTAGCTTGACCCCTGACTTCTCGGGGCTTCCGGTTGGACACAACGCCACCTTCACGCCCGGACCCGGCAATACGACGGGCGTGTTCCGTTGGACGCCCGGGTACCAGCACTCGCGCCCCACGCCCTACCAGGTAACCTTCACGGCGACGAACGTGCTGTCGGGCTCGGCGTCGACCAAGATCACGGTCACCGATATCAACAGAGCCCCGACCGCCAACGCGGGTGGACCATACACGGCCTTCGCGGGCTCCCCGCTTTCACTGGACGGCACGGGATCCTCCGATCCGGATGGCGACCCGCTGTCCTTCCTCTGGGTGTTCGGGGATGGCGCGACGGGAACCGGGGGCCCTCCGGTCCACACTTACGCGGCGGTCGGCCTCTACGGCGTGGCGGTGACCGCGTCGGATGGGCTGGCGTCCTCCCTCGCTACCACCACGGCCAACGTCGTCGGAGTGTTCCAGGCCCGGGCGTTCACCGCGAGCGGGAACCGCAGTATCCGGTTGGGTTCGGGCAAGCCGCAGTGGTGCGGGAACCTCGAGCCGATCGGAAGGTCGTTCAGCCTCGCGACCGTGGACTTCACATCCATCGTGATGAAGTCTCTCAATACGGGCTCTGTCGGGGAGATCCATGCGATCGTGGACAGGTCCGTGGTCATCGGCGACCAGGACGCGAACGGGGTGAACGAGATCACGGCCTGCTTCCGGAAGGATGACCTGCGCCTTCTCTTCGGCAACCTCCACGGAAACACGCCGGTCACGGTCACGTTCGAAGGGCGGCTCTTCACGGGCGGGATCTTCCGCGCGCAAATGGACGTCCTGATCATGGCGGGAGGCGGGAAGCTCGCCGCTCTGGTCTCCCCGAATCCGCTCAACCCCGAGGCGATTCTTACTTTCCGGACGACCGAGCCGGGACCCGTGCGGGTTCGACTCCTCGATTTAAACGGTCGCATGATCCGGTCTCTCCTCGATGAATCCAATGCGCCCGCGGGTTACCACGACGTGCGGATCGACGGGCGCGACGAACATGGTGGGCGGCTGGCTTCCGGGCTCTACTTCTTCCGGATCGACGCCCATGAGGGAGAGGTTGTCGGAAAGGTTTCGGTCCTCAAATGAAACGGATTCGTGCCGGCGCGGCCGCGCTCCTCGTGCTCGTCATCTCGACGGCCGTCCCGGGAACTGCGTCCAACGCGCGGTCGACCTCGACCTCATCCGGCCGGCGACCGCAACGCGCGCCGGCCATCATCGATAACACGACCCGGATGGACAGGAACAATCTCGACATGGTCGTGACGAATCACGGGTCCTTTGCGTACGACCTGATTACATCAAACGCGGGCCTCGTATATCCGAAAGGTACGACCAACACCGTCGTCTTCGCGGCGGGCCCCTGGTTGGGGGCCACGGTGGGAGGGAACGTCCGCGTCGCGGTTGGAGCGTACTCTCAGGAGTTCGTACCGGGGCCCATGGGGAACGGCACGTTCCTCCCCGACCAGCCGCGCTTCCGGAACTTCAAGATCGTGCGTGGAGACACGGCGAGCCTCGATTACCTGAATTGGCCCGTGGAAGATGGAGCACCCGTGGACGGTGCCGGGAAGCCGGCGCTTCTCGGTGACGCCATGACCTGGTGCGTCTACAACGACGCGGATCCGGCCAGCCATGCGGACATCTCGGGCAGGACGGTACCATTGGGAATCGAGGTCCAGCAGTCCACGTTCGCGTTCGCCGGGCCGGGGGCTCTGGGGAACGTGATCTTCGTCAAGCTCAAGTACATCAACCGAGGCTTCAACCGCCTCGACGATACCTACCTGACGCTGTGGAGCGACCCGGATCTCGGCGGGTTTACGGACGATCTGGTCGGCTGCGACACGCTCCGGAACCTCGGCTATTGCTACAACGCGACCAACGCGGATCAGCAGTACGGCTCAGACCCGCCCGCCCTGGGGTTCGACCTCCTCCGTGGGCCCATCGTTCATCGTTTTCCGGGGGTCTCCGACACGCTGGGTATGACCTCGTTCAGCAAGTTCATCAACGGGACCGATCCGACAGCAGCGATCGAGAGCTACAACTACATGCGGGGACTGAACCGGGACGGCTCCCCGGTACACGTGAACGACGACACGCTCGACGCCGTCACCACCTTTCAGGTGAGCGGAGATCCCGTCGCCGGTACGGGGTGGCTGGACACGAGCTCGGCCGACCGTAGGTTCATGATCTCTTCGGGTCCCTTCACCATGTTCCCGGGGGACTCCCAGGAAGTCGTGCTTGCGATCATCGTGGGGCAGGGGACGGACCGCTTGGCCTCCATCACGGACCTCAAGAGCCGGGACGACTTTGTGCAGTCCGCGTTCGATGCGGGCCTCCTGCGCTCGGGGCCGGAGATCCAGGCCCCTTCATCGGTTTCCGTTGACGAAGGACAACCGCTCGCGTTTCAGGTCACGGGGACCTCCACGGGCGGCGGGACTGCGGCGCTCACCGCGTCGAACCTTCCTTTGGGTGCCACCTTCGTCGACGCGGGGGACGGCTCAGGGGCATTTCAATGGTCCCCGGGATTCGACCAAGCCGGCGTGTACCCGGTCAGGTTCACGGCGACCGATTTGAGCGGGTCGTCGAGCGCCACGACCGTGATCACGGTCCGGAACGTCAACCGAAGACCCGTCGCGAACCCGGGCGGCCCGTATTCGGGTTTCGTGGGCGCGCCGATCCAGATGGATGGCGGAGCTTCGTCCGACCCCGACGGAGATATGCTTAGCTTTTCATGGTTCTTTGGGGACGGTGGGACTGGAGCCGGTCCGACTCCGGAGCACACCTACGGACAGAAGGGCGTCTACGGGGTCGCGCTCACGGTATCGGATGGCGTCTTGAGCGACGTCGGCACAACCTCCGCCGCGATCGTCGAGATTTTCTCCGCGCGGGCGTTCACGGCCGGCGGGAATAGCACGATCCACCTCTCGGCGGGAAAACCGAAGTGGTGCGTCCAGATCGAGCCCATCGGTCGCTCCTACGAAAACTCGATGGTCGACCCGGCTGAAATCGTCATGAAGTCCTCCGGGACGGGCTCCGTCAATCAGATCCGAGCCCTGGTCGACCGGACGTTGATCGGCACGGATCGGGACGGAAACGGGATTGAGGAGATCACGGCGTGCTTTTCCAAGGATGATCTGAGACTCCTCTTCAGCGACTTGAGAGGTAGAACCAGTGTACCGGTCGAGATCGAGGGGCGCGTTGTCACCGGAGGTTTCTTCCGTGCTCCGCTCGACATCGGCGTCCTCGCGGCGGGAAGCGCGCTAGCCGTCTCGGTATCGCCAAACCCACTGAATCCGTCGGCGACCCTGAGCTTCGTCGCGCTCGAGGCAGGTCCGGTGCGGGTCTCCCTGTACGACGTCTCGGGGCGCCACGTGCGCACGCTCCTTGAGTTGCCCGCGGCACTCGCCGGTTATCACAGCGTGGACATCGACGGACGAGACCAGGATGGTCGCGATCTGGGTTCGGGAATCTATTTCTATCGCATCGAAACGCGGGCGGGCGTCGCGACCGGGCGGTTAACGATCCTTCGTTAACGACTCGCTGGCACCCCGGCGACGCCTCATTTTTAGGGTATCGGACAGTGAAGGGCCGAGGCTCATGTGCCGATACTCTCCGTATGAACCGCCGCCTTCTTATCCTTGCCATTTTGGCAGCAGCCCTCGCGGGTGCGGTGCCGCCGGCGATCCGTGTGGCCACGCCTCAGGCTGAGGATGACCCCGCGGATGGGGACGCCACCGAGCTCACCTTCTTTGACGGGAGCGATTGGCTCCCTCTCGGCATGCACGGTGTCTCCCTCGAGGGTGCGGGGGCGACGCCTGCCGGAACCGCCACCATGAACCTCAAGGCGAACCTGGGCGGCCCGAAGACCTTCGCGGTCCTCGCGGGGACGACAAGCGACGTCGTCCTCTCGGCCCCCCGGCCGCGGTTCCGCATTGCCTCCAATAAGGCTGGGGCGCTTCGGGTTCAGCTGGCTCAGTTCGAGGTGAAAGACGAGAGGCGCCGCACAACGATCGAACGCGGCAAGGGCGCCACAATCTACACGAAGGGGATCAGCCTCGACCTGACGCGGGTGGCCGAGGGCCTCTGGGAGCTCAAGCCTAACAAGTCGCTTCAGCCGGGGGAGTACGGACTTGCCGTCGAGGGCACGGAGGCGGTCGCCGACTTCACGATCGTCGAGAGCGGATACTAGGCGCGTCGCCGCGCCGCACGGCACCACCCCTCTTTTCAGTCCCGGAATCGGACCGTCAGTCCTTCCCAGCCAACCACGCGTCGAACTGCCGGAAATCGTAATCGCGACCTAGAAAGTCGTGGACCATGTCCTTGGCGGGCCGGGTGCCTCCGGGCGCGAGCACGATGTCTCGGTAGCGCTTCGCGGCGATGGGGCTCAGGAGGTCCCTCTTGTCGAACGCGCTGAACATGTCCTTCGAGATCACGAGCGACCACATGTACGTGTAGTAAATTGCCGAGTAGCCGTCGAGATGCCCAAACGAAGTCTGCATATGCGAGTCGGGCATCGGCGGAACCGGCGTGTAGCGAGGCTCGAGAGCCGCCACGACGCTGTCGGTGACGACCTGGTCCGGGGGCCGGTTATATATATCGAGAGAGACGGCCGAGTAGAAAGCCTGGGTCGCCGTGCTGAGCGCCCGGCCGAACGCATCCGCGCGTCGCATTTTCTGGACGAGGTCCACGGGGATGGGCTGACCGGTCTTGTAGTGCTTCGCGAACGTCCGTAATACCCTTGGATCCCAGACCCACTCCTCGAGCATCTGCGACGGCGCTTCGACGAAGTCGCGCTCGGTCGTTGTGCCGGCTACCGGCTCCCAACGGCCCTGTCCTCCAAAGATGCTATGAAGTAGGTGCCCGAACTCATGGAAGAAGGTTTGCACCTCCGTGTGCTCCATGAGCCCCGGGTCGCCGGGCTTACCCCCAGGGAAATTACAAACCAGCACCTGCTCGGGAAGCTGGAGCCCCCGCGCGCCCTGGCGGATCCCGAATTTCGCCGCGTGGTTGAATTTGCCGGGACGCGGGTGAAGGTCGAAGTAGAAACGCCCGAGAAGCTTCGGGCCCTCCCACACCTCGTACGCTTCCACCGTCGCGTCCCACACCGGCGCGTTCCGAATGCGCTTGTAGGTGACGCCGAACATCTTCGAGGTAGTTGCCAGAACGCCCCGCTTGACGCTCTCGAAGGGGAAGTAGGGGCGCACTTCCTGAGGGTCGAAATCGAAATCGCGCTTCCGGATGAGCCTGCCGTAGTAGGAGATCTCCCACCGGTTGACCTGGGTGGCGGTAGGGTCGTCCTCTTGTTTCCGCTTCAGATAGACCGCGTACTCTTCCTGCGCCCGCTTGAACGTCGTGTCGTTGAGCCGCGCGATAAAGTCGGCCGCGTTCTTCGCGGTGCCGATCATCTTGTCCACGGTGACGTAGTCGGCCCAGGTGTCGTAGCCCAGGATCCGCGCGATCCGGTAGCGCTTCGCGAGGAGGGAATCGAGCACGGCGATGTTCGCGGGGTAGCCCCGGTTCAGCGCCTCGTGCATGAGATTTCGTCTCACTTCGCCGCTCTTGGCGTACCGGACCACCGGGAAATAGTCGGGGCTTTCGATGCTGATCGTGACCTTTCCGTCCGGTCCCGGCGGGTGCGCTTTGATGAAGTCCTCGGGAAGGCCTTCCAGGTCGGCGGCGCTCGCCAGCTTTATTGTCCGCGAATCGGTACGGATGTTCCGATCGAAATCCTGGCCGGTCTTCACGAGCTCGTCATAGAGGGCGGCGATCTGCTTCCGCGTCGGCTCGTCTTTGTCGACGCCCGCGAGGCGGAAATCGCGCAGCGTGCGCATCATGAAATACTGGGTGCCCGCGTCCGCCTTCGAGACGTCCACGCTCGACAGGGCGTCGTAGACTGGGCGGTTGAGGCTCAGGTCATCGATGAACTTGTTCGCGGCCTGGGAAACCACTTCCGCGGAGGCCCTGTAGGTCGAATCGGGATGGGTCGACTCCAGGACGTGGGATTGGTAGGCGACGTTTTCGCTGTGCGCCATCGCCTCGTTGTAGAGCGCGAGCGTGTTCTCGATCGTGCGGGTCCCCTCGACCGCCAGCATACGGTCGATTGTGTCCTGTGCCTTCTTGAGCTCGGCTCCGGAGGACGCGCGGAACCGGGCCTCGTCCGGCCTCCCCGAAAAGAAGGGGGGCGGAACCGGCCGCTTGGCGCCGCGCGGGACCGCGGGCTTCGCAGCCGCGCCGCTCGGCGCTTTGGCGGTAGGGGAGCCATGCGACGGCGCCGGGCCCAGGAGCAGCGCGGCGAGGATGAAGCTCATGAAAACAGGCGGGCGGCCGGCTACAATCCTAACGGACACGAATCCTCCCTTCAATTCAGCGGCTTCTGGAATTTGTGCTGCGACTTGACGACGGTGTAGCCGAGGTCCTGGTAGAAACGGTGCGCCTCGGTGCGGATCGTGTTCGACCGGAGCGTCAGCCGCGCATAGCCCTGCTCGCGAGCCCAGACTTCCGCGGCGGCCATGAGCGACCTTCCAATCCCCACGCCGCGGGCGCGTGAATCCACGATCAATCCACCCACCTCGGCCTGTCCCTCGGACTCCAAGAGGTGATGCCCGAAGACGTGGACCCAACCCCATACGCGGCCGTCGGTGTCCGCGGCGACGAATACCCGCGAATCGTCATTCCCCTCGATTCCAAGGAATCGCGCCTCGATTTGGGCACGGGTGGAGGGATACCCAAGCTCGCCGGCCAATGCGGCAACCTGCTCGGAATCTCCGAGCGTCATCGCGCGGACCGTCGTTGTTATACTGCCGCTCATGAACCGCGCTCCATTAGGGTATTCGATCGCGCTCGTCGCCGTGCTCGTTCTCGCGGGGGCGTGCTCGCAAGACACGAGCCGGCTTACGCCCGAACAGGAGGCACGGTTCCAGAAGGAAGGCGTGCTGCGCCGTGCCGATAATATCGTCTTTCACTACACACGCGCGTCCGGATTCCGCCGCGAGGAGACCCGCGAGAACCGGCTGGGCTCCATCGTGGTCACCCCGCGGTCCGTCCTGATCCACAAGAATGGGAAGGTCGGGATCGAGATCACCCCATCGCGCCGCTTTTACGATGTCCACCGGCGCGGCACGCGGGTGCTCATCCACGCGGGGAGCGGCCGTTCGACCGAGATTTGGTCCTTCGAGCCGCCCGGGGACGCGGAAGGCTGGACGCGGGACATCCGCTCGGTAATCCGGCGATCTCGGGACTAGAGGAACACTCCCGCCCGCTAGGTCACTTCGTGGACGGCGGGGCCAACATGTCGAGTCGGCCCAGCAGCCAGCTCCAGTGGGTGAGCGCGAAATATCCGGTAATGCCCGCGACGCAAATCACAAAGAACGCGGTCCAGAGCACGCGCTGCCGGACGCGAGCGGCCAGGTCCAGCTCGTAGAAGCGCCACAAGAGCTCCGCCTTCTCTTCGGGGCTGAGGATCCGACGATGCAGGAGCTTTTGCACAACGCGGGGGAGGCGCTTGAGGTCGCCACCGTACTTGCCCTTCCATACCGGCAGGGGCAGGTCGGCCCGGGTAGGGTCGATCTCGATTCCCTTTTCGTGTTTGTCCATCTTGTCGTGGAAGGGTAGGAGCGCGCGCGGGGTCTCGCAAGCAGGAAACGGCGCATGACCGGGCGGCCAGGCGGTTGACGGAGGCCGCCCGCCCAGCCCACAATGTCCCTTCCGTAAACCTTAAGACCCTCTGATCTATCCAAGCGTGGGTAAAGCCAGTCCGGTCGAGGAGAGGGAACTCATGCCTTTTGGTTCGTTCATCCTGGGACCTGGGAGTCGGGCGCTCCGTCGTGCCCTCCGCGCGGGCCTGGGCGCCGCGATATCTGTTGTAGCGGCCGGCTCCGCCGATGCCTCGTTCAAGTCCTTCCTTGCTGGTGGGGACGGGGCTGCCTTCCCGAGCACCGCCGACGGCAGGACCACAGCGACCCCTTCCGTCAACTCCTACCATCTTGCGGACGGAGACCACATCAAGCTGGACGGACATCTCGATGATCCGGCGTGGGATAGAGCTGAGGCTGCAAGCGGTTTCAAGGTCTGGGAGCCGGACCGCGGTACGATTCCCAGCGAGGAGACCGTCTTCAAGGTTGTGTACGACGAAAGCGCGATCTATTTCGGCGTCGCCTGTCACGAAAAGGATCCGTCCAAGGTGACGGCACGGCTTTCGCGGAGGGATCGGTTCAGCAACTCGGACATCGTGAGCGTCTATATCGATCCCTACCTCGACCACACGACCGGGTACAACTTCAAGGTGAACCCGCTGGGCGTTCTTCTCGACGGCTACATGTACAACGACGGGGACCGCGACGACAATTGGGACGCGGTCTGGGACGCACAGACCTACCGCGACCAGGACGGGTGGTACGTGGAAATGCGCATCCCGTTCTCCGCGATCCGCTATCGCACGGCGGAATCGATGACGTGGGGTCTCGAAGTCTACCGCTACATGCACGGCCGGGGCGAGGACACCGCCTGGGTCACCTGGGACCGAGCCGCGAAGGGGTTCGTCAGCCGGTGGGGACAGCTCACCGGAATCCAGGGAGTGCCGGCGCCGCGCCAGCTCGAGATCGTGCCCTATGTGGTCGGAAGGGCCACCGATCCTTCACAAGTGGGAAACGAGAAGCTCGACAAGTTCGAAAACATGGGGGCCGACCTCAAGTACGGCGTCACGGCCGACCTCGCCTTGAACGCGACGGTCCAGCCCGACTTCGGCCAGGTGGAAGCGGATCCTGCCGTGCTCAATCTTTCCCCCTTCGAGACCTTCTACGAGGAGAAGCGTCCCTTCTTCATCGAAGGAAGCCGCCTCTTCCAGCACCCCGATTTCAACCTGTTCTACTCGCGCAGGATCGGCACCGGGGATCCCAACTCGCGCATCCGTTACGCTGGGAAGCTGACCGGAAAGGCGGCGGGGAACGTGACGATCGCGACGCTCGTCGCCTCGAGCGACGTCACCGGACGCGGGCAGGCGCACAATCTCCTGAAGAATGGAGGCCGGCTCTCCCGGTACTTCGTGACCCGTTTGGGGAAGGAATTCAACGGCGGGCGCCAGCGGTTCAACATCATGCAAACCGCCGTCGTCAAAACCGCGAACGTCGATAGCTTCGGGGAGTCCGCCTCCCGTGAGGCGTACACGAGCGGAGTCGACTTCGATCTCTTCTCGAAGGACCGTACGTACAACATCCAGGGATCTGTCGTCGGGTCGGTCATCGACCCCGAGAGCTCCGCCGGGGATCCCACCGTCGACGGGGCCAAGCGCTACGGGACCGGTGGGTCACTCGACATCCGCAAGGTTGGGGGCAAGTGGCGCACAGGCTGGAACGGCCGCTGGGAATCGGACAAGCTCGACATCAACGACATCGGCTTCCTCGAGTCCCCGGACGAGATCGGGATGAGCGGGTTCGTGACGCATATCTACAACCCGGAGGGCAAGAGCAAGACCTGGAACCAGGGGAACTACAACCTCAACTTCTGGAAAAACTTCCTCTACGCGGGACGCAAGGGATACGACGTAAACACGGGCCAGGAGGTCTGGTCCTATGGCCCCGGGCACAAGCAGTGGATGGGCGCCGAATTGAATAGCTGGATGCAGCTCCGCGACTACCGCGAATGGTGGTGGGGAACGAACTACCAGACCGAGGGGACGCGCCGGTACGAGACGCGCGGCGGGCCGCTAATGCGCGAGCCCGCGACGTACGGCGGCTGGATGGGCGTCAAGACCGACACCAGAAAGAGCCTGGTCGTGAGCGTCGAGGGGAACCATTTCCGCGACACGTCGCTCAGTCACGACACGAACGCGGACCTCGCGGTGCAGTGGAATCAAAGCAGCGCGATCAATCACAATCTGGAAATCGAGTTCCACAACCGTAAGGACGACACGCAGTACCTCGGGACGGTGGATGTAGCGTCGCATCCCGGGGCCCAAGGGATCGGCGGCCTGAGCTACCTTTTCGGGCGGATCCACCAGCAGACGGCGACGGTTACCCTGCGCACCAATCTGCTCTTCAGCAGGGACAAGTCGCTCGAGATCTACGCGCAACCGTTCATCACCGTGGGTGACTACGCTGAGGTCCGCGAGCTGATCCGGCCCGATACCTACGAATTCATCCGTTTCATGGATCCCGCGGTCAATCCACACGACTTCGATTTCAGGTTCACGGCGGTGAACTGGAACGTGGTCTATCGATGGGAGTATCGGCCCGGGAGCACGATCTACCTCGTCTGGACCCAGGGCCGCGAACAGTTCGACCGGCGGGATTTCCACCCGGGCTCCCCGGGAAGCTTCAACAACGATATCCGGCTCAGCAGCATGTTCGGGACCGAGGCCGAGAACAAGGTTCTCGCCAAGATCACGTACTGGTTCGCGATCTGACGCCCTGGCTCAAACCCTGGCCGGCCGACCCCGGCGAGCGGGTCCGTTACGCCGAATCGATTTTTCGCCGGGTCGCGCCCCGCTATGACGTCCTGACGCGGGCCCTCTCCTTCGGCCAGGACGGCCGCTGGAAGAAGGGTCTCGTGGCGGACGCTAAGGGGCTCGGCGCGGGCGCCCTCGTTCTCGATCTCGCGACCGGAACGGCGGCCTTCCCGATCCTTCTCCGCCAGTCTGGGTACGCGGGAGCGGTCGTCGGGCTTGACTTGAGCGCCGAGATGCTCGCCAGGGCCAGGCGGAAATGCGCCGGCGCGAAAAAGATCTGGTTCCTGCGCGGGGATCTGAGCCGGCTCCCATTCGCCGACGGGTCCTTCGATGCCGTCACGATCGGCTACGGCCTGCGCTACCCACCCGACCTCCGCGGCTTTCTGGCCGGCGTCTCACGCCTCCTTCGACCCGGGGGACGGTTTCTGAGCCTCGATTTCGGCCTCCCCGAGAACCGGGCGTACCGCTCGGTCGCCATGGCATACCTCCTCGTCCTCGGCTCGGCTTGGGGGCTTGCCCTCCACGGGCGGCCCGGGACCTACGCGCACATCGTGGAGTCGCTCCGCGCCTACCCCGGGCAGCGGAACCTCGTGGCGCTGATGAACGACCTCGGGTTTGCCGATACCGCCCTCGAGGAGCATCTGGGCGGCATCGCGGTGACGATCCGGGCTCGCAAGCCCTGACCCAACTTCCGTATCCTTATTGTTGCTGGTAGTTGCGGGCCGCGCCGTCTTAGGTTAGTTCTAGCCCCGCCCTAAGGAGGGATCTCCGAGTGACCGTCTTTGCCATCGTCATGATCGTCCTGGTCGCATGGATCGCGATCTTTGCCGTCCCCGCGATTCGGCGGCTCCTCGTCACTCCTGCCATCATGAAGGCCATGGCCCGTGCGCTCCCCCGGATGGGCGACACCGAAAGGATCGCGCTGGAGGCGGGGACCGTCTGGTGGGACGGAGACCTTTTCTCGGGCCGTCCCGATTGGAAGAAGCTACTCAATTTTCAGCGCAAGCCGCTGAGCGCGCGCGAGCGGGCGTTCCTCAATGGGCCGGTCGAAGAGCTTTGCGCCATGGTCGATGAGTGGACGGTCGAGAAGGAGCATGACCTCCCTCCGGAGGCGTGGCGCTTCATCAAGGAGAACAGGTTCTTCGGGATGATCATCCCGGAGGAGTACGGCGGGCTCGGCT
>WNFK01182159.1_pt1 | contig 21172 bp, 13 predicted proteins | sample 5400281 | NCBI WGS metagenome assembly WNFK01 (sample SAMN13153350, study PRJNA577476) | soil metagenome | isolation source: 20 cm soil on Douglas fir-dominated hillslope | place: USA:California | collected 2013-09-17
ACCGCGTCACCATCCACATGCCCATGATTCCGGAGCTGCCCATCACCATGCTGGCCTGCGCGCGCCTCGGCGTAGTCCATTCTGTCGTATTCGGCGGATTCAGCGGCGAAGCCTGCGGACTGCGCGCCGCCGATTCGGGCAGCCGGGTGCTGATTTACGCTGACGGCTACAGCCGCAACGGCAAGTGGGTGGACCACAAGGCCAGCGCCGACATTGCCGTACACGCGGCCACGAAAGAAGGCCAAGCAATCGAAAAGGTTCTCGTCTGGAAGCGCTATCCCGCAAAATATTCTTCCGACACGCCCATGATCATGGGCCGCGATTACATCGTGGATGATGTCCTGAAAGGTTACCGCAACCAGATCGTAGAACCAGTTTCGCAGGATGCCGAAGCACCGCTTTTTCTGATGTATACCAGCGGCACCACCGGCAAGCCCAAAGGTTGCCAGCACCGCACCGGCGGATATCTCGCCTACGTCACCGGCACCTCCAAGTATTACCAGGACATCCATCCCGAAGACGTCTACTGGTGCATGGCCGACATCGGCTGGATCACCGGCCATTCCTACATCGTTTACGGCCCGATGACGCTCGCCGCAACCAGCGTCCTCTACGAAGGAGTCCCGCAGTTCCCAGACGCCGGCCGCCCCTGGCGCATCGCCGAACGCCTCGACGTCAACATTTTCCACACTTCCCCCACCGCCATCCGCATGCTCCGCAAGGCCGGCGGCGATGAGCCGAAGAATTACAACTACCACTTCAAGCACATGACCACCGTCGGGGAGCCGATCGAGCCGGAAGTCTGGAAGTGGTATTACGAAACCGTTGGCAAGGGCGAAGCTGTTATCGTCGACACCTGGTGGCAAACGGAAACCGGTGGCTTCCTTTGCACCACCAAGCCTGCGCTCGATCTCATGAAGCCCGGCAGCGCCGGTCCCGCCGCGCTCGGAATTTATCCGGTGATTTGGGACGAGGAAGGAAATGAAGTTAAAGCAGGCTCGGGAAACGCCGGCAACATCTGCATTCGCAATCCCTGGCCGGGCATCATGCAGACCATTTGGGGCGACCCCCAGCGCTTCGTCTCGCAGTACTACAAAAAGTACAACAAGAATCCGAAGAGCAAGGACTGGCGTGATTGGCCCTACTACGCTGCGGACGGCGCCGTGCTCCCCGCCGACGGTTACTATCGCATCCTTGGCCGCGTCGATGACGTCATCAACGTCGCCGGCCACCGCCTCGGCACCAAGGAAGTCGAATCCGCCTGCCTCACGGTCCCCGAAGTCGCCGAAGCCGCCGTCGTTCCCGCCGTCGACGAAGTCAAAGGCCGCGTCCCTGTCGTCTACATCTCACTGAAGCCCGGCGTTCCCACGACGAGAGCGATTCAGGACAAAGTCGTCTCCACCATCGAAACCATGATCGGCAAAATCGCCCGCCCCAAAACCATTCACATCGTCCCGGACATGCCCAAGACCCGCTCCGGCAAAATCATGCGCCGCGTCCTCGCCGCAATTTCCAACAATATGGACACCGGCGACATCACCACCCTCGCGAATCCCGACATCGTCGAGCAGATTCGCGAGCTCGTCCAGGGCCGCAACGTCGCCCCCCTAAAGGAAGGCCCCGAAGACATCAAGCGCTTCGGCGATGAACGCTAAGCTGCGCCAGTGCGGATCTCCCGCGATCGCACTTCATTGACTTACCTCGGACCTCAACCTAAGATGTGCGCCAGTTGATCCCGCATGCGTCGGGGTCCCAAGTGAAATGGCGGAATCCTCGTCACTCATCGGACAAACTGTCTCGCACTACCGCATCGTCGAAAAGCTTGGCGGTGGCGGCATGGGTGTGGTTTACAAGGCCGAGGATGTCAAGCTCGGGCGGTTTGTTGCCCTGAAATTCCTGCCCGAGGAGGTAGCGAAAGATCCACAAGCCCTCAGCCGCTTTCAGCGCGAAGCTAAAGCCGCTTCCGCGCTAAATCATCCGAACATCTGCACCATCTACGAAATCGACGACCAGCATGGGCAAGCGTTCATCGCCATGGAATTTCTGGACGGCGCAACACTGAAGCACCACATCGCGGGCCGCCCCGTGGAACTCGACACACTGCTGGCGGTCGGCATCGAGATCGCTGATGCCTTGGATGCAGCCCACGCGCAAGGAATCATCCACCGCGACATCAAGCCGGCCAATATTTTCGTGACCAAGCGGGAGCACGCCAAGATTCTCGATTTCGGCCTGGCCAAGCTCACTGCTGACAAGTTCACACTTCCGCAGCTCGCCGCGTCACAAGCCACCATCGAAGTGAGTCACGAGCACCTCACCAGTCCGGGCACGGCGCTCGGCACGGTTGCCTATATGTCGCCCGAGCAAGCCCTCGGCAAGGAACTCGATCCCCGCACCGATCTCTTTTCTTTCGGCACGGTCCTCTACGAAATGGCCACGGGCAGGCTCCCCTTTCGCGGAGAAACCTCCGCCGCAATGTTCGATTCCATTCTTCACAGAGCACCGGTCGCGCCTGTGCGCCTCAATCCCGACCTGCCTTCGCGATTGGAAGAAATCATCAACAAGGCGCTGGAGAAAGACTCCAACCTACGCTACCAGCATGCAGCCGATATGCGCGCGGATTTGCAGCGTCTCAAGCGCGACACCGATTCCGGCCGCACCGCTCAGCAGAGTATGCCAATGGAAGCTGTCGCGTCATCCGCGGTGGCCTCAACGCCGGCGGCGTCAAGAACGTCCATAAGCCAACCGGCACTGCCTTCTTCGGCAGCGTCGGCGCAAGTCGGAAAGCCCTTTGTGCGCGAGTGGAAATTCCTCGCCCCCGCGGCGCTGCTCTTAGTCGCCCTTGTTGCAGGCGCTTTCTACTGGCGCTCCACGAAAGTCCATGCCCTCACGGAAAAAGACACTATCCTTCTCGCCGATTTCGTCAATACCACCGGCGATCCGGTTTTCGATGGAACCCTCAAGCAAGCATTGGCCATACAACTACAACAATCGCCGTTTCTTTACATCACTCCGGAAGAACGCATTCGAAAGGCGCTGCAGTTCATGGGACGATCGCCCGATGAACGGCTCACCAACCAACTCGCGCGCGAGATCTGCCAGCGTGAAGGAATTAAAGCGCTGATCTCAGGTTCCATTTCCGGGCTGGGAAGCCAATACGTAATTGCTCTCGATGCCGTCAATGCGCAAACGGGCGACACTCTGGCCCGCGAGCAGGTGCAGGCGGACAAGCGCGAGAATGTCCTGGTAGCGCTGGGGAAGGCCGCTTCGCAATTGCGGGGAGAATTGGGCGAATCGATCAAGTCCGTCGAGAAATTCGATACACCGATTGACGAGGCGACTACCTCTTCTCTGGAAGCGCTCAAGGCCTTTAGCTTGGGGAACGCCGAACGAGCCAAGGGCCAGGAAGCAGAGTCAGTCGCATTTTTCAAAAAAGCCATTGAGCTCGATCCGAATTTCGGGATGGCTCACGCCACTCTAGCTACCGTGTACAGCAACCTCGGGGAGCACGAACTCTCCCTCGACTACATCAAGAAAGCGTTCGAGCGACGGGAGCGTGCGAGCGAGCCGGAGAAGCTATACATTACATGCCATTACTACGACTTTTTGGGAGATTTCCAGAAGACGACGGAGGCATATCAGCTTGCTGTCCATGAGTACCCGAGAGATTACTCCAGCCACAACAATCTAGGCCTTCATTACTTGAGACTCGGCGAGCCGGAGAAAGCCTTGGCCGACGAACAGGAAGCAATTCGGATTGACCCTCATCAGCCTTTCGCCTATCGCAACCTAGCCGAAGCGTACTTGGCGCTCAATCGCATTGACGAAGCGAAGGCCATTGCAAATCAAGCCATTAACAGCGGGGTGGGCAGTCTCGGAGTACACTCAGTTCTTTTCAGCATCGCCTTCGTTCAAAACGATGAAGCTGGCATGAACGCGCAAGTTACCTGGGTCCGCGGCAAGCCCTCTGAGTCTGCCTTGCTTTCCCAAAACGCTCAGGCGAACACCTCACATGGGAAGCTCACCAACGCCCGAACGCTGTGGGAACAAGCCTCCCAACTGGCACGAAAGGCGAACTATCTAGAGCGAACCGGGCAATTCCGCGCGAGCGAAGCGCTGAACGAGGCTGAGCTAGGCAACTGCCGGGAGGCGCGTTCCCTCGCGTCAGCCGCCGTGGCAATCAACAAAAGCCGGAGCATAGTTCCCCTCGCGGCCCTGGCTGTCGCATGGTGCAACGACGCGCAGGCCGCTGAGGGATTCGTTCGTGACTTCAATACGCGGTTTCCGGATAACACTCTATTGAATGCATTGGACTTGCCGGTTGTTCACGCCGCCGTACAAATCCGCATGGGCAACGCTTCGCGCGCGGTTCAGTTGCTGGAACCCGCTCGCCCCTATCAGTGGGGCGCGCTGCCCGAAAGCATAACTCCTATTGAGGCAGCGTACTTCAGGGGGCAAGCTTATCTGAGCCTCGGCGACGGAAAAAGTGCGGCGGCCGAATTCAAAAGCGTTGTGGATCGTCCAACTCTTTTCCCGGCGCAGCCAATACACACGCTTGCGCATTTGGGCGTTGCGCGGGCTTACACTTTAACCGGCGAACCCGACAAAGCTCGCAAAGCCTATCAAGATTTCTTCGTCTTCTGGAAAGACGCGGACCAGGATATTCCAATCTTGAAGGAAGCGAAGGCGGAGTACGCCAAGCTCCTCTAGCTCCTCGTGACCGTACTTGCACCTGACAGCGTCGGCGCCATCGACCAAACTAGAGCTGGCATCCATTAGACGACCAAACCGGGTCCTGCTATCCCGCAGCATCCAAACCACTTACAAGTAACCCTTGACATACTGTACCAATATGCTATAATGGTTTGGTCAGTTCGGCACGATTCCTCCGCCTGGCCGCCGTAACCCTGGCAGAGGGGGGCGCCCTGCGAACCATGCTCGCCCGCCAGGTAGTCCTTCTAACTCCTCCAAAATCTTCTTATCCCTCCGAGTTGTTTTCTCGCCAACAGTCCGCTCACGTAAGTCCTTTAGCTGCAACAGTTACGAATCTCCTCGCAAGTGTTGCAAACAAAAGACTTACGCCGGGGCTAAGCTCTTTAGATGCAACAGGGTCGAAAACCCAGGGGGAGGGGGAGGAAGTCCCCAAACCGTGAACATCCCATTCCGACCCGGCCAGAACGTTTTAACGTTCCAACGCTCTAACGTTGAAAGGTTCAGACATCGACTATTTGCTCGCCGGCTTGCCTCGCAGTTCAGAGAGTTTTCCCTGCTGCTCGGGCGTCAGCTTGTTCTTGATTCTCACAAGCAATGTGACTTGCTCTCTCTTGATTTCTCGTTCCGCTGCCAGCACTTTTTCCAGTTGCGCAAGAACCTGCTGCTCGTCCACGCGTGGCTGCTTGAGCAGGGAGATCAGTTTCTCCATTTCATCCTGCAGCTTCCATTGCAGCTCCGTGAATTTCAACTGTGCCTGGCGGATTTCTGCCTTGAAATAATCTTTTTGCTCGGCGCTCAGCCCAATCGCTTCCTGGTGCTGGATCACAAGTTCCGGAGCAAAGAAGCTCTGACCGATCGGATCCTGATCGGGTTGTTGCGCGCGGGCCGCTCCCGCGGCGAACAGAAACGCCGCGCAAATGCAGAGAACTCCCGTTCTCATTTCATTCCTCCTCATCCGTCTTCACCGGAACATTCAGATAGGATTCTCCGAGCCTCGGCATCGTCCGCAAAATCTCCTGCCCCGGAGTCACCAGCAGACCATCGCTGGGCGCTCGCCACTCTGCCAGTTTCTGCGCGGCGGCGAGTTCGTCCCCCGGAATCATTCGCGCTGTTCTCCGTTGCAATGTCACCGCAATCATCAGAACCACCACAACCACGGCGGCCGCTCCGGCTAGCGTCCACACTCGCCACGGCGCACGCTTTCCTTCACGAGCGGCCTCGGCCGCAGCCAGCACTCGCGCCCGGAAATTCGCCGATGGCTCCGATCCCTGAGCTACGAGCGGCAGCAGTGTGTCCAGCCGCGCCTTGCGGGCACGAACGTTGTCCAGCTCTTCCGAACAAATCGTGCAGGTTCGTAGATGCTCTTCAAGACCGGCTGTCAAACTCCCCGTCAGAGCGGCCTCCAGCAATTGGTCTTTCCAGCTCTCGCATGCATTCTTCATTTCATCACTTCCAGCAAAAGTTTTCGCGCCGCGTGCAGCCGTGATCGAACCGTCCCCGCTGGAATTCCAAGCACCGCTCCCACATCGGCGGCCTCCATCTCTTCAACCAGCGAAAGCTGCAGGACAGCGCGAAGTTTCTCCGGCAGCCGTTCTATTTCTCTCCGGAGCCGGTCCAGCATCACCAGCTGTTCCGCATCGTTCGCTCCGTCCACCATCAATGGTGTCTCTGTCATCTGCCAGGCTGTATCACGAGCCAGCCGGCGCCGGTAGCCTCTTTGGCGGTTCAAAGCCAGCCGAAAAACAATCCGGTTCACCCAGGCGCGGAATTTCTCCGCTTCCCGCAGTGATGCAAACTTCTGGTAGGCGCGCAGGAATGCTTCCTGGGCGGCATCCTCTGCGTCCGCGGAATTTCCGAGAATGCTGTAGGCAATTTGGAAAACGCGCCGCTGATTCTCAGCAATGCGCTCGCCAAATCCCGCCTCGGGATTCTGCGCTTCAGCTCTTGCGATCAATGCACGCACGCGCCTGTCACGCTTCTCTAGCCCCTTTACGTATAGACACCGCGGCCCGGCCGTTCGTTCAGGAAAATACCACGCCGGGCCGCAGTGTGTAGCGGGCAAATCGAACAACATGCAAAATTCCTGTTGCCCGATGCCGGAAGGCCCTCGACCGGCATCCGGTCGCTTGCAGTCCTCGCGGTTCAGAAGAGAAAGATCGGCTGAAACGCTGGAAGAATCGGTTGCAGTTGAGCTGCGATCTGCACGGCCTGAAGTTTCTGCAACTGCTCAGCGTCGAGGATGGCCACGAATTGCGCGAGAAAAGCCTGTTGTGCTTGCGCCATCTGCTGCTGCAACGCGTGAATCTGGATGACCAGGATTCCCACTTGTGCCGGGTTCCCGCCGGAATTCAGCAGAACGGCTAGCTGTTGGGTCAGGGCTTGCGCCGTTTGAAATAGCGGTACAAGCGCCGTCTGGCGCGCCTGCAGCAATTGCTCCAGCTCGCTCACCTGGCCGGGCCGCAGTTGCAGAAATTCAGCCACAACCTGCAAGGGTGACGTTTCTTGGGCGCTCGGCTGAACTTTTGTCGTTTGTACCTGTTGCAGTATCTTTTCGATGTTAAGTTTCGTCAGATCCGGCGCGATCGTCACCGGCACGGATTTGGGTACAAGCTTCTGCGCGTGCGCCCCGTCGCAACTCACAAGAATTATGGCAAGCACAACAAAGGCGATTGCGGTCTTTTTCATGGCAGCGGTTCTCCTTGAAGTGCGCGCATTTTGCGCCTTCACTTATCCAGACACCGCCGCCACGATTCTCGTTCGTTAGGTAATTGCAAGCTACTGGGAAGACCCGCCGTACATTTGAACTTCCACCGCGAAATCAGCGTCCATCAACGCAGGCGCACTCTTACTGTCTTCGTTGACTTGTCTCCGGCTGCAACCTAAGATGTCCGTCAAATGGCGGACTCCTCCCTCATGGGGCAAACTATCTCCCACTACTGCATCCTGGAAAAGCTCGGCGGTGGTGGTATGGGCGTCGTCTACAAGGCCGAAGACACCGAGCTCGGCCGATTCGTCGCCCTCAAATTCCTTCCCGATGACTTGATGCGCGACCCGCAGGCGCTCGAGCGCTTCCGCCGCGAGGCCCGTGCCGCCTCCGCCCTGAATCACTCGAACATTTGCACCATTTACGAAATCGGCGAGCACGACGGCACGCGCTTCATCGCCATGGAATTCCTGGATGGCGTAACGCTCAAGCACAAGATCAACAACCGCCCTCTCGAAACCGAAACCATTCTCGCCCTCGCCATTGAGATCGCCGATGCTCTGGACGCCGCTCATGCCGAAGGCATCATCCATCGCGACATCAAGCCCGCAAACATCTTCGTTACCAAGCGTGGTCACGCCAAGATTCTCGATTTTGGCCTGGCCAAGGTCACGCCAGCCAACAACTCCACGAGTCAGGCTCCCGGCACGATCGCCGGCGCCACTTTGGACGACATGCACCTCACCAGCCCGGGCACGGCGCTCGGCACGGTTGCCTACATGTCTCCGGAACAGGCCAAGGGAAAAGAACTCGATGCTCGCACGGATCTGTTCTCCTTTGGTGCGGTCCTCTATGAGATGGCTACAGGTAGGATTCCTTTCCGCGGTGACACTTCCGCAGTGATCTTTGAAGCGATTCTCTCCCGCGCTCCGGCTTCTGCCGCGAGGCTCAATCCGGACGTCCCTGCCGAACTCGAACGAATCATCAGCAAGACGCTGGAGAAAGACCGCAATCTTCGATACCAGAGCGCGGCGGATCTGCGCACCGACCTGGCGCGCCTGAAGCGCGACACGGATTCGAGTCGCTCCGCGGCAGTCAGCAACGACGCTGCGCCAGACCCGCAGAAATCGTCGCGACAAGCCCAACCGGAATACAGTTCGGACTCCGTTCTCGCTGTCGGCCTCGCAAAACGTCACAAGAAAAAGTTGATCGCAGCGCTGGCCACGATCGTGCTCATCGTCATCGCGATCGGCTACTGGTTCTACCGCGCTGAGACTTCTTCGCGGGGTGGATCGATGGATTCGGTAGCGGTGCTGCCATTTACGAATTCCGGCGGGGACCAGGACACGGAATATCTCAGCGACGGAATCACGGAAAGCCTGATCAATAGCCTTTCCCACGTCTCCAAGCTGCGCGTTGTGCCTCGCAACACGGTCTTCCGTTACAAGGGACAGGCCAACGCCCCAGAGAAAATCGGCCGCGAGCTCAATGTGCGTGCTGTCGTTACGGGAAGGGTGACCCGCCGGGGCGACTCCTTTGTTGTGGGCGCCGAACTCATCGATGTCGGCAAGGATTCGCAGCTGTGGGGCGATCAGTACTCCCAGAGGCTTTCGGACATCCTCGGGATCCAGGAACAGATCTCAAAAGCGATCGCCGACCACCTGAGGATCGAACTGAGTGGCAAGGAACAGCAGCGACTTGCCAAGCGTGACACCGAAAACGCCGAGGCTTTTCAGCTTTACATGCAGGGGCGCTATTACTGGAACAAGCGAACCGGCGATGGTGTGAAGCAAGGCCTCGCCTATTTTCAGAAAGCGATCGAAAAAGATCCCGGGTACGCTCTCGCCTACGCTGGAGTGGCGGACTCTTATGCCGTCGGAAATGGCGGATATCTTGGCCTGTCGCCGCACGAGGCTCGGCCAAAGGCAAAAGAGGCAGCTCTGAAGGCGCTTGAGCTTGACGATTCCCTCGCGGAAGCTCACACCACGCTCGCCGATACGTATCTTTACTACGATTGGGAATTCGCCAAAGCCGATCAGGAGTTCCGCCGCGCGATTGCCGCGAACCCGAAATATCCCACTGCTCACCAGTGGTACTCCGAGTGTCTCTATAGTGTGGGACGTTATGACGAGGCCATTGCCGAAGCCAAACGCGCCCAGGAGCTCGACCCACTCTCCCCGATCATTAGTGGATCTGTAGCGGCTACTCTTCTCCACGCCCGGAAGTACGATGATTCCCTCGAGCAGTACAAGAAGTCGGTGCAAATGGACCCTAATATTTCACCCCCGCACTTTGACATGGCTAATGCCTATGTACAAAAGAAGATGTATCCAGAAGCCGTTGCTGAATGGCAGAAGGCGATGACCCTCACTGGAAACCCGGCGCAGGCCGCCGCCCTGGGCGAAGTCTATCGAGTCTCTGGCTTCCAAGGCTTCCTGCAAAGTTGGGTTGAGATGCGTCAAAGGGATCCGTCTGCCCTCATGCACCCTTACGAGACCGCGCGCCTGTTCGTTCTCTTGGGGAAGAAAAACGAAGCGCTGAGCATGCTGCAGAAGGGATTCACGGTGCGAGAGGGCGCGATGGTCTATCTGAAGTGCGACTCGGTCTTTGATCCCATTCGCTCGGACCCCGGTTTTCAAGCCATCGTAAAGAAAATGAATTTCCCCGAATAAGCCTTGGCTCGCGAACGAAAGTGCGTTGCTCTGGACGGGTGAGCATCAATTCCATCAAGGTTGCGATGTCAGGCTTCGCGCTACTGCGAAGCAGTGCACCGCTGTTGGACTTCGGCGGCGAGATCGGGATCCATCAATGCCGCGCGCCCGTGCGACGCTGAACAAACCTGCACCGCCGTGATTCCTAGTGCGCCCCGCAAGTCCGCGCCCGCCAGGTTTGCGCCATCCAGCTCTACGCCGCGCACGACCGCACCTGTCAAATACGCCCCGCGCAAATCTGCCTTCTTCAAGTCCGCGTCCAGCAGAATCGCGCCTTTCAGATACGCGCCGGTCAGATTGGCCTCGGAGAGTTTGGCCGACGATAGATCCGTCTGCTCCAGATTTGCAAACGACAGCACCGTGTGCTCGAGCTTCGTATCGCGCATATCGGTGCGGGAAAGATCGGTCCGCAGCAGTTGCGCATTCCGCAAATTCACCGCGTACAGCGACGCCCCGGAGACTTTCGCATTCGAAAGCACCGCGCTCTCAAAAGTACCGTAAGATAGGTCTGCGAAACGCAGATCCGACGCCGTCAGATTTGCACCCATGGCCTTGGCGGACACCAATACCGCGTGTGTCAGCTGGGCGCGATCGAGTATCGCCGAACGCAGCAGCGCTTCGCGCAGATTCGCTCCGCGAAGGTCCGCCTCGGATAGATACGCTCCCTCAAGATTCGCGCGCCACAGTTTTGCATTGGTCAGAAAAACCCGGTAGCCCCGCGCGAACCGCAAATTCATCTGATTCAGCCGCGCGCCCGCGATTTTTTCTACTGTCTCATCCGTCCAGACCGTGCCGCGCGGCGGTGGCGACGACAGCGTCGCTTCCGTCAAATCCGCGTACGGCCGGTAGCCTACCGATTGAAAGACCATCGCTGCCCAGCGCCTCACATCCGCCGGTGATTCTTCCGAAGACGCGCTCCTGTCGAACGGCAACCCGCGGTTCACACCCAGAGAAAAGAGAAAAAGGATGCACCCCGTCACCAGTGCGGCACGCATAGTGCCCAGAATCATGCGGATAATATTTTTGGACGTCGGCAACCGGATATCACCCGGCCGAAGCACTCGCGATACAACAAATGGCAGACACGTCGCCGTCGCTACCGAAAGAGTCATCAGGAACACATGCAGCAGTGTCCCTCGGAAGTCCTGGCGCGGCAGATACCGAAGCCAGAAGAAGAACAGCGTCGCGGGAACAATCCAGTAGGCCAGCACCGTCGAAAGCACCGTTTCGAACGCGGTCATCGCCGAACGCGATTCCCCCTGCCACCGGAAGTGTCTGCGCACCAGCCCCATCAGGTACCAGGGGCCGTCTTTCTCGAGCGTTTGTCCATTCGGAAAAACGGCGGGAAGCGCCGCCATGCTTCCCCACAGCCTCAACAGCAGAAAATGAAATCGCAGGGAAAGCGCCAGAAGAACCAGCGGACCACCGAGATAAAGCCCGGTCATGGGAAGCGCATTCCCCAGTCGCAGGAAGGGCAGCGCCGACGCATTCAACAGCAGGTGCACGTCGGTCGTGAAAGCAATCAGCAGGCAGCAGAGCACGCTGGCTCCCACGGTGATGAAATAAAACCAGCGCGCAACTTTTGTGGCATCGCCGATCGCTCTTGAACTGTCCACCGCGGAAATCGATTCGGGAAGCACGGTATCGAAAAGATTCGTCCCGCCCAGGCGGCCAAACCACAAGCCTTCCGCGCCGTACAGATTCGCACCCATCAAGTTCGCGCCGCGCAGTTCCGTACCGAGCAGGTTTGTATTCTGTAGATTCGAACGAACCAGGCTCGCTCCGCGTAGATTCGCCATCGATAGATCCGCGCCCGCAAGGTTCGTTCGGTGCAGGTGCGCGCCCTGCAAATTCACGCCCGTAAGGTCGGCTTTGGCTAAATTTACACCGCAGAGATCGGCCTTGGCGCCCGATTCCCCGCCCGATTCCACCCAGATTTTGTGCTGATCCAGGATCTCGGCGAGATCGAGGAGCGAGATTCCGATGGAATCCCCTCCGTTCGAAAGCTCCGCTCCGGCAGGATTTCCGGTGGCGATTTCGGTCTTCAGTTCTTCAATTTCTTTGATTGCGTCTATTTCCAGGCCCATTCGAACGTTTTCCCCCAACTCTCTCTGCCCGCTCTTGGGCATCCTTGCGCGCTCCCACCCCTCAAACTGGCGCGCCATCGCGCTTCTCAATGCATTCGAGTTCTTCGCATTCGAAGCACGGTTCGAATTCCCCCCCGCTGCGGGCCGTGCTTTTGCTGGGCTACCTCCATCCTCTCCTACCAGCACGGTGGAAATCGCCTGCCCGCAAGTACAGGCGGCGCAGAGGTAACGGGGGGCGGAGGGGAGGTCAGCAAGGCAAGGGGATTCGAACACGGAGGACACAGCCATTGCGAAACATCGACGGACGAAGGGGGAAGAGGGGAAAAACACTAGATTCGAATGGCCGCAAAAAAACAGTGCCGGGGTAGCTTCGCTGAGGGGCCAAGGCACCCCGGCTTATCCTGCCCGCCTCCGCAGTGAGCGAGCAAGAAACTCGTCAAGAATGCTTCCCGCCGCGAGGGCAGGAAGCTCTTCAAGAAGTCTTGTGGCCGCAGGAGCGTGAAAGAGTTGCAAGTTCGGCCTGCGGATTTTTTGCCGCCGCAGAAGCTTGGGCGGCTGTGAACCAGGAAGCGGGGGACTTCACTTCCCGATACTGACTACTTATCTTCGTCGCCGCGAAGGAATTCGTAGCGCTCGATGGCGGCAACCACGCCGATGGCGCCTTCTTCGCGAGGCTCGGTGCGCTGCACGCGGCCGAGGCACCGGACACGTACTGGTCCGGCCAAAGTGATCTCGTTGGGGAGGGTCAGAAGAATCTCAACGGGCGAGCCTTCCCTAACATCCTTAGAAAGAAAGAAATAGACACCGCGGGAGCTGACGTCCCGTGACTCGGTGCTTGTTTCACCGACCGCAGCGCCGGAGGTCCAGCGCACGGTGAGGGGCAGGCGCATGGAAAAGCGCTGGGTAGTGCGTCGTTCGGAACCAGTCAAAGAAGTCCTCCTGATCGAAGGGAGAGTGTATCCGGGTAGGGCCCAGGGAACAATAGGACTCCGGATACAAAAACGGTTCGACATTAAGAAGTACCGACGTACTAGGACGAGGACGAAAATAGGGACTATTGGATGGGAATTGGCCTACAGGCCGGAGCAGCGTCGTGGCCCGTGTTCCGTGAGCCGGGACCGGCGCCCCGGGAAAGAGCGGTTGCCGCAGAGGCGCGGACGGAGAATATCAGCGGTAGAACGGCGAGCGGAGCCTCGGCTTTTACAACTTCTAGGCATCGAGAAGCACTAATTTCCAGCCAGGGATGGAGCCAGCGTTGAGTCCCGCGCGTTGAGCGATCTGATCGAAACAGGTGCGGTCGCAGGTATTCAGTTGTTGCAGAATGTCGCGTGTGCGCTCGACGGTGGTGTCATGAGGGCGGACGTCGAAATCTTCGTTGGTATAGACCTTGCGGGGCTTGGCGGGAGGCTTACGCTGTCTTTGTTACCGATCCGCTGTACTCCCTATTGGATTGTGACGGTAACATTGGCACTATGGAAAAGCGTGCTCGTTTGACCGTTGACTTGCATAACGGTGCCGCCCGTAACCGATTCACCCACTCCCAGCGATGTCGAGGTGAGGTTGTTCAAGTCACCCGCGTATTGCGCGGTGATGGAATAAACGCCTGGAAAAGGAAGTGTTGTGTTCAGCGTCGCGGTGCCAGCAGCCAGAGTCGACGCTCCAATCCAACTACCATTCGCGTAAAAGGCGACGTTTCCGGCGGGACTGCCCTGCCCGGTCACTCTGGCGGTGAACATGACTGGAGCGCCCTGAGCAACCTTCGCCGAACTTGTTGATACCGTTGTGGAAGTAGTGAATGGGCCCGCAATTGGTGGTGGCGGCGGGCTGGTGGAGCTTCCTCCACCGCAGCCGATGACGAGGCTGATGATACAGATGAGTCCAAATCCCGCGGAGAGGCGCAATTCCCTCCTCTTCCATGTTGGGGAAAGCGCCAACACAGCGGCAAGACCACTCAGAAGGCTAATAGGCCACAGCGGATTTGTCCCGAATGGGAAGAAGAAAACGCCGACGCGCTTGCGCGTGATTGTATTTGGCATCGGGGCGGCGGCGCCAGAAAGCGACGGCGACAGAGTCAGAGTCGCCGTCGAGGTTGCACCGCTGGCGAGATTCACGGTGGCTGGCTGTAGTGAGCAGGAGTAGCCAACCGGCATGTTTCCGTTGCACAAGAGGGTCACGGGACTGGAATTCTTGGTGGCGGGAACCACGCTAATCTGCAGCGTGCCAGGCTGGCCGGCAGTAATGTTGAAGGGCGTGGACGGAATGTTAAGGCCGAAATCCGGAATGATAACATTTACAAAGACGCCATTCGATGAATTGGCGTAATTAGGGTCATTAAAATACACAGCGTTAATGGATTCGCTTGAGAGCGGAGTGGTGGCGACGGTCGCCTTAAGAATCTGATTGCCGCTTCCGTCGGTTGTAAGGGTGGTGGTCACGTTTCCATTGATTGGGGTGAAAGACCCGGTGATGTTCAGGTTGCCGACAAGTGCAGGAATTGTGTGATTAGAGACGACAGTTACGGTTGCGGTGACCGGGGTTCCGTACTGGATATTATTGGAATCCACCGTGACGTTGACCGTGACCTGGTACTGCGCCGTGATCAGGACAGGGGCGGTCGTCGAAGAAGCGTAATTCGCATCGCCGCTATAATCATAATAGCCTTGAAAAGAAGGGTTATACCCTGGGTTGTCTCCATACCCAGCCACAGTCAATGTACCAGCCAATGGTGCGCCGCCGTCGTAGAACGTGAATGTACCGGTGGGAGTTTTTCCGCCGGGCACGTTAATGTTTACGGTGGCATTTAGCTGAAAGTTTTGGCCCACGAGAGGCTGAAATGCTCCAAACATAGACGCATTCGTCGGCGCTGGCGTGATAGTGATCGTATCGGTAGCAGAGGTGCTTGCGTTATAGCTGTTGTCCCCGCCGTAATGCGCCGACAATTGGTGCGTCCCACCCGTCAAGAAGGGGTGTAGATCCCGCGTGTATCCCGCGTTGTTCAACGCAAACGTTCCTCCGTCCAAAGGAGTTCCGTTATCGGTTAGAGTTACAGTGCCTGTGGGACAAGTCGTCTGGTTCACGCCCGCGCAGAGCGGCGAAGGTGGGCCTGAAGGATTGGGAGCCGCACCCGAGTTCGTCACGTACATTCGAATGATGTAGCTCGAGCCGTAAACCAGGGAGCTCGCGTTTCCATTGATGGGCATACCAAACGCCGGAACAACGATGAACGTCTGACTTCCCTCTTGGCCGACCGTAACGGAGACCGGAGAGGAATCGCTCGGGGCGTTCGTCCCATCGCCAGCGTAGTGAGCAACCACGTTGTAGGTGCCGCCTGGCAAACTTTGGGTATTCGTGCCGCTAATTGCCCCACCGGTGAGCGTGAAGTGATCAAACCCTTGGGTCGTTCCATCCGGGAACGCCGCGATCAGCGACACGTCGCCAGCAGGCACGCCCGTTCCGGTATTCGCTTTCACTGTGACGCCGACAGTCACATTTTCGCCGGTACCATGGGTGATTCCGGTGGTCGGCGAAAGGGTCAACGAAGTGGTCGTCGGAATTGTTGAAACACTGCCCCAGTTCGTTACCAGATTATTCACATTGACTGTGCCCAACCCTGTGGTCATGTCATAGCCAGTGGTCGCGGTCCATGCCTCCACTTCTGTGTGACTGGGATCAACGAGCACACCCGCGCTGCCGACGGGATTGACGCTGCAGTTTGGTGAACCACCCTGGCAAGGCACGCTGTTTGTTCCGACGCCACGCGCTCCGGTGGGCAAGACGCTATTTCCCTTCGTCACGTCGTTGAAAACGCAGCCCGCAGCTTCTGTTGCGCTGGAGGTGCAGCTCGCACCTGCTTTCTTCGCCAAAGCGTACAGAACGTAATTCGCGTTCCCCTGTCGATTCGCGCCTCCATGGGCGGCCTGGTACTGGTTCACAAGCGCCATGATTCCCGCAAAAGCCGGCGCCGACGCCGAAGTTCCGCCGACAATCCCAAAATCCAGAACTCCAGTGCTTACGTTTATGTCGCAAGTCGCCACGCCGAAAATGTTTTGGTCGCTCTGGCAGTAGACGTATCCCGTTCCATCAAACCCCGGACTTGCAAACAAGGAAACGTCAGGCTGATCCCTGTGGTTGTCATTCGGCACACCCAGTACGCCCATCTGCCACTTGGGTTTTCCATACAGACTGCTCGCTCCGCCACTCCCCGCCACTATGTTCACGGATCCACTCGGCGCGGTAACCCCGCAACCCGTCAACCCAATCTGCGCGCAGTTCTCACTCCAGGGTATCTCGGGGATGTAACTCTTCGCGGACGTCCCAGTAGGATCGTTTGTCGGATTCCAGTACGCCGCCCAATTGTTGACTTGATCGAAATCCGTCCCGCCAACCGAGACGTTGAACGGTGTCGATGCCAATCCGCTGACTGCCAGGCCCTGTGTGGCCGGCTGCGGCGTGTTGAAGTTGTCGCAACCTGCTGATCCGCCGTCTCCAGACGAAATAACCACCGTGATCCCTTGCGCTGCTGCCTGCGTCCACAAGCTGTTGTAAAAGCCCCGGCCAGGTTGTGCTCCACGATGTACAGAGCCGAAAGATCGATTCCTGCTGAGGCCGGCGTCGAAGCCGATACAACAAACTTTACCGTTGCTCCGCGCGCGACCGCTCCCGACCACTCGACATCCAGATCCGCCTCTCCTTCCTCGCCAATGGAAGTTATGCCTGGGTCTTCTCCGTTCAAAACCACATTCGTGGAATCGAAATTCGCCGGCAGCCCGAACATTTTTCGAAACTGCTGCACGTCCTGGACCTTGAGGTTGGTCTCGCCGACGATAGCGATGGTTTGTCCCGTCCCGTCGTTTCCCGCAGCGATTAATGGCTTGGAGTTATAGATCGTGTCGAAATCCCCCGGACCTAAGCCATAGAAATTCATGCCACTAAATGGATTGGGAAAAGTAAAGAGCGGTTCCAGGCCCGTCTTGCCGGCAGGACGACGGAACTGTCCAAGGAATTTCGCGTGAGACTTCCGGGGAAAGTTGTGCAGCGATACGATGCCCGCGACTACCGGAGCCAGCGCCGCGGGAATCTGGGGATCCGAAGCGTTCGCGGTGTATTCTTTGCCGTCAACCACGAAACGGCGAATTTCCGTGCGAAACGCGTTGCGCACATCGCCGGCTGTGCCGCTGAACTCGATGACTTGGCGACCCGGACCCACCTTGATTCCCGTAAATCCCCACGACGTCAGCCACGCCGTCACCGCCTGAATGTCGGCATCAGCCGCACCGAATTGCTTGCCGAACTCCTCTGGGGTTAGCCATGCGTGATAACTCCGCGAGCTCTTATTCTGCTGATCTTCAAGTAAGTGCGTGAGCGACGCTTCCTGCTCCGTGCTGCGCTGCAGGAGTAACAACATCCGGCTCATCGGGTGCCCATCCGGAAGAACACCCTGGTCGAATTCCGGGCGGGCAAGGGGATGCACGTTTCCGGGCAACGTGACGAGATTCTTCTCATCCAAGGCCTGGGTAATGCGAGCGGGGATGTTTGTGGTCTGTGCCACCGCACGCGAGAAAGGGAATGCCACGATGGAAACAAAGAGCAAAGCGCTGTGACGCAAGCTTGATTTTGGGAGTCTCATGAACCCCCCGCCCAAGCAACTGAATTCAAGAGGAACTTCTGTGGCCCCGGGACACGGGAGAATGTAGTTACCATTGGATAGAAGCGATAGCAAGCAAATACCGCAATACCTACTAGGGTAAAAACCTCAATCCCCGTGCATATCATCACAAGCGGGGAGCAGGCATGGGGGCGTAACGAAATAGGGGCGCAATCAATTGCGCCCCTGCAAAGAAAAAATGAATAGAAATGGTGATGAGGCGGCGATGGATGGCGGGCCGAGCCGTAGGCTCCCGCACAACCCGCTCTACCCGTTAGGAACCGGGAAGCATTTACGATTGATCGATCAGCCGGTGGTGAATGGCGTACAACGCCAATTCGAGGCGGTCGGAGACGCCGAGCTTGTCGAAGATGTTGTGCAAGTGGTTCTTAACGGTTTGCTCGGAGATGAAGAGCTTTTCGCCGATTTCCTTGTTGCGGAAGCCCTGCGCGACGAGTTGCACGATTTCTTTCTCACGGTCGCTGAGCAATGGCTTTTCTCGGCGCGGGCCGGACTCGCTGGACTTGGAAAACGCTTTCATGACTTCGGCGGTCATACGGTTGTCGAGCCAGATTTCGCCGGCATGCACGCGGTGAATACTTTTCACGAGGAGATCAGTGGCGGACTGCTTCAAGACGACACCGCGCGCGCCGAGGCGCATGGCGCGAACAACGTCGCGATCATCTTCGGCGGCGGTCAAAACGACGACGCGCGTGGGCAGCGTATCGAAATTGACTTCCTCCAGAACGGCCAAGCCGTCTTTATCCGGCATGCGCAGATCGAGGAGAAGAATGTCGGGCTTGAGCTTAGCGAGGAGCTTGATGCACTCCGCGCCGTTCTGGGCTTCCCCGACGATGGTGATGTCTTCGTCGGCATCGAGAAGCTTCCTCAGGCCATCGCGAAAGATCGCGTGGTCATCGGCTAGTAGTACCCGTATCTGCTGTTTTGTTGTCTTAGCCATATCAACCGAGCGGAACTTCTATCGTGAGACGCGCTCCATGCCCCGGGTTCGACTCGACAGTCAAAACCCCGCCCACGGTACGCGCGCGCTCCTTAATGGAAATGGGACCCAACCGCAATCGATCTAACTCATCGCCGGTGAACCTACCGGCAAAACTAAACCCCTCGCCATTATCATCCACTACGAGTACTAGACGGCTGTCATCCTGCGACAGTTTTACCACGACATGGGAAGCCTTGGCATGTTTTTTTATGTTGTTGAGTGCTTCTCGGTAAATCTGGAAAATCTCGCGGCAGACACGGTCTGGAGCGCGTAGCTGGGCCGAATCGATCAGCAAATCAAGGGCGACCGTGGATTCGTTGCGGTAGCGTTCGGCGAATCCGCGCATCAAGTCGACCAGATCGGCGCTCTGCACGCGGAGCGGCCGCAGGTCTGTGACGGTCTGGCGGAGCTCTGCACCCTCGTTCTTGACGGTCTGCTGGAGGCTGGCAAGGCCGCTGACGGCCTGGTCAGGGGCGGCGGGAAGCCGGCGCCGCAAGACATCGAGCTGGATTTCAATGCTCAGGAGGGTTTGGAGTATCCCATCGTGGAGGTCGCGAGCAATGCGGCTGCGCTCCGCTTCGATGGCGCGGGCGCGTAAGTGCCTCAAAAGAAAGATGTTCTCCAGAGCGGGAGACACATGAGCGGCGATGCTTTCGAGCCAGGCTAAATCCTGCTTTTCGAATGGCTTACGGCCGTTTAGGAGGAAGATCCGCCCCGTCGCTTGGCCTCCTTGCTCGAAGGCCACGGTGGCAAAAGAGGCGACTTTCAGCTCCTGCTGAGCCGGGCCGGGCAGCCGCGGAAGGTTCTTGATAGTCCGTCCATCGCGCCGGTCCCAGCCAAACCCGGAGCCGGGTCGAGACAGCGAGTTCCAGCAGATGGTGGCATCCATATCATCCAGGAGGAAGCCGTCGGTGCGAGAGAGGGGCATGCTCTCCGGAACCAGGCGCTCACTTTCACCCGCTTTCAAGCGCCAGAGGAATATGCGCTCGAGATCGGTATCGCGGTAGAGCAAGAGAGCCTCTTCCGCGCTAAAGGTGTTCGCCAATTCTTCGAGGAACAGGCGCAGCGATTCGGCCAGCCCTTGATCCACTTGCATCGTCGCGCTGATGCGCGAAAAGAACTCGATTTGCAGCGCGAAATGGCGGTTGCGATCACCCAGAAAAGCGAGGCCTGCGCCACCCGCAAATGTGCCGGTGGTGAGGCCGAGCCAGGAGACGACGCGCATCCAATGAATGTCGCCTTTCACGGCGGTGAGCAAAACAAGAATCAGCGAGAGCGCACCGGCCAGTGGCAGCGTCAATTCCAGTCCCCAGCGAATGCCCGCTGCGTAACAGAGAAACATGTACGGAAACCAAACCGGCACCGTGGAAGGACTGATGTACATGAAGATGCCCAGAGCGAGTAGATCGCAGGCCAAGGGCAAGTGCCAGGAGCGTTTGCGCAGCAGGCGTTCAATCTGCGTAACGAGAAGCGCGGCGATCAGATAAGCAATTAGAAAAGAAGCGGAACGGTGTGCTCCGCGCGACGGCGGTTGCTCAAGCACGGCGAGCAGCGCCAGCAAAATAAAAATCGGGCGCGCATAGACGATCTGCCGCTCGAAATGGTGCCGGTCCGTTTGATGGGAGCTCATGCGCGGAGACGCGTATTCCTAGAGAGCTAGTTTAGCAAGGCAGGGGAAGTGTCGAGACGTGCGTTACGGCTGAAGTATCCAGCTTGCAACGGGCGCGAAGGGTGGTGACCGTTAGTCAAAGCAGGCCACCGGCGAGCGTAACCAGAATAGCTTGAGAGGTTCGGAACCTAACAGTCCGTGGCGGACTACGTTCTTTTGAATGACGGAATTTGAGCCACTTGAGAATGGCGAAGCCAAATTCATCTCGCCGGATCTCCTGGACGACCGGGGAAGAATCCCACTTTCCCAAGGTGCCTCCCGTTCAATGATTTCGCTCGGGCTCCTTCTTTTCGAACACGCACACGATGTAAGGGGGGTACGGTGCAGCAGGTAGTGGCCCAAATTGCCCGACCTTCACATAATTCTCCATAATCCATCGATAAATCGAGTGATTGTAGCTATCGTTCAAGAAACCCCTCACTCCGTATTCAGTCAAGTTGCGATTCGCAATCAGAACGTACCGCACTTCATTGTAGGCCACTTCATTGATGAACTCTTGCTCCTGCTCCGGCGCCAGATATCCCGGCACTAGCGAATACCATCGGCTGGGAGCCTCCATCCCAGCGAAAACATACAGGCTCGGCGGTTCCGGCAATATCAGAATGTCTTTTCCGTTCCGCGTATGTGTCTTCATGAAGGAA